>Ga0315312_1001452_pt1 | contig 18405 bp, 16 predicted proteins | sample TDP7_MG_FD_203629 | JGI IMG/M metagenome (GOLD analysis project Ga0315312, IMG submission 203629) | Freshwater sediment microbial communities from Lake Towuti, South Sulawesi, Indonesia - TDP7 | ecosystem: Environmental > Aquatic > Freshwater > Lake > Sediment | place: Indonesia: South Sulawesi... | reverse complement strand
AGGCCTTCGCCAGATTGGGTCATGAGGGTGTTCTTCATCTAGCCGAGGATTGGGGGCCGGAGGTCATACGCGACTCGGTATGGAGGGAAATAGGCGATCGTGTCTTAGCATTGAAGGAGCCTCCCCGAGTGATCCGAGTCACTCCTGACAATGTAGAGCAACTCGTGGAAGAGAGCAATGCCTTCCGCAAGACTGTGCGTGGACGTGCCGTTGGCTCTCTGGGATAGCGGTAACGAGATTAGGCAAAACAAAGTACATCAACAGGGGAACGAGATGGTCGTGCCCATTGAAGATACTTATGCGGAGGCCTTCACAGGCCTCTGCACGAGGATAATAGTAACCGCCAAGGATGAGGCTCGACTCAGGAAGGCGGCCTGCGACTCCACAGCCCTCCCATCGGTTGTAATAAACCGCACTGAAGGAGGCGTCGAACGATGGCTCACCACCGACGAGCCCCCAGATGGACGGAGAGGTGCCATACTCCAATATTACGGCAAGTATGACCCAGCCTCGCCTGAGAAGTCTCTGGATAGATTCTATCGAGAGCTCAGCTACCGTATTCGACAAGGCATCCTTGTCGTACCCACCACCGCCATCTACAACGCCTACGACTCGGAGAAAAGACTCGACATGATGGACCGTGTAGGCCACTGCGGCGACGGCTACGAGACCGAAACTACGTACAAGGGCAGAAGGGTCATAAGCATCCCACTCATGATGGGCGACTTCATCATCGAACGCTACATAGGCTACGGCCTAGGTGTGACCGGAGGAAACGTCTGGCTCCTCTGCGACAGCGAAGACGCGGCCCTCAAGGCAGGAGACGCGGCCGTCGCAGCCGTGATGACCGTCCCCTTTGCTGTAACGACCTTCGACATCTGCTCCGCAGGCTCTAAACCTGAGACCAAGTTCCCGGAGATAGGGTCATCGACCAACCACTATTGGTGCCCCACGCTGAAGGGGAAGATCCCAGACTCTAAAGTCCCCGAAGGTGTGAAGTCCATCCCTGAGATAGTCATAAATGGCATAACCCTCGACGCAGTTAAGAAAGCGATGAAGGCCGCAGTCCAGGCCGCACAGGATGTGGAGGGAGTAATTAGGATTTCCGCCGGAAACTACGAAGGGAAACTTGGCCAGTACAAGATTTACCTTAAGGAGCTCTTCCCTTGAAGTTAGACTGCATCGGTTTCGGCGCCCTCAACCTCGATAAACTCTACAGGGTGGAACAGATTGCCAAGGCTGGTGAGGAGAGCTTCATCATCGGCTACGAGGAGCACCTAGGGGGCTCAGCAGCCAACACCATAGTCGGGCTTTCAAGACTCGGCAACAAGGTCGGATTCATAGGTAAGGTCTCCGACGATGAGGGAGGCAGACGCCAAATCCAGAGCTTCATCGACGAAGGAATCGACGTAAGCGGCGTCATCAAGGTCGAGGCCGGGAGGAGCGGCATCGTGGTGGGTTTCGTCGACAGCCTTGGTGAGAGAACCCTCTATGTGGACCCCGGTGTCAACGACACCCTCGAATTCGAAGAGATCGAACTAGCATATGCCGCCAGTGCCAAGTTTCTGCATATTACTTCCTTCGTGGGCGAAAACCCCTTCCAAGCCCAGAGAAGGCTCCTTGAGGCTCTACCCTCTATTCGGGCGACCCTTGATCCAGGGGGACTCTATGCTCGAAAGGGGTTACAGGCCATGAGACCCTTCCTGAGGCGAAGCTACGTCGCCTTCCCCAACGAGAATGAACTCCGCCTCCTCACAGGTGAAGGAGTGGAAGATGGGTCGAAAGTGCTACTCCATGAGGGTGTGGACATCGTGGCGGTGAAGTTAGGTGAGAGGGGGTGCTTTGTAACAGATGGCAGAGAGAGTTATTTCGTACCCACCTTCAAAGTGGAGGTTGTGGACACGACGGGTGCCGGCGACGCCTTCTGCGCCGGCTTCCTTCATGGCCTTATTGCGGGGAAGGATATCTACGAGTGTGGTAGACTCGGGAACCTCGTCGCATCGAAGAAACTATCCAAACCAGGGGCGAGGGCGGGTCTTCCTCGCCTTCAAGACCTAGAAACCTAATCGCCTGTCTGCCGCGCGGCCGCCTCATAAACACGTGCCTTCTCCTTTTCCCCTTTCTCGAAACGCGACTGAGCGGCATCTACGAGGCTCTGAGCTAGAGGTGTGGGATACTTCCCAGTTATGCAGCCCATGCAAAGAACTTCTTTGGGAAGGCCGATGGCGGAGATGAGGTCCTCAATGGGCTGGTAGGTGACGGTGTCAGCACTGATGAGCCTAGCTATCTCCTCAGCTGAGCACCTAGAGCCGATGAGTTCGTCGAAGGTGGCCATGTCGATGCCATAGCAGCATGGACTGATGATCTTCGGGAACGTGATGTAGAGGTGCACCTCGCGTGCCCCTTCATCCCGCATCTTCTTGACGACGCTCTTTGTCGTGTCGCCGCGAACGATGCTGTCATCAACTAAGGCCACGTTCTTGTCCTTGACCTTGGCGCCTAGGACGTTCATCTTCTTCTCGAGGATCGAGTACCTCTCCCTGCTCAAGGCGATGAAGGCACGATCCGTAACATACCTATGTCGCCGCATAGCCCTCTCAAGGGGCACACCGGACTCCACATGAAAACCATAAGCCGCGTCCTCAGCCGTCTCCGGCACAGGAACAACCATGTCAAACTTCCCAACGACACCTTGACGCTGAGCGATCCTGCCGAGATTTCTACCAAAGGCTGTACGAACCTCATAGACGTATCGTGAGGCATCGTTGAGAATCGAGTCGGGACGAGCGAAGTAGGCGAACTCGAAGCTGCAGAGAGCCTTCTTCCTAGGGATCACAAGCTGCTTCCTCTCCACTCCGCCTTCTGCAATAACTACAAGCTCACCGGGCTCCACCATCTCAACCCTGTGGCTCAATCCATTGATGTCCAAGCCCACCGTCTCCGAGGAGATAGCGCAGACCTGACCGTCCGACGAATAGCCTAGGCATAGGGGTTTTATCCCGCAGCGGTCGCGAAAAGCGAAGAGTTCCCCATTACCTGTAACACCCACGACGGAGTAGGCGCCCTCGATCTCCTCGATACATGTCCCAACAGCCTCGGCTAGACTTCTACCTTTCATCAGTTCCATGCAAAGCCTCTCGCAGATAAGCTCCGTGTCCGCTGTCATGGTAGTCTTGCTTAACCTCTCAGTGACAAAACTCCTCAGGTCGTTAGCATTCACGACGTTTCCATTATAGGATATGGCCACTCTGACTCCGGGATGCTCGCAGAGAACCGGCTGCACGTCCATCATTAATGAGTAGTGGTCTGAACGGCCGGAAGTACTATACCGAACGTTCCCAATTCCAACATTGCCTGGAAGAAGCGCCATCCTCTTCTTGAGTTTCCGAAGCTTCATTCTAGGAACTAGGCCGAGCATCTTGTGCGTGTAGAAGTCTCCATCGAAGGTTAAGAAGCCGTAGGACTGCTGGCCTCGATGGTTCTGGGAGAGGAGGCCCCAGTAGATGTATGGGAAGACGGAACCGCCGCTGAAGTCGTAGACGCCGTAGATTCCACATGCTTCTCTAGGGCGGCTCATGGGAGGTCGTGGGAGGAGTACTACTCCTACTTATTTATTACTAGTCCAACAAGTTGAAAGCTTGGTTGAACCTGAGGGAGAGGTGAATTCATCCTCTTTTCGCGAACAGGATGCCTTTGGATGAGATCGGGAAGAAGCTCACAGACCCCCGAAGCTATCTGGGTGCCTTCTTGAAGAGTTGGGGCCGGTTATGAGGCGGTACTCGCACTAGGATGTCTATGAACTTTTGAAGAAGGGGTACGGAGACAGTAAAGAGTGAGGGTTATTCAAAGAATTCAAATAGGTGGTCTGAATCCCGGGGATGAGATATGAACGTTTCATCCTCTCCCCAGTAGCCCTGCTATGTTTGCTCTTATGGAAAGACATATCACAAAAAAGAACGGAATCTTTCGAGGACTAGACGAGGTTGAGCTTATGAAGGCTGTGATCAAGGCGCCGCAGGGTAAGGGGATAGAGGTGGTCGATGAACCATACCCAGAGCTGAGACCGGGGTACGTCGTTGTCAGGGTGAAAGCAGCTGGCATATGCGGCACCGACCTGCACACCTACAAGAAGGAGAATCATCCACAGAGTCAGACCGCCCTCTTGAGGCCTCTGGGCCACGAGGGAAGTGGAGAGATAGTCGAGGTCGGGAAGGACGTTGAAGGCTTCGAGGTCGGTGACAGGGTGACCTATAACCCCTTCATCGCCCGAGACAAAGGTTTCTGCAACGTCTGCGAGTACTGCCTAACGGGAAACCCTTTGGGATGTTCTAAGAGACGCCTTACGAGCTTGGGAGGCACGATGGCCGAGTACGCGCCCATCCGAGGCGATGCCCTGTACAGGCTTCCCGACAACTTGTCCTACGAGGAAGGCGCCCTCTGCGAACCCTTCGCCGTTGGTCTCTCGGCCGTCCATGAGGTGGCAGGCTTCAAGGCGGGTCAGAGCGCGGCTATCCTTGGACCAGGCCCTATCGGTCTCTGCACACTGCTCGCGGCGAAACTTGCTTCGCCATCCCTGATCGTGGTTACTGGCCTCTCCGTTGATAGATCCCCTCGGCTGGAGTTGGCCAGCCGTCTGGGCGCCGATGTCACAGTGAACGTGGAAGAAGAGGACCCGATCGAGCGGATCATGGAAATAAGTGGAGGCCTCGGGGTTGACGCGGTCTTTGAGGCGATCGGGGTTCCCCTAGTTCAGCAGGGATTGAGGATGTTGAAGTTTCGGGGAAAGTTCATGGGGATCGGACATCCAGTGTGGAGCGAGGGACCTGAACAGTCGACGATTCCTTTCACGGCAGCGGACTACTTGAATATGCAGCACCGCCGCCTCAACCTAGTGGGACACTGGATATACGATACCTCCACATGGGTCAAGATGATGAAGCTCCTCGAGGCACGTAGGGTGGACTTGAAGCCTTTGGCGACGCATCGACTTCCCTTGACGGAGGCGGAGAAGGGGTTCCAACTTGCCTTCCGGAGGGAGTGCGTCAAAGTTCTTCTCGTACCCTAGAGGGATGATAGCGACGCGTGCTCCATAAGGGTAAATTCAGACCTCACCCTCCGCTTTGCTAGGTAGTCTTTAGACGTGTTGAGGCCGACAAAGGGTCAGTTAATCGTCGTCTTTGGTTTCATTCTTACTGCCCTTTATCTGGTTTTGGTCCTTTTGGTAATGACGTAGGCGCAGCCCAGTCGCCTTGTACATATTTTCTGTATCAGTCTTAGAGAGGAGGACTAGAGAAGTCTTAAATAGTTTAAGAGTTGAATAGAAGGCTGCTTTGCCACAAGGCAGCCGGCGGCCGAGCCCCCAGCCTGCCGGCTTGCCCCCAACTTCGCCTCACAAAAACGTCCTCGAACTTCAAGGCACTCGGATGTCCACAGCGTTCGGGGTCGATGAAGATGGAGGCTGAGGCTCAAAGTTTCTCCTAGATCGAACAGCTACCACGACCAACACCACGATGACCGTCGCCAAAGCTATGAGCTCGAGATAGGCTCGCAGCAACTCAATCATGATTCTCCAAGGTTGACTACTGACTGGTGTGGGATATAGGAGGGGGAGATACTCATATGAGATTCCGGACGGCAACGATGCCCACGAGCCTGGATATTCTTGGCGCCGTGATGAAGGAGGTCTATCGAGCCACCTCATAACCTGCCACACCCCATAAGCGTCCAAGGTCGATATGGGCAGAATTGGCCCCCCGATGGCTAGCTTGGGATCCATGATATCGCCTGGCGTCTGTGTGTGCCCTAGTCCGAGGGTGTGGCCGAGTTCGTGTGCCGCCGCGTTCTGGGAGTCTGCCTCGCTTAGAATTGGACCTTGAGGGATCTTGGAGGCCAAGTAGACCGTGTTATTAATCATGATGCAGGGTTGCTTGTAGACGGCTTTTGACGTACCAATCGTTTCCTCCCCCTCGTACTCCTCGACCCAAGTTAAGTATATGTCGAAGCCTCTAATGGTCTGGCTACTGATCGTCGGCACGAACTCGACCTTGGATAGAAGGTTGAACTGAGGGTCATAGCCCGAGAAGTTCTTGAGGGCGTGGTTCCACTCTTCCACCGCCCTGAGAGTGGCGTTTAGGTAGTAGCCTCTCCACCAAGTCTCGTTCGTCTTTGGGATTATGAGAATCGTCAGATTCGCGTGATCCCATGTTAGTCCTTGAAGCTCTATAGCGTAGGTCTGGGCCTCGACTCCCTGAAAGCATGTTGTCGAAACGAGTATGGCAACGACGAAGGCCAGAAACACTTTCCGGCTGGGGAATGATGCTCCGACTTCTATTTCAAGGTCCAACTGGTGCCCTAACCTCAATTCTGAGAGGGGCCTTTGCTAGTCTAGAGGTCTCGGGGGGTCTTGCATCTTGGGTACGTCATAAGGATTCCGGTGAAGCGGCATGCATAGTGCTATAGGCCTTCTTGACTTCGCAGGAGTCAGGGCACGCTTCGTCTCTGCATCTGCGACAGACATCAACTAGAATTGATTCGTATCTCCGTCTGCTCAAGCGAGAAGATTCAATGGCGGAGTATTCCTGTTGAACCCGTCGGCAGTACTCTACGATCTCTTCGAATGAACTTGGCGGGTTCTCTAACGTCTTGGAAGCCTTAGACAACTGGATTTCCTCTCGATGTTTGCAGACCCAAGTGGGGTCGACGTAGCGGGGCTTCAGCTTTGTGGAGAACAGATACCTACTCGAAATGGAGCCCTTCTGAACATGAGGATAGCCAAGATCCTGCTCTTGAGTCGAAAGACTTTTCTCTCATACCCTCGTCGTATGAAAGCACATCGTCTTGGCAACCTATGCTATGACATCTGGAGACTCTGCTTTGGAAGCATCTCCTTTGGCGTCTAACCGTCTCAGTTGGGCCTACCTCATCATCACGACTGTCGCCCATGCCTTGACTCACTCATTCGTAAACACGCACATGGCTCTAGTACCTGTATTCAGGGACGAGTTGGGCCTCAGCATAGAGGTTGTCAGCCTAATGGTCGCCGTCCCTCTCCTCACGCAGGCCTTGACAGGCTTTCCCTTTGGAATGCTTGCAGACAGAGTTAGGCATGATAGGCTAATAGCCCTGAGCCTGCTCTTGACCAGCGTAGGAGGAGTCCTAGTCACCCAGAGCCAAACGGCCTTAACATTGATTGCGAGCTTCAGCGTCATAGCGCTGAGTCTAGCTTCCTTCCACCCTCCTGCATATTCCATAGTTAGCGAACTCTTTGGGTCGAGGCATCGAAGCGTGGCTCTTGGTGTCCACGGCGCTGGGGGAACCCTTGGAATGGCCATTGGCCCTATCTCCGTTGGTCTTGTTATGCACTTCTTCGGGGAACGCAACTGGCGTTTGAGTTATCTTATCTGGGTAGCGCCAGCGCTCGTCTGTTGTGTATTAGTTCTGATGCTAAGGCCCAAGGTCACCGACGCAAGGGCTGTTGAAGCCAGTGGGGAGCGAGAGGAGCGAGCCTCCCTGCGCAGTGTTTTCACCCTAACTTACATTTTGTTCCTCTTGATGCTCGGGGTCCACGGCTTCGGGGGAAATGCGGTTTCCACCTACATGACGACATACCTGAAGGAAGTTCATGGAATGTCTGTAGACTTTGCAAGCATCCTTTTTGGGAGTATGCCCCTTATGGGTATAATCGCCGCGCCCCTCGGAGGAATAATAGCTGATAGGCGAGGGGAGAAGTATGGTCTGGTCTTGACCTACCTTGGGCAAACGCTAATGCTCCTAGGAGTTGCCCTGAGCCCGAATATCGCGTCCATTACCCCGTTCGTGCTCCTGTACGGGTTCTTTGGCTACACAGGAATGGCTGCATCCTCCTCCTATGTGGCGCGATTCACGCCTAGGGGGAGGAGGGGCGTGGGCTACGCCTTATACTTCCTCCCATTGAATTTGGTCTCTTCCGCATCACCGGTCCTGACTGCCTTCATCGTTCGTCTGTGGGGCGTCTGGTACATCTTCCCCTTCGCCATAGCGGCATATGTAGCCTCTTTAGGATTTCTCAGGATGCTACTGAAGTAGTTGAGGAGTGCTTCGCCTTGGGAGTATCCAAGTTTTCCATGAAGACGGGATAGCAGTATCTGCCCTGACTCGAAGAGTGAGGGCTCGCCTAAACGTACAAACTGGAGCTCTGTGACATGCATTTCCTATGCGTTTTCAGAACCCTTTCAATCTCCATCTTGAGTTCTTCCTCGCGCATGAACCCTACAATCTCATAGATTGGTCTGTCGTCGCAGAGAAACTTCAGGGTCGGAACGCCCATAACTCCATAACCTCAGCGATGCTCCGGGCTTCAACGGCGTTTACCATAGCGAAGTTCATCCTGTCACCATAGATGGTTGAAAGCTTCCTGAAGATCGGAGTCAGCCTAGCACAATGTGGGCATGTGGGTGAATAGAATTCCACGACCACAGGCTTATCTGATCTCAAGACCCTTCTCCTTCATTCTTCCATCGTCGTTATCAGAAGCTCCTCTACTCCTGCTGCGACTCCATACACTTAACGCATCACCTCCTTTGGCCACCTAACAGATGCTGCGAGCCTGCTGATCTTGGACTCCCCCGAGCCGCTACGCTAGCACTTCCCTCATGACCCTGCCCTCACACTGTGCGGGCGGAGGGATTCCGAGGAGATAAGCCAGTGTGGGAGCAATATCGACCAGCCTGATGGGCTTCGTGAGCCTGCGGCCTTTAGCTATGCCCAGCCCTGATATGATGAAGGGGACTCGAATGGAGCCTAGGCCGAACCTTGTGGTTGGGAAATGGTATCCGTGTTCGCTCGACGGTCCTCTAGTAAGCCCCTGTCCGCCCCGGGAGTCGTCTGAGAGGGTCTCCCCATACCTTCCCTCTGGGAAGGGTTCTAGGTCATCGGTGAAGGAGAAGACGCTCCCCTCGTATCCTCCTGCCAGCTGGTATATCACGTCTCCAACCCTCTCTCCATAGACTCCCAGGTTCTCACCATCCTCCCTTCTGAAGGCAAAGGAGATTGGACAGCGGCCGTCGGGATCTCTGATCCCGAAGAGGGCGTTGATGATCTCTTCCCTCACCGCCTCGTACTCTTGGCCGGGCTCGATTATTCCATTCGGGTCTCGGTCCTTCAGATTAACGTAGACGTAGTCCTGGCCTAGGGGGATCGCCTTTGTACGGGACCAGTCTACCGTCAATCTGCCTTTCCCGTCCCTCTCCAGCTTCAGCAATCCCGCCTTGACGAGGACATTGCCCAAGAAGACTGTTCCCCTCGCTATCGGACAGTGGCCATGATCCGCCACAACGACTATGACAGCTCTATCCCCCGCGTTCTTGACGATTTCCCCCGTCATTTCGTCAGCCGTCCCATAGAATCGCCTGAAGATGTCCCAGTATTTCTTCGCCTCAGAGGGCCTATACCAAGGTGTAGAGGGGTCGATCCCGCCCCAGAAGGTATGTTGGGCGTGGTTGGGGCCGTGCCATTGAAGGAAGTACAGGTCCCACTTGTAACGGGACATAATGTATGCTGACGATCTGCCGAGCCAAGAGGCTTGATACTCCATCTCTTCGAGGAAGGTCTCCTCGTCTATCCATCCATTGTATATAGGGAGTGGGCCGATATGCTCCTGGAAGGGGCCAACCTTCCCAAGGAGTTCCTCAGCAAGCCCTTCCGGATGCGTGAAGCCCTTGGCGGGGAAGACCTGGCTCCTGTAGAGCCTGAGCCTCTTTCCGTCTGGGGAGAGTTCTATCAACTTGAACCTCAGAGTCGCTCGAACCCCTTTCAGCTCCCGAGTGTATTCCTCCGAGTACCCCCATCGAAAACCGCCATTGGGAACCTGTTTAGCTGTGACAGGAGGACCTTGGAGCACATTCCCCTTGAACTCCACCTCACTCCAGGGGCTCCAGTTGCCCACGGCTATCGTGAAGGCCTTTTCATAGTCCTTCGAAGGCGAAAGTGCAACATGATCGTAACCTTCTCCCCTCGAATTGAGCAGCAACATATGGAAGGAGACATTAGCATCTCCCCTTTTCGCCTTAGTCACGATGACGGATTCGACCGGCTCCAGTCCAGTATTCGGCAGGTTCTTCCAACCGGATGCCCTACGCAATTCTATTCTCTCGGCGCTGGAGTAGTCGAGGGTAGTGTAGAGCATGCTCGGACAGATCTCGAACCAGTTTCCTCCCCAGAGGGGTGAGGCGAACCCTTCGACTTGCATACCCTCGCTGACGGCGAAGGGGTTTTTCGCATATCCAAGAGCCCCAGCATACTTCATTATCAAGGGCCTCAACCCATACCTCTCAGCAGTGGTCCAGAGGCACTCCGCCTCGGTGAGGGGGTATAGGAAACCATTGACCAACTCGTCCAGTGGTCTCCCGAGGAGGTGGAACCAGCAGCCTGTGAGGGCGGGTAGTGGTGGGATTCCTTCGGCGTAGACGCCGTTCTCCACGAGTTTCCTCCAGTTGGGTAGGATCCCCTCCTCTATGAATTTCAGCGATAATTCGGGAGTTATGGAGTCTATCCCTACGAGAACCGCCTTTTCAGCCAACCTTGCCAAGGCCCTCACCTCACCGCAGAATTGAGCCCAAGAGTTAAGATTCTTTCGTCCATGACGAGCGTAGTAGCAGACCCTTATATTGGATTCAGAGGGTTAGGTAGTCCCTCGGTGAGGCCCATGAGTAGAAATAGGAAGACTTGGAAGGACCTGGTCTGTAAAGCGATCGATGAACGGCGACAGGAAATTTATGATGTTGGTGAGGAGATTTGGCGCAATGCGGAGCTGGGGTTCAAGGAGTTTCGAACATCCAGTCTGATCGCCAAGAAGTTTGAGAGCCTAGGATTGGGTTTCGAGAAGAACATCGCGATCACTGGAGTGATCGGGCAGCTGGGAGGCAGAGAAGATGTACCGACCATAGCAGTCATAGGGGAGATGGATGCCCTAGTCTGCTACGGCCACCCTGACGCGAATCCCTCGACGGGTGCTGTCCATGCTTGTGGACACAACGCCCAAGTGGCAGGGATGCTTGGCACGGCCATAGGCCTCGCCGACTCCGGTATTATGAAGGAGCTTCCGGGTAACGTAGTCTTCATGGCTGTTCCTGCAGAGGAGTACGTCGAGATAGAGTACAGGTTAGGCCTAAGGGAGAGGGGGGAGATCAAGTTCCTAGGCGGGAAACAGGAGTTCATCAGACTTGGAAGGTTCGACAATGTCGACCTAGCCATCACGGATCACTCGAAGGGAGAAATGCCCGAGAGGAAGGCTGAGGTGGGTGGGAGCCTTAACGGTTTCATCGGCAAGATTGTTCAGTACAGAGGAAGGGAATCCCACGCAGGAGGCAGACCCGAACTCGGGGTCAATGCCCTCAACGCGGCCCTCCTGGGCCTCATGGGGATACATGCCCAAAGGGAGACCTTCAAGGACGACGACCACATCCGAGTCCACCCCATCATCACCAAGGGCGGTGAGATGGTCAACATCGTCCCCGCCGATGTGAGGATTGAGACCTATGTCCGAGGAAAGACGCTGGAAGCCATCGCCGACGCTAACCTGAAAGTCAATAGGGCCTTGAAGGCTGGTGGGGATGCCGTGGGCGCGAGCGTGGACATCGAGGACATACCCGGTTACTTGCCCACAGAATTCGACCCGACCATGAACTCCCTCTTCATCGAGAACCTTGCAGCGTTAATAGGGAGAGAGAACGTTGCTTTAGACTTGACCCACAGGACGGGGTCGAGCGACATCGGTGACGTCTCCTGCATAGTGCCCACCACAAGCGCGCACGTGGGTGGGGTCAGGGGCGAGGGACACTCCAAGGACTTCAAGATCATAGACCATGAGATGGAGTACGTTGTCCCCGCGAAGGCCATGGCCATGATGGTCGTGGACCTCCTATCCGATGGAGCCGCAGAGGCCAAGAATATTATGGCCTCCTTCAAGCCAAAGGTGCTCAAGAAGGATTATGTGGGTCTTTGGAGGAAGGTTATGGGCGGTGGGGCTGCTCAGCAAGGGAGTACTCGGGCTGGCGGTATTCGTTGCGCTCTGGGCCATCTAGCAAAGCCATAGAGCTGGCTATCAGATACTCTTGAGGCTAGGGGCTCTTCAGGACCATCCTGGGACTGAGCTGGGAGAAGCTCGTCCGACGAATTCTCTTGCATACTATGTACGAGGGGATTATATTGATCAAGGCCTGCGTCACGTTGAAGGCAGCTATTGCGGGCAGAAGTGCTACTACGACCGCCACAGGCATCCGATAGAAGAAGGGTAATAAAAGATAGTTTGCCACAGTCATCGTAGCCACTCTGGCCAAGACAGCACTTGCCGAGCCTAGGGCCGTCCTTCTCCTGAAGACGGCGTAACCCCAAACAGTGGCCAACTCGGCGATAAGCTTCATGGTTCCTCCGGCAACATTGCCTCTGAGGAATATCATGGAGCATCCAACAAGGCCCGTGTAGGTTCCTGCCAAAGGACCGTAGAGGAAAAGACTCACCATTATCGGTACACCAGTCAAATCCCAAGAGATTTTGGGGTAGAGTGGAAACGCTATGTCGAAGGGGGGACCAGGTATTACCTCAGAAGCGAGAGCCAAACCGCCAAGAATGCTCGCTATCGCTATTTGAGTCGTGCTGGGTCTGCCCATTGACTAGGCATCTCCGATTGATAAGCTAGCCATGGAGCAAACTTATATTTATAATTTTATCAAAATAAGTTGTCTCTACTGCATCATCTTCTTGGCAATCTCAACTATTTTTCGTAGCAATTCAGCATCCTTAGATGAAAGGACACGGGAGCGGCCCACTTCATAGACGTTCAACAAGCCGCTTGCCTCCAGAACCTTCACCTGCCTATAGAGGGCAGCATAGTCCATCTTCAAGGCCTTCGCCACGGCCTTGATGTGCAAGGGTCTCTCGGTCTCCGCCACCAAGACTAGTATCCTGAGCCTCGTGGGGTTGCCCAAGGCATTGAAGACTCTTGCGACCTTCTCCACCTCGTCGTCCTTGAGAAATGGCATCCATCACACCAAACTTACCTAGCCATACATCAATTTATGACGTTTTCGCTAAATGAAATGAGGGTAGTCCGAGTATCGGCCCCAGAAGCATTATACTGGATGAGGGATTCATTTTATCTTGGAAGGGACCAAGGATTGCGTCTAGTGGTCGGCATATCTGGCACCAGCGGAGTCATCTATGGCATTAGATTCCTACAAGAACTGAGGGCGAAGGCGATTGAGGCACACCTCATAGTTTCCAGCAACGCGGAGAAGCTCTTAAGACAAGAGACAGAGATGGAACTAGGGACCATAGAGAAACTGGCAACCTGTCGCTATGATGTAGACGACATGTTCGCTCCTGTTGCCAGTGGTTCCTATCCCACAGATGGCATGGTCGTGATTCCCTGCAGTATGAAGACGCTGGCAGGAATCTCCTGCGGCTACACGGAGAACCTTTTGCTCCGGGCGGCGGAGGTTACCCTGAAGGAGAGTAGGAAGTTGGTTCTGGTTCCACGGGAGACCCCCCTCAGCCCGGTGGACTTGAGGAATATGTTGAGGCTGTCAAGGATCGGGGTAACCATCCTACCAGCCATGCCAGCATTCTACCACAATCCAAGAAGCATCGACGATATGGTCGCTTACGTGGTCGGTAAAACCCTCGACGCCTTCAAGATAGAGCATGACCTCTTCCGACGCTGGGGTTAGCCCCAACTGAAAGTAGGCGAGCCCCACAGAAGTCTATGTCGGAAACCAAGACCTTCTCTTCAGGCAGAAACCGCAGGAAGGCCTCACGCACAGGATCGAGGTTTCTACGCGTCGTCACGGCGTGAACTGCCTCCCCTATCATGTTCTGGGACGCCCCTATGGCACCGGCCGTCTCAGCACCAGATATGAGTTCCATGCAGCGATCGGAAGCCAAGCCCGTGCCGAGAGCGAAGGCCTTGCAGCTTTCGATGAAGGTCTTCAAGGTAGGAGATGATCGGATCCGCCTCATGGTTTCTCGGGCCAGCCGATTGATGGCATCATGCCTCTCTGGAGCAAGGAGTACCGTCTTCTTGTCAATGGGGCGGAAGGAGCCTGCCACAACCTTCAGGTCTTGGGGGATGGGAATCCGGTCGACCAACCCATAGCCTACCGCACCACTCTTCACGACCAAAACGAGGCCGCCACCACCCATCCCCTCGACGGTCCCAAGACCAGTGTGGCAGAGAACCTCAGACACATGGGCCTCCTGCAGTACTCGATTGAAGGAGACCTTTAGCCCCGCGGCAGCGGAGAGGGCCAAGCCGCATGAAACGGCCCCTGCGGCGCTGGTTCCGAACCCAGCCCCTATGGGAGCTTCAACCGTGTGTTCGACCCGAACTTCGTAGGACTGAGGAGTCAGACTGAGGAGCCTTTCGACCATCATCTTGGTGGTAAGGGCGTAGGGTGCTTCCTCTCGGTTTATGAGCACCTCAATTTGGTTCTCCGCGGCAGGCCTCGCAGAAACCTTCGTAGTCACTCCCCTAGTTAGTCCAATTCCTCCACCCTTTGCTCCGATCCTCAAAGGGTCCTTCAAAGGACGGCCTAGTCTGTCGCGGTCGCAGATCTCGAAGAAACCGGATATTCCGCTTGGGGCGAAGGCGATTGCACGCATAACTGTCATTTGCCACGCTTCACCTTTCTTGATTGACCTAAAGGTAGGCCAAGGTTTCATTCCTTTCGGTTATGCCTGAGAACGAGACCGGCCACAACTCCAAACGCCAAAACTACCGTAGCTGCCAGAAGGAAGAGTAGCTTTAGCCAAGGAATGAACTGGGGTGCTGACACCTGAGAGAACAATAAATCACCAACCGGAGTAAATACTGACAGCAGATAAAGGACAAATAGAATTGAGCTAACAACCAGTGTCGATGATAAGGCTTTGAGCCCTGAACCTCTATGCCATCCGTAGAGACCTAGCTCAACTTGACTTCCAACTAGAGGTTGAAGAGCACGCACAACAGGTGGGACCAAAGGAACTACAAAGGGCATCATGGTCACCATCCAGAAGAAGGTGAAGCCGAAGATAGCCAAGATTCTGGCTTCGATTGATAGGACCAACCAATACTCAGCGGCAATCCTTAGAGGCGACTGAGGATACAGGGGCGACAAAGGAAAGAACAAGATTGAGAGATAGAGGACAACTCCAGTTGCCGCAACAAAGTTACCGAACAGTAGAGCTATGAAGCTACCTATGACGAACCCATTCCAAGAACGGTATTTCCGCGTGAACCAACCCAGGAAGTAGAAACCTATGAGGTTGCCGGGGACTCCCGCTATCAGAGCCAAGAGCGGATCTGTCCATTCCAAGGGGGTTAGGAATACTATATCCCCAATGAAGGTTCCGATTGCCGCGCCAACCCCGCCGACCAAAGGACCATAAAGAATGGCGAAGATCGCTGGAAAGACGACGCCAGGCCTAAACTGCCCCACCCCCCAAGGGGTCGATATTGGAGCGGTCACCCCTATCGCCGCAGCGTAGAGAGCAGCCGATAGCGCTATGAGAGTAAGTCTCAGCGCTGGCCCCAAGGGCCGTACTTGCCTACTCAGGGGACCGACTTCAGGTTTCTTCTCGGTGCCCAGAACCCTCTCCTCTCTCGAATCCTGTCCTTCGTTACAAAGGGAAACTTGTAGAAAAAGGCTTCCGTCACAGGAATGCGATTCTGATACCAGATAGGAATAGGAGGAGGCGAATTGCAGGCAGCGTTGTTTTATATACACCTGTAAGCCAAAGATGGGAAAATGGTGGATGTCCAATGGTTATTGTGACAGACAAACAACTCCAAGAACTCGGAACGAAGATATTCGTGGCAGCCGGGGTTCCAAAGGTTGAGGCCGCTTGGGTCACTGACTGTCTGGTGAGGTCAAACCTCAAGGGAGTCGACTCCCATGGTGTCCAGCAGATACCAGGATACGTGGGGGCTATACAGAAAGGAAACGTCAAGCCCGGAGCTAAGATAAAGCTCCTCAAGGAGACAGCCGGAACCGCCCTCTTCGACGGCGGCGGCGGCTTCGGATACACTATGGCTAGACAGGCCATGGAGGTGACCATCAAGAAGGCTAGGAACGCTGGGATAGCTTACTCTGGGGTTGGCAATATACATCATATCGGTCGCGTGGGAAGATGGCCGGAGATGGCTCTCGAAGAGGACCTGATAGGAATTGCCAGCCAGCCTGGCGGAGTCTTCATTGCTCCTTGGGGTGGAATAGAGAGGAAACTGCCGATAGCGCCCATAGCCATCGCCATTCCCACGGGGAAGTATCCTCCCATCCTCATCGACATGTCCCTGGGCCCCCTAGCGGGCGGAAGGGCCTCGATCCTAGCCCTGCGGAAACAGAAAGTGCCTTTGGGATGGCTGATAGATAGCGAAGGCAGACCGACCGATGACCCAGCTGTCTTCGACAGAGGTGAGGGCGCCCAGCTACCCCTGGGGCAGACAGGACTCGGCTACAAAGGCATGGCCCTTGCCATGGTCATAGACGTCTTCAGTGGCCCACTCCTAGGCACCTTCAAGAGCGAAACCGGCCCATACCAACGCCGGGGAGTCTTCTTCGGGGTAATCAACATCGAGGCCTTCACGCCCCTCGAAGAGTTCAAGAAGGGCGTCGACGGCATCATAGCCAACCTAAAGGCGTCGAAGCTGGCACCGGGCTTCAAGGAGATACTGAGCCCGGGCGAGCCGGAGTGGAGAGAGCAGCAGAGGAGGCTCAAGGAAGGCATCTTCCTCGACGACCCAATCTATCAGACGGTACTTGACGCGGCTACGAAGTTAGGAGTGGATATCTCCAAGTACAAGGGGAAAGCTGGCACAGCTGAGATCACGCACCCATCATACACGCTCAAAGAGCGCTACTAGCAGGGAGATTGCTCACCTAGGAAAAGGGGAGACCGCTAGGTTCTCTCCAACCCCCCTTCTTCCAAAGACTTACACATAGAATCGATTATAGGCGGATACTCTAGAGCCGTCTGCTATTACCTAGACCTCGGACCCTTTTCTTCCATGTACCGCTGGGCCTTCTCCACGCCCTCGATGGCGTCCTTACAATAGATGTCCGCCCCCACCTCCTTGGCGAACTCCTCGCTCCCTTGAGGGCCACCGATCATGATGTACACCGTCTTCCCCAGCCCTGCTTCGCTCAAGGCGTCAATGACCAACTTGAAGTTAGGTGCCGTTGAAGATAGGAGTGCTGAGAGACCGACGATATTGGGTTTGACTTCTCTAACCTTTTCAACGAAGCGAATAGCTGGCACATCTACTCCGAGGTCGTGGACCTCGAAGCCAGTAGCCTCTAAGAGGGAGATGAAGATGTTCTTTCCTATGTCATGGAGGTCCCCCTCGACCGTGCCAACGACGACTTTCCCAGTAGCGGGTGCGGCATGAACATCCTTTCCTATGAGGGGCCTTAGAATCTCCATGCACTGGTTCATTATGTGGGCAGAGAAGAGCAGTTCTGAGAGGAAGTAGGTCCTCTCCTCGTAACGCTTTCCGACATCCTTCATTCCAGGTGAAAGACCAGCGAGCACAATTTGAGTAGCGGGAATATCCTTCGCCACTGCCTCCCGCACAAGCCTCAAGGTCTCCTCAAGATTCAACTCAGACAAGGCCCTAGATATGCTACCGAGGATCTCTTCTTTCGTGGTCATCTCCTCCTCAGCGGATACTTGCCATACTTCTTGACGGCCTTGATCATGGCTTCTATGTTCTCGAAAGGGGTTCCAGGCGCCATGCCACCACCTGTCGACAGCCATAGTCCTCCTCCCTCACCGGCGGACTCTATGACCTTTCTGCTCGCCTCCATGACTTCGCCGGGGGTTCCCTTGACCATTATGCCTGGAGGGTGGAGGTTTCCTTGGAGACAGAAATGTGTCTTCTCCTTACATAGAGCGGGGTCATCTGAGGCGCCGAAGTGCCAGACCTCGGCGTCTATCTTGTCGATGGATTCGAGGATGTGGCTGCAGCTCCCCTCGTTATGCCATATCCGAAGAGCGCCCTTGTAGCCTCCAAAGACATCGTTGAGGTAGGGGAGCATGAACTCCTCGAACTGCTTCTTCCCGACCTGCGAAGGCATGTGGTCTGGCAGCCAGAAGAGCCTGCACTTACCAGTTATCTCCTCCTGAGCCCTGCAGTAGTCCTTGACCCACCTAGTTACGTGCCTGAGCAGCTTGTGGATGGCGTCTGGATACAAGCGGAGCCAGACGATGAACTTGTCATAGCCCATGGTGAGAGCCGCCCCCTCGATGAAGGTGGGAGCGAAGACGGTTCCATCCATGCACCCATGTGTCTCCCGAAGGTCCCTAGGGAACCAGTCCCAGAAGTACCTAATCCGCTTCAGAGTCTCGGCCGCGATCCCTGCCTCATGGGGGTCAGGGACACCGGCCTCAACC
>Ga0315312_1001451_pt1 | contig 18414 bp, 21 predicted proteins | sample TDP7_MG_FD_203629 | JGI IMG/M metagenome (GOLD analysis project Ga0315312, IMG submission 203629) | Freshwater sediment microbial communities from Lake Towuti, South Sulawesi, Indonesia - TDP7 | ecosystem: Environmental > Aquatic > Freshwater > Lake > Sediment | place: Indonesia: South Sulawesi... | reverse complement strand
TTAATTTTCTTTATCAAGGGAATAATATTCTTTACCTCTTTTCTAAAAAGGGCTGCAGTTTTTATTTTTGGATTAATTTCCTTAATTTTCTTTAGAGTTTCGAGCCAAAATGAAACAATTATAACTCTATCTTTTATTTTCTCTCTGTTTATAATTTTTAAAATTTTTTCAGTAGTTTCTGGTTCTTTTATTTCAATTACGATTGTTGGCTCTTGATTTTTTAAAAAATCTAATGTTTCCTCAAGAGAGGGAATTTTTTCACCCTTTCCAGCATCAAATTTTCTAATTTCTCCAAAATTAAAATCTCTGACGAAACCTTGGCCATTGGTAGTTCTATCCAATTTTTCATCATGGATTATCACCAATTTTTTATCTTTTGTCAGTCTCACATCGAACTCAATTAAATCAACACGCAAATCAATTGCCCTTTTAAATGCCCTAATTGTATTTTCTGGCTCTAAACCGGCACAACCCCGATGACCTAAAACTTTTGGTTTCATGATTTCAAATTTTTATAATTTCTAAATCTTTGGCGGTTTTGATTGGTTTTTCTAAATTGGCAATAGCGATTGTTCGTTCACGCGCGTAGGCAGAAGAAGTAAAAATGGTTAAACATCTGTCATTAAACATAAATTGGGGAGCATCTGGTTGATGAGAACGGATTAAAACTTTTTTGTCGAATCTTTTTATTAATTTGAAAAAATAATCTCTACCAAATTGGGGACGGCCAGAAAAAGGATCAATACCCAAATCTTCTCCTGGCTGGTCAGAAAAATCTCCCCAGGCAATTTGCATCCATTCCTCACTACCTAATTTTATTTTATTTATTTTCTCTACGAGGCCGGGTCTCGTTGATTTAATATTGGGCAAGGCGCCGTGAAGGGCAATAATATCTTTTGTAACTACAACTAAGAGAAATTTTTCAACGATTGAAGAATATTTTTGATATTCTTTCTCATTTAAACTCTGCCAAAAATCAGCAGGCGAAAATTGCAGAATACGATGGCCTTCATGATTACCTTGCAATAAATAAACCTTATCTGGATTTCCTTCTTTTACTTTTAACAAAAAATCCAAATTTTCTTTTGAATTTGGTCCTCTGTCAACATAGTCTCCCAAAAAGACAATTTTATTTCCAGGCTTTAAATAATCCTTAATAACTTTTTGCGAAGCTTTCAAATCCCCATGCGTATCCCCAACAAAAATAATTTTTTCAGTTTTTTTAATTTCAATTAATTTCGGCTCCATTAGAGTACTGGTAAATATTCTTTTATTTCGTAGGGGCTGACTTTTTTTTCGTATTTTTTGCCAACTGCTTTTTTGTATTTTTGCCATTCAATTTCTTTGTTTTGAATTAGTTTTGGAAAGATATGACCGCCGAGAGTTTCTCTTGCCAATTTGCTTTTTTTGAATAATTCAAGTGATTCTTTTAAATTTTTAGAAAGGGTTTTAATTTTTTTTCTTCTCATTTCAGATTTTCCCATCTCATAAATATCTTTTTCTTCCGGTGGCAAAAATTTCAAGTTTTCTTTTATCCCTTGAACTCCAGCTGCCTGAATTATTACCAATGCTAAATAAATATTGCAAGCTGGATCAGGACTTCTTAACTCAATACGAGTAGAACTTTCTTTTCCCTCTTTATACTCTGGAATTCTAATATAAGCCGACCGATTTTTTCTTCCCCAGGCCATGTAAACTGGGGCCTCATAGCCTGGAATCAGTCTTTTGTAAGAATTCACCCACTGATTCAAAACTAATTGAATTTCTCTTCCATATTTGATCAATCCCATTATGTATTTTTTAGCCAAATCAGAAAGGAAATCTCCTTTATTCTTGAAAAATAAATTTTTATTACCTTGCCATAAAGATAAATGGGTGTGCATTCCTGAACCATTAACTAAAGTGATTAGTTTTGGCATAAAAGAAACAAAAAAGCCCAATCTTCTGGCAGATCTTTTTAAGACATATTTTGCTAAAATTACTGAATCGGCGGTAGTCAAAGCATCGTTAAATTTAATATCAATTTCGTGCTGGCTAGGAGCAACTTCATGGTGATCGTGTTCGATCTCAATTCCCATCTTTTTAAGATAAAGCTGGGCTACTTTTCTAATCTCTCCCCATTTTCCTTCATGGAAATAGCCACCGCGGTCTAATAATTTTGGTTCCCTCTCATTTTCAAAAAGGAAAAATTCAAGTTCAGCTCCAACAAAAAGCTGGCCAAAATTTTTAGTTTTTTCTAAAATCTTTTTTAATAAATAGCGACAATCTCCTTCAAAATGGTCGCCCCTTGGAATAAAAATGTCGCCAAAAACAACAGCTTCTTTCCAGATTAAATCTTCAACTTCATAATTCCAGGGTAAAACCCTAAAAGTTTTTGGCTCAGGAACGATGTTCAAATCCGATTCTTCAATTCTGGCAAAGCCCTCAACCGAGCTTCCGTCAAATCCCTTTCCATTTTCAAATGCTTCTTTCATTCTTTCTGCCGGAATACAAAAACTCATCTCCCTCCCCAAAACATCAGGAAAAATAATTCTGACAAATCTAATAATTTTGTTTTCCTTCAAAAAATCTAAAACCTCTTTTTCGTTTCGAAAATTAAAATTTTTCATATTTTAAAAATGGTATCAACTCTTTTATCGGTTTCCTTCGATGGCCAATCCTTATTTCCTCTCCAAAACTTAATTCATTAAAAGATTTTCTATATTCTGGTAAATAAAAAATCGACCGAAAAGGATAGCCAAGTATGAGCTTTCCTCGAGGTTTTGTTAGAATAACCCCTCTTTTCTTTCCTTCGAAGGTAAGAACTTTTTGACCAGGAATTGCCAACGCTACCACCACTCTAAATTGAGCTCTTCTTTTTCCCCAAGGTATTTTTTTAAGTTTCTTTAAAGCAAAATCGATCAATTCTCGGTCGGTAGCCTTGTAACCCGGCCAGCGTCTCGATTTAACTCCAGGTTCTCCTTTTAAATGATCGATCTCTAATCCTCCGTCATCAGCTAAGGTCGGTAGGTTAGTTAATTTAGAATAAAATTTAGCTTTCTTAATAGCATTTTCTTCGAAAGTTTTTCCATCTTCGTTTGGTTTTTGGTTAATTTTTAAACTTCCCAATGACAATAACTTTAAAGGTAAATCTCTTAATAATACCTTATACTCTTTAAATTTTGCTGGATTTGTGGTCGCAATTAACAATTTTTTCATAATTTCAAATCAAATTTTTATTAACCCTTTTTTCTTCATTAATAAATAAGGATAACCCCTGCTAATTTCTTTATCTTCTTTGGATAAATCAAGCCCTAACTTTTTTGCAAATTCAAAAATCTTTTTCCTTGTTTTCTTTACTCCCCCGAAATCTTTTTTAGCTTCAACTTCTAGGAAATAACCAAGATTTTTCACTTCGTCTAAGGAAATTTCAAATTCATTTTTATAATTATAAACCTCTCTTTTCTTATCAACCGTTATTAATTTCTTAAAATTAAGAGCAGAGAAGATTTTCTTTAAAGAGTCAGCATTATCAATTTTTGTTTCGAATTCATCACAGTGAGTGTGGTAATCGGCATACTCTGGATAAAAATGTTTATATGTAATTAAGTTTTGATTTCCTCTTTTGCCAATTCTTAACCATTCAAAAGGATATTTTGATTTCACAAAATTTCGATGAAAAGGAGTAAAATAATCATCAATTTCTCGAGACTTCTTTTTTAACCTTGCAATTTTTCTAACGCGCCTTCTTAAATCTAAAAAAGACTTTTTATCAAGTTTTAGTCTAATTTCAATTTCTCTGTTCATTTTTATAATTTAACCTTATCCCATTTGTCGAATATTTTCCAAAATTTAAGAATAAATTGATGTGGTTTTTTGGCTAAATTCTTGGCAGTTTTGGTTTGAAGGGTAGCAATAACTTTTTGCTCAATCATTCGAGCACGTCTTAAAGCTTTACGAAATTTTAGATTTCGAGGTCCCACATTGCAGGATATTTCTCTGATAATGCCAAATGGACCTACCACTTGCAGTTTATCGGCATCATAAACAACTTTTGCTTCTAAAGTTTTTGCTCCTTTATGTAAAATTTTACTCCACGAACATTCAGCACAATGAACTAATGCTTTAATTATTTCCTTATTAATCTTTAATCTTCTCAAAAATTTTTCAACTATCCTTCCGTTGTGGAATTGGTGAAGCAATGCACCCGATCTCACAATTTGTAAATTAGCACCTTCTTTTTTAGCCAAATATTCGGCTAATTTTACTGTTCTGTTGGCATGTTCAATCCCATGCGTTTCATCTAAAGTTTTGTAATATTTTAAAGCAAAATTTCTAATTTTTTTAATTTGATTTTTTGTTAATCTATTCATACAGTTTAAAATTTGCTACTAAATAGCCGACGCCAAATGGGCCTTCGTAGGAAAGAATTTCGGGTTTGTAATTTATGCCATCCAAAGCTCCTAGTAAAATTATTATTGACCGATAGCCACATTCACCAGCTTCTTCAACTAAATCAGGATCTAAATTTAAAATTTCCTTAACATCTTTTTCCTTTATTAATTCAACCAACTTTTCATCAAATTCTTTTCCCCGTGGAGAGTAGCCTGCCGGCGCATCAGGAGTTAATCTATGCGACAAATCTCCCGAAGCAATTATTCCATAATTAGCGGAGAACCGTTCTCCGCTAATTACTTTATTCAGAATTTGGCCGAATTTAAAATGGATTTCTAAATCTAAATAGGAAAAAGCTATTGGTACCAATTTGAAATTTGGAAGGCCTTTGGCTAAATAATAAAGGGGGACTAAGGCTCCATGATCGAGTTCTCCAATATTAACTAATCTTAGAGGAATTTTTTTATTTTTGGCTTCCTTTTCAATTTTTTCAATTAGATTCTGGTCATTTTTAAAAATTAGTTCGGTATCGAAATCACCGAAGTTGTAAAAATGGCCAGCCAGAGTGGGGGATTGGTTAATTGTAAAATTATTAAAATCAACTGGTCCATGGGGAGAAATGACTAAAACTATCTCAGGTTTTGCCTTGGCAAACTTTTCAGCCAGTTTCTCCATCCCTTCAATTGTTTTCGTAACCAATTTTATATCAGCCGGTCGGCCGATTGTCGGGATAATAAGTGGGGGATGAGGTGAAATAGCTGCGAAATTTAACATAGTCTTATAAAATTATTTTTTTAGAATTTGCGAGTATATTTCTAGCATTTCTTTCTAATATTTTAATAGCATTTTGATGATATTCTCTGCCATGGTGAGAAGCGCATAAATCTTCTAAAATTTTAACATCGAAACCCAAATCAAATGCTTCTATTACTGTTGAAAAAACGCATCCGTCAGTATCGAATCCACATATATATAATTTCTTTATTTTATTTTCTTTTAGAAATTCCAAAAAATTTTTTGATTTAAAGACTGAAAATGATGATTTTTCAAAAACATTTTCTTTTGTCACAAATTTTTCTAATTCAGGGACAATATCTATATCTGGAGAACTCAACATTTTTTGCCAATTCAAAAATTTTACAAAATTTGAATTCTCAGAATTTATGAATCTAGAAAACAAAATAAAATCAAATTTTCCGCTTTCTATAAAACTTGCAATCTTTTTAGGGACATCTCTTGTAAATTTATTTATAAAAAATTTCTGAACATCAACTATTAAAAGTGCATTTTTCATGTAAAGAATTAAAAAATTATTTTTTGATTACTAAAAGCGGATTCTATTTTTACTTTTCCAGCACCTGGAACTATCTCTCCAATTATATCGGCTTTGAAATCCTTTATCCCTGAGAGAGTTTGTTTAGCTTTTTTTGGACTGACTGACAAAATAAAGCCTATACCACAATTGAAGATTTTATACATTTCTTCATCTGAAATTTTTCTTTGATATAAATCTCTAAAAATCTTCTGGGGTTTTAATTTATGATTTCTTCTTGCCCCGTACCGAACTTGTTCTGGTGCGGGGTTTATTATTGCGTCAGCCTTATTCAATAAATCTTTTAATTTTGTAAAAGCTCCGCCAGTAATATGAACCGTCCCATTAATATTGAATTTTTTGAATAAAGGAAAAATTGTATCAAAATAAATAAAAGTTGGAGCGAGAAATTCAGGTTTCATTTTTCTACCAAAAATTTCTCTTATTTTCGTAAAACCATTTGAATGTAGACCATTACTTGCGATACCAATTAAGACATTACCGATTTCAAATTTATTTTCTCTTGGTTTTTCTACAAAGCCGAGCATAGTTATACTCAATTCCATTCCTTCCATATCGTTATGAATTGCTGTTTCTCCGCCCAAAATAGCAATTTTTCTTTTTTTACATTCTCTTACTAAATGAGAAATTATCTCTAAAATTGCTTTTTTATCATCTCTCGGCAAAAATAGATGATTCAAGATAGCGTAAGGCCTAGCATTTTTCATCAAAAGGTCATTCAAATTCATTGCTAAAGCATCTAAAACAGCATTTTTGAAACTCTTTTTCTGCCAATGATAAATGCCTTTGGTTCCTATTCCATCTGTATGGCAATATTCAGGAAAAGAAAATTTCTTTTTAACTATTTGATTATGAACCGAAACGTAAGGCGTCTCCCAAGTTTTTTGAATTAATTTTATAATTTGCTTTTTATATAAGGATTTATCTTGGATATAAGGTTTATACATTAATTAGAAATAAGAATTTAAATTTGACAAAATTTTTTAATATATTATAATGGTATCGTAATTAGGAGGGATGAAGGACGAAAGTTCTTTACATCGGAGGATTCAGTTTAAGGCCTCCAGAGAAGAGGGCAGATTTGCTAATTAAGGCGCTAAGGAAAAGAGGGGTAGAAGTGACAATACTTGATTATTTAGAGAAGTACCGTAGACTAGGGATAATCCGATTGTTATCAAAAGATATTTGGGGAAAAGCAAGGCGAGAGGCGTTATTGATAGGGGAGTTCGATATAGTGATTACCTATAGTTTCGGAAGTCTGCTTGGAGTATTTGTTTCCGCGAAAAAATATGTCTTTTTAGTACCAATGTGGCCTAAAGCAAAGATTAAATATAAATGGTGGGAAAGAATCTTAGCAACTTACCATCGTGACCAGCGGTTTTATCAAGATTTCTTAATTGCATTACAAAAGCTTCGAGAAAAAAAGATTGTGATTTTCCTGCCGCCCCGACGAGGAAATGCTTGGGAGGACGGAAAAATGCAGTATGACCTTTCTATTATGAAAGAAATGCAGGACTTTGCTGAAATAATAGAGCTTCCGGTAAGAGGACATCGCAAAGCTGTAACCGACACTCTCAACATTCAAAAAATCATTAGCACATTATAGCCTCTCTTTTTCGGAGGCCCTTTTTTATTTCAAAATTAAATTTAAATCAGCACCGCATTTTGGGCATTTGCCATTTTTGTCGTGGCGGTGGATCATATAATTTACTCTGTTAATGGCTAAGGTTCCGCATTTGGGGCAGTAAGTATTTTCAGCCTCATGACCCGGCACATTTCCCATATAAACATATTTTAAACCAACTTCTTTGCCAATTTTCCAGGCCTTTTCTAATGTTTCAACTGGAGTATCGGGTATGTGTTGTAATTTCCAGGAAATTGCTCCGCAAAATTGGGAAACATGCCATGGAGTTTCAGGCCCTAAATTTTTATAAATCCATTTAGCAATCCCCCTAAACATCTCCTCAGAATCACTCAAAGTTGGAATAACTAAAGTTGTAATTTCAACCCAGACCCCAGATTTTTTCATTAATTTACAAGTATCTAAAACTGGTTTTAATCTTCCGCCACAATTTTCTTTATAAAATTCGTCAGAAAATCCTTTAATATCAATGTTATTAGCGTCCAAATAGGGGATAACCAATTTGGCTGATTCCTCGCTCATAAAACCATTTGAGACAAAATTATTTTTAAGACCTTTCTTTTTTGCCAATTTCATTGTATCTAGGGCGTATTCAAGGAAAATACAAGGCTCCGTGTAGGTGTAAGAGATGCTCGGCAAATTATTCTCAATTGCCATTTTCACAATTTTTTCTGGCGATATGTCTTCTCCTGGAATTTCTTTTGCTTCTTTAAAACCCTGAGAAATATCCCAGTTTTGACAATTTAAACAACGAAAATTACAACCGATCGTGGCAATTGAAAGGGAATGGCTGCCGGGTAAGAAATGGAAAAAGGGTTTCTTCTCAATTGGATCAATATTTACAGCAATTGCCTTTCTATAATTTAAAGCATACAATTTCCCATCGATATTTTCTCTAACTCCACAAATTCCTCTTTTCCCAGGCTCAATAACACAAAAATGGGCGCAATTTCGACACTGAACTTTCTTTTCCCTTAACTTTTTGTAAAGATAAGCCTCTTTCATAATTTTTTATATAAATAAGTAGGGGCCCGCCGAAGGTGGGAGGGTGGTGGGCGGGTTGTAGTCTTTCATATTCTTTTATTTTAACAATAAATTTTATTTAAAAAAAGAGGGCGAATGATATCGCCCAGAAATATGTTTTATTTATTGGCTTTTAGTTTCATTGATTTCGTGCTTTTCGTCTTTCAATCGCGTCCTGAATTGCCTTTTGGGCTTCATTTTCTGGAACTAGCCAAAGAAGAATATTAATACCTATTCCACTAATAATGCAATCTGCACATAATGGTTTAGGTTTGGTCAGTCCAGTTGCCGATGTCGGTGAACAAGAATTACAAATTGCTACTGCGTCATTGCTGCAATGAAAACATTTATGAAAATCTCTTATTTGCTGAACACCTTCTATTATGTCATTGATTATTTCCTCCCTTGTGCAACGAGGCCCGGGTTCGATTGTGATATCTTTTTCGAGAGATTCTCTAATTTTGTTTACAATGGTTTCCTTTTCCATTTTTTCTACCCCTTTTTAAGTTCTCAAAGAGCGATTTCATCGAACTACTTTTAAAATAGCAAAATTAAATATTTTGTCAAATTTTTAAATGTGATTATAATGGAACTAATGAGACATCGAATTTTTATTGCTATAAATTTGCCAGAGGAAATTAAGCGAGAATTAGGAAAATTTCAATCACAATGGCCGGAATTACCAGTAAGATGGGTAAAGCCAGAAAATTTGCATATTACTTTGGCTTTTTTGGGTTATCTTTCAGATGAAGAACTTTTCAATGTTTGTAAAATTGCAAAAGAATTGGCTTCAAAGCGTCAACCATTTTCGATTACGCTAAAAAAGATTTGCTATGGCCCTCCAAAAAAGCCACCAAGAATGGTCTGGGTTGAAGGAGGAAAATCAAAGGAGTTATTTAATCTAAAGAGCGATCTAGAAAAATCTTTGATCTCTTCAGAAAATATTAAATTTACTCCTGAAGAAAGAAGTTTCTCTCCCCATATTACTTTGGGAAGAATCAGACAATGGGAATTTCGCCAAATTGAACCTGAAGAAAGACCAAGAGTTGATGAAGATATTTCTTTGGGTTTTGAGGTTAGTTCGATTGAAGTAATGGAAAGCAATTTAAAAAGAGAGGGGCCAGAATACACGGTGCTTGAATCAGCACCTTTAAAATCCTAAATCCTAAATATAATGAAAATTCATTTTATTGGTATTGGTGGAATTGGGGTTTCGGCTTTAGCAAGATATTTTTTAGAAAAAGGCCATAAAATTTCTGGCTCTGATTTAGTTTCTTCTGAAATTACCGAAGCCCTGAAAAACAAAGGAGCGAAAATTTTTACCGGTCCACATAAATCTAAAAACTTGCCGAAAGATATAGAGTTAGTTATCTATAGTCCGGCAGTTCAGAAATCTAACCCCGAATTAAAAAAAGCCTTAAAAATTAAAAATTTAAAATTAAAAATTAAAATATTAAGTTATCCCGAAGCTCTTGGAGAATTAACTAAAAAACATTTTACAATTGCTATTTCCGGAACTCACGGCAAAAGCACAACCACAGCAATGGTCGCTTTAATTTTAATTAAAGCAGGCCTTGACCCAACAGTTATTGTTGGAACAAAATTAAAGGAATTTAACGATTCAAACTGCCGAATAGGGAAGAGTAAATACTTAGTTATTGAGGCAGATGAACATTTTGCCTCTTTTTTAAATTACTGGCCAAAAATCATTGTTTTAACTGCTCTTGAAGCTGACCACCTGGATTATTATAAAAATTTCAGAAATTATATTTTAGCTTTTAAAAAATTCATTTCTCACTTGCCCGATAATGGCTCGCTATTAATAAACAATGATGATAAAAATATCCGAAAGTTAACGGAGAACCGTTCTCCGCTGCTAAAATATAGCTTAAGACAGAAGGAGGCAAAAAAGTTAAGGAAAATTTTGAAAATTCCTGGCGAACATAATGTGGCGAATGCTTTAGCGGCTTTGGCAGTGGCTCGAGTATTAAAAATTCCTGATAAAGTTTCCTTTAAGGCTTTATCAGAATACAAAGGCGCCTGGCGGCGTTTTGAAATTTTTACTAAATATCTAAACGCTAAACCCTATACCCTAATTAGTGATTATGCTCATCATCCAACAAAAATTAAGGTAACTTTAAAGACGGTGCGAGAAAAATTTCCAAATAAAAAAATCTGGGTTATTTTCCAGCCCCATCAATATCAGAGAACATATTATTTATTTGATGACTTCGTGGAAGTTTTGAAAAATGCCCGGGTAGATAAAATAATCATCACAGATATTTTCGATGTCGCTGGCAGGGAAGAAGAAAAAATAAAAAAGAAAGTCTCCTCAGAAAAATTAGTTAAAGCGATTAATAAATCTTCGGTAATTTACTTAAAAAAAGAAAAAATAGTCGAGTATTTGAAAAAAAATCTTAAAGGTGGCTTGCCCACCGAAGCTTCAGCGAAGGCGGGGGAAGTGGTAATAATAATGGGTGCAGGAGATATATATAAATTGTGTGAACGGTTCTGAAGACCTCTTTTATTACTGCCCCTTGACAAAAATTTTGTGTTTGTTATTCTAAAATATTAAACCACCCATAATTGGAGGGATGGGTAGAATGGAGGGGTTAAAATAAAGCAATAATCGGCTAAAACCGACTGATTGTCTGAAAGGAGGGGTGGTTTTTTAGTTGCCTGCGACAATTGAGGGAAGCTACCTCCGGGCACCGGGTTAGATGAGATGAGTAATCTCGTTTCCTCCCTAGCCTCGGGGCCCGGAGATAATTTCTCTTAATAGGCCGAGGGAAATTCAGGCTTGACAGCCTCTTTTGGTTAATTATAGAATAAAACAATGGCTTAATCTATCTAGAGGAGGAACTAGATAGCGAATAAGCGTTTTATCGGTGGACGGGAGATAATAATCATTCCTCTAATATAATAACTCCTCAAACAAGAGGAAGTTGCGATTTAGAAATAAGCGGAGTTTAAGCTTCGCTTTTTTATTTTTTAAAAAAGCGAGGCTTGGGCTCTATTCTGGGCCGTGCCCCGATCCGTAAGGAGCGGGGCGGGACCCGAACTTTATGGAGTTCGGTGCGTGGTTCAGGAATTGAGAGCCAGGGAAAGGTCGCGTTGCCCGAAAAATTCTCTGCTAATAGGAACGACATCGGGCAATGGAAACTGATAGCAGAGAAGAAATAAAAATTAAGAAAAACTAAAATGAATAAGAAAATTCTAATTAGCTTGAGCGTAATTGCTGCTGTTGCTGCTGTTATCGTTGGTGGAACCATGGCTTATCTCAGCGATACTGAGACATCAGCTGGTAACACCTTCACAGCTGGAGAATTGGATTTAACGGTAAATAGTTATGATGATCCATTGCCGATATTGTTTACGATTAAAGATTTAAAGCCAAGCACGATTCAGTACACGGGCCCCATTGTGCTTCATATTTACCATAACCCAGGGAAGCTATACAAGCACATAGTTAGTGTAGTATGTAATCAAGGAGCACAAACAGAGCCAGAAGAGGAAGAGGAAAACGGCGTTCCGAAATACGATCTTGATAATTACACCTGGTTTGATTTAAAGGTTGATGATGCAGTAATTATCCCCGACGGAACAATAACAGTTAAGGATATTACATCTAAGTGGATTTATTTAGGAGAATATCCAGCCTCCCAAGATGTCACGGTTATTCAGAGCTTCCATTTAGATAAAGACGTGACGAACTGGGCTCAGGGTGATAGCTGTGAAGTGACTGAGCAATTTATGGTATTGCAGACAAATGCACCACATCCAGTTCCTTGTTATAACTGTCCTCCATAGTGACCCTTCCTGTATTCTTAATCTCTGCTAGTTCCATCTTTTTATAAAAGAGTGGAATTAGGCAGGGAAATTGCTATGAGAAAAATACTTATTAGTCTTAGTATTATTGGAGTTGTGGCGGTAATTGCTGTTGGTGCGACAGTGGCTTATTTTGGTGACACTGAAACCAGCACAGGCAATACTTTCACTGCCGGGACTTTGGATTTGAAGGTGGGAGGGCAAGATGATCCAAATGTGGCGTATGTCACACTTTCTGACATGAAACCCTGCGATGATAGTGGATACTACAAGTGGATACTGAAAAACGTTGGCAGCTTACCTGGCAAGGTATCGGTAACTTTCAGTCCAATCACCAACAACGAGAATGGTGTTGTCGAACCAGAACAAGCAGCTGAAAGTCAACCCTATGCCCATCCTACTGACGGCGAGTTAGGTCAATACCTTAAACCAGGAGTAGGGCCCGAGAATCTGCCAGAGGGCGTCACAATCATAGAACGTAACGATGAAGAAGGCTGGTATATTGCAACGGCGGAGGGAGAGATAGACACCGGAGGCACCATTGGATGGGGTCCTAAAGGTTGGAGTGTCCCATCAATGCTGTACAGTCAATGGCAGGCAGGACCACCTCACCCATGGGGGGTTCCCGGCCTCAATGGCTTAGGGAGTAAGACCTATGGGACGCTTGGCTACCTTGCCGGAGATGTGTTGAACCCGGGTCAAGAAGTCGCCTTTTTCTTTAGGGTAAAGCTGGACTGCGACCTAAGGAGATGGGATGGCACCAAATGGCTTGACATTGATGACAACCTTATTCAGTCAGACGGCGTCCAGTTTGACATCATCTTCCGCTTAAATCAAGTAACGCCATAATACTCAACTTCAAATCTTTTCGGTTGCCTCATCCCTTCCTTGTGGGCATACGATGGGGCAACCTGTAAGGGCTTTAAGTTATGAAAATTTTAAACATAATTTATTACATTTTTATCGTTTTCGTTGCTGCGATTGCCTTATTATTGATTGTTTCGGTTTTTCCGATTACTGGAAATATAAAATTAATGATTGTTCAATCTGGTTCGATGACGCCAGCAATAAAGATGGGAAGTATTGTGATGGTAAAACCAGCAGATGAATACAAAATCGGTGATGTCATTTCTTTCGGACCTTATAGCAAAACAAAGGCACCAACCACCCACCGAATTTACGATATTAAAGTTGAAAATGGAAAAATTTCTTATATTACCAAAGGCGATGCTAATGATAATCCTGACCAGAAAGAGGTCTTAGAAAATGAAATAATCGGCAAGGTTTTATTTTCAGTTCCTTATATTGGTTATGCCGTAGATTTCGCTAAGAAACCCCTGGGCTTTGCTTTAATTATCATTGTCCCGGCTATCATTATTATTTTCGATGAAATGAAAAATATTTTTAAAGAGGTGAAGAAAATAAAAGAGAAAAGAGAAGCTCAAATTTAGTTTGTCTATCATGAAAAAAATTTTTGATATCATTCCACCAAAAAAATTAGAGAGGGAAAAGTCCTCTTTAGGGCAATTTATGAAAAGAGTATTAATAAAAATTACCTATTTATTAATCATTATCGGTCTCAACTGGACAGGGCTTTTAGCTGTTGGTGAAACTTTGGCTAATTTTTCTGATATTGAAACATCTCAAGGAAATATTTTTTCGGCTGGAACTTTGGATTTTTCTTTGCATTCCGGACAGAGCAATTTTGTACCCGAATCTAAATCCGGAAACCTTGAGCCAGGAGACGAGGTTAATCGAGTTATTCAAATAAGAAGTGAAGGAAATTTTGCCTTTCAATACATAGCCCATACCGAAAAAATTTTAGGAGATGAGGATTTTTGTAATACCTTACAATTGAGAGCTGATTTAAAAGGAGAAGAGAAATATCAAGGTAGTTTAATGGGTTTCAGTTTTCCAGCCATAGAGATAATTGATCCTCCCGGCATCGACACCTGGCATTTTAAAGCCTCTCTACCTGAAGGGGCAGATTTCCAAAATAAAATCTGCCAGATAAAATTTGTTTTTGAAGGCTGGCAGACTAATTTTTTTGATCCATCTTCGGGCTTTTTTAATCGAGAAGAAATCGAAAGCTATTTTGCTTCAACTTCATCTAATCATGATAATAATCTTCATTCTATTTCCGAAGAACCATTAATCGATGAAGAAATAGTAATTAATGAAACTAGCGAAGAAACACCTACTGAAGAAATAATAGAAGCACCGATTATTGAAGAACCTGTTATTGAGCCAAACGAGAATAGTCAAAGTGAAAATTCAATTCAAAGCGATAATTTAACTCCAACTAATGAAGAAATTTCTTCCTCTCCAGCTACTATTCCTGAAGATGCTTTAAGCGAATTATCCGGTAACGATTCTTCAGAAAACTAATAACTAAAAATTTGAAGCGGTAAGAAGATGACAATCTTGCCGCTTTTTCTTTAACTAGAATTGAAAGCTTTTGAAGCCTGCCCGGAAAGCAGATTTTTTATTGAAAATAATTTGCAATTTTGGATTGAGATATTATAATTTAAAAAGAGCTAAATATACCTAGGGATATTTCTCGCTAACGCTCGAAATATTATGAAAAAAATACTTTTTATTGAAGATGAGAGGATTTTTGTTGATATGTATAAAGAAGTATTTTCTCAGGTTGGATTAGAAATGATTTCTGCTTTTGATCACAAAGAGGGCTTAAAATTAGCTAAGACTGAGCGGCCGGATTTAATAATTCTCGATATTTTATTACCAGGAAATGGAATTTTTTTCTTGGAAAAATGGGAAAAAGATTCAGAAATTTCATCAATCCCAGTTATTGCCTTTTCAAATTATGATGACCCAAAAACCAAGAAAGAAGCTATTAAATATGGGGTAAAGGACTATTTACTCAAAACTGATTTTACTCCCCAGCAATTTGTTGAAAAAGTAAAAAACTATTTATGAAGAGGATATTAGCTATTGAAACCCCACACAAATCCCTTCGATGGATTTAACGGGGTAAACATCAAAAAAATCATGCAAAGAATTCTCAATATCGAGACCGTAAAATATCTTGGAAAGAAAATAAAAGTTTCAGGCTGGGTAAATTCAAGAAGAGACCATGGTGGAATAGTCTTTTTGGATTTAAGAGATCGCTCAGGAATCCTGCAAATAGTTTCTACACCTGATTTAGCAGAAGGAATTAAAGAAGAATATGTCTTAGAAATTGAGGGTGAGGTGAAAAAGAGACCAATTAAAATGATAAATCCTGAATTGGAAACTGGAGAATTTGAATTGAAAGCTAGAAAAATTAAAATTTTAGCAAAAGCCGAAAGTCTTCCTTTTGATTTGAAAGATCTAAAATTAACTTTACCCCGTTTCTTAGATTATCGACCTTTAACTCTTAGAAACAAAAAAATCAAAGCCATTTTTAAAATTCAAGAGGAATTAATTTCTTCTTTCAGTAAAACTTTAAAAAATTTGGGATTTACCGAATTCCAAGCTCCAACAATTGTTCCAGTTACTGCTGAAGGAGGGGCAGAGGTTTTCCATATTGATTATTTTGATAAAGATGCCTATTTAGCTCAAAGCCCTCAACTTTACAAACAAATTTTGATCCCTGTTTTTGAAAGGGTTTTTACAGTTACTCATGCCTATCGAGCTGAACCCAGTGTTACTACTCGCCATCTTACTGAGTACATTAGTTTAGATATAGAGATGGGATTAATCGAATCTTGGGAAGAACTAATGGATTTATGCGAACTTATAATGAAAAATATTTTCGCCAACATCGAAAAAAATTGTTCTGAGGAATTGAAATTATTTGAAGAGACTTTACCAAAAATAACTTCAAAAATTCCCCGAATCAAAATGAGAGAGGCTCAAGAAATTATTTTTGAAAGAACGGGAAGGGATGCGAGAAAGGAACCGGATTTAAATCCGGAGGATGAAAAAGAAATCTGCGCCTTTGCAAAAGAGAAATATAACTCTGAACTAATTTTTATCACCCATTTTCCAACAGAAAAAAGGCCTTTTTATACTTACGCAGACCCTAAAGATCCAAAATACACTTTGAGTTTTGATCTTCTTTTTAGAGGAATAGAAATAGTCACCGGGGGACAAAGAATTCATGAATACAAAAAATTAGTTCAGAATATTAGAAAATGGGGAAATAAAATCAAAGATTTTAAGTATTATTTGCAAGCATTTAAATACGGAATGCCCCCTGAAGGAGGTTTCGCTTTAGGAGCCGAAAGAATTACCAAGCAAATTTTAGGACTAAAAAACATTCGCGAAGCCAGTCTCTTTCCTCGAGATATGGAAAGAATCGATCAAAAATTATCTATTTTACAGCCGAAAAAGAAAAAATAAAATATGCCAGAAATAGCCATTGATATCATTAAAATTTTTAGCCTGGGGGCAATGGCCTTTATCTTGGCATTTTTGATGACCCCGATTTTGACCCATTTTATGTACAAATATAAACTCTGGCGAAAGGTAGTTAGGGAAAAAGCGATTGACCAGGGCGAGGTAACTTTTTTTAAAAAATATCATCAAGAAGGAGAAATTAGTATTCCCAGATTTGGTGGGGTTTTAATCTGGATAACAACTTTAATTTTAATTTTTCTATTTTTTGGAATTTCCAAAATCACCGACATTTGGTGGCTTCAAAAATTAAACTTTTTGAGTAGAGCGCAGACTTGGTTGCCCTTGTTTGCTTTGGTTTCTGCCTCTTTATTGGGATTGATCGATGATATTTTTCAGGTCTTTGGTTCACCCCCACACCATAACGAAGAGGAAAAATCAGTTATATCTAAATTAAAAAGGAGAATACTTGTTTGGTGTGGGGGTAAAGGAGAATACGTAGGTGGGGGATTGAGCTTGAAAATTAGACTCTTTTTAGTCTTTTTAATTGGCCTAACCGGAGGCCTTTGGTTTTATTTTAAACTTGGCTGGCGGAGTTTACATATACCGGGAGTAGGGGATTTTAGAATTGGAATTTGGTATATTCCCTTTTTTATTTTGGTAATGATGGCAACTTATTCAGGAGGAGTGATTGATGGATTGGATGGTTTGGCCGGAGGAGCCTTTGCCTCAATTTTTGGTGCTTATGGAGCAATTGCTTTAGCTAGAAATCAAATTGATCTAGCTGCCTTTTCAATTGTAATTTTGGGAACAATTTTGGCCTTTTTGTGGTTTAATATTCCACCTGCCAGATTCTATATGGGAGAGACTGGTATTTTGGGCTTAACTTCAGCTTTAACAGTTGTTGCCTTTTTAACCGATTCAGTTTTGGTTTTACCAATTATTGGCTTTTTATTAGTCATTGAATCAGCTTCAGTAATTTTACAACTTCTCTCTAAAAAATTTCGCCAGAAAAAAATCTTTTTAGCTTCTCCAATCCATCACCACTTTGAAGCCAAAGGCTGGCCCCATTACAAGGTAACAATGCGATTTTGGATAATTGGTATCGTAATGGCAATAATTGGGGTAGCAATTAGGCTTTTGGGTTAATTTAAGCCATAACACATTTTCAACGATCGTAGAAATCGCACTATTGACCCCCACTACCTAATGAGTTAGGTGTGGGGGTAGCCTCACACCCCTCACACCAATGGAATTGGTAGTGAGGCTTGACAGAATTTTTGAATTTGCTATATCTAACATATAAAAATAAGGAGGGTGAAAAATGAATTTTGAAGAAGGAATGCTTGTAGCGGTGAGGAGGTATGGCGCTTTCCGCATCAAGGGCCAGCCTGTAAGAGAACTCCCTTATTACCTTGGTATCATTGAAGAGACAGACCCGGAGAAGGCTTCACCACCTTTATGGAAAGTAAGGATCCCAGGCGAAAAAATACTTCGGCGTGTTTCGGAAGATAGAATGAGACCTTTGCTTCTATGGCCACTTCCACCAGAAAGTCAAAAACTTGGCCCTCGAGAGGCTTTTGATAAACATCTCCCTGAAATAATTTGTGCTTTAGCCTTCAGCGTTGAGTAAGTAAATTATTGAAAACAGAGAAATCTAAAACGCACCTTAATTCCCAAAAAGGGGTTATCCAAAAACAAGGATCAACCCCATCTTTTTTATTTAGAATCAATTCTTGACAAATTTTATGAATTTACTATAATTAAGATATTAGGAGGTGGGAAAATTGGGAAGAGCAGATGGACTATCGCAATTAAAAGGAGCTAAAGTATCAAAGGAGAAGACGATAAGTCTGCAATTAAACAGGAGAGA
>Ga0315312_1001450_pt1 | contig 18416 bp, 19 predicted proteins | sample TDP7_MG_FD_203629 | JGI IMG/M metagenome (GOLD analysis project Ga0315312, IMG submission 203629) | Freshwater sediment microbial communities from Lake Towuti, South Sulawesi, Indonesia - TDP7 | ecosystem: Environmental > Aquatic > Freshwater > Lake > Sediment | place: Indonesia: South Sulawesi... | reverse complement strand
CATTGGCTTTGCCATCACCATGGGGACCGCGCCTCTGAACTGGGCCTTGATAGGGGATTTCTTTGGGCGCAGCAGCTACGCTACCTTGCGGGGGTTCATGGGAGTGGGATATGGCACAGCCACCTTTTTTTCTCCCATTTATGCTGGATGGGTCTTCGACCGCACCGGAAGCTATACCATCGTTCTTCTAACCTTCTCTATCATCCTTCTGATCGCCGCCTTCTTTTTTGCGGTATTACACCGCCCTTCTCCACCCTAAATGAAAAAATGCCCCCGTGTTTTTCTGAAAATAAAAAGAAATATCCCTTGACTTTTTGGCTCTCGCCGTTGATCATGGAAATAATCAAGAAAAGCAAACGGATCAGATCAGAAAGGATAGCCCGGAGGTGTCTAACCATGTCAGGGGCAATAAAAGGTCAAGGGGGAAAAACCGATAGCTATGGGCCTATCTTCCCCCTCTCTCCAGGCTCTCTTTTTAGGCCTCCTGCAGGGTCTAACTGAATTCCTGCCGGTTAGCAGCCAAGCTCACCTCATTCTTATTCCCTGGTTTTTCCAGTGGAACAATCCTCTTCTGGACAGTCTAATCTTTGATGTGGCTTTGCATGCTGGAACGCTTCTGGCAATCTTATGGTACTTCTGGAGAGATTGGGTTGAGCTGGCAGGAGGATTTTTTAGGATTATCAGGCAGGGAGCAATTTATCAATTTCAAGAAAAATTGATTCTCTATATTATTCTGGCAACTATCCCGGCAGGCATATTAGGAATCCTCCTGGAAAAAACAATCGCAACCAGTTTTCGGAATCCAGCGCTGATCGCCCTGCCTTTGGTGGCCGTAAGTTTCCTTATGATTTTTGCCGAAAGTCGGAGCCGTCCCTACCATTCTTTAGAAAATTTGACCCTCAAAGACGCGATGCTCATAGGTTTTGCCCAGGCATTGGCTCTTCTCCCAGGCGTTTCTCGCTCCGGTATTACAATCACCACCGGGCTTCTGCGCGGATACCAGCGAGAAGCTGCTACGCGCTTTTCCTTCCTCCTATCCACCCCAGCCATTGCCGGAGCTGCCCTTCTTCAACTCCGGCATCTTCTTTCCGCCGAAAATATGGACTGGCTACTTTTTGCTGTCGGGTTTGCCTCTTCTGGAATAGTGGGCTACTTAGCCATCGCTTTTCTCATGTACTATCTAAGAAGGCACACCTTGAATGTTTTTGCGGGCTATCGCTTGGCTGTGGCAGCCTTAGTTATTTTTTGGATCTTCTGGAAGGGATAGGATGGTTGCCCGCCTGATCGAAATCTTGGCTTCGTTCATCATCGATATGATCTCTTCTTCCGGCTATTTAGGAATTGTTCTTCTCATGGCTATTGAGAGTGCCTGCATTCCTCTCCCCTCCGAGATCATCATGCCTTTTTCCGGATATCTGGTTTTCCGGGGAGACTTTGAATTGGTTCGGGTGGGCCTCGCCGGAGCTTTCGGTTGCTTGGTTGGTTCCACCCCTGCCTATTACCTCGGGCTTTATGGCGGTCGACCCCTGATCGAACGCTACGGAAAATACGTCCTCATCTCCCACCGGGATTTAGACCTGGCTGATCGCTGGTTCGACCGCTGGGGGGATTGGGCAATATTTTTCAGCCGTCTTCTCCCCGTAGTCCGGACGTTCATATCCTTCCCAGCAGGGGTTGCCAGAATGAACTTTCCCCGCTTTGTGATTTACACTTTCGTTGGCTCTTTCCCCTGGTGCCTGGGGCTGGCCTACGTGGGGATGAAATTAGGTGAGAACTGGGACACCTTGGGAGTCTATTTCCATCGTTTTGATATGGTCATCGGCGGCCTGATCGCCGTGGGGATCATCTATTATATCTGGCACCACCTAAAAGGAAGGAAGGGATGAGTTAAGTCTTCTTCCCTTCTGATTTGGTCGAAGGTGTTTCGCCTTTTGGCGTGTCACTCTTCTTTGCCTCGGTCTCCTTATCCTTGGTATCCTTCTTCTTATAATCTGTCACGTACCAGCCACTTCCTTTGAGCTGAAAGCTGCAATTGGAGATTATTCTGGAAACCTTTCCCGAACAAGAAGGACAACGCTTCAGGGGCGTATCCGAAAACTTTTGCACGATTTCGATTGTCTTCCCGCATTTATGGCATCTGTATTCATAAATGGGCATGCGCCAAACCTCTCCATTCTTCCGGACGAATTACCAAAGATTCTCCAGCTTCTTTAATTTAGGCACGCCTGCAAATGTTGTCAAGGGCTGGGCCCTTTGAGCCAAGCCCGCCCTCCTCCCGCCAAGGTCGATAGAGTTCCAGCAAAAATCCGACCTGGGGATCCTTAAGATACTTTAAAAGTTCATAAGTGGTCTGATGAACGTCGCTTTCTTCCATTCTTTTTTCTTGGAGTTGGAGATGGAATTTTTTCGGGTCCAGGCTGAACCGAATGACATGGATAAGTTCGTGAGCGATAACGTAAAGGAGTAACGGCCTTAGCAGAGAGGGTGACTCTGTTTGAACCATATCTAAAATCCTGTCATCCTGAAGGCAAATTCTGTAGAACTCTCTTCCTTTAAGCTTTGAGAATGACTCTCTTTTGTAATATTCATACTTACACACCTGAGCTAAAGCTCGCTGAGTCTTTTCCAGTACCCGCAGGTTGGCCAGGGTTTGCAGGTCATAAGGGAAGCGTTCATAATCTTCCAGATCAACCCGGAAATAGTCCTCGGCCAGGGTTTCGGCAGTCTCCAGTGCTTCCCTTACCCAAAAATACTGTTTTTTATTGAAGAATATGGATTCACCCATAAATTGATAAAAATCTCGAAATTCGAATATCGAATCCCGCGAGGCGCGGGACTAAACAAATACAAAATCCAAATGTTCTAAACAAATTTAAAAATAAAAGATTAACCGCCGAGAGCGCGGAGGACGCAGAGAATAATTAAAATGGAAAGACCCAAGAAAGATCTGACTTTTTGAATTTTGTCTTTTGAATCATGGGACTCTGCGTTCTTTGCGTGCTCTGCGGTGAAAGATTTTTATAATTTCCTAAACAATGAAAAGGAGGAAATTTTTATTTTTAAATTTTGGTCATGGGAAATTGTTTCGGATTTCGGGTTTCGAATTTTTTTAGCCGGTGTGTCCGAACCCTCCTCCACTGCGCGGGCTGACATCCAATTCATCGACTAACTCTAAATTTGCTTTATATGCCCGGGCGATTACCAGTTGAGCAATCCGGTCGCCCCGTTTGACCTTGAAGGGCTGATGGCCAAAATTAATCAGCAGCACCCCCACTTCGCCACGGTAATCGGAATCAATGGTTCCAGGAGTATTCACCAACGTGACCCCATCCTTCAAGGCCAGCCCGCTCCTGGGACGAACCTGCCCTTCGTAGCCCTTCGGAATGGAAAGGGCAATCCCCGTCGGAATAAGTTTACGTTCTCCTGGTTCTAAGGTTACTTCTTCAACCACAGCCGCGAAAAGATCCAGGCCCGAAGAACTCTGGGTCATGTATCGGGGGAGGGGAATATCCTGGTCTTTTACCCCCCGGACCCGCTTCACTTTCACTCTGACCACTTGGGATTTCATGTGGCCAATAGACCATTAGGAATGGCTTTCTCTGTGACCGGCCCCAAGACAGTTAGAGAAAGTGAATCTGACTGGAAGGTCTTGTGGGCCAGAGCGCAGATTTCTTCGGCTCTAACCTTCTCGATGCCTTCGATGATTTCCTCTGTGCTGACGAAACGATTGAAGTAAAGCTCATTCTTGGCCAGACGGCTCATACGGCTTTCCATACTTTCTAAGCTTAAAAGCAGATTCCCTTTCAGTTGTTCTTTGGCCGCGCGCAATTCTTTAGGCCTCAGGGAATCTCCGGCCAATTTTTTCATCTCCCGCAGGATGAGTTGCAATACCCGAGAAAGAGTGCTGTCCCCCGTCCCCACGTAAACACCCAGCATGCCGCTGTCCATGAAAGAAGAAAGGAAAGAATAGACCGAATAGGCTAGGCCCCTTTTTTCCCGAATCTCTTGGAATAATCGCGAACTCATTCCTCCCCCCAGGATGGTGTTTAAAAGGGAAAAAGCATAACGCTGAGGATGGATCGCGGAGGGGCCCTGCGTTCCCAGAAGTAGGTGGACCTGTTCCAGTTTCTTGTTCTTCACCAAGATGTGCGGGTGAGGAAATGGAGGAGAGGTTTTACGTTTCTTCCCCCGGGGCTTGATTATTCCCAGGGTCTCTTGTACAGGCCGAAGTAGGCTTTCATGCTTTAAATTTCCCGCCGCCACGATGATTGGCGGCGCATCCAGGTAGTGCTGGTGAAAGAAATCCATTAGTTTTGTCCGGTTCATCCGCGATATCGTCTCCAGCCGACCGAGAATGGGGAAGCCCAGAGGGTGTCGGGGCCAGAAGGATTGGCTGAAGAGGTCATGGATGTATTCGTCCGGAGTGTCCTCGAGCATGTTGATCTCCTGGACGATGACCTGTCGCTCTTTCTCGATCTCTTCAGCGGAGAAAAGGGAATTGAGAAAGAGGTCAAACAGGAGGTCTAAGGCAATGGGCAGGTGTTTGGCCAAAACCTTGGCGTAGAAGCTGGAATATTCCTTGCTGGTAAAGGCATTCAGTACCCCACCGACCGCATCAATCTCTTTGGCAATCTGATGGGCTGAACGACGCTCAGTGCCCTTGAAGAGCATATGCTCGATAAAGTGGGAAATTCCGTTTTCTCTCCGGCGCTCATCTCGGGAGCCAGCTTTGATCCAAATCCCTACGGAAACAGAATGAACGTGAGGGATTTCCTCGGTGATGACCAGAATCCCATTTTCTAAGGTGGTTTTCCCAATCATAGTTCAAAAAGCAGCTTTTAGCTGTCAGCATTCAGCGAATCCGCAAAAATGATTCATCTTTTTCTATTTATGATTGCAGGCTGATTGCTGATTGCTAATAGCTTTCTTAGGTTTTCTTCTCCGGCCAGGGGTGCCCGATAGCCTCCTTCCGGCTGAGCTTGATCTTTCCCCGCTCGTCGATCCCGATGACTTTCACTAAAACCTCTTCTCCCTCCTTGAGTACTTCGCCGACGCTTTTCACTCTCTCTCTGGCCAGCTGGGAGATATGAATCAAACCATCGGTGCCGGGAAAGATTTCTACGAAAGCTCCAAATTCTTTTCCATCTGGCTTTCTGGCAATAGAAGTCACGCGCCCCAAGTAAATCTCTCCGACCTCAGCCTCCTTGGTCAACTGCCGAATCTTCGCTGCCGCCTTGGCCGCGGCTCCGGCATCCGTCGCAAAGATCTGGACTTGGCCATTCTCTTCTACGTTTATTTTCACCCCGGTCTCATCCTGAATTCCCCGGATGATCTTTCCTTGCGGTCCGATCACCTCCCGGATTTTATCTGGCTTGATTTTCAGGGTGAAAACTCGGGGAGCGTAAGGCGAGAGTTCTGCCCGCGGCTTAGGCAAAGCCTCATCCATTCTTCTGAGGATAAACTCCCGCCCCTCTCGCGCTTGGGTAAGGGCCTGCCGGAGAATCTCCTGGGTCACGCCCGAAATTTTAATGTCCATCTGAAAACCAGTGATGCCTTTCTTCGTTCCGGCCACCTTGAAATCCATATCGCCATGATGGTCCTCATCCCCCAGAATATCGGTAAGGATCGCCACCCTTTCACCTTCTTTGATCAGCCCCATGGCGATTCCGGCTGCCGGGCTCTTAATCGGAACGCCCGCATCCATCAAGGCTAAAGAGGCTCCACAAACCGTGGCCATGGAAGAAGAACCATTGGATTCCAGTACTTCAGATACGATCCGAATGGTATAGGGAAATTTTTCATTTGGGGGGAGGATTTGGCTGATGGCCCGCTCCGCCAGGGCCCCATGACCGATGTCCCTCCGGCTGGGCCCGCGGAGCATGCGAACTTCTCCGACGCTGAAAGGGGGGAAATTATAATGAAGCATGAAAGATTTGAAAGTTTCTCCCGTCAGAGCATCAATCTTCTGCTCGTCTTCCGCTGACCCCAAAGTGACCACGGCAGAGACTTGCGTCTCTCCGCGAGTAAATCTTGCGGAGCCGTGGGTTCGGGGAAGCCAACCGACCTGAATGTGGATGGGGCGAACCTCATTCAGGGCCCGGCCGTCGATCCTGCGCCTCTGCTGGAAAACAGGCTGGCGACAGATAAACTTCTCTATGGCTTCATAGTATTCTTTGATCTCCAGAGCCTTCCCGGGAAATTCTTCCAGCGCGGGAGCGAGCGTCTCCTGGCGGACCTTCTCCAGCTGTTCGTTGCGCAATTTCTTCCGGGCCAGGGAGAAAGCTTGGCGAATCTTTTCTTCTCCTGCCGTGCGAATCCGCTCCCTGAGCGCCTCATCAGCCAAGAGTACATGCTGCCCCAGGACAGGGTCGAAGAAGACCTCCGGGCCCACCTTTTTCTCCAGCGCAAGGATCATCGGCTCTTCCGCCATCCTTCTTTTCTCGTTCTCGCGTTGGAGCCATTTTTGTTTCAATTCCTCCTGCAGGTCAATGATAGGCTGCAAGAACCGATGCCCGAAAAAGATAGCCTCCAAGAGGTCGTCCTCCGAGATCTCGCTGCCGCCTCCCTCCACCATGACCACACCTTCTCGACTCCCGGCGACGACCAGGTTAATGTCGCTTTCCTGGAGTTGGCTCATGGCGGGGTTGCCGATCCATCTTCCTTCCACTCGCCCCACGCGGACCCCAGCAATCGGACCTTTAAACGGGATACCTGAAATCTCTACGGCTGCGGAGGCGCCGCAGATAGCCAAGACATCTGGATCGTTCTCCTGGTCTGCTGAGAGCACCGTAGCGATGATTTGCACGTCGTTGAAAAAGCCTTTGGGAAAGAGGGGGCGTAAAGGCCGATCAATCAGCCGAGCGGTAAGAATCTCTTTTTCGCTGGGACGTCCCTCTCGCTTAAAGAAGCCGCCAGGAATCTTCCCGGCAGCGTAGGCCATCTCCTGGTAATCGACCACCAGAGGGAAGAAATCGATTCCTTCCCGGACTGTTTTGGAGGCCGTGGCCGTAACGAGCACGATGCTCTCTCCAAAAGAAACCAGAACCGCCCCATCAGCTTGCTTGGCCACTGCGCCCGTTTCGATGGCGAAAACTCGGCCATCGAGAGTACATTCCACCTCGAGGCGCTCATCCATTATTGACATTCACTTACCCTTCTTTCTGCCGAAGCATCTTTCCTTCCCTACTTGCGGATACCCAATCGTTGGATGACCACCCTGTATCGCTCCGCATCCTGGGCTTTGAGGTAGTCGAGAAGATGCCGCCTTTGTCCCACGAGTTTTAGCAAACCCGTGCGGGAATGGTGATCTTTGATATGAGTCTTGAAATGCTCCGTCAGATAATTGATCCTTTCGCTCAGAATCGCAATCTGCACCTCTGGGGATCCCGTGTCTGTGGGGTGCCTTTTATAGGCCTCGATGATTTCTTTCTTCCTTTCGGGTAATAGGGCCACATCTTTCTCCTTTCTGGAATTCTTCCGCGCCTCTGCTATTCCTCAACCATGATGAAAAACCCGCAGGATACGCAAAATCGGCGGGTCTGGCGAAGTTCCCGATCTTCCATCCCCCTGGAATTCTGCGATGGCCAGAAGTTTATCCGCCTCATGCAAGAGGCCCACCCTCTGTCCCTTTTTCATCCACCTCCAATCGCTTTCTGGTAGCTCGCTAAGCCGGAGAGACTGGCCCTGCCGAACTCTTTCGGCTATTCTCTCTTCTACTCTAATCTCCGCGGAGAGCTCCACGCCTTCCTTCAAGGGGATGATCCGTTCCGGCACTCTCTCTCCTTCCACCAGCCGGGAAAGACCTTCCAAGCCCAGGGCCTGCTCGATGGTAAACTTTCCCGAACGGGTTCTTCTTAGCTCCACCAGATGGGCGCCGCAACCTAAGGCTCGGCCAATATCCGCACAGAGGCTGCGTATATAGGTTCCACGGCTGCAGGTGACTTCCAGGGTGACAAAAGGAAGTGAGAGTTCTCGAAGAGATAGCGCGTGGATCGTTGTCTTCCTCTCCGTTAGAGTAGGCTTCTCCCCGGATCGGGCGCGCCTGTACATAGGAATCCCGTCTTTCTTGATGGCCGAAAAGAGCGGGGGGATCTGCGGAATCGACCCCTGAAATCTTTCCAGAACTTTTTCCACCTCTTCTCGGGTAAAAGAAAACACGGGATTTTCGGCGATGACCTTCCCGTCGGCATCGAGGGTATCCGTTTCCTGGCCTAACTTCATCTTGGCCACGTATTCCTTCGTCCCTTCTAAATTGAAGGGAATAAGTTTTGTGCCTTCATTCAGATGGACCGGCAATACCCCCGTAGCCAGAGGGTCAAGAGTCCCCCCATGGCCAGCTTTCTTGACCTTAAGAAGCTTCCGTACCCGGGCTACCACGGCGTGAGAAGTCCAGCCCTTGGGTTTATCGATGACCAGCACGCCATTCAGAGAGCGGCCTGCACGCGCTCCATAATCCTGGCTTGGACCTCGGATAAGCTTCCCTCCACTGTGCACCCAGCGGCATTGGGATGACCCCCGCCCTGGAACTCTTCCGCAATTCGGGAGACATCCACCTTCCCCCGAGAACGTAAGCTGACCCTGTATTTTTTCGGAGAAAGCTCTCGGAAGAGCAAAGCTACCTCAGAGCCTTCCAAGGATCGGGGATAATTGATGAAGTCTTCGGTCATGTCCGGAGAGGCCCCGCTTTCTTCCATCATCTTCTGGGTGACCACTATGTAATTGACTCGGCCATCTCCGTCTCCCCCCAAGGTTCCCAAAACCATGGAGAGGAGACGAAGCCGGGCTAATGGTTGATTTTCATAAACCTTCTCCGCCACCTTCCATGGTTCCACGCCAGCCAGGAGGCATGCCCTGGCTACGGCAAACGTTTTCGGCGAGGTATTCGAGTAATGAAAAGAGCCCGTGTCCGTCAGGATGCCGACGTAGATGTTCTCGGCAACTGCCCAGCTCATCCTGACCGGGATGGTGCGCAGAAGATCAAAAAGGATTTCGGCCGTGGAGCTGGCCATAGGATTGACCAGGTTGATGTCCCCAAAAAAGCTGTTGCTTACGTGATGATCGATGTTAATGACCTTGCCGATCGTTCTCACTCTGCTGAACTCTTCTCCCAGGCGCGCCCTGCTGCCGCAGTCCAAGGCAAAAGCCACGTCGAACCGCCCATTTTCCGGAGCCTGATGGGTGATCTCCCCTGCTCCGGGCAGAAAAGTAAGATTTCCGGGAGTAAGGTCCTGGTTTAAAATCTCTACTTCCTTACCCATATTTTTCAAAGCCAAACCCAAGGCCAGCACTGACCCAATGGCGTCTCCTTCCGGATTGAGGTGGGTGCTTATGAGAAAGCGATAACCCCCGCGCACTTCCTCAGCGATCTTTCTGAGAATCTCTGTCCTTTTCTTGTTGGAGAGTTTGGATGATCCGGTCAATTTTGCTCCCGTAATCGAAGGAATGGTCCAACCTGAACAACAGATCGGGCGTGTGTCGTAATCTCAATTCTTTCCCCAATCTTCTCCGGATGTATCCGGCGGCGCTTTGTAATCCCTGAAGAGAAGCTTCTTCTTTGGGACGGTCTCCCCGAGCGCTAAAGAAGACTGTGGCCAGTTTCAGGTCGCTGGTTACGGCCACTTCAGTGATGGTCACCGACTCCAGGCGGGGGTCGTTGAGATCCCGTAGAAGCATCTCGCAGATGACCTCCCGGATTAAGTCGCCAATTCGGTTCGCTCGCTTATAAAGCATAGGTCTCTTTCACCGCCGGGCACGCAGAGACCGCAGCTCTCTGCGGTGGAAATTAATACAGACACATTAAATCATTTGAGTCAAAATCGTTTCCCTCTCCCCTCGCGGGAGAGGGCCAGGGTGAGGGGGATTACAGTGAAATCGGCTTCATTCACCCTCACCCCAACCCTCTCCCGTCAAGGGAGAGGGGGTCTAATGTCAAGAAACTTCCTGCGTTTGAATTAGTAATTAATGATCTCGATCTGCGAGTTGGCCACATCGGTGAGTTGAGTATTCTCGATGAAATTGATCACCTGGTCCAAAATGGAATTGATATGCTGCCGATCATTTCCGACCGCGCAGATTCCCAGCACTGCCCTCTGCCACAAATCGTGGTCCTCCACCTCAGAAATGGAAATGTTGAACCTCTTCCTCGCTCGCTGCACGATGCTCCGGAGCACCTGCCGTTTTCCCTTCAGGGAAAAATTCTCGTGCAGGAGAATTTCCATTTGGCACACTCCAATGACCATTTTCCTGATCCCCTGTATTTATAACTGAGCAGTTACTTTTTCGGTTACGTAGGATTCGATGATGTCATTCTCCTGGATATCCCGAAAGTCTCCCAGGTTAATCCCGCACTCGAACCCCGCAGACACCTCCTTTTGATCATCCTTTAAGATTCTCAAAGAGGCTACGGTTCCTTCATAAATCACTTGGCCATCCCGGACAACGCGAGCATGCGAGCCCCTGATGATCTTGCCTTCACGGACATAGCTGCCCGCCACCACACCGACCCGGGAGATGTTGAAAAGCTTGCGCACCTCTGCCCGGCCCATCAGGCGCTCTTCATAAATTGGCTCCAGGAGCCCTTCCATGGCCTTGCGTACATCGCTTAAGGCCTCGTAGATGACGGCATAAAGGCGCACATCAATTTTCTCCTGCTCGGCCAGGAATTGGGCTTTGGGCTCAACTTTTACGTTGAACCCGAGGATGATGGCCTCCGAGGCAGAGGCCAGCATGCAGTCCGATTCATTGACGGCTCCTACTGAGGAGTGCAGAATTTTCACCTGCACCGCCTCAGTGCTCAGCTGGTTGAGGGCTTCGGTCAGGGCTTCTATGGACCCCTGCACGTCGGCCTTGAGGATGAGGTTTAAATCTTTGACCACGCCCTTTTTCATCTTTTTGTAGAAATCTTCCAGGGTAATTTGGGAAGTTTTGGCCAGCTCGAGCTCCCGCTGCTTCTGCAGCCTCTGGGTAGCCAGCTCTTTGGCTCGTCGTTCATCCGTGACCACCACGAAAGTATCCCCAGCATGGGGGACGCTCGCCAGCCCAATCACCTCCACGGGAGTGGAAGGTCCGGCACTCTCAATCTTTTCGCCCCGGTCATTAATCATCGCTCTTACATGCCCGAAAAGCGTACCGCAGACAAAGGCATCGCCTACGTGGAGGGTTCCATCCTGAACAAGGACCGTGGCCACTGGCCCCCGGCCCTTATCCAGCTTGGCCTCGATGACTGCGCCCGTCATGGGACGGCTGGGATTGGCTTTCAACTCCAGGACTTCGGCCTGGAGGAGGATCATGTCCAGGAGCTCTTCTAATCCGATTTTTTGTTTAGCAGATATTTCGGCAAAAATGGTTTGTCCACCCCAGGCTTCGGGTACGAGTCCGTACTCGGTCAGGGTTTGCTTGACCCGTTCTGGGTTGGCGCTCGGCTTATCGATTTTATTGATGGCCACGATCAAGGGGACCTTCGCGGCTTTGGCATGATTGATGGCTTCCACTGTCTGAGTCATGACTCCGTCATCAGCGGCAACCACAAGAACGACGATGTCCGTAACCTGCGCCCCCCTGGCCCGCATGGCCGTGAAAGCCTCATGGCCCGGGGTGTCCAGAAAGACGACTTTGCGGTGATCCACGTTGACCTCATAAGCCCCGATGTGCTGGGTGATCCCACCGGCTTCTCCGGCCGTAACATTCGTCTGACGAATGGCGTCTAAGAGAGAGGTCTTCCCATGATCTACGTGCCCCATGATGGTTATTACTGGAGGTCGGGAAATGAGGTCCTCAGATCGCTCTTCCTTCTCTCCGATTAAATCTTCAATCTCCAATCCAGTTTTTTCAACCTCGTAGCCGAAATCTGTGGCCACCAAAGAAGCGGCATCGGCGTCTATTGCCTGGTTAATTGTTACCATCAATCCCAGTTCCATCAACTTCTTGATTACTTCCGAGGCCTTGATGCCCATGCGTTTGGCTAACTCCCCGACAAGAATGGCCTCCGAGATGCGGATTTTCCTCTTGATGGCCTTGGGGATGGTCGGTTCGGGTTTGGCTATTTTGGGCTTAGAGCTCTTCAACCTTAGTTCATGGTCCAAAATAAAAGGCTTTGATCTTCGCTCCTCCAGGTAGTATTCATGCTCCTTAAAAGCGCGCTTTCTCGTCGTGATGATACGGAGCCGCTGCGGTTTCCCCTCTTCGAGGACTTGCACGTCCTTCTTTGGCCTTCTCCTCCGCCGACCCCTCTCTTCCTCCGGCACAAACCTGGCGACCGCCGGGGTGGGTCGCTGTAATATTATCGGGGGTTTGGGTGGGACAAAGGGCGCCTTTGGTGGAACAGGAGATGGAGCTTCTTTGGCAACTGTCCGATATTCCGGAACCAGTGATGGGAGGGGTACCGCAGGACGTTCTATAATTTTCGCTGGCTCTTCTTTCTTTTTCGGTTTGGTTGGTTTGGCCGGGGGCTTTCCAGGGATTCTCGGCTTTTCAGCAGGAACCACCTGCGGTATTTTCGGAGGTATGGGTTTCTGCAATGGAGGAGGTCCCTCCGTTAAGGGCTCTGCCCCTTTTAGGGGAGCTTTTTGTTTGGCCACGGGCGGCGCTTCCACGAATACCCCTTCCTTTTTCTCTACTTCAAGGATCGGGGCTTCGACGGGTTTAGTGGGCACGGGAAATATAGGTGGAGATACGGAAATGACTGGAGGAGCCGGGGGGGCTGCTGGCTTAGCCGCAGGCTCTCTTGCCGGTTTGGAAACCTCGGGGGTAGGCGCTTTCTTGACTGCCGGTGGTTTTACTTCCGCGGCGATGGGCTCAGGAGTAAGGGAGACCACTTCTTCGCGTCTTACCCTTCTGCGGATAACCGTGGGCTTGATCCGCTGCTCAATCACTCCTTCTCTGCGTGATAGGCTGATTTGATTTCTGACTCGTTCGGCATCAGATTCTTCGAGGGTACTGTGGACATTCTTAAATACCAGCCCCATCTTTTCCAAAAGCTTGAGCAGATCCTTATTCTCCATCTTCAATTCTTTGGCCAATTCATGAATTCTGACTTTCGCCACCGCTTATACCCCCTTCGATAACCCTTTCGACCCTCCGCCGTTTTGGTTCGACTTCCCGCTTTTCTTTTCCCCCCGCTTGATCTAAATGAGCCTTGGCTGCCTCGATCAGTTTCTCCGCTTTCTTCAGGCCGATGCCATCAATCTTAGATAGCTGCTCAGCTGTTGTCTGACAGAGGTCCACCACTGTGATATATCCGGCCGCGTTGAGCAATTGGGCTGTTTTTTCCCCAACACCAGCAATTTGATCCACTTTTTCCATTCCCCGGGTGGCAATCTCATCCAATGCAGGAGCAACCCGTTCAGCTTTGGATTCGCTGCGGATGTCAATCTTCCATTCGGTAAGCTTGGCGGCCAGCCGGACGTTCTGCCCTCGCCGGCCAATCGCCAGAGAAAGTTGATCGTCTTCAACGACGACCTCCATGGATTTCGCCTGCGGATGGATGACCACCTTGGAAATTTCCGACGGCGCTAAGGCATTGCAGACGAAGCTCGCCGGATCATCACTCCACGGGATGATGTCGATCTTTTCCCCACGAAGTTCCTGGACGACTGCCTGTACGCGTGACCCTTTCATCCCCACGCAAGCTCCTACGGGGTCCACATCCGCATCCTGCGAATAAACGCCGATCTTGGAGCGGCTCCCTGGTTCCCTTGCGGCACTGACAATCTTCACAATGCCTTCAGAAATTTCCGGCACCTCGAGCTCGAAAAGCTTGATCAGGAAGTTGGTATTGCTCCGAGAGAGGATGATCTGAGGGCCTTTAGGGGTCTTGCGTACATCCAGAACATAAGCTCGAATGCGGTCTCCGGGCTTATAAGTCTCCCGGGGAACCAATTCCGGTTGGGGAATCACCGCTTCTGCTCTTCCCAGATTGACAATGATAGATCCTCGCTCGAAGCGTTGGACAGTCCCCGAAATGATCTCTCCCTTGCGGTCTTTAAAATCCTCAAAAATATTCTCTCGCTCCGCATCTTTGACCCTTTGAATGATCACTTGCTTGGCTGTCTGGGCCGCGATCCTACCGAATTCTGAAAGGTCGATTTTTGTACCCAGACTATCCCCGACTTCCACATCGGCATCTAACTCCTTGGCCTCTTCCAAGGAAATCTCGGAGGGAGGATTTTTTACAGTTCTAACCACGGTTTTGAACTGAAAAAGTTCGATCTCTCCGACTTCCTCGTTATACTTAGCCTCGATCTCTTGCTTGGGACCAAACTTTTTCCTGGCAGCAGCAAGCAGGGCCTGTTCTAATGCCTCGACCAAGATCTTCTTGTCGATTCCTTTATCCTTTCCCACCTGGTCAATGATGCGACTCAAATCCGAAATCATCTCTTCATCCCCTTTTTAAAACTCGATTTCCAAGTTGGCCTTAGCGATGCTTGGGAGGGGAATCTCAAAGATTCGCCCATCCACTTCCAGACGCACTTTTCCCCCTTCCAGACCCAAAAGAGTACCCTTGAAATTCCTCCGGCTCTCTACGGGCTCAAATGTTTTTACTTTAACCAGACGATTTCGATACCTGTCAAAATCTTCCGGCTTTCCTAACGGGCGGGTTAGCCCGGGGGAAGAGACCTCCAAGACGTAGCGATTTGTTATCAGATTGCGCACTTCCAGAACAGTACCCAGCTCACCGCTCACTTCAGCACAATCCTCCACAGTGATTCCACCCTCCCGATCGATGTAGAACCGCAGTACCCAGCCTTGGGCTTCTTTTTGGTATTCCAGGTCCACTAATTCCAATCCCTGCGATTCCAGGATCGGCAGAGTAGCCTGGCGTACTTCTTGAAGGAGCTGATCGAATTTCACGGATCTCTTCCCTTCGTAAAGAAAAAAAAATGGGCCCTGGAGCCCACTTTTTCAAGCAGACTTCTCAAACAACAGCTTCTCTCCTCTATCCGTAAGTCATCCCACGCTCTTAGGAATTATTTAATTTCTGGAGCGGGCGACCAGATTCGAACTGGCGACGTCAAGCTTGGGAAGCTTGCATTCTACCCCTGAATTACGCCCGCCTTTTTAGTTATATTAGCTAAACCGTCTTGATCTGTCAAGGTTTTTTAGATATTCCCAGGCCTCTTCCCGGGTCTGAACCTTGCCAGTCGCCTCTGCCTCCTGGAGTTGAGTGAGGAGAATCCCCACCGCTTTCCCCTGAGGCAGCCCCAAGATTTCCATGATCTCCTTTCCATCCAGCAGCGGCGGCGGCGGCTTTTTGGAGAACTCTTCGTAGTAATAGCGCAAGAGTTCATCAGCTACTTCCTTTATTCCTTTAAGGTCGTTGGGGACCTGGGGGAATAAAGGCCGTTCCCGCGGAATTTTTCTCGAAGCGAGCCCGTCGGCCAATGCCAAAAAAATGGTGTCCATCCCTTCTTTCCCCAGGTCTCGGAAGAAGCGATATTTTGCCCTGGCGGTTAACTCTTCTATTTTGGATAGACTTAAAATACGCATGTGGTGGCGGGTCAGGAGGGATATGATCCCGATGGATTTCCGACTGAGCTTCATTCTGCGGGCGATGAGAATGTTTATTTCTTGGCCTTGTTGGTCGTGGTCCAGGAACCGGACGGACTTCTCTTCTGGCCCGCTACCCCGTGTTCCTGGCTTTCCGGAGTCATGGAAAAAGGCTACAAACTTAAAGAGTGCTCTTCGGGATACCCCCTCTTCGACCATCTCGCAAAAATATCGATCCAGGGAATTCGCGTAAGCTGGATATAATTCCCGGAGGTGCTCCAAGACGAATTCTGCCGTCTCCACCGTCTTGAAGGAATGCTCCAGGAGTGGGAAATCATGATGGATCCCCTGGTCAAGGCCTTCCCATCCCTTAATTTCTGGGAAGATTTCCCCCAGAAGCCCAGACTGGTGAAGATTCTGGAGGAATTGGTCCGCCCCACTTTCACTCAAGGCCGCAAAGAACTCACCCCGAATCCGCTCCCGCGCCGAGCGGAGAATAAGCTCTTTATTTCTCTCGATCATCCTGAGAGTTTCTTCTTCGAGCAAAAACCCGAGAGAGGAGGCGAAGCGGAAGGCCCGGAGCATGCGCAGAGGATCCTGGCGCAACGATTCTTCAGAATTTGTCCGGAGAATCCTCCCTCGAAGGTCAGAAAGTCCCTGCAGAGGGTCGATGAGGGATAGAGTATCGGAACAAAAAATTTCCTTCAGGTTGATGGCCATGGAGTTAATGGTGAAATCCCTCTGCCTTAAATCATCCCCAATGGACCCACCTTGCATCGAAGAAAAATCAATTTCGGTTTTTCTTTTCCCCTTTCTGATGACCACGCGCCAGGTTCCGCAAGACTCGTCCAAAGGGAAAACATGCCCTCTCATCTCCTTGGCCAGCGCATGGGCTAGGCCACTCATCTCTCCTGCGGCTACAAAGTCCAAGTCGTTTCCCAAAGGCTTTTCCAAAAGAATATCCCTGACCGCTCCCCCAACAAGGTAAACCTCTCCGCCATGCTTTTGAGATATACCATGCACAGCCAGAAGGATTTTAGATTTCCCGAGTAACCTTTTTTCCATTTCAAAGTGATATTTCTTAAGGCATCGAGGTGGATTTATTAGAATAACCTCCTCATCTTTCATGTGCGTAAATTGAAAGCACTTTCATGGTTCAAAGCGCCATGCCGGCCTATCGTTACCGTTGCCCGAGAACCCAGAAGAGTTTGGATGCTAGTCTTTTGCAACGAGTTAGCCGAAGTTACGGGTAATCAATTCTATGTTTTTGAAACTTCGTATTTCACAGGCAACAGTCTATCCAGTGTTAGATGTTGTGAAGCATCAAGAATTTCAATGCCCACAATTCTATCATTCTCGCCAATATCAAGAATAATATCTTCGGAAACTCGTCTGTTTATAACATCCTGCTTTCTATCATCAAACCGGATATAAAGAAGGTCTGTCTTATCATTATAAACGATATTCATTTCATCCCTCCCACTTTCCATAAAATACATAAACTGTAACCGTTGTTATCTTATTCCCTTCAATAGTATAAAACACTTCAACCCTCTTTTGGTTATAATATTTATCAAGGCGTTTTTGCTTAAAATCATATATCTTAGCCTTTCCTATTTTCCCGTATTTGGCAGGGGTAGCAAAACCTGTCTCGATTACATCTATGATTTCGCCTTCATTAGTCCCTCGTTCTTCTGCCCGCTGTAAAGTATGAGGGTCTATCTGAATTTCCATTTTAAATATTTCCCCTACCTTTTTTGTTTGCTCGTAATTTTGGCTAGCGGGGTGCCGTGTCCATTCCGCGAAGCGGCATGCCGGCCTATCGTTCAAGGCTAAAATAAGTGCGAAGCATTTGGATGGAAGTTGTTTGGCCTATGTTAGCCGATGTCCTCAGAATGTTATCGTCTTTCTCGCTCCCAGAGAGCCAACAGATCACGTGCACCATGGATAAATCCAACAATATATACAGTTCGCCCAGTGAGATCTACCCAGGCGGACTCTGTCCAAGTTAATTCCCAAGCCATTTAGACATCCTTTGCTCAACCTCTTCCTGACTTAGTAAGTGTCCTTCTTGAATATCCTTCAGTCCACGCTCGATCTTCTCGCGGCCATATATGTGGTACTGAATGTCCTCAAAAGTCGCATCATCTGGAATCTGGTCAAGCATCCTCCTAACTTCTTCTTTTGCTGTTCTCATCTTCTCCTCCTGTGAAAGGATGTCGCCTAACGTATTGCGTGCTTGCGGAATGCCCAAGTCATTTGGGTGAGCGTAGCGAACCGCAAACATGCTGTTAGGCGATGGACGGGTTCAAATCATTCCTCTGTTATTCTTATTTCAATTTGAAACCCTTCATGGGTTGCAAATATCTGTTCAAGATCATACATGGACATTTTCTTGCCATCTACTACTAAGCAGGCCTCCGCGTTATCTGAATCATACGTGATATTCCCACGAAAATATTCAAAATTCATCCCTGCGAACGATCTGCCTTTTTCTTCGGAAAAGTACCGTTTATTAAGCTCCTCTCTAATTTTGTCCCTGATTTTGGCCAAAGCATTTACGGGACTTTTACTATCATATGCACAGAATTGGCGGGGGTAATCATCTTTGGTTATTTCTCGTGCTCGCAATGAGAAAATGTGGCCCGCGTCAAGCAAGTCATATCTAAACTTGACTTCCTTGCCTCTATAATCTTGAAATGTATCGAATTCAGGAAAATCCTTCATTTTTCCACCTCTTTGCGCCACCTTTTGCCTAACGTTTCGAGTGCTTAAGAAGGGCGAAGCCTTTGGGTGCTAACCTCAAGTGGCCTGTTTCTGAATTGTCAACCGAAAAATGTGGTTAGGTCTAAGTACCATTTTTAAGCTGCCTGAGCCAGGAAGGCCTGGTCTTTTAATCTGCCGTTTATCTCCAAACGCCTCTTGCGAGCCTG
>Ga0315312_1001449_pt1 | contig 18435 bp, 27 predicted proteins | sample TDP7_MG_FD_203629 | JGI IMG/M metagenome (GOLD analysis project Ga0315312, IMG submission 203629) | Freshwater sediment microbial communities from Lake Towuti, South Sulawesi, Indonesia - TDP7 | ecosystem: Environmental > Aquatic > Freshwater > Lake > Sediment | place: Indonesia: South Sulawesi... | reverse complement strand
CATTCAGGTGGCACTTGGGGAGGTTTCTCTGGTTCCTTACGCTCTTCAGGCTGAAGTAGAGGGAACAAGCGTTTTCTTCTTAGCATAGATTTTAATAAGATACAAGTCAGATATTAACTTTATAGGTTTTCAAAATGGCGGTCAGAAGGAGAATAGCGGAAACGATTTCCACGGTCACCAAACGTGCGGGTTTAGAAACACCAGTATTAGAAGAGCTCCCCTTAACAGCCGAGCCAATCATGGCTTTGGAATTTGCTTTTCCCCGTGTTCTTGGAGTGGTTCCCGTAATAGTGAGGGGAAAAGCCTACGGAAAAACGGCGGGACTCTGGTATAGGGTTACGTTTCCCCGTCCAGTAATAGACCCAACCGTAGCATGTGTTGCTGAGGCTAGGAGAGGCGAAATTCCAACAGTCAAAATGCCAACTATACGGATAACAAAAGTGGGGATAGCTGAAGCGAGGTTAGCCGAAGTGGGGCTTCCCAAACTCGCGAAAATAGAGGTTCCGAAAGTAGTCATTCTACACGTTCCAACCTCGCTGGGAAGGTTCGAGTGTGGCTGGGCGATCTCGGGTCTCTGCGACGGATTGAACAAAATGGTTGTAAAACTGGAAACCGCACTAACGAGGCTGAACGAGCTTATTGACACAGTTCGTGACAGTTTTGAGAAAATAAGAAGTAGCTTAGAGAGCGTTAATGCGAAGGTTGATGACCTAAGAGATAAAGCAAACGCGGCTGTTGTGGACCTAAGAAATAAAACAAATGAGGCCCTTTCCACCCTAAGGACCAACGTGGATAGTGCACTTGATAGTCTAAGAATAAGTACTGAAGGCTCTGTGACTGATGGATTAGGAAGGGTAATACCAGCCCTTTACGATGCATGGGGCATCCCTCGCGTTATGGCTTTAACCGCGGTTCACATTAGAAACGTAACCAGCACTGGATTTGAATTCCAATCGTTTGGAGACACGACGGTCTACTACATCGCTGTGGGTAGTAGAAGGTAAATGGTTGTCAAATGCAAAATCTTCTGTGACACGCCGGACAAGGTTGAGAGGCAAGTAAACGAATGGATCAAAAACACGAAGATGACTCCCTTAAGGTTTGAAGCTGAAAAATCAGGCTTCCAAGTTTTACATACCCATGTATTTCCTATGCCCCCAAACAAGGTTTGTTTCGTATTCTTTTATGAAGTTCTTAAAGGTGAAACGCGTTAAAGTTTAAAAAAGAAGCAAGTCTAAGTAATAAAGGTGTTTGAGTGCCTACTCTTGACGTTAAAGCGTTCATGTACATTGTTCCAGTTAAGGCCACAGCAACCGTCGTTGATTCGGCGTTCCACGCCATGGGAGACGTGAACTGGGATGGATACATAGATGCAACAGACTTGGACCTCATGAAGGCGGCGTATGGGAGCCGACTTGGCACCCCAAACTGGAACCCAGATGCGGACTTAAACGAAGACGGTATAGTCAATATGCATGAGGTGGTGAGGTCAGCAATAAATTATGGCAAACACGCTCCAGAATTTGTAACCCCCTTCGCTACCGAGGTTGCTGTGGGAAAATGCGTGGTCCAAGCGAGATACAGAATGCAGAAGCTTAAGGTCACGGTCTACATGGCTGAGGAGAACAGGAAAAGCGTAATTTTCATATTTTCGCCTCTTGGACTGTTCGGCAGAGGAATCGTTAGATAGACTGCGGAAATGCAGAGGAAAATCTAATGTGGTACAAGGGAATTAAGGAGTATTACCCGAGAGTACCGTTATCTACTCGCCTGAAGGCACTTTTGGTGAACAGTCGCCCAGTAACTTTGTCTCTGCCCTTGTTGGGAGGATTCTTCGTCATCCAGGCGTCCCTTCCGGAAATAATCTTCCCGACCCCCAACCCTTTAAGAACTTGGCTTGCTCTCCTAGCCTTAGTCTTGGTCAACGCCGGCGGGAATAACATTAATTCGGTCTTTGACGTCCAAATTGACGCCGTGAATAAACCGTACCGTCCGCTTGTTAAGGGCATTTTAACTAGAAGGCTGGTGGGGCTGTTTGGCGCCACTCTTTTACTCTTATCCATTCTACTTTCCTTCTTAGTGAATCCAACCTTCCTCCTCTGGAACTTGATATTGATAATGGTCACGATTTTATACAGCACGCCCCCAATCCGGCTAAAAAGGCTACTGTGGATAAACAACTTGACTCAAGCGACCGCCAGGGGAATACTCGGAGTCTTCACGGCTTGGAGCGTATATTCAACGGTTACAAAAGAAGCTTTAGCCATGAGCCTAGTCCTATTCTCCTTCATTCTGTGGAGCCAAACCAGCAAAGACATCCCTGACTTGCCAGGAGACAAAAGGTATGGAATAAACACCTTACCAGTTGTGTACGGACTCAAACGGACGAGGAAGATTATGATGTGTATGGTTCCTATGCCCTTCATAGCCACGATGATCTTCGTTTGGATAGGATGGCTACCCACATCGTCGTTAGTAACGTTATTATTGTTACCCTTAGCCCTGTACATTCCAAAAGGAACAACACAGACAGAGCGAGCGGAGAACACGTATGGATGGTTGTGTTTCTATGCTTCAATGGTGGGTTGGCTGTTGCTGTTCATGGTGACAGTTTGATGTAGTGTTCAACTCTGCCTCCGTATTGATGAACCCTTGGAAACTCTTGACAGCCACCGCACTTCTTGTACTTCACCTCTCTCTGAAGGAACGACTTGAGCAAGGGAAAATTCCTTAAAACTCGGTATTTAGCGACCATTACCTTGCCCAAAAGGGTGGTACCCATCTCGCCGAAGCCCAGAGCCATGTGTATAATTTCGTGGAGAACCGTTTCGTCTATTGCTTGGGGAGTCAAAACTATGGTGTCGCCTCTTTCTGTTGGCTGAAGTCCCCTATAATAAATTACTCCGTCAAAGTGCCTCTCCACCGGTTCCGTCACCACGATTACGTGTTGCGGTTTTGGAACTCGATAAAGCCCCAAAATTTCTTCCACTTCTTCGATCCGCGTTGAACTCACCTTCTTCTGCCCATAAGGCGGTCAATCCTTTTTCGTACCCGTCTCCTCAACGGTTTCGGAAAGTTTTTTCTGACCTTTCTAAGTAATGGTTCCTTGGGTCTGATCACATCGACCGTCGTCTTAATTTCGCCTGAAAGGCTACTGAGTTCTCCTCTAGCTTTCTTTACGGCCTCCTTCAAATCCAACTCTTCTTCGCTCATATCTCGCCCCTGCCTAAGATTTTATAATGCTGACGACCTATTAAAATATGGGTTGGGAAAATGTCTGAATTAAGTAAATTAAGCAAGGAGGAACTGAGCGACAAGTTGAATCAACTGCTTGGAACAAGCGGCATTGACTTCACCAAAATGACAAAAGAGGATCTGGTTCAGCTTCACGAAGTCTTGTCTAAGGTGTTGAAACCTTTATCGGAGATGAGCGTACGCGAAATTCTGGACGGAATCTTCGGAGACAAACCCCTCAGAGAACGCATTTTTCCTAGGGCAAGGAAAAGGATAAGAGAAATATTGGCGGCACCTGAGAAGAAAGAGGAAAAGGAAACCTAATGGGCTTCATCGGCTACGTTAAAGTGCTCCGCCCCCCACTCTTAATCCTCGGAGCCACAGCCTCGCTTGGTTTGCTGAACTGGTCTGGCCAGCTAGAAACAAACATGGTGAAGGCTTTCCTAATCCTTTTGATGGTGTTCTTTGGAAACGAGGGGTGGACCATCTACAACGAACTGCACGACAAAGAGGTTGATAAGGTGAACAAGCCTTGGAAGCCCCTCCCCTCCGGGCAGGTTGACGAAACCACCGTGTTTAGCTTGGTGGTGGCATGTCTAGGCGCATCGATTTTAGCCAATTGCCTGCTTCTCCTTTTCTACAGCAATTTCTACGCTGTCTTCGCAATTTTTCACGCATGTGCCTATATCTACAATGCCAAAAGAAGAGACGTCTTGGGCAACGCGTGCCTCGGCACATGCTATGGATTGATGGCTCTAGTTTGCGTTTACCCCCGCCACCTGCTTTTTCCCTTGGCCTTTGGTCTATTCACCATCGCACACAACATTAACCAGCAGTTTCAGGATGTTGAGGCTGAAAGAACCCGGGGGGTCGTGACTCTTCCCCAGCAACTGGGAACTTGGACGACCTTCTACCTCACAGAAACTCTCACGGCGTTGTCCCTTGCCACCTTCGGGAAGCTGTTTCTTGAAACAGGTTACCTTCCTATCTCGGCGTTTATAGTGACGACCGCAATCGTTGCGTTTTCCACACTTTTCATGCTTGGGGAAGGGGGGACAGCGCATAAGGCTGTAGAAAACTTGGTTAGAAGAGGGGGAAGACTTTTGTTGCTCATTGGGTTCATCTGGATGGTCTTCTACTAGAAGCTCTACGCCAATAGCTAACGCATTATATTTAATGGGTCTCAGTTTAATAGTGGCTGCCGCACTTGAAACTTGGGTCTCAACATGGAGTTGGCTACGCATCTTGAACGGTGGGCTTCACGTTTTTTATGGCTACGCATTTGAGCCATGGGTTTTCACTGTTTGAAGTGGCTAGCGCATTTCACGCGTGGGGTTTCACGTTAACTGTGGCTACGCATCGTGCCCCTTGGGCTTCAACACGCTTTTGGCTAACGCACCTTTAAAGTGGGCTCCAATTTATTATGGCTACGCACACTATTTGTTGGTTTCGTTTAAGCTGTGGCTATTCGCACTTTGTAACTGGCTACGCACACCGTTTCTGGGTTTCAACCTAACAGTGGCTTAGTTTGTTATTCTGGCGGCGGAATATAATTCTTGTGCTGAAGCTTCGCCTGTGGGTAGGGCAACCCTGCTTCCAGCCTTTTAAGTTCATGCCATTTATCGTACAGGTGAGCTAAAAAAAGCTTCACGGTTTTCCTTCTCGCTCTTGCATCGATGTGTTTCCCACCTAAGTCAGGGTGCTTCCGCTTTTCTTCCGCCTTGAAGTCGTCGTAGAACTTGCGGTAGGGGCTTCCCCTTTGCTTCACGAAGCTGTCAGAGATTTTCCAGCACAGCGCCTTAAGCTTCGGGTTCCATTCAACCTTTTGTCCCTTCACCCTCTTGGGGGCCTTCCCGTTTACAACGTGCAATCCAGCGTATTTCCAGAGGCTGGACACCGTTGGAAACCGTTCTATTTCCATCCATGGACAGTCGCATTGGTAGTACTGCGGTGGAAGCTCTTCGGGGTACTTGCCCTGCTTTTTCAGATATAGCAGGTATTTCCTTCTTTCCCTTGGCGACTTTTTGGAGAAGTATGCTTCACGTACCTTTTTACACTCGGGGGTGTGGACTTGACCGGTTATGAGGTGGATGAGTTGACCGGCAAGGATTTCTCCTATCCCTTTCACGTTTTTGAGCCAGAACTGCCAAATAGGGTGGTTCTCAACTTCAAAGCTTATGCCTTTTGCTAGGTCCTCCTCTATTTTCGTCAGGCGGTCTGCCATAGCTGAAAGATGCCCCTCCTTATCCTCAACAGTTCTAAGTCTATGGGTCATGGCTATGCGAGTTTTCTGGGTGTCCCAGTAGGTGTTAACCAGCGCTCCGAGAATTGAGGTTGAACCCATTATCCATCACCTAAGGTAGGTGTTCTTTGAGTTCGTTTTTGTGGTGTGAGGCGACCCGTATGGAAGCATCTATAATGTTGCTGAAGCTGACTCCCAACTCGCTAGCCAGCATGGAAGCCATCTCCACAGTACCCTTTCTAAGCATGAGTCTTGTGATCTCATCCCATTCCGCGAGCCTTTCTCTGTAGAAGGTATCTAGTTGCTTGAAATTGGCTATTTGACCAGACCTGATCGCTTTCCCTATCAATCTGAACTCTTTTGTTCCAAGCTCTGTTTTGGGTTGAGGCTCGTAGTACCACTGGAACGCCTTCTCAACGCTTCCAAGGCTGTTGCCCAGCACTATGAGGCTGTAAGCCTTTCTGGGGCTTATGTACTCCCTTTTCTTCAATTCTTCTTTGCTTCGGGCAACCCACTTCTTAAATTCATCTGGAGTGTCCAGCCATATAGTTAAGTTCCGCTTGACAAAGGAAGGTGATTTAGCTAGGTCGTCGGCTATGCGTCTTATGTAATCTCCACGGATGTCCCTTTGACCCCAATAGTCTTCGACAGGGGTTTTACCCTCCCTCTCCATCTGTCTAACTATGAACCTCCACAGGTAGGAACCCCTCTCAACACTTGAAAGGTCTTGTCGGTCAACGTTGGCTATCAACCTCATTCTGTCAGCCTCTTCTTCGTCAACAGAGTAGACGTCCGCTAAAACCTCGGGCCACCCGAGAATGTCGAAAACCGCGATAAGCCTTCGGTCACCATCAATGGTTTCGTATTCTCCGTTTGATGACCTCAGGATCGGCGGAACCATCAGTCCATTTTTCTGGATGGATGAAGCTAAGCCCTGGATGTCTGGGTTTTCAGGGGTTAGGTCGAGTCGGGGGTTTTCGGAGCTTGGATACTTAACCTTCTCCTTCGGAACGACTTGTTGACCTAAATATTTTTTCAAAATATCACCACTTTAATGGATTTATTAGTTAGCGCATTTAAAATTTACCGAAACCTTATTTGCCAGAAGGACAAAATAAGATAGAGCCACTTGGGGAGTGAAACCCAAAGCTGTCGTGCGTAGCCACGATGAACGTGAGAACCCAGGGAAAAATGCGTAGCCAAGGCGAAGCTGAAACCCCGTGAGGCCAATGCGTAGCCAGCATAAAAATTGAAACCCAACCCGTACGTGCGTAGCCATAGGCGCAATAGACCTTAGGTTGTGCCTATGGCTTAGCCAGAAGTGTCTTGAAACCCACCATACAAGTGCGGTGGTCCGGAGGACGACAGCATTTAATATTCAAAGCACTCAGGCTTTATGGGGAGTTCCTTGCGACGGATAAATCTTCGGGGTTGGGTTTTGCTTTCGAGAATCCAATACACTGCAATTTTGGCGCCTATGGTATCATTAGGGTACGTGATCGTTACTAGGGGAGCGATTTTTCACGTTGAATTCTGGCTCTGGTGCTTCTTCGGGTTGCTCTACCAGTGTACTGGATTCATACACAATAGCCTCCTAGACTATCCCTACGACAAAGTGAATCCTTACAAGCAGCATTTTCCCTTGGTTTCGGGTTTAATCAAATACGAGACGGCTCAAGAGGTTCAGAGGTGTCTGATTGTGGTGACGGCTGTTTATTTGGCTTGGCTTTCAAGAGGCCAAGTCGCCGTCTTGATTCTGTTTGCGATGGCTTCCCTGCTGGGCTGTCTCTACAACGTTTTTAACAAGAAGAGGCCGGTCTTCGCGTCGTTTTCCTTTCTAGTATCCTATTTTCTTTTGACGTTGCTTTCGTTTGTGAGCCATTTAAACCGAGTAAGCTGGGTTATGGGTTTGGTTGCCGGCTACTGTGCCCTAAACGGCTTCATCCAAGTAGCTGTTTTAGGGGCGGTTAAAGACATAGAAGCGGATACTGAGCGGAACATTCTAGGCGATTTAGGCTGTAAAGTTGTGGAGGGACGATTAATCTTCGGATCCAGAGTTTGGGCTTACGCCGTCTCTGTTAAGGCAACGGAGGGGGCTGCTCTGCTTGGTCTAATCATCTCTGCGAAAACAACGGTTTTCCCGCTACTCCTTTCAACAACATTCTTCGTATTATCAGCGGTCTTCTATGCTATGCACTTCTCCAAGGACTTCAACCACAATAGAATTCTGAAGTTTCATCCCCTACACGATGCTTGTGTTTATGTTTCCCTTCTTCTAGCTTTGGAAGCAATAATCGGAGTTACCACGATCATTGTCATAACCCTGTTTTCTTTAATCTGGCTTTTCGTCTGGATGAGAATCGGTTTCGGAGAGTGGAGGCTCGGACCAAAGATTTAGTATCTTCTCCCAATTCCTTTTGGAACATTTTCTTTAGAATTTCGACTTTTACACCACTTTTCTCTTCAACAAACTCGTGCATTTTCTCCATAATAAAGTCGCAAGCAACATCGGCACCAATTTTTGCCACAGCTAACATTCTATCGTTTACAGGTAGTCCCTTTCTCTTTAGTCGAATCAATTTCCGATTCGATGTCTTCAAAGACCATGCTCATTATTTCTCTTTTTCCTCCGGTGGCTCAATTAACCTTTGCGGGAAGTCTCATAACTAAAGTCTTTTTTGGAGCTCTTTCAAAGTCTTTTGGAGGTCCCTCAGCGCCTTTGTCTGAGCCTTGGTCACCTGGATTAATTCCTGGGAAATTTTTAGCAACTCTTGTGTCCGCTGTTTCAAGTCTTGTCGAAGCTCATTCATGCCGCTAAGGCGTCTAAGCAACCTAGCCACCTATGCAATCCTCTCGAGAACTGGTCTAAGTTTTGTGAAGCCGGGAGAATCCCTTACTTCTTCCCACACGTCACGCATGAGTCGCAACGCTCGTTGGGTGCCAGCTTGGAGGCTGTAATATTTCGCTCTTCCGCTAAGCCATGCATCCATCAAGGTGTAGGATGCTCCAGTGTCGGTTCTTCTGCCCAGAATTGCCCATATGAAGGCCTTGTCCCAAACTCGGATTTCGTCGTATACCTCTTTCGGGTTCTTCACAACTTTGCATACTCCGTTTTCCAGCCTGAAAAATAGCTGAATGCCAACCCTCCGCAAAGTTTCGTCGGTTACGTCCAATTCAATGGTTCGTCCACCAGGAAAAGCGTGGCGCCTCTGAATCTCTGTCAGGTTAACTTCCGTGTTTGCTATTTCAACCACCTTTCCGACAACGTACACGAGAAGGTGCCTACCTATTCCCTTAATTTTTTCCTTAATTTTTTCGGCAAAAGTTACCCCAACGGGCTTTGCCTCTAAAACCTTGCTAACGGCCTTCTTTATGGGTTCGTCAAAGGCTGGGGGCAAAAACGGCTTACCCTTCTCCACAGCTTCTCGGATATCCATGCTTAATGGGATTGTTCCCAACGGTTCAACGCCGAACTTTTCGGCTAGGCTCTCTAGGCTTCCAGATCCAAAGACGTGGTGAACGGTTTGGCATTTTGGGCATTCGAACTGGCTCATGTTTTCGATGATACCTAATATGGGGACGCCCTCGTTTTTGTGTAAAGTGATAAGTTTTCTTGCGGAACTCACGTGGGCCGGCTGATAGACGATTATGCTTCCAAGCAAGTTGGCTCCGAAAACGTTCAGTATTTCCAAAAATGTGTCGCTTATCCCAGCGCTCATGTCCACCACGCCCATTTCAGCGGTCCATAATTTCTGTTGCAGAACATCCCGTAGAATTTGGGCGTACATGCTTCCCTCCATGCTCACTGGACGGTCTCCGCAAATTCCAGCCATGCTGAAAAATTCTATTCCGTCGTGGACCATGGGAAGAAATTCGTGTTGCTCAGAAGACAGTTGGATTTCGTCCTCTATTCCAAGAAGTTCGGCACAGTTGGGGTTGCTCATGTCCGCGTCAAGTAAGGCTACCCTTTTTCCAGCCTTTGCCAATTCATAGGCTAGGTTTACGGCGCAAATCGTTTTGCCGACGCCGCCTTTTCCGCTAAGCACCATGACGAGTTTGTCCATCGTGGCTCACTCTTCAGTTACCCACTCTGGGGGAAGACGGGACAGAACGTCTTCCCTAGCGCCTTTTTCCACTTCTTTAGGTGGAGGTCCGGCAAGAATGTCTCTAGCCCCCTGAATGATTATCTTTATCGGTTCCTTTTTCTCTGCAACTCGTGCAACTTCTCCCATACCTTGTCCTAGGAAGCGGTAGGCATCCTGTTTGTAGCCTTCAACCACTTTCGACTCACCACCTCGTTGAATTGCATCCAGCAACTCGTGATGGCGTCTCTCTTCTTTGTCTTCTTTCTTAACTTCGGCTAGGACCGTCTGAGCTGCTTTGGTAGATGCTTCTGCTACAGCTTTCTGAACCTCTTCTGGAGTAACCGGTTTAGCTTCAACTCCTTTCTCCTTGGGAACCTCCTCTTTTATGATTGACCTCACCTTCTCCGGTGTTAATTCCTCTTTGCCGAATAGGTCCTTGTAATGCTTCATTTTTTCCAGAAAGCGAAGTTCGGGGTCTCCACCAAGTGCTATTTGGCTGGCTTGGCTTACAGGGGCTCTCACGGTGCGGACGAGGGGGTTACCTTCGCTGTCCACTATGGCCTTTCCTTCAGGAGTCCGCAACGGCTCAGAGATCTCAACATACCCTTCCTCTCTGGGGCGAAGAGTTTCCAGCTTTGTGTCAACATATTTTTTCATGTCATCGATTTCCTTCTTCACTACGGAGCCAACGTCTTCGGGGCGCTGTTGCCATAGAGGATACGGTTGGTATTGACCAGCTTGGCTGGCTGGTAGACGCATACGCTTCATAATTGGGCGGTCGTCGGGTCCAATAATCACCTTTCCCTCAGAATCACGCACAGGCTCTTCAACGTCCACGTATTGGTTGACTTCCTTGGGTCTTCGTTCTTCTATAAGGCGTAGCTCGTCTCTGATTATACTACGTACATCTTGTTGGGGTTGGGGTGAAGGCTGAGGCTGATACCATGGTTGAGGAGGCTGATAGCTTGGGGCTTGTGGAAATGGAGTTTGCTGTGGAAATGGCTGTGGCGCGTAGCTGATTGGAGGTTGCTGCTGAGCTAGACCGGTTGGTGGTTGCTGTTGCGGGAACCCTGTTGGAAAACCCCATTGAGGCGGTTGTGTAGCTGGCATTGGTCCTCCAACTAAAGGCGGCATCTGAAGTTTACCTTCTTGCTGGGCTTTCTGGAGAGCCAGTGCATACTTCTGTGCCACGATGTAAGCTGTGGTGGCTGTGATTCCACGGAAACTTTGTAGTAGAGAGACAAGCTGTGTGGGATGAATGGGCCCATACTCAGCCCAACTGCAGACTTCATCAACGACTTTCGATGGGATATCTGGATGCTTCGTCAAAATACCTTTTAGAATGTTGGTTGTGTCCAATTCACCCTTATAGAGAGGCTCCCCCTCTTTCGCCTTTTCAGGTTCTAATGGTTTAGCAGGTCTGAACTTATCCCGGTAATCAGGATAGGGTAGTTCTGGATGAGAAGTTTTAAAGTGCCCATACTTACCTTTACTCTTGAGTATGGCATCACATACTGGGCAACTTACAAATCCAGTTGGCTGTATCTCAGCTCCTTTTTCTGCTGACTCCTCTTCTTCTCTAACTTCTTCTTGACTCATCTTAACACCAAAAATTAAAATAAAGTCTTGAGGATATATGACGATAGGGCACTACCGAGGGAACTGTCCATTTGAAAAAAGAACGAGTCATAGTTTATCTCTACGAAGATGAAGTTAAAATGTTGGACCATGTATGCAGAAAAACAGCTGACACTCGGTCAGAGCTTTTGAGGCGACTTTTCCGAAACTACCTATATGAGCTGAACCTAATTAGAGAACGCGTCCACTCTTAAAAGGGATCGAGATGAAGGTTCTCGTTGTTGGTGCCAGCATTTCCGGTTTAGCATGCGCCGAGTCTATTCTAGTTAACAATCCCGTTGAAGTTACGGTTGTCGACAAGAAGCCTAAGGTTGGTCTAGACGTTAGGTGTGCTTGCGGCATCAGCCTGTTGATGGTTCAGCGTGTGGGAGTTTCCATTCCAGAGTCTTGCGTCGCGGCGAGGATTCGAAGGGTTAGGATTTACGCGCCCGACCTAGACTATTGGGAACTCAAGGGCGACTACGGATACATTTTGAATAGGGAGCTCTTTGAGAAGAATATGGCTGAGAAGGTTGAGGCATTAGGCGGGAAAATAGTTTTAGCATGCCTAGTTAGCGACAGAGATTTGGAGGATTGGCAGAGTAAATATAACTATATTGTAGGTGCGGATGGGTATCCATCTGTTGTCCGAGATTGGCTTCGATTTCGAATTCCAGGTCATCCCTTGCCCTTACAGGACACTCATGTCGCTGTTCAGAAAACCATAACAATGGATTACCAGCCACAAGACATGATTGAACTTTATTTTGGACAAGAGGTTGCTCCAAAAGGTTACGCGTGGTGCTTCCCTGCCGGAGGTAACCTCGTGAGGGTCGGTTTAGGGGTCCCTCTTTCCGAGCGTGTTAACGCCGGGAAGCTTTTGAACCGCTTCATTGAGGACTATGGGGAAGTTGACTCGATAGCTAAGCTGATTCCAACAGCGAGGATGCCGAAGACTGGGGTTTATGGCAACACCCTTCTAATAGGGGATGCCTTACCAAGTACGGATCCCCTAACTGGCGGAGGCATTATGCAGGCGGTAGCTTCTGGGCAAGCCGCGGGCAAAGCCGTCGCAGAGGGGAAACCCAAAAAATACGACGAATACATTGGATGGCTTAGAAAGGAGAATCGGCGGCGTTACCGTTTAAAAAAGGTTCTGTACTCCCTCACAGATGAAGACTATAATGATTTAATAAGGGCCTTAAGAGGCTTCGAACCGAAATCTATGTCTGTTGCAAAGAACTTAAGAAGAGCCTTCTTACACCTGCTGCTGAGGAAACCTTGGTTGTTGAGAAAGTTTTTTAGGTATTTGCGCTAACTAAGGTTTGGTGAGAGAATGGGTAGGCTGACGGATAGGCAGCAAGCAATCGTAATGCTCTTAGTGTTCATTTTGCCACCCATAATAACTTGGACCGCACTAGGCTATCCAACAGACCGTGTGAGCCTCGGAATACTAGGTAGCGCAATCTTGTCCGGCATACTAGTGTTCTTGAAGGAACTATTAGGCGGAGCACCACCAAAAGAAGGCTAACTCTTTGAGCAAACGAAGAGCGAAGGAGGGCGATGATCCCTACACTGACTTGAAAGAAAGAGTGACAAGACTCGAGCAGGATGTAAAATGGATCAAAAAAATCGTTTGGCGAGACCATTACCTAGCCATATCAACCCTCATAGGAATAATCGTTACCCTTGCATCAGTTATAGCGACTTGGAAGCTATCATGAAGTGTTCTTTATCGCTTTATTTTTATATTATCGTTTTTAGCGATAGCCTGTATGAACACATCTTTAGTTAACCAGAAATCACGACAAGTATGTCGAAGCTAAATTGGTTAATGCCCGTTATCGAGGGGCTGATGGTTAAGCTGAATAGAACTTGAACTGCCTGCCTCGGGTTTAATATGCTGCCATTGTAGTCGTTGCTGAATGTTATATATTGTTCTGCTTCGCTTGGCACCCAATTTTCAGTAGTGATATTAAGTGTTGATGGAACGTTACCCGCATTTCTGATGAAAACCGTGATACCTTTGGTTTGCCCAGGCTCCATCATATTCCAGTCGATGCTAGTAACTGGTATAGTGCAGTTCTGGTCAGCATAGACCATAGCCCCGACACTTTTAATGGTACAAGTTGTATGAATCCTTACAACCCGTTGACTTAAAGGCCAGACTATGACTCCAGTTAAAGCAGAGCACATAAGGCAGAGTAAGATAACATATCTTAGTTTCACTCACTCACCTATTTTAGAGTGGGTTAGCGAAACTTTAAGGGTTGACTTACTAAAGGTATCTATGGATAGTCGTCTTATGCCTATGAAGAAGCAAATGGTGTCCATGACCAAAGAAATGCTGGAAGCTTTGGAAGAGGAGCGAAAGAAGCGTAAACTTGCCTCTATTCCAGAAGTGGTTAGACAGATATTAGGAGAATACTTTAAAGCAAAAAGCTAAAACTAATATTTGGTGAGAACTATGACAGAGGTTCTAGAAAGGAAACCCAAGAGCGCCCTTCTTCGGCAACTTAGTCTTGGCAAAGGACGGCGAATTCGTAGGATGCGCTGGACTATGGCAGAGGTTCTAGAAAGGAAACCCATCAGAACCTATCTTAAAGAACGCGAAACTCTGGTTCCTCGCAAGAAACTTGTTGACATCTTTGGAATCGACCCCCTTGTCTTCGAACAAGCACCCGTTCCGCCGATTGTGGACACTGTTTCACCTGCCAACGCAATAGAAGTCGTAGCAGCGTCGTCCTGGGCACGTGGCTTAGCTGAGGGCGTATGCGGTCCCGGTTATGCGGGTTTCAGTTCTGGCACACCCGAGTTTGACCGCTGCGTCTACCATGTTAGCCATAAGGTAGCGGCGCGTGTGCTGGGTATGACTTGGGTCCCGCCAGCTCCGCCAGTTGCGCCTCCACCGAGACCCCCGAGGAGACGGTAGATATTGGCTAAATTTTGAGGGAAGGGTTGGGAAGGGAGTTTAAATGAGTATACTAGAAGGGGAAGGACCTGTTCGTCGTTGGTTACGTAAACGTGAGCCTTTGTTGAAGCGTTTGCGGTCGACTCAAATCGCTATTTATCCACCTGTTGACAGAGAGCTAGAAGCCATGCGTGAGGCTAAGAAACGAGAGTGGAAGGCTAAGGGCTACCCTGAAGGTATGGTTGATAAAGCGTTGATGTTGGCTGACCGCTGGGTATCCAGCATGGCTGACGCTTTTGCGCCCCCAGAGAGGATGGATGTGAGACAGGCTATAATACGTGGAAGCTATGGAAAAGCCCTTGAGGTGGGCGAAGCCTGGATAGTGGCGATGATGAAATGAGCCTACTTGAAGTTCTACCGAAGGGTCCAGTCAGACGAGTCTTAACAAAGCCCGGCGAAATCACGGTTAGAATTCGCCCTTCCAATAAAATAGTTGAGTTCGCCATACATGAAGCAATGGGGAAGCTGGGCTGGATTCTAGATAGAAGGACAGAAAGGTTAGGTGAAACTATTATGGATTTCAAGCGGAGTTGAGAAAATGAGCCTACTTAGGTTAAGTGAGAAAGACCGCGTTGAGTTGGTTGCGTTTTTCGTAAGAAGGTTTTTGGTAAAATCTTCTGGAGAGGCTAAATGAAGTCCGTGAGAGTCTTCTGTTAAAGGCGAATGGAGCAAGACGGTTTCTTTCCACTATTCGTCGTTTTAGATAACTTCCAGCAGCTTCAATTCCTTTATAGAATTCTATGTTAGCAACTTTTCCGAATAGTTGTTTTGGATAGTTCTTCACGACTATTCCTTCTATCTTACTTTCTGTGGCGAAGGCTGAGGTCCTATTAAGATAGAGTGGAAGTCTCTCGAGGAAATACTGAGGGGTCATGTCTACCTTTCGTTCGATAAGGGGTGGCGGCATCCCAAATTCTTCTCTTAGAGGCGGGTTCAAAACCCTGTTTCCCTCAGCGACGTCAAGAATGATGTCCCATGCTGGGAGTCTATCATAGAATATGCTATGTCTTATTCTGAGGTGTTCATAAAATAGATCCAAGGGTTGTTGTGGGCTGGCAGGATACCATGTGGCCCATGTTAGTGTTCCGTCAAGCTTCTCTTCGACCCAAACCTCTCCTGTGAGGAGTTCGTTCATTTCGATTTGGCTCATTAATGGTCTGCGGGTTTTGGGAATTTCACCTATAGGTAGCCGTTTTATTGAGGTATGATATTCGGTGTCGTTCAATTAACTACCTCTGCCGCTTTAAAATTGACACGATTTTGTCAACTTCTTCTTTGGAACGTTCTTTTAGTAATCTTCCAACCTTTATGCAGTCCCTTACGTCTCGGCTGTTGAGTTCGTTCAAGACTTTCTCAGCTATGTAGAGGGCCAAGTTTTCACCTATGTCCTCTTGTTCTTTTAACACGTTTACGACAACCTCGTAGAACTCATCTTCGGTATAGTCTCGGAAGCGTAGAGGTAAGAATCTGCTGAGTAACTCCTTTGGAAGACGAGTGATATCGTTAGCCGACCCAAAAACCCACGTCTTAAGCCTCAACGTTCGATGTCTACGATATTTAGTCTCGCTGATATAGCCCTTGTGCGTAAGACTGAGAAGAGCGGACAGAACCTCAGGGTCATTAACTTTGTCAAGCTCGTCGATAATTAGGTATCTAGGGCGTTCATTGAATAGCACATCAAATAAGCCTGCTCTTGTTAGGTTGCTTCCTAGAATGAATCGGTTCTGTGGCAGCCTAGCAATATCCTCAAGTATTAAGGTTTTAGCTGATGCGATAGACCCCCATAGTAAGGGATGAACAGGTTTCTCAGCCTTAAGGCTTCTCAGCAGTATGTCTTTTTTGTCCTCGTGCCCAACAACAAACCGGAATAGATCTGAGGGCATCTGTTCGGCTACGGCTTCTTGGGTGAATGCGCCTTCGTAGTCGGCTAGGGCCTTCTCTAAGGCTGAGAGATTAAGAGCTCGGTAGGTGCAATACTTGTTGCTTTTAAACACTACCTTCAGGATTCTGTGGGTAACCAATCTGTTGAGGGTTCTTGCGTCGGCGAAGACCATGTGCCACTCGAACCCATCCCATTCATTTTTTGGTGGGTGAGTTTTCTCCCACTCCACTATGGTTTCTAAAAGCTTCTTCATGCTACCGTCTGTGTCGTGTGAGAGAAGAGTTAGAACGTTGTTGTAGACCTCACTCTGTTCTTGTTCCATAGATTCTCGATTAAACTACCCCCTCTCTCCCTTTATTTTTTGTGCAACAGAGACGTTTATTTTATAAGGTGGAATTAGCGAGTTTAAAACGAAGGTAAAGTGTATGCCACTTACTCTAGCAGAAATGGCGACTAAGGGCTACACCAAGGCGACAGCCAAAGACGCTAGCATCAAGGCGAGTTGGGCAGCCGCGAAAGAGCGCTGCATCACCAACTACGGGAAGCAGCCGTTCGGCCCGACACGCAAAGCAAACCACGCCGCCGTAGTGAGAGCCGCAACCCACCGAACCGACTGGGACAAATGGAAGACGAACTGGTCCGCTAAGATGGCTGAGTGATCTCAGCTATCTGACTGGCCCCATCTCCTTTTTTATTTTTCTATGCCGAAATGTGAGCTTTGTGGTCGTGAGGTTGACCGCGTTCACGGTTTTATTAGAATGATTGGTAACCGCATGGTTAAGTTTACGGCTTACGTGGAATGTATAGACGGACATACGACCCCGAAATAGCTCGATACGGGAAAGATTATTAGAACTTTTTTATAAAAGGTATGGTGATAGAATTTGCCGAAATTTCGATTGATATTCATGGATGGAACTGTAGAGGTAGTTCACGCTGTAGGGCTGATTGTCGCATGGATTAAGGGGAAAATATTGGCTCGAGAGAAGAAAACCTGGCTCTTGAAGGTTGAAGAGGTGGAGTAATGGCTGCAATTACTGTGGCTGAGTTGGAGACGGCAAAGGTTGAGGCTACAGAGTACATTAATGACTTGTTGAATGAATTCGTGGCTAAGACTTTGGATATAGAGGTTGGGCCTTCCTGGGATTTTGGTCCGGTTTGGCCCCCCATGTACTATCCAAGTGTCAAGAAGATCTTGGTTCCTGAAACCGTGGTGGCCTTGTGGGCAATTGACAGGGAAAAGACGAAGTCGGCGCTACGGTGGGGAATGGGACACGAATTTTGGCATTATGTTCAGGAGGTTAGGGGAGAACGCGGGGTTCCTATTTTGTCTTTTCCGCGAATAGCGCAGAAAATTGCGGAGAAGCAGGCTGTTAGACTAAGCGGAATTACAACTGTTGAGGGAGTAAGACTGTGGAGAGCGCTATTACTGGAGGCGGGATTCTAATGCCTCGGTAGTCGTGTTTGTTAAAAGGAATTAACGCAAACTTTTTAATGGAATACGAGTATTACAAATTGGAGTTACCAAGAAACCTTTAGAGGAGAAATAACAGAAATGTCTGCTATAGATGACTCAACAAAATTGATGTATCTCACCCTCTCTTGGATTTCGCCTTGCAGTTTGGAAACACCTGAGGGCATCGCCCTAAAACGGAAGAAAGAAGAGGCTCAAGGAAGCTGCGAGAAGGCCGGATGTCCTTTTTCATGGTACTGCGAGACGATAGCAGGCACAGCTTTAACAGCCGCTCAAGACCTTGCGGAATTAACTATGGGTCCTCATATGGCTGTGACATCAAAATCGACAATGAGTAAAGCTGAGGGTTGCCGTAACCTCGTCTTAAAAGCCTTCAAGGAAATTGAGAAAGCCGACTTAGAGGAGAAGAAAATGAGTCTAGCCCTAACCATTAGAAATCTGTCCTTAGAAGAAGTAAAAGAGTTGATGAGGCACGTTAGACGAATAGAACAAGAAAACCCCGACCGCTTGGTCTTCTGTTGGATTCATGGACTAGAAGACAAGACGAAGGAGGAGGCTCTGAAAATTTTGTTAGAGGTTTTTCCAAGAGTGGAGGTTGGAGGATAATGGTTGATTACGTTGCTATTGGGAACGTTCCTGCCGAGGAATTCTTTGGTTCTAAAGAGAACCTTGCCTTCATACTTCATGGAATGAGTTGCACCAAGAAAATATGCTTGATAATTGCTGCCCTAGAGAAGACCGATCGAGGAGTTGACTGGCGTTGGAACGTGAACTATCCCCCGAAACTCGCAAGAAGAGTCGCAGAGTTAGTCGCAGAGAAACTCAAGGAAGACATAGCAATTCCGCTCCCCGATCTAACAGAGTACGTCCTCAGACAAGTTTACGAAGAAGATGAGCAAACTTTAAAGAAGGAATTGGAAGAATGATTGA
>Ga0315312_1001448_pt1 | contig 18437 bp, 20 predicted proteins | sample TDP7_MG_FD_203629 | JGI IMG/M metagenome (GOLD analysis project Ga0315312, IMG submission 203629) | Freshwater sediment microbial communities from Lake Towuti, South Sulawesi, Indonesia - TDP7 | ecosystem: Environmental > Aquatic > Freshwater > Lake > Sediment | place: Indonesia: South Sulawesi... | reverse complement strand
TGTGTCGGGAGAAAAGCCTAAAAACAGTTTTTGACGCCTTAATTTAAAACTAAAATAATATTTTTAAAGGATAATTATTTAAACTTAAAAGTTAAAATTCTAGCCGTGAAAGGACATGTTGAGATCTTCAAGACATAAAGCCAAATCGCTTCTGAGGCAGAGAAAGGAATCCAGAACCGCTGCCATCAAGGAGCGTATCGAGGCCCTACCGGAACCCGAGTGGATAAAGACCGGAATTCCTGGATTTGACGAATTGTTCGAGAAGGGAATCCCCAAAGGTACGAATACCCTCATCACTGGAGGTCCAGGAACAGGGAAGACCATCTTCTGCCTCCAGACGCTCTACAACGCGGCCCGGGAGGGGCACGACTGCCTCTATGCCACCTTCGAGGAGGCACCTTGGAGACTGCGGCGGCACATGGAGCAATTCGGCTGGGATACAAAAAAGGTGGAGAGGAAAGGCGACATCTGGCATTTCATAGTTGGGGAGGCTGGGAAATCCGGTTCGCTGGTTATCCGAAGGTTCGACCCATTTCGAATAACTCGCTCAGTCGAGGGACTGGTGAAAAAAGCTGCTGGGGAGCTTTCCATAGAAACGGGGGGGATACCCGAGATCATTCCAGCCACTCTGACCCCACACATGATAACCCTCGACTCGCTTTCCGCCCTGGAATCAGCCTTCGCCGGGAAATCTGAGAACTACCGCGTCTACATCGAGCAACTCTTCAGGCTTTTTGAGGAGGTCGGGGCAACTACCTTTCTGATAACCGAAACCCAAGAGGCTCCCCTGCAATACTCGCGCACGGGCGTCGAGGAGTTCCTAGCGGACGGGGTCTTCGTGCTCTACAATACCAAGATACGCAACCAGCGGGTTCGGGCGATTGAGATCCTGAAGCTGCGGGGGGCCAAGCATGAGCAAAAAATCGTCCCCATGCAAATGACCCCCCAGGGGATAGCGGTGTTCCCGAGTGAGAGCGTTTACGAGGCAGAATAGCTGAGATAAAAGTTTTGGTGACGAAGGGGCGGGTACCCGAGGGAATAAGGTGAAGAAGTCGCTGAGGGTGCTGTTTCTGGCTGGGCTGTTGTTGACCTTTGCTTTTTCATTCACCCCCCTTGCTGATGGTGGTTTAACGCTGACGGATGAGATCACGGTAATAGTAGCGTCGCCAACAGCCCCTTCATTGCTGTCGCCGGAGAATGGGACGACAACCGATACCCTCACTCCAACGTTTGACTGGTTCGATGTCGCTGGGGCCGGGAGCTACACGTTGGAGGTAGCAACGGATAAAAATTTTTCAAACATTATCCTCACTAAAAGCACGATTGAATCAGCTGCGACTCTCTCCGAAACTGAAAAACTATCGTATGGAACTCACTACTACTGGAGGGTTAAGGGAACAGGTGATTTTGGATCTGGAGATTGGTCATCAATTTGGAGCTTCACCGCCAAGCTGGCCGTCCCGAAAGTCACGAGCTTTGAAATCGCCGCTGGAGCCACGTACACGAACTCTACTGGCGTCCAGCTTACCATCACCGCGCGGAACGCGGCCGAGATGTCATTCTCGAACGACGGGGTTGTTTGGGGTGAATGGGAACCCTTTCAGGCCTCAAAATCTTATGCTCTATCGACTGGCGATGCCCCTAAAAATGTGTATATCAGGGTGAAGGACAACGTCGGTGATATCAGCCAAACGGTGGTGGGCTCGATAACCTTAGACCAAACCCCTCCGACCACCACGTATTCTCTTTCTGGGGACTTGGGTGTAGATGGATTCAAGGATATGGTGGTAGTCACACTCACGGGCACGGATGCGACCTCAGGCGTCGAATCAACGAAATACCGAATCGATAACGGCGAATGGCGAACGGGTATTACTTTTGTGATATCAGGGGAAGGTTGGCATACTGTCAAATACTACTCGGCGGATGCAGCAGGGAACACCGAAGGAACTAAAAAATTCGAATTGAAGGTGTATACTCCAACCCTCATCCCATCACTCCTCTCCCAAGCCTGGTGGGCACTTCTATCGATCGCCGCGACATCTGGGGTCGTTTCAGTTTTTGTCGCCCGGAGGGTAAGGCTCGCAAGCAGGCTCAAGCAGATCGGAAGAAAGAAGGCGGAGCTCTTGAAGCTAAAGCGGAGGGCGGAAATGGGGTACTTCCACGAAGGTACCATCTCCCGAGACTCTTACCGTGCACTGATCGAAGACTACGAGCGGCGGAAGGCAAAGCTCGAGAATGAGCAGAGTTTGCTGCAGGCGAAGTTTAAGCGCAAAAGGAAGGAGTGAAAAGAGGTATTCGCTTGGTTTTCATCAAGAGTGGTTTTGGTTCGTTCGACACCTTCATCGGAGGGGGGTTCCAACCCAGCTACCCCTGGTTGCTCGTGGCCGACTCGGAGGCCGAGGGCGCAGCGGTCACCGTGGCCTGCACGATGTCTTGGCGCTTTGTAGCTCGGGGATACCCCACGCTCATCATGACCGCGCGTCATCCCTGGGGACTCTCGATGGAGCGATACAAAACGACTATGCCTGAAATTCACCAAAACCTCAAGCGTGCGAGTGAAATGGGAAATCTCTTCGTCGTGAATTTCGTGACCGAACCAAAGCCTAAACCTCCATCCAACTACGAGCTTTCCCTCTCGCCAACGTTTTATTCCACCCAGGTCTACGAGGAAATCGCGAAAATGCTCGAGGGGGGGCTGAAGGCTGGGAAGAAGCCCTTATTCTGGCGCTTGAGCTCGGTAAGCAACCTGGTGCCCTATTGGATGAGCAGTAAGGTAATTAACACACTCGAGCGCCTCCTGCCATTCCTCCACGGGCGCGGCGCAGTTGGGATGACAACGATTAACCGGGAGCTGGTGTCGGAGATTATGCTGAAGCAAACGGTGAGCCTTTTCCCAAATGTGGCATATGTGGGCACCGAGATGAAGTCTAGGGTCCGCTACAACATCCAGATTGTGAAGGCCTATAACCCAAAAGCCAGCTCACAAAAGCGGGAGCTGAGGATTACGCCGCAGTATGACATCGTGATTGCCTAGTGGACGATTTGTTAGATCAAATTTTCGCGTTGAGGAGCCAAAAGTTAAAAGAAGGGGCAAGCCAAAGTAAGAGCTCAAGGTTCACTTGGTTTTTATTTTTGCCATCTCGGTTCATCCAACTCAAATTTGTGGTCTTGCATTTTTTTGACCTAATAACTCATCCTAGAACCGGATGGTCTGGTCGGTGAACATGCCGAGGCTCTTCACAAGCTCGCCCTTGGTGTCGCCCTCGAGGATCGTGAGAAAGGCCTTGGGGCCAATCTCATGAACTGCTCCAATTAGACCGTGGACAAACCTTATGACTAATACCTCGCGTTCGTATACCAGCAGGGTCGACAGCGAATCGAAAAGCAGGGCTTCAGATTCCTTCGCCTTGAGGTTCTTGCTAATCGAGATGTGCATCTCTGTTAGCGCTTGGGGGCCTGATAAAAATTCACAGTTCTCTGTTTTCTTGGGAGTCATCATGACCCCCCTGCTTATGCAATCTATAAAGAAGAATTTGTCCACGTCCACCTTGTTGGCCGCGAGACCCTTCACCAGCGGGTCATAGAGCTTGTTGAGGCTCACGTAGCAAATATGTTTATAGTCACGGGCCAGTTGTTTGGCCACGTCGATAATGATCTTTGAGTATTGCTCATTTGGTATCACAAGCAGGGCAATCTGCGCATCCCCAAGCTCCTTTTTCAGATTTATTTCTGGTATTTTATCCAGCCTCCCTTTTTATCCCCCCTAGTCTTCTCTCAATCGCCTCCGGGCGAACAGCTTCGGTTTTTCCATTCGTTATTCTCCTCTGGGGGCTCCAAATTTGCTTCGGATCACTCGCAAAAGACTATCGATCGGTTTCAATGTTATCAGAAATATAAATTCCCCTTTGACCCCGGAACCGATGCCAAAAGATATTTTGAAAGAATTTAGAAAGATTCGTTCTGCCTCCCCAAACCCCAAGGATATGAAATCAGTTATTGATTCCCCAAATGTGGAAAAAAATTTAGGCGCTTCATGGCTTATTTTAAATTCAAACAATGTGTTCAATGCACTCATGTAGCCGGATACTATAGCCAATCCTATTTCACTGATCAGTTTTTGACCTTTCCCATCTATGACCTGGGTTGTTCCTAGCTTTTTATTTTCCGATAAATCCACGAGTAAAAATGCACTTTCCTTCAAGGTTATCACGACTATATTACCTGAAATATCATTCTTTATGGGCAGATACGTCCCCACGACCAATTTCTTTGGACCTCCGACCAATTTTGGAATATCTTTTAGAGGGGGCACATCTGCGGTAGGATTTGTAAAATCAACTTTTCGACCGCCGATTAGGTTTGATAACGTTGAGGAAGCATTGCCACATGCGATGGATGCCAACTCAGCTATGGCATCCTTTTCCATGGAAGTTAATTTAACCTCCGGCATTTCCTAACCCTTTCCTATCGTCCGGCCCACTTTTTGAGCTCGACCTTAATTTTTTCCTTGTCGAATGGCTTGATGATGTAGCTCTTGGCACCAGATTTCATGCACTCGTCCATCATCGGCTTTTGTCCGACTGCAGTAACCATTAACACCTTTGCGTTCGGATCTTTCTCCATGATTTTATCGAGGGTCTTGTCGCCGCTAATGTCGGGCAAAATTATATCCAATAGGACCACATCCGGCTTCTTTTTATCGAATTCTTCAAGTGCCTGTTCCCCGAACGCCGCTTCGGTCACATCCGTGTATCCGAGTTCGGTCAATATGTCCCTCAAGATCTTCCGCATGAAAGCGGAGTCGTCCACCACCAGTATCTTCGCCATATTACCCCTCCTTTCACCCTTTTATTCACCCACCTTTGCTCTGATTGCTTTCAAGATCGCTTCGGCCTCCTCCAGACTGAAAAGGAGGAAGAAATATGCCATGATTTTCACTTTTTCCTTGGTGGTCATCTCTACAACTATTACTAATACCTGCTCCGCTTTCTGACCGAATTTTACGGTAATTGAATCCACCAAAGTCCCGACCATATCGCATGCGAGATTCGGGATGTGTTCTACCAGTTTCATCCCCAAGAACTGAGAAAGAGCTGTCAAGCAACTCCCTGAAAGGATGTTGCCAACCTCTTTGATGGCTGATTGATCCATCTCAGATAGCCTTGTAGCTGCCCCCACTTCTCGCTTCATCAGCAAATCTGCCAATGCGAGAACACTTCGCAGGGGAAATACCAATAAAACAGCGCCCTCAAGGTCTCCAGTCACCGGGAGGTATACTCCGGCAACCAGCTTCTCCCTTCCTCCGACCGTCTCCGGGAGCTGCGTTAAAGAGACGGTCGCCGCGATAGATACATTTACGTCGATACGCTGGCCGATTAACTTCGATAAGGCGCTTGCCGCATGGCCCGCGCCGATATAACCCACTTCCTTCAATGCATCTTTCTCCAATTCAGTTAATTTCTCCACTGCCCACCCCCTCTGACTTCATGTTTGCTCCTCCGTGAATCCTTTTTCCTTATCTCCGGCCTGGGCAAGGACGCATTTGAGGTAAAAACGCATGAATGACGAGTCGTCAGCTAGTATTTTCTGAAGCATTTCACCCCTCCAATTACCTTATTTCCACTTTTCTAGTATATTTTTTAACTAATAAGTTTAAATTTTCTCAGTATTTAAGGTTGAAGCATATAAACAAGCACCTAAGGACGGGCAGGGGTAGGAATGCTGTAGGGATTAATATGGCGATCGATATTTCACAGTACAAGCCCATGTTTATAAGCGAATCGAGGGAGCACCTTAAGACCCTGAACAGATCGCTGCTGGAACTGGGGCGAAACCCAGAAAATGAGAGGGAATTGAATCAGATGTTCAGGGCGGTCCACTCGTTGAAAAGTATTACCGCGATGATGGGGTATAATGACATATCCAAACTGTCGCACACCATGGAGAGCTTGATGGACAAGCTGAGGAAGGAGAAGCGAGTTGATCAAGCGACGATTGATGTGCTGCTCGAGTGCGTGGACATGCTCAGCGCATTGGTCGAGGACATCGCCTCCGACAAAATCATCGAGCGCGATTTAGCTCCAATATATGAAAAATTGATTACGCGCTGCTCGCGACGATAGTAAGAAATGCCCAAGCCCGCCGCTGTAAAGGCATAGAAAAAATCCCGCTAAGGTTACACCGAGGGACTTCCAGCAGAACGTTACATTTTGGGAGATAACAAAGAAAGGTATGGAGTACCTTCAAGGAGCAGAAATTATCCGGACCCATCTTTTTAGAGAAGTTTGTGGTGGGGCCGCCGAGATTTGAACTCGGGTCACCAGCACCCCATTCCAGCGCTCGCGCGAAGCTGGGAGGCTAGACCAAGCTACCCCACGGCCCCCAGAAATAGCTTCACCTAAAGATAAATGAACCCATCCCTACGAGCGTAGATGTTCGCTTGCGGTGGTAGAGGTAGCGGTTTAGATCCCGCTCGAACAGCTCGTCCTTCTCCTCGGGCGTTATCAGCTCGACAGCTTACTTTTGTTTGGGCTTCAAGGTGTCACCCAGGACGATGCCGGAAGTTTCACCTTGGCTTGGTGTAGCCCCATTTATCGAGAGCGGCTTTCAGTTCCTTGTGGGTTTTCGCGTACTCATCCAAACTAATGCCTTCCCTGTACGCTTCGATGGCCTGCATGACCGCTTTCGCCCCGGCTTCTATTCCCATGGGATGGCCCTGCGTTCCTCCGCCCAACTGTAGGACAATATCCATCGTTCCGTAGAGATCAAACAATTCCGGCAGGATGCCAGGGTGAAGACCCCCGGAAGCGACCGGCAGCATGGGCTTTATCATCCCCCATTTTTGGGGCATTCTGAGGCCGGGTATCTCGTCAACTTCCTGCTGCATGATCATCTCTTTCGTGGCAACTACCTCCCTCTCCTCGCCCGCCAGCTTTCCAATAACCGTGCCTATGTGGAGCTGGTCTATGCCCATCAACCTCATCAATTTTGCGAGATAGAGCATCGACACGCCGTGCTTGGGATCTCTAGTCATCATCGCGTGCATGGCCCTGTGACCGTGTATGGCCATGTCGTAATCGTGGGCTAGGTCAGCCGCGGTCTGCACTGCTGTAAAACCACTTACCACGACATCCAGCATGAAATATTTGAACCCGTGATCGTGGACGAGCTTTACCTTCCTCTCAAGCTCCTTTAAATTCGGCGCGGTGACGTTAAGAAATGCGTCCTTGACATTCCCCGTCTCCTTCTCTGCCATGTCCCTATATTTGGCGACGAGTTTTACCCTCCTCTCGAACCTGTTGAACCTTTGACTCGTGAGGTTTTCATCGTCCTTGACGCAGTCCATTCCGCCCTTCCAAATAGCGTATCCGACTTTCACGGCATGCTCGAGGGCGGTGTACCCGAGTTTCGGCTTCGGAACCACCGCGGTGACGGGCCCTGATTTCCTCCTGAAGATCTTTTTTATAACATCCTTTCCGTAGGTTGGTCCCTTGAAATGTTTTATGTATTCCAGCGGCAGTTCGACATCCAGCAGTTTCAGGTTTTTTACAGCCTTCATGCCGTAAATATTGCCGCCTAATCCGCTCATCATGCCGGGGACGGATCCCTCTTCAAAAATCAATAGGGGGTAAGCGACCTTCACATAATTTTTGCTGTAATGGTACGCGTATGCCTTCGTTTTGGGCAAAAGTTTCGGCAGCTCGGCGAGGGTGGTCCAAGTGCCGGAAGAGCTCTCGGAGGCTATCCTTCCGATCGCATCCTCCTCAGTTATGCCTGGCGCTGGCTCATAATAGAAGAGCACCTTGATGTCTGTCTTCGAGGGTTTGTAATTGGTATTAATGAACTCGTGGTACCATTCGGTCTTCATGCTCTCGAACCAAATCACAATAGCTTTTCAATTAAAAATACATGCTCAGCGCGCTTGAATTTCGCTTTATAGCCTCAAACGAGTTGATTAAACCAGTATTACTACTATTCGAGAGGATTAAAAGAACAGTAACCGATTCTATCCATCATTCTTTTCATTTCTTTTAGCTCATTTTCACTCAAAATTTGCGCGGCCATTGAAAAAAGAACGTTTTCTTCTCTATCAATATGATTTCTCAAAACATCCAAAATAAAAGATCCAGCTTCCTTGATTTTGAAGCTCTCTGGTAAATTTTTCTGTTCGGCCAATTTCCTCAGCTCCCTCTTCCTCTTTCTCAGTTCCTCATGCTCCGCTCTCATGACTTTGCAGGGCTCGACTATCCCGTGCCTCTGCAAAAGTGGAAACAAGGCGTCTTCTTCCTTTTTATGGTGCTTATCTGCCTCTAGAAAATTTTCAGAAATCCTCTTTAATTCCTCTATGATCTTTTGGTTTAAACCCCCACTTTCTATCGTTTTTAATACATTTTCTAGGGAGTCCAAATTTTTTAAAATGTGTTCATGTTCCTCGCTTAAAATTGATAGAGGATATTTCACGTTATCACTCGGCGCCTCATTTAATCAAATTTCCACTACCTTATCGCACATCACACCAATAGCTCTTTTCAACTCCTCTTCTTTTATTGACAAATAAATTACTGCAAAGCCCTCGTCCTCGGATTTTGCATTCGTCTGGCTTACAAAACTTTGGATTGTCCGCAAATTGTGGTACAACAACAAATTGGATAGCATGTCTACCAGCAGGAATTTTTTTCCTTTCAAATTTTTCGTAGCGCCGCTAATTTCTATGCCCAAATTGGTTAAATTTTTTGGATCAACAAATGTTTCCTCTTTTTTAGCTCCACCAATCGCGCATGTTATAAACTTTGTTTTTTCAGTTTCCGCATCGTTTCTTTTTAACAGCTCTTTCATATGGGACGAAGTTCTGTTAACCAGCACATGGACACACTTGAAATCATTTCCTCCTATCAGTTGTTTAATTATGTTGACAAGTACCGGGGTATAATTGTCAGTGTCAGTTATTATTAAAAAATTAGAAGTTGGGGAGAATTCTTCCAAAGCCTTTCCCACATTCACCGAAATCTTAGATTCCTTTACGGTCTCTGCTTCTCCGAGCTTTTTAACCACTTCAATTGTTTCTCTTACGATTTTTTCATGACCAATTTCCTCTTTTTTAACGAAATCAAAAATTTTTCTCGCAGACTGTTTTCTAACTTTTTTGGCAAGGGAGCCATAGAGTGCGGCAGCCCCCTGTTCTGCCTTTAGCTGTTCTTCCAGCATACCCAATATTTTTTCCTTAAAATTCATCCTCCTCACTTGCCAAGACATCTTTTAAAAGAGAGGTAAAAATTTTGGAATGCTCTAAAGAATCCTTGATGAGAAAGTTCAGCCTCCCCTCAATTTCTAGTTTGCTTTTTTCATCCAAGTTGCTGCTGTCCACCATTTCTATTATTTCTCTACAAATTGCTATTGTTCCAATTTCCTCATTGGACACGCTAGCGTTGAGAAGAGACAAGAGCTCATTCCTTTTCATTCGGACACCGCAGTTTCTTTGAAGGACCGTCTTTTAACTTTTTGAACCCTTAACTTTGCGCTTGGCCTTCGCTCGCAGCACTCCCTCTTCCTTCTCGAGCTCCGCCTTCCGCCTCTCGTAGTCCTTGATTAACGTATCGTAAGTCTCTCGGGAGATGGAGCCCTCGCGGAAGTACTTCGTCTCCGCTTCCCGCTTCAGCTTCGAGAGCTCTGCCTTCTCCCTCGTAATCCGATTTAGCCTGCTTGCGAGCCTTACCCTCTGGATTGCGAAAGTTGAAACGATCCCAGCCGCCACGATGATTGACAGGATTGCCCACCAGTATTGGGAGAGAATGGGTGGGATGGTGGTTGGGGTGTAGACAGTCACCTCGAAGGCTTTAGTTTCTTCGGTGTTCCCTGCTGCGTCAGTTGAGTAATATTCGACGGTATGCTCACCATCCTCCGATATCACAAAAGTATCACGCATTTGCCATTCGCCGCCATCGACCCGGTATTTCGTGGATTCGACTCCGGAGGTTACGTCCGTGCTCGTGAGCGTGACTGCCACCGAGCTCTTGTACCCCTTCGCGCCTAGGGTTCCAGAAAGAAAATGTGAGGTACTCGGAGAGGTTTTATCTAGGGTTATCAAGTCCACTGATATCTGGCTGATGTCACCGACGTTGTCCTTCACCCTGATATACACATTTTTGGAACCATCGCCAGCCGATAGCGTGTAAGACTTCGAGTTTTGGAAGGATTCCCACTCACCCCAGACCACCCCGTCGCTCGAGAATGACATTTCGACCGCGTTCTGTGCGGCGATGGTAAGCTGGACGCCAGTGGAGTTCGTGTACGTGGCTCCGGCAGCGATTTCAAAGCTCATGACTTTCGGAACGGCTAGCTTGGCGGTGACGCTCCAAGTTGATGACCAGTTTCCAGTTCCAAAATCGCTTGTCCCCCTAACCCTCCAGTAGTAGTGGGTTCCATATGATAACCTTTCGGTTTCGGAGAGGGTTGCAGTTGATCCTGTCGCACTTTTTGTACGAACAATGTTTGAAAAATTGTTATCGGTTGCTATCTCCAACGTGTAGCTCTCGGCCCCCGCGACATCGGACCAGTCGAAAGTTGGGGTGAGGGTATCGATTGACGTCCCATTCCCCGGCGACACCAATGAAGGGACCGATGGCGGCGCTGCTATTACTACCGCAATCTCATCCGTTCGCGTTAAACTACCACCTGAGCCCGTAATCCTATAGGTAAAGTTTCCAGCACCCGCGGTTGAGGTCGTGGTCAAGGTCAGGGTGCTGCTAAAGGTTGGGGTGCCCGATGATGGACTGAAACTTGCGCTGACCCCCGTCGGCGCCGTCCCCACCCATTCCCCGCTCAACGACACGGTTTGAGCCGTGCCGGAAATGAGGTTCATCGTAATTGTCGAGGTGGTCGAATCGCTACGCGCTAACGTCAAGTTGTCCGGTGACGCACTTAGCGAGAAATTAAATGCAACCTCCTCGTAGGTAAGGATCACACCATTGGGGCCAGTGCCAGCGTAGAGTTTGTCGTTATAGACATCAAGCGAGTGAATAATGACCTCTGGGCTGTCGTAGCTTGTCGACCAAATGCTGCCATCGAAGACGAAGATCTTACCCCCACTGCTACCACCAGCGTAAAGTTTGCCACCGAAGACCTCAAGAGAGTAAATATTGGACTCATCCGTGTCGTAGCTCAATGACCAATTGCTGCCATCAAAGACGTAGATTTCACCATATTGGCCGCCGTCAGCGTAAAGCCTGTTGTTATAGACAGCGAGCGAGCGAGTATCGTTCCAGTAGCCATCGTAGCTCACCGACCAAGTGCTGCCATCGAAGACATAGATTTTACCGTTGGCCCCGGTGCCAGCGTAGAGTTTGCCGCCGTAGACCGCAAGCGAGTAAACATAGGACTCCGGGCTGTCGTAGTTCTCCGACCAAGTGCTGCCATCGAAGACGTAGATTTTACCATTAGATCCAGTACCAGCGTAGAGTTTGTCGTTATAGACGGCGAGCGATTGAACGCTGCTTTCAGGGCTGTCGTAGTTCTCAGACCAGGTGCTGCCATCGAAGACATAGATTTTACCCCCGGAGGCCGTGCCAGCGTAGAGTTTGCTGCCGTAGACTGCAAGTGAGTAAATGCGGGCCTCTGGGCTGTCGTAGTTCTCCGACCAAGTGCTGCCGTTGAAGACATATATTTTACCATTGGCGCCGGTACCAGCGTAGAGTTTGTTGTTGTAGACAGCGAGCGAGTAAACATCACCCTCTGGGCTGTCGTAACTCGTTGACCACGAAGGGGTCGCATCGGCAAGTTGGGTGAATGATAAAGTAAAGGTCAACAACAGCCCAGCCAAGAGCACCCCCAGCGACTTCTTCACCTTATTCCCCTCAGGTACTCGCCTCGTGCGTCACCAAAACCTCTATTTCAACTCTTCTACCCCGTAAATGGTTTCGCTCGGGAACACCGTTATCCCTTTGGAGGTTATTTGTATGGGTGCGATTTTTCGCTCGTGCTTGGCACCCCGCAGCTTCAGGATCTCGATCGCCTGAACCCGCAGGTCGCGTATCTTGGTGTTATAGAGCACGAAGACCCCATCCGCGAGGAACTCCTCGACGCCCGTGCGCGAGTATCGCAGGGGGGCCTCTTCGATCTCGGTTATCAGGAAAGTGGTTGCCCCGATTTTCTCGAAGAGCCTGAAGAGCTGCTCGATGTAGATACGGTAGCTCCCGGGTTTCCCGGTGAAGGCTGATTCTAGGGCGGAAAGCGAGTCGAAGGCTATCATGTATGGAGTTAGAGCGGCTGGAACAAGCTCTGGTATTCCCTCCATTTTTATGGAAAGCCGGCCAGCGGTTTTTTCAAGCAGCCCCTCAACCGAGCGAGCTATTTGAAGTGGGTCGAGCTTTCGGATGACTATCGAACCGCTTTTTCCAGCCTTTCCAATCTTGAGCTTCCAGAGGGCGCCCTTTTCCTCAACCTTTTCGACGTTCCAGCCGAATTCTGCCATATGCTGCCGCAGTCTCAAGGGTGGCTCCTCGAAGGTGGCATAGAGGCAGTCGTGCCCCTCGCGGGCCGCATTGTAGAGCGTCTGGAGGCAGAAGATTGTCTTACCCGTCCCCGGGCCCCCGGCGATTAGGATGTTCGTACCCTTGGGGATTCCCTTCTCGAGCAATTCGTCAAATCCAGGGACCCCAATTTTTATCCACTCGGGTTTAGGCAGGGCCTCGGCACGCTTCTTGGGGGCAGCAATCTTGGGCTCTTTTCTCTGTCTAATCGAGTGCTCTCTGCTTTCCGGAAGTGATTTGGCTTTGCGTTTAAAATATCTCAACACCCTCCACCGAAATACACTATCTATGCGAAGCTGTTTTTAAAGGTACTCTTGCGGTCGAATCGTTTCGATTAAAAAGAGCTACGCCCGCTTTCAGTTCTTTGAGTTTCTTTCGCTTTGTTATTGCTTGGCTGTAGCATCGATCACTGCATCCATGAACATGTTCAGGTCCTTCATCATCTCCGACTTTATGTCCTCGCGAAGGATTGGGAAGATTGCGCGGCCTTTGTGCGTCCGGATGCGCGCGGTGAGCATGTGGACAAACCGCGGAACATCCGGCCCTCGCACGTGGGTTAGCAACGTCGAAAGGGAGTCGAAGAGCATCAGATCGTACTTGTCTTCACTGCAGACTTCGCCTATCCGAATCCCCAACTCCGTTATGGCGCGAGGGCTCGAGACGAAGCTAACGCCCTTCGTGGGTTTGGGGGAAGTCACGGTCGGGGTCACGGCATCCACTATGAAGAACTTCTTTGGGTCAACTTTGCACTGCTCGAAAATCTCGACTAGCGTTTGGTGGGGCATGTTGAGGGAGACGTAGCATATTCTTTTGCCGCGTTTGGAGGAGAATTTGATAAGCTTCCTTAACTCATCCTGATACCGTTCAGCCGGAATTAATAGAGCAACTATTTGGCGTTTATCGAGCTTTTGTTCTAGCATCAAATCCCACCCATTTCTTATGTGCAGAACACAAGTATATGTGTTTTACATGCATTCGGGAAATTAACGAAACATTTATAAAAAGATAGCGAGTCGAGTTTGCCTAACGTTAAATTCCCGGGCTCCTCCAACCAATCACTTTCAAATGATTTTTAGGATGTTCTCCATTAAAATGTGTTTCTTGAGATGGATTTCAAAGGAGAATTTCACGAGGCTCATGACCGGGAAGGCTGCGGGGATGATTCTGATGGCTACCCTAAGTTGAAGATGACCAAGGGCTCATAAGGAAAATCAACAAAATTGCAGGGGCGCTGGGTCTTGTACCAAAAAAAGAAAAGAGATAGCGGAAAAAGAGGGAATGTAGGGTGAGCAGATGCGAAGGCGGAAGCGAGAGGTGAGGGTAGGCAGGCCAGCGGAAGAGAAACTCGCGGTGGAAGAAAAATCCACCGAAAAGCCGCGCCTAATGGCAGCAGTAATTGAATCAATGCCAATCGGTGTGATTGTCATGGACTTGGAGGGAAGGATACTTCAAGGTAACGAGGCATCAGATAAAATGTTTGAAGAAAAAAAAGGTGAGGGCATTGGCAGACTTGCTACTGATTACATCGTTGAAGAAGATGTGCCAAGGGCTCTCGAGTCCATTCAAGAGTGCCTGAGGAAGGGCTATTACTGGGGGTTTGAGTCTACCGGTATCACAAAAACTGGAAGGAAATTCCCAATTTTAGTCGATGGAACCTTGATGAGAGATACCGAAGGTAATCCAAGATCAATTATTCTAACGTTCAGGGACATCACCGAGCTCAAGCGCGCGGAGGAGGAGCGGGTAAGAGCAGCAGCAGACCGCGCTCGAGTCGAGGAGATGGAAAAGAGGATCCAGAAGATGCGTCTCATTTATGAGGGAAGCAGAAAGATAGCGTTAACCCTTGAGCCAGATGAAATCTACAATCGTGCTTTGGAATTGGCCTGCACCGCTTTGGAAGCCGATGGCGGTTCGTTGATGACATTTGATGAAAAAACCGATGAGTTGGTGGTTAAAGTTGCAAGCGGATCACAGAAGGAGATTGCTATAGGGAAACGTCTCAAGCTGGGGGAGCGATTTGCAGGCCATGCCGCCCAGATGAAAAGAGCTCTTTTCATGCATGATGTGGAAGACGAGCCTTGGTTTAAATCTATCAAGAAGTTCGAGGAAATAAAATCTGGAATGAGCATTCCACTCTTGGTCAAGGATAAATTGGTGGGTGTCCTTAATTTAAAAAGAACTCAGAGGGAAGAGAAATTTGCCAAAGACGATATGGGACTTGTTTCTATCTTGGCTGATTATATCGCTTCTATCATCGAGCGCAAGCGAGCGGAGGAGGAGCTCAAGGCAAGGGTCAAAGAGCTCGAGGAGTTCCACGAAGTCGTGGTGGGCCGGGAGCTGAAGATGAAGCAGATGGCGGCCGAGCTCATGCGGCTGAGGGATAAGCTCGGGGAGAAAAAAGCTAATGTAAATTAGAAGGTTCAAAAATGAGGGTAAATTGAAATGGCAAATTCAATTGAAGTACTAAAAAGAAAGGTTGAGGAGCTGAAATTGGGAGAGCATTTATGTTGTATTTATAAAAACAAAAAAGAACAACTTTCGATAATTCCATTTGTTCTTGCTGGTCTAAAAAACAATGAAAAGTGTATTTACATTCTGAATGATAACACTAGGGAGGAGATTGTTCAGGCTTTCAAAGAATTAAATATAGATATTGAAGAATACATCAACTCAAAGCAATTAGAATTTTTAACGAAGGAGGATACGTATCTCAAGGATGGCTATTTTGATCCAGACAGAATGGTAGAACTGTTAAAACAAAGTGAAGACATGGTTATTAAAGATGGATACAACGGGTTAAGAGTTTTGGGAGAGATGAGCTGGGGTCTTACAAAACTGCTAGGAGTTGAAAAGCTCATAGAATATGAGGCAAAGCTGAACTATTTCCTCCCTCAAGGCAGAACTGCTGTAGTTTGCCAGTACGATGAGAGCAAATTCGCCCCTGAAATTTTGCTTGATGTAATCCGTGTACACCCAAAAATCATTCTTTACGATTCCATATGCGAGAATCCCCACTACATACCACCAGATGAATTTTTTGCGTGGAAAAATGGAGAAACACGTCGTGGGATTTATGAGCGGATTAGAGATGACGTGATTGATAGAACGAAACGTGAGAGGGAGCACAAGCAGGCGGAGGAAAAGCAATTGGAATTACTTGATCAACTCTGGGAGCGCATGGATGGAGAGAAAAAACTTGCAGCAGCGGCAGCAGCAGCTGACAAGGCCAGGTTGGAGGAAGCGGAGAAGGCAAGAAAAGCCATTGAGGAGCGCGCGCGAAAGCTCGAGGAATCCCGCTCCGCGATGATTTACCTCTTGAAGGACATGGACAGGGCGCGAAAGGAGTTGGAGCGGGCATATGAGGAGCTTAAGGCGTTGGATCGGCTCAAGGACGAGTTCCTTGCCATGACCGCCCACGAGCTGAAGACCCCACTGACCTCCATGTTGTCCCTCGTGTGGCAGATGTCAGACCGAGATCTCGGAGAACTCACTGAGAAACAGGAGAAAGCCCTGAAGATCATCTCTCGAGGGGCGGAGCGCCTCTGGAGTTCAATTGAAAAGATCTTGACGATATCGAAGCTCGAGTCCGGGCAGATGGAGGTCTATAAGGAAAATCTACAGTTGTCATCGCTCATCCAAGATGTGGCTAAGCATATGAAGCCATTGGCCGAGCTTAAAAAGATCTCCCTTACCCAAAAAATGCCTGGATTACCTTCGGTTGAGGCGGATGTAAAACAAATAGAGACCGTCCTCACGAATCTGATCGACAATGCCATCAAATTCACCCCGGAGGGGGGTAAGGTGACGGTGGAAGCCGAGCACGGGGGGGACCGGGTCATCGTCCGGGTGAGGGACACAGGGGTGGGCATCGCCAAGGGGGACCTACTGAAGCTTTTCACCAAGTTCTTCCAAGCCGACCAAGCCAAGCCTGGGATCGGGCTTGGGTTGGCCATATGCAAGATGCTAGTGGAAGCCCACGGTGGAAAGATATGGTGTGAGAGCGAATTGGGAAAGGGTTCGACATTTTCTTTCACGTTGCCTCTGAAGGTGTAGTCAATTATTTGGCGCTACCAGTAGAATAAAAAATATTTAAGATGACAGATTCATTCGGAAATGGAGGGTGAACGAAATGGCAAAAAAGGTGATGGTTGTCGATGATGAGCCTGACCTATGTGAGACGGTCAAGCTTCTACTTGAGGGCAAGGGTTTTGAGACCGTGACTGCTCTTAGCGGGGCCGAAGCCCTAAAGAAATTGAGGAGGGAGCCTGTCGATTTGGTCCTGATAGACTTCTTCATGCCGGGAATGACCGGCAGGGGTCTTGCCGATGAGATCCGTAAGGACCCAAAGCTCAAGAAACTCAAGCTGGCATTCCTAACTGTCGCTTTGTTCGGTGAAGTGGGGCGGGAGGATTTGCAAAAGCTGGGAATCTTGGAATATATCCAAAAGCCCTTCGATAACGAGGACTTGGTCCGAAGGGTTAAGAAGATGGTCAGTGGATAAACTAGTTTCCCAAGTTTGAATTAATCATACAATAATTTTAATGGAGGACCATCGATAAGCGGGATTGGAGGCTACAGTTGGACATTCTCGAGGCGACCGAGCGGGCCGTCGAGCTCGCAACGCGGGAGCTCAAGGGAAAAATCAAGGAACTTGAGCGGGCATATGAGGAACTGAAGGCATTGGACCGGATGAAGGACGACTTCCTTGCCATGACCGCTCATGAGCTGAAGACCCCCTTAACCCCCATGCTTTCCCTCGTGCGGCAGATATTGGACAGAAACCTCGGGAAAATCAATAAGAAACAGGAAAAGGCCCTGAGGATCGTTTCCCGGGGGACGGAGCGCCTCGGGGGTTCAATTGAAAAGATCCTAGAGATATCGAAGCTCGAATCTGGGCTGGTGAAATTAAATAAGGAAAAGATACAACTGGCGTCACTCATTCAGGACATGGTCGAGCAAATGAAACCATTGGCCAGATTAAAGAAGATTACCATAACCCAACGGATCACTAAGTTGCCCCCGGTTGATGCTGATAGAATGCGTATGGCTACCATCCTCACGAATCTGATCGAGAATGCCATCAAATTCACCTCAGAGGGAGGCAAAGTGACGGTGAAAGCTGGGCAGAAGGGAAACAGAATCCTCGTCCAAGTGAGGGACACGGGGATAGGAATAGCCAAAAAAGACTTCCCGAAGCTTTTCACGAAGTTCTTCCAAGTGAATCACACCAAGCCGGGGCCTGGGCTTGGCCTGAGCATATGCAGGATGCTTGTGGAAGCCCACGGCGGAAAGATAAGTTGTGAGAGTGAATTGGGAAAGGGTTCGACATTTTCCTTCACGCTGCCCGTGAAGGGATAGTCGAGTAGTGTCACCAAAAGTTCATTAAGAATAAAATTAAATCTAGAAGAGAGTCAGAGGTGAAATTGGGAGAAGCCCCCAAGGTTGCCTTTTGTGAGTGAGCATATGACACTACGTAAGAAAACGCTGGTCATCATTGGTGCGACGCTCGTCGGCTTGATTGGTATTTTGTATTTGACCTCGCAATTCATAATGATGGACAGTTTTAGCGAACTGGAGAAACAATATGCTAGCCGCGATGTTGAACGGACTGTGGATATTTTATTTGATGAGATCTCCGCTTTAAACGATGTGACTAACGATTGGGCAACGTGGGACGACACGTACGAGTTCATCGAAGACAACAACCCCGAGTATATCGAGTCAAATATAGTCGACGCCACTTTTATTGGATTAAGGATAAACCTCATGTTGTTTATCAACTCTTTCAGCCAGATCCACCTAGGCAAAGCCATCGATTTGCAAAACGAGGAAGAGGTGCCACTTCCGCAGAGCTTACAGGAACACCTTTCTGACAACGCTCTCCTTCTGCGCCACCCCGATACAGAGAGC
>Ga0315312_1001447_pt1 | contig 18502 bp, 16 predicted proteins | sample TDP7_MG_FD_203629 | JGI IMG/M metagenome (GOLD analysis project Ga0315312, IMG submission 203629) | Freshwater sediment microbial communities from Lake Towuti, South Sulawesi, Indonesia - TDP7 | ecosystem: Environmental > Aquatic > Freshwater > Lake > Sediment | place: Indonesia: South Sulawesi... | reverse complement strand
CGGGCGGTCTCGCTCTGGGGGGCAATACGCACCACCTCTTCGAAAGCTTTCCTGGCCTCCTCTCTTTTCCCGGTGTCGAAGCAGAGTAGGCCGAGCTGAAAGTGGGCATCGAGAAAATTGGGGGCCTGGGCAACGGCTGAACGAAAAGCAGCAATGGATTCGGAGATTTGTTTGCTGTCTTTATAAGCCAGGCCCATATTGTAATAGGCCAGGCCGAAATCAGGCTTCATGGCCAAGGCTTTCTTATAACATTCGATCGCCTTTGGCCGGTCTCCTTTTTTATAATAAGCCCACCCCATGTTATTCAGAACATAGAAGGGCGTCAGGTAGAGAATGTCTTTTAGGACGATGTCAAATTCTTTAATGGCCTCATCCCATTTACCCGTTTCTAAGTAAGCCGCCCCCATGGCGTTATGCGCCTCAGTGTATTTTGGGTCGAATTTCAGGGTTTCCCGGTAATGCTCCAGCGCCTGGACGAAACGCCCCTTGGCACTGTAGGCCCAGCCCAAGGCAAAATGGATGTAAGGATCCCTGGGGTCGAGTTTCTCAGCCTCCAAAAGCTCCCGGAGGGCGGAAGTTGGGTCCCCCTGCTGGAGGTAGTTGAACCCCAAGCGATAGTGGATATTCGCTTTTTGTCTCGCCTGCTCACTCGTACCACAACCCCCCAAAAAAATTAGCCCGCTGACCAAAAGTACGATTACTTTGAATTGATTCATTTTTTACTCCTTAGCTACAGCTGGTATCGTCAAAATCTAACCACAGAGGCCACAGAGCAGCATAGCCGCAACCAAATCCACCCCCTCCATACCCTCCCCCCTCGAGGGGGAGGGTAAGGGTGGGGGGGCAGATTTTTTGCTTAATAAAATTTTCAGACTTTGCAAGTTAGTAGTACAGAGGATTCCGCTGTGAACTCTGTGGTTTCATATATTCTACAGTTTTTCCTCTCAAAAGAGAGGGAAAAAGAGACTATTGATCAAACTGGCTAAGCAGTTCATGTCCTGCCCTTCTCAGGAGATGCTGAAAAATGGCCTCCAAGCATTCTTCTATGGACCCTTGGGTTTCCAGGGGGAGATGGAGATCGAGGCTCATTCCTTCCACCCTCTCAAAATCTTCTTTTTGCGCTGCCAAGATCTCCCAACGGCCGTTGGAAGGTTCCTTTTCATCCGCGGCTCGGCTGGCCAGCCGCCTGTGGATTTCTCCCTCATCGCTGCGGCATTCGATCAGCAGAAACTCAGCCCCAGCCTGCTTCGCCAAAGTCAGGGCCTCCTGGCGATCCATTTTCTTCTTGAAAGAAGCATCGATGATCACAGAATTTCCGGCATGCAAAATATCAGCGGCCCGTTCAAAAAGAGCCTGGTAGGTCTTGCGGGAAAAATCCGGGGAATAAATCCCTTGATGAAATTTTTCGAAGCGGTGCTCCAGGGGAGAAAGGTGGGCCAGCTCTTTCCGGAAGATGTCCGAGCTCAAAAGATTCCATCCGAGAACCTCGGATAGGGTGCGAGCAATGGTTGATTTTCCGGTCCCCACCAACCCGCAGGTGATGAAGAGGGCTGGGCGATTCAATCTCCTGCTGTAGTGATGGGCCAGATGGAAGTATCGTCGGGCTTGTTTTAGGGCAGAATCTTTTTCCGCTGGCGAAATGTCCGGGTCATCCAGGCAAAAACTGGTCACTTTGCCGCGGACGTAGGCCCGGTAAGATTTGTAGAAATCCAGGAGTAAAATGAGCGACCAATCATGAGAGATATTCAGGTAGCTGGAAGCCAAGTCAGCGGAGAGCAAGGGATAGCCGTGGAAGTCGAGGTCCATCAGCAGGAAAGCGAGGTCCGCCACCACGTCTGAATATCGGAATCGCTGGTTGAATTCGATGCAATCGAAAATGAGGATTTCGTCGGTCAAGCAGATGTGTTGCAAGTGCAGGTCGCCGTGGCAATCCCGGATCTTTCCGCCGGCAATGCGTTGCTCAAATAGAGGAAGCTGCTTTTGCATGAAGTGCAGGGTGCTTTCTTTGATCTCTGCAAAGGATTCGGCGGAGAGGGAAAGGCCGACGTACTTCTCCGTTTGGACGAAATTTTCCTCCACGTTTCGGCGGAGCGTATCGATCTTCCCGAAAGTGGCGATTTCCGAGTTCGTGGCCGCATGGGAGTGGAAGTTAGCGACCTTCACGGCAATTTTATGGAGGAGGGCAGGGGTGATGGCCCCCCGAGCTAACCATCGGTCCATCATGCAATCTTGGGGGAGTTGTTTCATCAAAACCGCATACTCAATAACCTCTCCTGGCCCTTCGCCCAAGAAAATCTGGTCTCGATGGGAGCGAATCTCCACAACTCCCAGGTAGATTTCCGGACATAGCCTGCGGTTCAACTCTACCTCTTGCTGGCAGTAAAACTTTCGCTTTTCCAGGGTGGTGAAGTCGAGGAAGCCAAAATCTACGGGCTTTTTAACCTTATACACATGCTCGCCGGTAAGGAAGATGGCTGAGACGTGCGTTTGCACCAAATCCACCTTCTCTGGGCGCTCCGGGTAAATGGCCGGATCTTGCAGGGCAGCAACGAGCGCGGAAAATTCCATGAATGAGCATTGAAAGGTTAATTTTTCTGAAAATATAATGGCTTTTTCAGCGAACTGTCAAGGAGAAAAGAGGAAGGGAAATAATTTATTGATAGAGCTGAGGCGGACTCGGGCGCAGGGCCGCTGTCCTCGCCCGCATAAGGCAGTCGTTGCCCCTGAGCACGGGCGGGGCTCCCGATGGCGGAAGGAAAGGAGTTGCGCCATCGAGTCGCCCCGGGTCCTTTTGTGGAAGGCAGGGGAGAGTCCTTCAGGGAAGTCCTTTCCCGCCGATGCGGGCTGCGGGCATCTTCCCTACGCCCGAGTCAAACATGAGCTAAGCACTGATTAAATACTGGGGGGTGGCAAGGAAAAGAGGGGCAGAGGTAGAACCTCAAGTAACGTCTTGACTGGGCCGATGGTTCTCTTATAATGGAAAAGGTACATCCTCTTTATCATGTTTCGGGGAAGGGAAGTTAGTCCATGAGACCTTTGGCGATCGTTGTCTTGGCCGCGGGCAAGGGAACCCGGATGAAGTCAGACTTGGTAAAGGTACTTCACCCCTTGGCTGGGACACCGATGCTCTCTTTCACGTTAGATCTGGCGCGCACGCTCCATCCCGGCCGCCTAGTTGTGGTCGTAGGGTTCCAAAGAGAACTTGTGCGTCAACAGTTCAGCACTCCCGAGCTCATTTTCGTCGATCAGGAAGAACAGTTGGGCACAGGTCATGCGGTATCGGTCGCCTGTCAGGCTCTTCAAGGCTTTCAGGGAACGGTGTTGATCCTTTGCGCGGATGTGCCATTACTCACCGAGAGAACAATAAGCTCCTTTCTGCAGTTCCACGGGGGAAACCAAGCAACCCTTTCAGTCCTGACTACCATGCTGGAAGATCCCCGCGGGTACGGACGGGTTGTTCGGGGAGCAGAGGGCCAGCTTTTGCGCATCGTGGAGGATAAGGATTTAAAGGCGGGGGAGGAAGGCATCAGGGAGATCAACACCGGGATCTACTGCGTTGAGGCCGGGTTCCTATTCTCTGCGCTATCCTCCTTGAGTGACCAGAATGCCCAGAGGGAATATTACCTCACAGATATCGTGGAAAAAGCCAGCTCCCGGGGGAAGAAAACGATCGCTTACATCGCTGTAGACCCCCTGGAGGTTATGGGCATTAACACCCGCCTGGATTTAGCCAAAGCCAACCAATTCCTCCGGCAAAAGATCGCCGAGCGGCACATGTTGGCAGGGGTGACTCTGTTAGACCCGCAGACGACCTACATCGACCGCGAGGTAAGAATTGGAAAGGATACGGTGATTTACCCGAACTGCTATCTCTTGGGAAAAACCTCTTTGGGGGAAGGTTGCGTGGTCGAGCCCGGGTGCAAGATCACGGATTCACGGGTGGGGAATTCCGTAACCATCAAGTCCTCTTCTGTAATCTCGGAGAGTGTGATTGAAGATCGGGTCAGTGTAGGCCCCTTTGCCCACCTTCGTCCAGAGACGGTCCTTCGAGAAGGATCAAAGATTGGAAACTTCGTGGAGGTAAAGAAGTCAGTAATCGGCAAAGGTACCAAGGCCAATCATCTAAGCTACATCGGAGACGCCACCCTGGGCGAGAGGGTCAACGTCGGTGCAGGCATGATCACCTGCAACTATGATGGCCGTAAGAAAAACCCGACAATCATCGAGGATGAGGTATTTGTGGGCAGCAATACAGCCTTAGTGGCCCCGATCAAGATTGGCCGGCGTGCCGTCATCGGAGCTGGCTCGACGATTACTAAGGAAGTGCCCCCGGATAATTTGGCTGTAACCAGGGCAAAGCAGGTCCATTACAAAAAAAGAGGCCAGAAGAAGGATTAGGCATTTATGTGCGGCATTATCGGCTATATCGGCCCTCGAGAGACCAAGGAGGTCCTGCTGGAAGGGCTGCGCCGGTTGGAATACCGGGGATATGATTCTGCAGGCGTTGCCCTCTTCCATGAAGGAAAAGTAGTGATTAGACGGGCCTTGGGAAAGCTTAGGGAATTGGAACGCAAGACAGCAGGGGAGCACTTCAACGGACATATGGGGATTGGCCATACGCGCTGGGCTACCCATGGAAAGCCCTCTGAGGCCAATGCCCATCCTCACAAAGCCGGGGGAGTGGTTGTGGTGCACAACGGCATCATCGAAAACTACCTTCCACTTAAAGGCGCCCTATCCCAGGAGGGCCACACCTTCAAGTCTGAGACGGATACAGAAGTTCTCTGCCATTTGATCCAAAGCCATCTTTTTGAAGGCGCGATTTTAGAGGAGGCTGTGCGCCAGGCCTTGCTCCAAGTCCAAGGATCTTATGCCATCGCCGTGCTGTATGAAGGCGAAAAGGATAAGTTGATCGCAGCCCGCAAAGAGAGTCCCCTGATCTTAGGCCTGGGAGAGAAGGAGTTTTTCGTAGCCTCGGACATTCCGGCGATCCTTCCCTACACCCGGAAGATGGTTTTTTTGGAAGACGGCGAGATGGCCGTGATCCAGGAAAAAGCATTTAAAATTAACACCATCTGGGGAGAGGAGCGGCGTCGGCCGCCTAAGGAAATTCAATGGGACCCGGTAACGGCTGAAAAAGGTGGATTTAAGCATTTCATGCTCAAAGAGATTTACGACCAGCCCCGAGCCATTGTTGATACCATTCGCGGCCGGGTTTCCCTTGAGGAAGGCAGAGTCCTGCTGGGGCATGAAGTTTTAAGTGCTAAGGCACTGAAGGAAACCCGTCGGGTATGCCTCATCGCTTGCGGGACTTCTTACCATGCTGCGCTGGTTGGTAAGTTCATGATTGAAGAACTGGCCAGGATTCCCGCAGAAGTAGACTTGGGGTCTGAGTTTCGCTATCGCGATCCCATCATAGGGCCCCAGGACCTTTTAGTGGCCATCTCTCAATCCGGCGAGACTGCCGATACTCTGGCAGCCTTTCGGGAAGGGAAACGGAAGGGAGCCCATACTTTGGCCATCTGCAACGTGGTGGACAGCAGCCTGGCCCGGGAATCTGATGGCGTGCTCTATACCCATGCCGGCCCAGAGATTGGCGTGGCCTCGACCAAAGCGTTCACTACCCAACTGGTGGGCCTCTTTCTGCTGGCACTGAGCTTGGCCAGGACCAGGGAGACAATCGGTCAGGAGGAGGCCAAGAAACTGCTGGAAAACTTGCTGAAAATTCCCCACCAGGTCCAAGAAATATTAGACCTCAATCCCCAAATAGAAACACTTTCAAGACGATACATGAACGCCCGCGACTTTCTTTATTTGGGCCGGGGAATCAACTTCCCGATTGCTTTGGAAGGAGCGCTGAAGTTGAAAGAAATTTCCTACGTCCATGCCGAGGGTTATCCCGCTGGCGAGATGAAGCATGGCCCGATTGCCCTGATCGATGAAGAGATGCCCGTGGTGGTCTTGGCCCCCAAAGAAAAAACCTACGAGAAGATCCTGAGCAATATCGAAGAAGTTCGAGCGCGGGAGGGGAAGATCATTGCTCTGGCCAACCCAGCGAACAAAGAAATCACTTCCAAGGCCAAAGACGTCCTCTTTATTCCCGAGACTCACCCTCTGCTTACCCCCGTCCTTCTAACTGTTCCCCTGCAGCTTCTGGCTTACAACATCGCAGTTCTCAAAGGAACTGACGTGGATCAGCCGAGAAACTTAGCCAAGAGTGTGACTGTGGAATAAGATAATATATAGGCGGAAAGGGATAAAGCTTTCCCCGTGAAAAGGAGCCTTTGCTCTCTTCGAAGGGATGGGCAGAAAATTTTCCTGCAGGCGGTCTCAGCCGCCGACCCGAGGAATATTCTCTTCACGCACGTTTCTTTGCGCAATAACATCCTCCACATCGGCAAGAAGACCTATCCTCTCTCCCGTTTCGAACGGATTTTTGTGGCCGGGACGGGGAAGGCCTCTGCGGCCATGGCCGCCAACCTGGAAAGGATTTTGGGTCCGCGGATCACAGCTGGTTCTGTGAACGTGAAATATGGTCATGGTCAGGAGCTCCGGTACATCCACGTTCAGGAAGCTGGACACCCACTTCCAGATGAGAATGGATTGAAAGGAGCCCGAGAGATTGTAAGGCTTCTGAGTAATCTTACAGAACGCGACCTGGTTATCTTTCTGATTTCGGGCGGAGGCTCAGCATTGCTTCCCTTTCCCCTGCCTGGAATTACCCTGGAGGAGAAGCAAAAAGTCACGGACTTACTTTTGGGCTGCGGGGCCCCGATCCAAGAGATGAATACCCTGAGGAAACACCTTTCCACTCTCAAGGGGGGAGGGCTGGCCAGAATCGCCTATCCAGCAACCCTGATCGCCTTGATCCTCTCGGATGTAATCGGGGATCCTCTGGATGCCATCGCTTCCGGGCCAACAGTCCCAGACCCCACCACCTTTAAAGATTGTGCCAGAATTCTGGATCGTTATGAGCTTTGGGGGAAAGTGCCTCCTTCCGTAGCTCTGTACATTCAGGAGGGGTTAGAGGGAAAGAGAGAAGAGACATTGAAAGAAGGGAACCCAGCTTTTGAAAAGGTTTACAACCTCATCGTAGGGAATAACATTTTGGCTATGAAAGCGGCCAAGGAAAAAGCCAAAGCTCTGGGCTACCGGCCACTAATACTCTCCTCCCTTATGGAAGGGGAAGCCCGAGAGGTAGCCAAGGTACATGCGGCCATTGCCAGAGAAGTTCTCCTCTCTGGAAACCCCATCCCTCCGCCGGCTTGCATTCTATCCGGGGGAGAGACCACGGTGACCCTGAAGGGGAAAGGGAAGGGGGGACGGAATCAGGAATTTGCCTTAGCCGCAGCCTTTGAGATTGCCGGCCGGGAAGAGATCGTCGTTCTGAGCGCGGGGACCGATGGCACAGATGGGCCAACGGATGCAGCCGGGGCTTTCGCCGATAGCCAGACCATCTATAGAGCCAAGGCGTTGGGCTTAGATCCCTGGATTTACCTAAAAGAAAATGATTCCTACTGCTTCTTCGAAAAGCTGGGGGACCTCCTGGTCACCGGGCCTACTGGTACGAACGTCATGGACCTGCGCATCATGCTGGTGCGAAAACCGAAGACTGGTCGTGGCTCTCTGCGGTGAATGCAGAGAAAAATAGTAAAAGCAAAATGGATGTAATAGTCGGGTGCTGTGGATTTCCTAAGGCCAGAAACGATTATTATGCGCACTTCCAGGTGGTGGAAGTTCAACAGACCTTCTACCAACCACCAGCCTGCCAGACTGCCGAGCGTTGGCGTTCTGAGGCACCTTCCGGCTTTGAGTTCACCTTGAAGGCCTGGCAGCTGATCACCCATGAATCAAAAAGCCCGACCTACCGGAGGTTGAAACTCTCCTGGCCCCAGAAAAAACTCAACAATTGCGGGTCATTCAAGCCTACGGAAGAGGTACACTGGGCCTGGGAACAGACTCGGGAAGTGGCCATGGCTTTGAAGGCCAGGATAATAGTCTTCCAAACTCCGGCAAGCTTTCAGCCTATCCCTGAAAATAAAGAGAATTTAAGAAAGTTTTTCAGGGCAGTAGACCGAAGAGGGTTCCTTTTTATTTGGGAGCCCCGGGGACTCTGGAGGGATAAGGAAGTTCATGAACTTTGCCAGGAGTTGAATTTGATCCATGGCGTCGATCCATTCAAAGCCGACCCGTTATTCGGGGAATTCCAATACTTCCGCATCCATGGGATCACCGGGTATCGTTATCACTTCAGCGAGGAGGATCTGCGAACCTTGAGGGGGAAGTGCCTGAGGAGAAGCTACTGTTTATTCAACAACGTGAGCATGTGGGTGGATGCTCTGGCTTTTCAGAAATTGATCGCCGAAAAGGGAAAGCCCCCCAGAAATTATTCCTGATCGATCTGAATCAGAAGAAGGGTAATGTTGTCCTTTCCTCCGCGGATGTTGGCCAGATGGATCAAGTCATCGCAGGCGCGATTTAAATTTCCCGACTCTCTGTTGACCGCTCCCAACATTTCTTCATCCCTAACCATATCCGAAAGGCCATCCGAGCAAAGAATCAGGCGGTCTCCCGGCTGGGTTTCAATTTCCTTAACTTCTATATCCACAGTGGGCTGGAGGCCCAAGGCCCGGGTGACGATATTTTTATGGGGGGAAGAGGATAAAGCCTCCTTGGCGATCAACCCCTGTTTATACTCCTCCCAGATCAGGGAGTGGTCCTCGGTCACTTGCTCAATGAACTCACCCCGGATGTGGTAAAGGCGGCTGTCTCCCACATTCGCTACGGTGGAGGATGTGTTAGCAAAGTATATCGCCACTAAGGTGGTGCCCATTCCCTTATATTCTTCCTTCTCTTGGGAAGATTTGTAAATTCTGTGGTTAGCCAGGCGGAAGCCGTTGATCAAAACGTTAGCTGGCGAGGAAAGGATGGCCGTATGATCTTCCGCAAGGGGAGATTTTTTTCCTTGACTCGCTCGGCCGATGGATTCCCGGAGCGAATCCACCGCCATGCGGCTAGCTACCTCGCCAGAGGCATGGCCTCCCATACCATCGGCAACAGCGAAGATCCCCAGCGCAGGATCGGCGATGAAAGCATCCTCATTATTCTTACGCACCCGTCCTACGTCCGAGGCAGCGGCATATCGAATTTTCATGGGCCCCTAATCCATTCCCCAATTCAATGGCTGGGGATCATCCGCGGGGATCGGGAAATGATTGGGTGAAGAGAAAAATGCTGTTTCCGACTTCGACCTCATCCTTGTTTTTGAGAATGTGGTCTCCTTTGATTTCTACTCCATTCACCTTCGTGCTGGAAAAGAATCCGCCCACGTGGGAGATGTAGAAGCGGTCCCCATGCCGGCTGATCTTAGCATTGGGGGAAGAGACGAACCATCCTCCGACATGTATATCGTCATGAGGGCCCTTACCGACGGTGATCACATCTTTGGTAACCTTGAACTCTTTCCCTCGGAAGGGCCCTTTGATGACCGAGAGGACGGGCCAATGGAAAGCCTTCTGCTCGGGGATGGCCTGCGGTTCGGGACTGGGCTTGCGCCGGGCAGCATCGAAGATCATCGTGCCTTCGATATCTTCTTGAGGAAGAACCTTGGCAGCGGGTTTAGCGGCCGGCACTAATCCCTTGACGAGAATCTCGAATTTGGCCAGGCCGATAACATCGCCATCACGAAGTTCATGGTCGTTGGCATCGATCTGCACGCCGTTGAGGAAGGTGCCATTGGAGCTGTGTAAGTCCCGCAGGACATAGCCCGAACCCTCTTTGTGCTCAATTTGGGCATGCTTGCGAGAGACGGCAATATTATCGATGACGATGTCATTTTCTTTAGATCGGCCAATATTGATGGTCTCCTTTTCCAGATTGAACTGCTCAAGCTCGGTGTCTTTTAGCTTCAGGATTAATTTGATCATGGCATTCTCCTTTCGCCTATTTGCCTCCAAAATAATAATATAGCAAACCTAAGCCACCCGCGGTGGCCGCGCCTATACCCCCCCAAAATAGCATTTTTCTCTCGTGATGGTTCAGCGGAGATGGGTCATCGTCAACGGCTACGTAATCGACTTGCTTTCCATCTACGAAGGAAATGAGGCGAACGGGGTCTGTATAGACCCATTCATAAACGCGTTCGCGCAAAGGATTGAGCTTCCGGTAGAAACGGACATACTGGGGAGAACCCATCTTTTCGAAGACCGAAGCCTCATCCGGAGAAAGCCTGGAGGGGTTGATTTTGACCACTTTCCATCTTTCTGAGACATCAGTTCTTGCGCTTTTTTGCAGGTAAGGAGGCTTATAGCTGCAACCCAGAGGGGCCAGCAGCATAGTTGCGGCGATGGAGTAGGCCAAAGAAGATTTAAGTTTCAGAAAAGACGTCATCTCCCTCAAATAGAGAGGCATAATTATTTGGGCTTTTAGGGAAAAATCTCCATCTGGGTCTATGAATAGCATCTTAAGGGGTAAATTGTAAAGAAAAATTCTCCCGCAAGAAGTTCTCCATTTCCAGATTGCCCTCGGAAGAAGTTGGGAAGGTTTCGTCAGCCAGCCTTGCCCGAGAGATGACTTCCAGACGACGCAAGGCGAATTTAAGGCTTTTTGCCGGGTTCATCTGCAAGATCTGGTTGAGTTCCCTAAGCTTTTGGCTTTGCTTTAAAAGGAGAAGGTTTCGGGCCGGCTCCTCTGGCAAGCTCAAGGAAGCCCTGACAGCCTCGCTCCATTCTGCCGGCAGAAGGTTGGCGCCCCAGGAAACGACACCCGAGGAGCTTGGCTGGTTGAGAAAGCTCTTTTCATCTCCGTCGTAAAAGCGAAAATCTCTTCGCGCCCGAACAGCTCTTTGGTAATGAATGGTTCGCTTCAAGTCACCCGCATGAATCAGGCCAACAATCTGTTGGTTTTCTGAAAGACGTTTCAGGATGGCGGTACGGATATTATTTCGCTTCAGGGAGCGGTTCAATTTGGAGATGAGGCGGGGATGATTACAAAGCAAAATGGGAAAGGGAGTGATTTTTCCCCATTCCTGATAAAGCTGCGTTAGCTTGCGATTGCTGTGGTGCCAGAGGGGGATATCCACCCAGAAAAGGGGCTTCTTGCCCACCCAGCCAGAGTAGCCCTTGCCCACGGCTTCGACGTTGCTCAAGGTTTCTTCTGTCGAGCTGGCCGTGGGGCAAAGAAGCAGGGGTTTTTCTCCAGAGATAGCTTCCCCAGAGCCCTGAAGGAGTTCCAGGCGCATTCGGTTAGGAAGGGAGAGCCCTTCCCCGACGAGCCCTTCCGCGATGAGCAGACCATCGCAAAAAGGCAGGGCGCGCTCGGTCAGTCGCCTGAGCGAAGGCCAATCGATCCTTCCCTCTTCATCGAGGGGGGTTACCAGAGCAAGGATCAATCCCCGTGGAGGATACCCCATCACCTCTAAAACACCCGCAGGTCTCCCCGGCTCAGGATATCCCGAAGGGTGACCACACCTTTCATTCGCTTTTCTTTATCCATGACTGGAAGGGCCACTAAGTTTTGCAGCACAATCGCCCGTAATGCTTCTACCGCGGATGCGCCTTCGTCGATGGTCAACGGGTTGGCGCTCATCAACCCTTCGATCAGGCGGGCGGGGAATTCGGGCGACCCGATGTCTCCCCGGCGCAGATCCCGGTCTGCGATGATTCCGGCAAGGCTTCCATCCGGATGGATGACCAGGGCGAAATCTGTGCCCTGCCGTTTGATCACTTGGAGAAATTCCAGAACGGTTGTCTCTTTGGAAACAGTCGGGAATTCTGACGCCGGGCGCATGAGGTCCTTTACTCGCAGGTTAAGACGGTCTCCCAGGCTTCCCCCTGGATGGAGCAAGGCAAAGTCTTTCTCCTCGAATTTTCTCTGCCGCATCAAAGAGACGGCAATCGCGTCGCCGATAACCAGGGTGGCCGTAGTGCTGGAAGTAGGGGCCAAACCTAAGGGGCAGGCCTCTCGCTCCACCCCCACATCGATGACAATTTCACTGTTCTGAGCCAGGGTGGAGTTCAGGTAGCCTGTTAAACCAATTATTTTAACCCCAATCTTTTTCAGGCTGGGAAGCAAGTTGATGATCTCGGTGGTCTCGCCGCTGTTGGAGATAGCCATGACCACGTCCTGAGCCGTGACCATGCCCAAGTCTCCGTGAAGGCCTTCCACAGGATGGAGGAAAATTGCGGGTGTACCGGTGCTGGTTAAGGTGGCCACAATCTTCCGGCCAACCAATCCTGACTTTCCAATGCCTGTGATTACTACCCGCCCCTTGCAGGCCAAAAGTGTCTCTACAGCCCGGACAAAATTTTCATCCAGGCGGTCGAGTAAACCTTGGATGGCCTCGGCCTCAATCTGAATGACTTCTCGAGCTTGGCGAAGAATCTCTTTCAAGGAAAATTCCCCACTAAGAAGGGATCAAGGGTTCAAGGATGCGAACGCTTTTACAATAATACCGCAGGCAAATTTCTCTGTCTATTTTAAAAAATGGCCAGTTTGGCCAGGAACCCCGGCAAATCAAAAGAAATTGACTGGTAGAGAATTTCCTGAGTATATTAGCTATGTAGATCTGGCAATTCTCAAAAGGGAATTGGTCCGAGGAGCGAGAGGATGGGTGAGAAGATGGATCGTTTGCGAAGATTTCTTCACGATATCTTCGCAGGGCTGACCTATTTTGAGATCGAGCAAACCGCCAAACATGAGAAATTTTCCCGGCAAGATCTTTTCCTGCTGGTCACTTTTGGAAACTTCCTCGGGGTCCCCATCCTGCCTTCTTACTATTCTTTACGAATTTTGCCCCTCATCCTTCCGGCCATCGATTCATGGAAGAATAGAATGCTGAAAGAACGGGACTTAACCGAGATTAAATCGCTTTGATGCCTGAATCGTTGGAAAATCAGGCTGAATTTGCCGGAAGGCTGATTTCCTTCATCGCCACGTTCGTCAAGTTTATTTGAAAAGATTATGCTGATCATCTCCATTTAGAAAACGCCGGGGGCCGGGAGCTATACAAGGCGAACTAAATTTTTGCGCATATTTGCAACCACCTCATATGGTCTGTCATTCCAGGCTTGCCAAGCCTGCCCCGTACTTGATACGGGGAAATCCACAATCTTCGATATGGTTCCCTGCTTTCGCAGGGACAAACGTGGATTCCCGCTGGAGTTTATCCCGCACTTGATGCGGGGCGGGAATGACGATTTATGCGAATTTATATGGGTCGCTCTGTATAAAGAGCAATCCTTCTCGGAAAGGAGATTGTTATGGGCTTAAAGACTCGTAAGGATTACATTGCTTCTCTTAAAAAGCTTCGCCCTAATATTCATAAATTCGGCGAAATAATTGATGACGTGACTACCCATCCGGCCACCCGGCACGTCGTGGAGAGCCACGCCCGGGCATACGATAGCGCCCATGACCCTGAGCTCTGCACCCTCTTTACGACTACGTCAGTCCTGACCGGAGAGAAAATCCATCGGCATAACTCTCTGATGCAATCTATGGAGGATGTCATCTTCAACTCCAAGTTCAAACGGCAGATGTTCCAGCTCACCGGGACATGCACCGGCGCTCTTTGCGCGGGCTGGAATGCCATGAATACCATGTGGGCTGTCACCCATGAAGTGGACAGCGCTATGCGGACGAGATACCAGGAGCGCCTTAAAAAATGGGTTTTGCAGGCTGAAGTTGAAGGTTGGACTGTAGCCGGGGCTTTAACAGATGCTAAAGGGAACCGCAGTCTGAAGGCCTTCCAGCAACCCGACTTGGATTCCAACCTCAGGATTGTGGAGGTGAGAGAAAATGGCATCGTCCTGCGGGGCGCGAAATTGATGATTGCCGGCGTGGCTGCCAGCAATGAAATTTTCCTTCTTCCAGGAACTACCTATGGGGAAGCGGAAAGAGATTTTGCTTTGGCTTGCGCTGTTCCCCGGGATACGGGAGGTTTGACGATTGTGGAGACAAGGCGCCCCAGCGACACCCGGGAACAGGAAGAGGGGTTTGATATTCCTACGGAAACTGGGATTACTCAAGCCTATTTGATTTTCGAGGACGTCTTCGTCCCCCAAGAAAGGGTCTTCTTATGTAGAGAATTCGCTTATACCGGCAAGATCATCCAGTACTTCACGGCCATCTACCGGGCATGCATCGGAGCCTGCGTGGCCGGCCAGGGAGATCTTATGATCGGAGCGGGAATCCTCATGGCCCGGGCCAACGGCCTTTCTGCCCGCACCTTCTCTTCCAAGTTCGTGGAGATGGCCGTCAACAATGAGACCACCTTTGCCATGGGTGTCGGCTCGATAGCCTTAGGAAGCCGCCACCCATCGGGAATCTGGATTCCCGATTCCCTGACCGCTCATGCCAACAAAGTTCACGTAGCCAAGCTACCGTATGAGACCAAACGGCTGTGCCAGGAGATTGGTGGGGGGATTGTGGAAACCGGATGCTTTCCTTCTTACAGGGATTTCATGGATGCCCGCTATGGGAAATTGATCCAGAAATATATCCAGGCGGGCTCATGTAGCCCGGAAGCCCGCGCCCGGGCTGCCCGGCTGAGCGAATGGCTAACCCTGGGGGCCGGTGTTCCCGGATGCATGCATGGAGGCGGCTCTCCGGATGGTGCCAGGCTAGTGGTCAGATCGCTTACCCCGATGGAAAAATATGTGCAGATGGCCAGAAAATTGGCCGGGATAACGGAAGAAATTCCTGAGCCGGCGAAATGACTGCTGGATTCTCTCGCAAAGGAGGTAAAAAAGCAAAAATTTCCTTGACTTCAATCGGGAAATTTATTAAAAGAAAAAAACCTGTTCCGCCGGATTTGCGCTCATTTTCCACAGAAAGGAGAAGGGTTCATGGACGGGTATATGGGGAAAATTCTGCGGGTCAACCTGACAGAGCGGCAGTTTAAAGAAGAACCATTGAGCCCAAAGTTAGCCCGGGATTATATTGGGGGGACTGGCCTGGGAGACCGGATCATCTACGATGAAGTCCCCCCCTCCACGGATCCACTAAGCCCAGAGAACAAGATCGTTTTTGCTACGGGCCCGGTGACAGCCACCAATTATCCCTCAGGCGCGCGCTACCAGATTTGCTTCAAATCCCCCTTGACCGGCATTCTCTGTGATGCCAGCTCTGGCGGATATTGGGGGGCAGATTTGAAACGCGCTGGTTACGACGCTCTGATCATTGAAGGAGGTTCTGCAGAACCTGTCTACCTGTGGATCCATAATGGCAAAGCCGAAATTCGCCCTGCCTCCCATCTATGGGGCCAGGATGCCCTGAATGTGCAGAAGACGATCCAGAGGGAGATCGGTGATGAAAGGATCCGCGTGGCTTGCATTGGCCCGGCCGGTGAAAAGCAGGTTCTTCTCTCCTGCATCATAAATGACGAAGGCAGGGCTCCCGGACGGGGAGGGAACGGAGCGATCTTAGGATCAAAAAAACTGAAAGCCATCGCCGTCCGCGGCAACGGCAATTTTCCCATCCATGATCTGCAAACTTACAATACCCTTTGCAAAAAAATTGCCAAGGACAACGCCACTTCCCCGGTAGTAGCCAATATGCGCGAGTACGGGACCGCCCAGGTATTAGATAACCTTTGGTCCATGGGCGATATACCCATCAAGAACTGGCAGATCGGTCTCTGGGAGCAAGGATGCAAGAACCTGGGGGGCAAGAAGATGAAAGAGACCATTCTGGTGCCCCATCTGGCTTGTTACCGCTGTTCCCTCGGCTGCTCCCGTTGGGTGAAGATTGACAATGGGCCTTACAGGATGGATGGCCCAGGGCCAGAGTATGAAACCCTGGCAGCCCTGGGAGCAATGTGCCTGGTTGATAGCCTGAATGCAGTTTCCTTTGCCAATGACCTTTGCAACCGGTATGGTATCGACACAATTTCGACAGGGGTAACCATCGCTTTCGCCATGGAAGCCTATGAAAAGGGACTGATCCGCCCTGAAGATACCGGGGGCATTGAGCTGAAGTGGGGGGATGAGCAGGCCATGATTGCCCTGGTGCACCAGATTGGAAAGAAAGAAAAGCTGGGAGCTCTCCTGGGACAGGGAGTCAAGCGGGCTGCAGACAAGCTGGGGGGAGATTCCTGGAAGTATGCGGTTCACGTAAAAGGGATGGAAACGCCCATGCACGATCCCCGTACCTTCTTCAGCATAGGCTTAACTTATGCTGTCGGTCCCCGAGGGGCCTGCCATCTGCATGGGCATTCACCTCTTTGGGAAGGAGTTAAGGATCCTCTGCCTGAATGGGGCCTTAAGGGAACCTATCCACTTTTTGTCAGCAAGGGAAAGGGAAACCTTGTCAAACTTTCCCAGGATTTTACGGCCGTGGTCAATTCCATGGTTTCCTGCTATTTCTTGACATTCATCCTCAAGCCTTCAGACCTGGCTGCTGTTTTGACCGCAGCCACGGGAACCAAATACACTCCGAAAAGCTTGCTGAAAGTGGGCGAACGCATTATGGCCCTCCACCGGGCCTACAACAACCTTTGTGGCATTACTCGGAAAGACGACGTGCTGGCCCCTCGACAACTGGAACCCACAAAAGAGGGAGGCAACGCTGGAAAGGTTCCGGACATGGAGGTAATGATCAAAGAATTTTATAAGGCCAGCGGCTGGACTCCCAGCGGCAAGCCCTCGCGGAAAGCGCTCGAATCCCTCGGATTAAGAGATGTAGCCCGCTACCTTTACGGACCAAAAAGGAAATAGCAGCCGCAAACTCCGACCCGTCCGTTATTCTCAGCAAAGACCTTTTCGCCAGAGAGAGCGGCAGATGAACAGAAGGCAGGTTTTCTGTTTACTTGCCGCTTTTTATCATTCAAAATATGATAAAGCTAAAAAACCTAGTTCACCACAGAGGGAACAGAGGAAAGTTAAGATAAACTTATTTTTTTCGATGGCCTCTGTGGCAAAATAATCGTTATGAATAAAAAGCAAACACCCGAGAGAACCCCTTTTCTATACCCGGTGGGTAAGCTGCCAGCAGAAGAATTGGCCAGGCTGCTGGCCAGGTATACCCAACATGACCAACGGGTAGTGGTCAGGCCTGGTGTTGGCAGGGATGCTACTGTCATTTCCTTTGCCGATGGTTATCTGGTAGCCAAAACTGACCCCATCACTTTTGCTACGGACATGATTGGCTGGTATGTTGTCCACATCAATGCCAATGATGTTGCAGTCATGGGAGGGATTCCCCGCTGGTTCCTGGCCACCGTGCTTTTGCCCGAAAAGAAAGTGGGCCCCAATGATGTGGAGGCTATCTTTGCGCAGATCTCTGAGGCATGTGAGGAATTGGGAGTTGTGCTCTGTGGTGGTCATACAGAGATTACTGGCGGACTCGATCGTCCGATTATAGTGGGTCAGATGTTAGGAGAAGTCGAAAGAGCGAAACTGATCGTTCCGGAAAGAGCGTGCCCAGGTGATGATATCCTTTTGACCAAAGGAATTGCCATCGAAGGGACCGCCCTCATTGCCAGGGAAAGAGTGGAATTGCAGCAATACCTCGATGAAGATTTTCTAAGACGATGCCGGAATTTTCTGAAAGACCCGGGGATCAGCGTGGTCCGAGAAGCCAGGATTGCCAGTCAGGTTGCTGAAGTGCATGCCATGCATGATCCCACAGAAGGGGGGCTGGCTACAGGGCTTCACGAGCTGGCCTTGGCTGCCGGAGTCGGTATGAGGGTGGAGATGGAAAAAATATTCATCCTGCCAGAGACCGCTCTCTTATGCCAGGAATTCAAATTGGACCCACTGGGGTTGATTGCTTCGGGAGCTCTTTTGCTTGTGGCCCCTGCAAAAGAATCATCCAAGATCATTGCTGCTCTGGCAGCAGAAGGGATTCCAGTCTCGGTGATTGGAAAGATTGAGGAGAGCGAAGAAGGCATCAAGCTCATCAAGCAAGGAAAGGTCGAAGATTTGCCTCTCTTCCAAAGGGATGAATTAGCCAGGTTATTCGAAAGGGGAGGCTCGTGAGCACTTTCCAGACCAAATACAAGAATAAGAAGTTTGTCAAAGAAAGGATCGAACTGGATGGACATGCTTACCAGAATTGTGCTTTTGAAGGTTGCTTGATCGTGCTGGAGAAAGGGGAGACAGAGATCCACGGCTGTACTTTTGACAATTGTCGACTGATGCTCTTGGGACAGGCCATGCGTATTGCCAAGATCCTCCAGGTCTTCATCGGCGAGAAACCCCTGAAGGTGCTGGATTTCGTCGAACCTGGAATATTCGGGGAAAACAATTAGCCGCAGAGCACGCAGAGAGCACAGAGAAAAATATAGAAATATAATCAAAGAATCATCATACATCGATAAATTGTGACCGTTCCTTGGAAAATGGAAAAGGTAATTGAAGGTTTCGGCCTTTTAGTCGCAAATATTTATTTCATTAAAATCTCCGCGTTCTCTGCTCGCAGCCCATAATGCTGCGTGTCTGGCCGGTGAAAGTCCGGCTCCGGCAATTGACTGTTTGGCCGGATAGTTATACCCGACGCCCCG
>Ga0315312_1001446_pt1 | contig 18503 bp, 17 predicted proteins | sample TDP7_MG_FD_203629 | JGI IMG/M metagenome (GOLD analysis project Ga0315312, IMG submission 203629) | Freshwater sediment microbial communities from Lake Towuti, South Sulawesi, Indonesia - TDP7 | ecosystem: Environmental > Aquatic > Freshwater > Lake > Sediment | place: Indonesia: South Sulawesi... | reverse complement strand
CGATTGCTGCAAATGCTCCTCTACAATAGCCATTGGGCAAGGTTCTCCGAAGATCGATACGCTCAGCCTCGCATGCCACTTCAGATCGCAGGTCATCAAGATCCTCAATCTTGTTGATCCTGAACTCTATTTTTGCATCTGCAGATCTCAGTCGGGGAGCTTTGACAGCTCTTGCCTTCTCGAACCATTTAACTCGAAGCGGTCTAAAACCAGAGGTTTGCTTGAAGGCCGTCTTGTAGAAAATCTCCGGGTTACTTGTGAGGTTGACGACACCGCACCTCAATCTCTGCATATTCTTGAAAGTCAGAGTTCCTTTGAATATGCGGATGATGAATCTTTTTGGTATCATGCCCATGGGAGCTGCAGTTGATTTTCCATCCGGGTCGTATGTTGACAGGATCGTCTCGTATACATGGTCTTTGGCTAATCCAAGCTGACTGAAGGATGCAGGCATTTGTTTCAATCATCCTCTTTTACGAGTGTAATTCGCGTTCGGCATAGATAACTCTGAACTCAAATCATTTCTTGGACAGGTTTTCTTCCGGCAGGCTTAGGGCTGTTATCTCATGGTATTGTCTTGAAAGGAAAGAGCAGAATGAAGCCTACGATTACAGCTATCAGGTATACGCCGATCAAAATCTTCGGCGGTCTTTGATAGAGGATCAGAGAAGTTACAGCTACACAGACGCTTGGGATTGTATTGAGAAAATAGAAGATGTAGCTTATTCTATGACCGATTATCGACATTGGATAGAAAGGAAGATATGTGCAAGAGAACCAAGCAAGAATGAATAAAGAAGAGTTGTCTTTCTTCCAGCCGTAGAGATAAGCCATGTACGCAATTGATGGTATCGTGAAGAAGAGGATGAAGGGGTTCATCGCTCCGACGAATGCTACTGAGACGTAGGTTGAAAGTAGTGTGTGATCTGCGTAGACACTTTCCGCCACGGTGAGATAGGGTATCTTTACCTCATTTATCAGCCATTGCCAAGGGTAACTCTCTATTTCAACGAGAACAGGGCGAGATAGGGCTAGAGTGTAGCTATAGATGAAGGAAAGATGTTCTAAGGGGTTTTCGTATCCTCCCCAAACTCTATCTAGGATTGTTAAGAGAATCATAAAACAGGCTACGTAGGCTATGCCGAACTTTTCCAACCACTCAAGTTTCACTGCCCACCGAGATCGGTCTCCAATAACTTCGGATTCGTCGGGTTTTTTCAAGAGGTGATAAACTAAGATCGTTGCGAAACCGTATACGCCGCCTATCTTACTCAAAGTACTCAGGCTGAGTGCCGCCGCGCTCAGAAACGTTTTCTTTGCGAAGTAAAAGTAGAAGCCGATCAACATGAAAGCCAGCATAAATATGTCCAAAGTCGCGATTCGGCTGTGTACGAAGATCAGGCTGTCAAAGCTGAAGAGGAAAGAAGAGATTAAAGCTAGAGTCCGACTCCTCGAGACCCTCCTAATCAATAAGTAGAATATGAAGATGGATACGGTTCCAGCGATCACGCTCGGAAGCCTGAAACCATATGCGTTGTCGCCGAAGATGAGCATAAAGAAGGCTATTATCAGTTTAGCTAAGGGTGGATGCTCATGATTAGGGTCAACTCCCAACACGGCGTCAGGATATACGTCAAGGTCATGAGGTCGCCCAAGAATTATTCTGGCAACATTGACGTAGTACTTCTCATCGAAAATCAGTGAGCCGGGCGGACGATCCAACCAAGCTATTCTAAGTATGAAACTCAACGTCAGCAGGTAGAGAAAGGCTCTATCGCAACTGTCGGTTCTTGGAGCGAACTTTAAGTCGCCAAACAGCTTTTTGAGATTCACGCAGCTCCCTCACTTTCCAGTACGTTTGAACAAGGTCTTGGCTAAACTAGTGATCTGTATCTTGTAGAGGCAGTAGATGAACATGCCGAGCCAGATCAATTGTCTACCTGCTGCAACGTATTGTACTGGACTGGTTGGCGACAGCGGATCTCCGATGATAGCTGAGCTGGTGAACCAGAGAACTATGATCAAGGCGTTTAGAACATCAGCAATATAGGCTGGTAGAAGCGGGATCGTCGGGATCAAGGCGTAGAAGGGCAGGAGCATAAGCGCCATCTGCGGTGTTACCACATAGGAGCCGAAGAGCCAAGCCACGCTCATCAACCAGCATCTTTCTATCAGCCTCTCAGCTTGAGATTCATACAGCTTCTTGCTCGTTTGAATCAATCCCTTATAGACTAGGTAGAGCAAAACCGCCAAACCGAAATAATGGGCAAAGGGGTCCATTTGCCTGAAGAAGTAGATCAACCAGGAATCTTCGATGCCCCACTCCATATGGTATGTCCATGTGCTGAGCCATGTTTCGAAGTTTAGGATGATGAAAGGCGAATTCAGCAGCGCGAAGACTCCAAGGCTTGTGAATATGAACTTGAATCGCGCTCTCCAAGATTTCTCCTCAACAAGATAGACTGGTAGCAAGACGGATGGATAGAGTTTGGTGGCTATACCCAGGCCTAGGCTTGCTGCCGACCCAAGCTTGTTGGCTTTCATGTATAAGTAGATCGAGAGCACAGAGAAGAATACTGCAATGATGTCCCAGTTGTACACCGTGAACATTAGGAATGTCGGCATAATGAGGAAGCACTTCCAAATCCTCGTCTCCTCAACATTCAACGTTATACACATTTTGCGTAAGAGTAAAACTGTTCCAATTGTGAAGAGGAATAGGAAGCCATCCATTATGAGCACATAGTAGTTCATGGCCTTCATGAAGTCTCCAGTCAATGCTCGTGAGAAAGAAGAGACGTATACCAAGACTCCGACTATTACAGGGTACTCGAATGTGAACTGCAAGTAAGGAACCAGATGCTCTCCACGGCCCACCCCATCCCTCCAGAAGACACTAATCACATCTGAATAGTGATTCGGGATGATCCCAGGAAGATGCTCCCAAACATTGAAGGCGAACAATATCGTCGTGCCGAGAACGAGGTCGATGAGACTACGGTTGTTGTGACGCCAATATTTAGGGCTGGTTGGCATTGAATCCCCTTCCGGAGCGGAATGGTAGCGGCTTGCCAAAGCTACTATCATAGTCTACATGTAGATATCATGTTTCCTGCTTTGCGTTACCCGTATGACGGGAGATATGGCAAGTTTAATATTTGCTTACGTTGAGATTGTATCCTGTGAGGCCAACGGATTTCGCCGGCAAGTAAACCTTGCGAAAGTCCCTAGGAATGAAGTGATATGCCCTTCGAAAAGGGTCTGGGAAGGAAGATCTTCATCGCAGGCTTCCTTCTGTTAGTAGTCGTCAGCGGAATTTCACTGTCAGACGTTTCATCCACGCCTACCACTTATACAACCACATTTACGGTAACTCAAACGACGTTCGTAAGCACTGTGAACGCAACGTCTACTACGACATCGTACGTCACTACAAGTTGGGCAACCAATCCTGTGCTAAAATCGTCACGTACAACTACTCGATCGGTAACGACGACAACGACCACGTACATCGGCACAACTACTCAGACGGCTGGAGTTGTTACGGTTTATGTCACTGGAACCAGCACCTCATTCATATCTACGACTACGAGGACCATGACTTGGTACACCGTCACCTCTAAGGGAACAACTATTACGCAGCCGGGAACAACGACTTCGACAAAGATTGTGGCGACGAGGACCACATCGGTAACCTCAACCACATATATGCTGGTAGGAGTTACAACCACTCCGACTACGACAACCGCGACCACAACCCCAACGACGACTACGCCTACGACCACAACAGCCACGACCACGCCCACGACAGCCACAACTGCTACGACAACGATTACCCCGGTTCTGCCTCCGCTCTTCCCGACAGATATGACGGCATTGATCTTGGTGGTCATACTCTTCGGAGTGATACTACCTGTGCTGGTGGTACCGGCAGTTCTATTGACGCGGAGGAGACCCTATCCTGTAGCCTACTACCCGTGGATGCCTTATGGTTATCCTACACCCCAGATGTTCTATCCAGGATATAGGATGGCTAACTGCCCTCGTTGCTGGAGGCCCCTAGTCTACATAGCGCCCTACAGAAGATGGTACTGCCGTTACTGTAGGAGATACGTCTAAGCTCTCTTCTCACTTTCTTCCAGATTTCAATAAGCCTTTCTTTCTCATCGGGCTTCGGGAATGGATATGCTAGACGAAGCCCTGGCTCGGTCATGCGTAAGAGATATATTCATAAGTGATCGCTTCAAAGTGAGCTTCTCCCCTCAAGCCAAATCAAGGCGCACGGAGATGACGGTGTTGTATCATGAGGATGAGATTAACAATTTGGAGGATTTGCGGAGGCTTGTGGAAGCGCTCGATGAAGATGAAGGTATTAGAGTGGTTGGGAACGTTGAGGGATTTGCCAACGGCGGTTTCATATTCGTCTCAAGATTCAGGGAAAAATTCTGTCTCAACATATGCGACAGAGTCTGGGACGAGAAGACTGAGACCTATACTGTAGGAGGAAGGGATGTGTGGCTATACTTCGATGATGTTGATGCCGCGTGGAATCGCCTGAAATCGTTGATCGCGTACCCTCTGAAGGCTTGGTTCTACTAGCTTTATGCTGACGATCGTAGTCGTCAATTTTTCTCAAACTTCCCTGCTCGCTCCGGTTGTTTTGCCCAACCAGAAACTTGAATCCGCCTCTAATGGGGCTCGAGACTGTTCAGTCTAGGCATCGCCCTAGTTCTATCGTTCATTGCCTCAGCCCACATTTCGAACAGAAAACAGCATCCGGCGGAATCTCGCTTCCACAATGGTAACAGTACCTCTTCCCAAACGCCATGACTGGAACGACATATTGCGCACAATTGTAGCAGTACCAAGCACGGTATTGAGGGATCCAGCTGACCGATCTGCTACATGATGGGCAGAGGTGAGGCTGATATAATCGAGCAGCAGGGCTGATTGAAGGTTTGAATGGCGAAACCTCTTCGGCGACCCTTATCTGCCTGCTCACTCGTTTGTACATGTAGAAGACCAGCAATCCCGCAAAGAATAGGCTTATGATACCTAAACCCAGACTCGAGACGAAATTATAGGTAGTGTGAAGGACAACTGGAACAAGAACAGCGTATATGATAAACCCCTTTCCCTTATAGAACCTCGCCAATCCGAGATAGTAGCCCATAGTAGCTCCGAAGAACGCATGTCCGGGTACGCTTAAGAATGCACGTACTATAGCTGTGAACCAACCATGCTGAAGCACATACATAATATTCTCCACCGTAGCGAATCCCAGCGCTGAGGCTGCGCAGTAGACGATACCGTCCATAGGTTCATTGAATCTCTTCGAGAAGTATGCTGGAAGAGCAGCTCCAAGTTTACAAAGTTCTTCGACGACCGCGACGCTTGTGAGGAGATAGAGGAAGAGCTGAAGAGGCTCGAGGATAGGAACTTTAGGCTCATTGATCAAAGATGAGCTGACCTTTTCGATGATTATCGCAGGGACCGTTGAAGTCGCACCTAAGATGAACGTGAGGAAGAGCAGCCTCAACGGTTCAGGTTCATACCGATCCTTGTGAAAGAAGAACCACAGTAGAAATACTCCTGGAGCGATTGCGATCACAAGCAATTCAAGCAACGGCAATGAAAGAGGCATCGTCAAACAAAATATCATACTTGGTCAAGGAAGGAATTTATGTCTTTTAACCGAAAAGGTTCAGACTTACCATACTTGTCGGCTTTAACGCTAAGAATACTCGTAATCTATGAGTCAAAGACAAGAAGGACAGCTCTAGCTCTGGCTGGACGCAGACAAGCAATTCGCTCCACTCATTAAGGGACGTGAGGTTCCTCGCTAACTATAAGAGTACGCAATCACAGTTCACTGAGGATAATGACTGAGAATGGGTGGCAGGAATGAGTTCAGTTTCGAAAGACGATCTTCTCCGCCAAATCCTTCAACTAGGCTCTAGCTCCAGCGAATTCACCGTGAATACCTCGAATGAGACTGATCTTGTAGTCGAGCGCAAGATTGTCGATGCTGAATATTACAAGGTTGTTGGAAAAGAAGGGTTGAAAGAAACATACAAAGCGTATCTGCTTCTCGACGAAGGTCGCCATGAAGCCAGATACTACGAGATAATAACCTCAGAGGCGAAGAGTGCTGGCGTTTTTCCCACACCGAGCCTGCATGTCGAAAAGGAGTTCATCAAAGGCAAGACCCTATTCAAGAAGGAGATTGGGAAGGCGTGGGGTTGGAAGAAGCCTGATCCACGATCTTTTGGGAAGGTTTATGACTACGAGTTTGACGTCCGAAGGATTAGAGAACCGATCAAGAATTTGACTGAGCAAAATGGATGGAAGTTCACGCAGGTATTGCAGAAGAGTAACGCTACCTATCCTATTTCCACCGTTCAACCAACAGTCTCAACATCAAACCAAAGCTTCTGCACAAGTTGCGGAGCACCGCTTTCTTCTGAACAGAATTTCTGCACAAAATGTGGAGCAAGAATAAAGTAGCGGGCAACCACAAGACTCGGTTGGACCGCATCGCCTTTTGAAGAAGTTTCAGGTGAAACGAAGAGAATACATTTCCATTGTCTGTAGGCTCATGTTGGCGAGCAGTTTAATGGTGTTCAAATGGCTACAGTGGATAGAGGCAAAGAGCAAAGAAACCTGAAGATCGCGATAGCGATTACTTCAGCCATCATGGCGCTTGAAATAGTAGGCGGCTTCATCTCAAATAGCCTGGCTCTCATCAGCGACGCATGGCACATGTTTACTGATCTACTCGGACTTTGCTTGTGCTTGCTCGCCGGCACTATGGCGCTGAAGCCGCCTACGTCGGGCAAGACGTATGGATACTACCGTGTTGAGATTCTCTCTGCATTGGCCAATGGAATTACGCTGGTGGTCGTTGCGTCCTACATATTCTATGAAGCCTACATGAGAATTCTAACAGGTGCCGAAGTGAAGACCATAGAGATGATCACTATTGCTACGATAGGATTGATCGCCAACCTCGTGTCAGCGACGGTCCTGTATGAAAGGATGTTGAATTTGAACGTGAAGGCGGCGTTTCTTCATGTTGTAGGAGACGCATTGTCTTCATTCGGTGTGGTTGCTGCAGGCGTGATCATGTTCTTCACAAGCTGGTATCTGATTGATTCGATCGTCAGTATGATGGTTGGAGCTGTGATAGTATTCGGAACCGGAAAGATGTTGAGAGAGGTTCTGAACATCCTTCTCGAAGGAACGCCTCGAGGAATAAGCCTAGGAGAAGTTGTTCAAACTATCAAGAGCATTGTGGGGATTGTTGATGTTCACGATTTGCATGTCTGGAGTATAACTTCTTACATGCATTACCTTAGCGCACATCTGATAGTTCGAAGAAACGAACTGGGAAGGATTGATGAAATATTGAATGAGGTCAAGAACGCGCTAGCAGAGACATATCATATCGATCACTCGACATTGCAGATAGAGGCTGAAGGCTACAAAGAGGTTGGGGAGGTGCATGGCACACTTAAATAGGTCAGTAACCATTCTGCGTTACCAGAATAGCGGACTACGCATCTCGAAAAACATAGGTATTTTTGAATTTCAAAACCTAGGTTTTTCTTGCTTTACTGACCCTTCATTTTGTCAATAAAGAACACTTGATTTTGTCGACATTCTATAGCTGTCAGTTCCATCTGCCAATTGGAAGTTTCTATCCTTCAGTGTGAGTAGATTCTTCAAGCCAAATCTCCTGCGCCCTTTTTGCCTACGGTCCCGACGGAGAAAGCCGCGAAAACAGGGCGCTATTTCTAAGGTCCATATGATTCCTATTCTGTCTCAAATGGTAAAGTTCAAAATACTTACCGCTTAAGTGGTTGGAGTTGTTATTTAAGTTCTCCAAGTCTTTTCTTCGACCCATGAGAACTTCCGTTGAAGAGTCTTAGGATAGTAAAGTCGCCAGTCGAAATCCGCCTTCTTTCCCCACTCATAGTAGATCCGGGGATCGATGTAACTCTTCAACGATGTGCCTAGATTGTATTCACGGGTTGCCTTAGCGGTTTCAATCTTTGCTTTAAGCGCCTTCGCGGCCTCTTCCGACTTTTTGGTTCTCTGAGACTTGAGCTTTCTAAGCCTCTCAATCTTCTTCATCAACGATTCACGCCATTTCTTAGGTATCTTTCTTTTGTGGTTGCAAACGATGGCTGCTTGAAGATTCGCCATAGCTGCCAGATGCTTCTTAACGTACTCAGGATCAGACTTTCTGGCTTTTGTATTCGCGAGGTATTCTCTAACAACTTTTGAGGCGTGATATGTTCTGAAGACCTTGGCCGTCAAACCAGGAACGGCTTCGCTCAGAAAAAGCTTGACCTTTTCAGAGTCGACTCCCTTAAAGATTACTGATCGGCAACTCTTGACGAATTGTTGTAGGTTATCGACGACTGGGCGCGGCAGTTCTACTTCTTTCTGCCATCTTACGGAGTCCTTACCCAGAAAATCGAACTTTACAAGACCATTACCCATTATCTTAATGTGTTGAGTTCTAAGGGTTGTCGCGCCAACGGTATCTACTTCATCCTTGTCTTTCTCGTCGCCGACACGAAGCTTCAATTTGTCGATTAGGTAGCAGGCTGTCGCAATTTTGCGTTTCAACAGGTCGTTCGACTGAAGATTCTGCTCTATATGAACTCTTACGCTATTAATTCTTAATTCAAGCTCTCTCGCTTTTTCAAACTTCTCGATCTCTCTTTGCTGTTTTACGTGAGACGAGTCTGAGAGCCAAAGATACTTCTCGACTCCGCGAAGCTTATCGTCCCATTTCGCAATCCACATAGAGTCAGGCTGCCACACAATCTCCTTCCAATTTCCCTCAGGTCTCGAAGCATCTGGTGACAAGTTGAGTATGATATCATTTTCAACGGCTCCGGCTTTCCATCTTCCGCGCAAAGGATGTTTTCCACGTCCCATAAAGATGCAAGGTGGTTCCACCACATAGTTGCCGACTTCCACCCTCTGCCCGTCAACGATTGCGTAGCCGTACTTCTCCTTGTTTGCTTCCCTGATCGCTTTTCGAGTTTCAGCCAGCCTCTTCTTTTCCTCCTTCGACATAGTTAACTTGAGATTCTTCTCCTGCTCGACATACCTCTGAATCTCTGAGAAGTCAAAGTTCTCGGGAGCAAGTTGTTCTTGAAGTCCTAACGCCTCGCAGAAATCCTTGAAGAAATTCCTTACGAAGACATGGTCATTCACATACTCGGTTCCAATCTTCTTGACCCACGCGACGACCTTTTCCTCTTGCTCAGGCGTGAGATAGACCTTCTTCCCGTTAATCCAGATGCTGAAGCCCTTCGCCTCGTACTTCTTTGGCAGCAATACTCCATTGTGGATAAGCTGTTTCATCTAGCTCTCTCCGAACTTCAGTGAGATCCAGTCCTTATACAGCAATGCTTCTTGTAATATTCTCATCACACATTGCTTGTCTATCTTAAAAATAATGCTGTTCATTTCAAACTCGCTGGAGGATGACTAAATCAGGTTGTTATCCACAGGATGGTCGCGGCAGTGATTGAAAGCACAGCACCGTAAATGAAGGCGGCCAATGGCGAGAAGAAACTCCATAAGAGCCCAGCTATGACGCTCGCTGGAAGATCTGCTACTCCATTAACCGTATGCAATGCTCCATAGCCGGTTCCTCTAAGTTCAGGCGGAATTAGATCAGCAGCATACGCTCTCTCCATCGTATCTACCATAGCCATAAACAATCCAGCAGCAGCAAAGAGAACTGCAACAGCCAAAAGATCACCCGCAACCAAAGCGAAGCCAATGCAGGTTAATCCGAAGGTAGCGTAGCCGACAGTGAGTATTCCACGCTTCCCGACCTTATCACTTAGAATTCCGATTGGAAGCGAAGCGAGGGCGTAGACAGCATTCATCATAGCGTAGAGCAAAACGACATATTGTGAAGCCCCTACTTCTCCAAATTTTGGCGAAAGAAGAAGGTTTCCAGCGAGAATGAAGAAAGAGAAGCTGAAGTTTCCCAGTCCGAAAAGCAACACAGCTACAAGATACCTTCTATATCTGCGGGGCAGACCTCTTATCCCAACCGTCAGTTTCAGGCCTTTACTCGCCATTCGAGGGCGGTCTCGAACTAGAAAGACCAGTAAGAGGACACCCACGAGTCCCGGAAGAAAGGACCAAGCGAAAACGCCTCTATAGAGGTAGATCGGTAGCAAAATCGAAGTCAAGAGTGGACCTACGAAAGCTCCGGTGGTGTCTAAAGCTCTATGAAGCCCGAAACCTCTTCCGATAGTCTCAGAGGGTGTGGAATCAGCTATCAAGGCGTCCCTTGGAGATGTTCTAACGCCCTTACCTACTCTGTCAAGAAACCTTAGTCCAAGGACTTGTACCCAATTCGTTGAAATCGCTAACGCTGGCTTGATGAAAGCTGAGAAACCGTAGCCTACAGTTATCCAAGGCTTGCGCTTCCCATATCTATCGCTTAACCATCCAGAAGCCATCTTCAGTAAGCTTGCCGTAGATTCAGCTATCCCCTCTATAACCCCTAAGATTGCAGCGGAAGCGCCTAGGTCGTACACCAAGAAGAGAGGTAAGATTCCGAGGATCATTTCTGTGCTTATGTCAGTAAATAGGCTGACCAGCCCGAGAGCCACGACATTCAGTGACAATCCGAATACAAGTCTTTCTCTACGTACAACCAACTGTATTTCCTCAACTCAACGATCATTTTATGCATTCGCTAAAGTTAAATGGATTACACAACACACTGAAAATGAAAGAATAAGGTGAAGCCTGATCACGGAAACGGTTGGCGTGATTATTAGCGGTTATTGCATTCTTAGCCATGTGGCGCGAGCGTATTGTGAGGGTCATGGCGATGGACCAGAATGGAGAGAGGATTAGGTTGTCCGTTAAAAGACTTTGTTCTGAGATTCGGTCGGTTCTGCGACGAGCAGTTGAGAGGAATATTGGTGATGGTCTCCTTTTGTCTGGGGGGCTGGATACAAGCGTTGTGGCTTCGATAGTTGCGAGAGATGTATCTCCAAGGTCATTTACTGTTGCCTTTCAGGAAGTCGATGCACCTGACTTGAGGTACGCTGAACTCGTAGCGAAGCACCTAGGGCTAAGACATAAAGTTCACACATTCGGTCGAGAGGAACTCTTCGAGGCACTTACTGAATGTATTAAAATTATGCGGACTTTCGATCCTGTGGAAATCAGGAACGATGTAGCGATCTATATTGGGTTAAGATTTGCGAGAGAAGACGGTGTCAAATCGATTATGACTGGAGACGGTTGCGATGAACTGTTCGCTGGGTATAGCTTCTTTCTTGACTATGAAGAAGATAGACTAAAGCTGGAACTGGAAAAGATACAGCGTGAAATGAGGTTCGCTTCTGTTGTGCTAGCTGAACATCTTGGTATGAGCGCAAGGCTGCCTTTTCTGGACTCGGATGTCAAATCATTTGCAATTAAGTTAGAGCCGCAATATCTAGTCAGATTCGAGAGGGGACGGAAATGGGGTAAGTGGCTGGTGAGGAAAGCTTTCGAGGGGATTCTACCTGAAGAGATCGTATGGAGAGAAAAGACACCTATAGAATATGGTACGGGAACAACAGTCCTTTCTTCAATCTTCAATAGACAAATCTCTCAGGAAGAGTTCGAAAAAGAAGAGATCAGGTTGCTTAAAGATGATAGAGTTGCAGTCCAGAGTAAGGAGCAACTGTTCTACTACAGAATATATAGATCAGTGATAGGCGTCCCATACATGGGAAAGATTGGGGGCCGAAGATGTCCTAGATGCAACTCAGACATATCTCAAGAAGCGTCGTACTGTCGTACATGCGGCGCATATCCAATTTAGCTGGACTGCGTCACAATCTCTATTCTACTGGTTATCCAGTATATGCTCAACAGAAGCAAGATGACACTCAGAATACTGAGCAAGCCTCCAAGCGCAAAACCAACCATTCCTCCTATCAATGGAATGGCAAGTACAACGCTCGGGCCTCCACAGCAACCTAGGAACTGAGTTGTGACAGTCGTCAGAAGTGAGCCAACGCTACCTACTCCTAGGCTGACAACACCAGAACCCGCCTTAATTCCGAACGAGCATTTCCTCATTCTTCTATAATATAGTAGCATTGCGATGTATACTCCTGTCAGTACTGCAAAGAATATCGTGTATCCGAATCGTAAAGGCGTGATGAACACGGCCTTATCTTCTCGCGCCGCGTATAACAAGGCGTTTTCCGGTATGAGAATAGGCAGAAGCGATCCTCGGTAGAAATAGATCCCAGTTCCTAACTTAATCGATCTCAGTCCCATTGAAAACCAGAAAGCTATAATCGTGAGCAGCACCTGCAATACAGTAATTAAGACGGTAGCGACCGCAACGACCGCTGCATAGTACCTTGTGCTCAAAACTGCTTTGCTTTTGGAGCCCAATCGCATCAAGATGTTCTTTGAGTTCAAAGTGTACACTTCACCAGCAGAGCGTTACACATCAAACTTCCGGAAGCTGATTTGCGCAATGCTACTAATAAATTCAGCCTTAAACGTCGTCTGGCGTTGAAACGATCCCGAAGTTTCTTTACGAACGCAATTGCTTCAACCTCATCTGAATCAGTTGGGAATTTTTTTAGCTGTCAAATGCTCTTTTCCATATGATTGGGCGGCCTTTTTTCCGTGAATAGCTGACCTAGCAGAAATTGTAGACTAGATTAGAGAAGGAAAGAGTGGGATTTATTGTTATATCTTCAGGCTTCTTAAGTATTCTACACTCTTTTCAACCGCTTTGTCTTCGTCGTCATAACCTTCTTTGAGGCAGTCTATCTCAACTGCGAGGACGCTTTTGTATCCTGAATCTTTCAATGTTTGAGCTACGCTGGGTATATCAATAATTCCATCTCCAACAGGGACCGCTGCCCAGAAGAACCAATCCTTTGGCGTGCCACGAGTACTATAGAACTTGTTGTATTTGATGGGGCTTATGTCCTTGATGTGTGTCGCAACCGTATAACGAGCGAGCTTCTTAGAAGCTTCCACAGGATCTTCAAACATTCTCAGAGTATTTCCAGTGTCGAAATTGACTCTTAGGTTTTCAGAGTCTACCTTCTCAATCAGACCAGATATCTCATCGGAGGTATAATCGATGTGATTTTCATATGCCAATACTATATCATAAGATTCAGCTTCTTCAGCAACATTCTTCAGGATTCTTGCCAATTTCTTTAGTTGCGGTTCATGTGGCTGATCCCTAAACATCAAACTGCTTCCGACTATTCTGAGAATGTTTGTTCCAATTGTCTTTGTAGGCTTAAGGTGTCTTCTTAGATCATCAATTGCTTTCCTGTTTCTTCCCGCTTCTAATCCGTCGGGGTGACCCCAAGCCAAAACTCTTTCCATATTGCAATCGTCCAGTAGTTTTTTCAGTTTTAAGATATAGTCATCTTCTATGCTTGGCAAGAAGCAAGTTTCTAAATTAACTCCGTCGACATTGAGTTCTTTTGCTCTACGAATGAATTTCTCGTATGTCCATCTTGTATCTGTCTTAGGTTGTATATCATAGATCTCTCCGAAATATCTATGATAACAATAGCTATCTATTCCCACTTTCAAAGTGTTTACCTCAAGTCCCGTAATAAAATTGCTACTCTAATATTTTATTGCTATTCGTTTTCCTTCTTTGGCTGATTCTATTGTTGCATCCATTACAACATTGCATCGGTATCCGTCTTCAAAAGTTGCAGCATAAGGCCCTACTTCTTCATCATTGACTATGGCATTCAATATATGGTAAACTTCATTGATGAATGTGTGTTCCCACCCGATAATATGGCCATGAGGCCAATAGTGTTCGATGAATGGGTGATAGCTTTCCGTTACCAATATGTCATGCCATCCCATGACTTCCTGACCTGCCTCTTCCAAGTTGTAGAACCTGAGTTCATTCAGTCTTTCCAAGTTAAATTCTATAGATGCTTTTTCACCGTTGATTTCAAAACTGTTGAAGTTCTTTCTTCCTCCTGCAAACCTTGTAGCTTCCAGTGTTCCTACCGCACCATTTTCAAATTCAACAGCAGCCTCGAAGGCGTCTTCGACAGTTACCTTCCCTTTTCTATCTGGCTGATCAGGGATCGGCCTCTCTTTAATGAAAGTTGTTGTTATGCTTGATATCGATTTCATCTCGCCTATCAGGAATCTTCCGAGATCGATGATATGAGAACCCAAATCTCCTATGGGTCCTGATCCAGCGGTCTCCCTTTGAAGTTTCCATATTAATGGAAAATTGGGGTCCATAATCCACTCTTGAAGATACCTTGCACGGTAATGATAGATTCTTCCTAAATACCCTTCTTCTATAAGCTTTTTAGCCAGCCTTACAGCCGGGACAAATCTGTAGTTGAAGCCTACCATATGTTTTACTTTTGCCTTTCTCACTGCGTCTAGCATTTTCTTGGCATTTTCCGCATTTGTCGACAAAGGTTTCTCACAAAAGATATGTTTTCCCGCTTCGGCAGCAGCTATACAAGGCTCCATGTGCATATTGTTCGATGCGCCGTTGTCGAATAATTGGACCTCATCATCTTTGATTAGGCTTCTCCAATCAGTATAATATCTTCTGTATCCGTACCTCTTTGAGGCTTCACTTACCAGTTTTTCATTCCGGCCACAAATTGCCACAAGCTTGGGTTTGGCCGGAGGAGGCCAAAAGAATATGGGTAGGTCAATGTACGCTTGGCTATGTGCTTTGCCCATGAAGGCATAACCTAACATTCCGATACCTAATTCAGGTATTTTCTCAACGCGTTTTTTAACTTCAGCCATTCTCACGAATCCTACTTTCTTACTCATAAATTAGCTAACTCCTTGTCTAGAACTCGCGAAAATTCTTATATAGTTTGGATATAAAACTTTTCCACGAGAAGTTTTGAAATGTGGTTTTACAGATGTTGAAAGAATTAAGATTTTCAGCGGGTATTTGGGCATTCACTCCGTGTGCTGATAGATTTGAACCAAGAGGATATAAGGAATCGAAGACAGTTCCGGATCAGATTCGAGTGGCGGGCAGGGTTAAAGATCTTGATGGAATAATCTTACAGTATCCCACCGGTTTGAATGAGAGCAACGTAGATGAAATAAGGGACGCCTTAAGAGAAAGTGGGTTAATAGTTGCTCAAGTTGACGCAAACTTATTTTCCAGTAGATTTGCTAAGGGTTCCTTCACTTCTCCCGACGCGAAGATTCAGAAAGAAGCGATTGAAATTGCGAAGAACGTTGTTAAAATGGCCAAGGAGATGGGTAGTAAGCAAGCAGGATTATGGCTTGGGCAGGACGGTCACGACTATCCTTTTCAAGTAAACTATAAGGAGCTCTGGGATAGGGAGGTTAGCGGCTATAGAGAAGTAGCTGAATATGCTCGAGATAATGCGCCAGATGTAAAGATATGCGTCGAATATAAGTTGAAAGAACCGCGCAACTTTATGACGACAGCAACTGTTGGAAAAACGGTGGCAATTTGTCAAGAAATAGGCTTACCTAATGTCGGCGCAACTATTGACTTTGGTCATTGCCTAATGGGACAAGAAAGCCCAGGAGAATCGGTAATGTTCTTGGATAGATACAAGAGACTGTTTGCTGTTCATATAAATGATAATTACGGATACTGGGATGACGATCTTTTCTTCGGTTCACTAAACACTATGAAAGCTCTTGAATTTATCTACTGTTTGGAAAAAGTGAATTACAGAGGATGGATCGGCCTCGACATCTTTCCGTACAGGGAAGATGTTGTTCAAGCCTGCGACATTAGTATTCAAAATTTCAGAGATATGGCAGAACTATTGGACAAACTGCCAGAAGAGGACCTGATCAAAGCGCAAAGTATGCAAGATGCCATAGAAGCCCATAGAGCTGTTAGGAAGATATTCTTCAAGTAAAGCAAATTCCAGCTCCACTAGATATTCATCGAATACAATTGGAAAAGGCTGGAGAATTCTTTTCTAGCCGGCTCTTTTATAAGGAACACCCAATTTCTTGGGTGGAACCACCCTTCTTCTAAGCGCTAGCACAATAATAGTGATGACGTATGGAAGCATTAGCATGAATGGATACGGAACTTGTGGATAGAATATTTGCAGTTTTATACCTAACGCCTCAACGAAGGCGAAGATAAGACATACTCCGATGATGAAGTATGGGTTCCAGCCGGAAACTATGACTGTTCCTAGGACTATGAATCCGCGTCCCGCTGTCATACCTTCGCTGAATGCGCTCAACCACACTAGGGTATAGAAAGAACCGGCAAAGCCTGCGAGGGCTCCACATATTAAGACAGAAATATATCGCATTCTAAATGGGTTTACACCGCGGCTTTCTGCCACAAGCGGATCTTCGCCTACTGCTCTTACTTTCAAGCCAAACTGTGTACGATATAAGATTACTCCAACGATGAAAATTAGAACATAGCTAACGTATGTTAGGATACTTTGATCAAATAGAATTGGGCCTATCCAAGGGATGTCGCTTAAGATTGGAATACCAACTGGTTTGAACGTTCCTATACCAATTGGTGCTGCTCCGATCGAGGCTTGAAGTATCCTGAACATGAAACTGGTGATTCCCCAAGAAAACACATTGATTCCTATACCGCTAACTATTTGATCGGAACCCAAGCTTACGCATAAGATAGAATGCAATAGCGCCAACAATAAACCCGATACAGCTCCAGTCAAACAGCCCAACCATAGGTTTCTCGTAACCAAAGCACCGGCATACCCGCTGAATGCACCCATTAGCATGTAGCCTTCAATCCCTATGTTAAATACTCCAGATTTCTCTGATAGAATCTCCCCGAGTGCAGCTAACAACAATGGGGTTCCCAACATGACCGCCGTGACCAATACTGGCAGGATAAATTCCTGTGATAACAATTCAACCAAACTTGATCTCACCTCGATTCATTGCTGATCGATGGTTTGGGCTTTTTCCTTTTTGTGATGTTTTCTATTAGCGGCGACACCAGGGTTACGAGTATCATTATTCCAACGAAGAGCTGGATAGCACCTATCGTTAGGCCCGCGCCACGCGTCATATAGAGCGATCCTGTATACAAGAATCCGAAGAAGAACGATGACAGAACAATGCCTAGAGGGTTGTTCAAGGCCAGCATAGCTGCCGCAATGCCTACAAAACCGTAACCGTAAGTTAGATTCTCTAGGATAACATGATAGGCGCCAAGTACTTCACCTACGCCACCAAGTCCTGCGATGCCGCCGCTTAAGAAAGAGGCTATGATCACAGTGTTGGCAACACCTACTCCGCCGTAACGAGCTCCCTCTAAACTCAATCCGACAGCTCTTATACAGTAACCTAAAGTGCTTTTCTTGAAAAACATGTAAATTACAATACCTGTTATCACACCAATTATTATTCCGACGTGAAGCCTAGTTCCCTCCAGCAAAATAGGCAGTTTGGCTGAGGCGGCTATCGGGATCGTTTGTGGCACATATACCTCTGGATCATCCCAAGGCCAGTGCACAAGGTAGTGCCCTACCCAAAAAGCTACATAGTTCATCATCAGAGTTGTGAGGATCTCGTTGACGCCGTACTTGGCTTTTAGGATGCCGCTGAAGAGGCTCCATGCGCCCGCCCCCACGAACCCGAGCAGATATATGAGCGGGATAAGCAAAATGGAAGGTAGATATTTGAAGGCAATCCCTCCCCAAAGAGCTACAATCGTTCCTATGACAATTTGTCCTTCTACGCCCACATTCCAGTAACCTGCTTTGAAAGCTATGGCGAAGCCCAGCGCTGCCAACATAAAAGGCGAAGATTTGACCAGCATCTCCGATATTTTGTATGGGGTTGAAAAGGCGCCGAGAAACATAGCGGAGTAGGCTTCTAATGCGTTGAGACCCGAGCCTTGGATGAATACCGCACCGAGGATAAAGCCCAATACTATTGATAGAATAGCCATATACATAGTTCGCAAGCGTTCGCTAATATTCAACTCTTTCCATCTAATGTGCAATTTCAAACCCTTACCTACCCACTTTCTCTTACGCCAGCCATCAATAGCCCCATTTCCTTTCTATCGGCTTTGCCTTGAGGGAATATCCCCATGAGCCTTCCTTCATAGATAACCGCTATAGTATCACTCAAATCTAGAATATCGTCTAGATCTTCGCTGATGAACAGTACAGCTACATTGTTCGTCCTCGCATCCAACAATTTCTGGCGCACGAACTCAGTGGCTCTGACATCCAAACCTCTAAGCGGATAGGCAGCAATTAATAGATCACTTTTTCGTGTTAGTTCACGGGCGACGATTAGCTTCTGGAGATTACCGCCAGACATGACTTTTGTACAGCAATCTGTGCTGGGTGTCATGACATCGTAGCTAGAGATCAGTTCCTTGGCATATCTGTATATTTCATCAGTTTTCAATAGGCCTGAGCGAGAGAAAGCCTTCTCATGTTGTTTTCCTAAGATGCAAT
>Ga0315312_1001445_pt1 | contig 18527 bp, 14 predicted proteins | sample TDP7_MG_FD_203629 | JGI IMG/M metagenome (GOLD analysis project Ga0315312, IMG submission 203629) | Freshwater sediment microbial communities from Lake Towuti, South Sulawesi, Indonesia - TDP7 | ecosystem: Environmental > Aquatic > Freshwater > Lake > Sediment | place: Indonesia: South Sulawesi... | reverse complement strand
TTTTTTAGCTGAATGGCGGCGTTAAAGATTGCCTCTTCATCTTTACTTTCATTTACCACAACTTAACTCCTTTCCCGCTCCGGCTCGCCTTCGCCGAGACGAGTGAGATATGGCCTCATAATACAATGCGTAATTGAGGCTTAGACTGGCTCAGAAATTTTTAGAAAAATCAGAAAAAATGAGTACTTCTCAATGACGGATAAGATTATTATCTTAACCGATTTCCCGAATCAGCCAAGCTCGGGCATAAGTCCAGTAACGCTTTGCTGTAGCGCAGGAGATTCCCAGGAATTCGGCTGTCTGCTCAATAGTCAGTCCAGAAAAATAGCGGAGCTTAACAAGATCGGCCTTAATCTTATCTTTTGCAGATAGTTTTTCCAGGGCTTGATCAAGTGCGACAAGTTCATCTGCATATTTGTCAGTTTCAATTGTCAAAATCTCCTCGTTGAAATCAATTCTTTTGCGATTGCCTCCAGATTTGAAACTTTTCTTACGGCGTGCATTTTCGACAAGGATCCGCCGCATCGCTTCAGCGGCCGCCCTGAAAAAGTGACCGCGACTTTTCCAATCTTGGGCTTCTGCCCCAACTAAGCGAATGTAGGCTTCATGGACCAGAGCGGTTGCCTGAAGAGTCTGACCAGGTGGTTCCTGTGATAGCTTCTGAGCAGCCAGAAGCCGCAATTCCTCGTAGACCAGAGGAAGCAATTTGTCTGCAGCTTGATTATCGCCCTGCTCAATTGCATTCAAGATGCTTGTAACGTCACTCATACCCAATCTGGATACTCCTGAGACTCATATCTATCAGTCCGAAAAACGATATTCTATGAGGAAACCGGTCGTTTTTCAAGTTCAGAGATAAGGTCGCTTTTGTAAAACATGGTTATTTACAACAATGTCTTACTGTAGCGAGCCCTATCTGGCCGAACAATGGCGGACAACCTGTCCTCCGCAGTAGTTTTGCTACGGAGGGTGGAAGCTGTCCTCAACAAAACCCTAAGAACACGCCCACCGAAGCCTCACCGGTTAAAAAAATCTATTGCAATTTCTTCGTATTTCGTATACCGTATCGCATATTTGGTAAAAAGATAACGACATACAAAATACTAATATAACGAATAAAGGAGCAAAATCCGATGGAACCGATTGCGGCGCCGCAAATCAATCTATTTGCAGATGAATTGCCATCTATGGAGGAAATTACGAAATTCTCCCACTTCGTCCATTGTAGCGAGGCTAACCAGCTAAAATTCGCTGAAGAGTTACAGGCAAATATGTCAAAAACCTCGCCGAAAACTTTTCTGGCAGTGGGAATCGGCCTATTCATCCTTGGAAGATTCAACGAAGCGGTCGAGAAACTTCAAAAGGCCAAAGACTGCAAAGAAAAATTCACGTACCTGGCCTTTGCGCTTAGACGAATAGGTAAATTCGACGAAGCGATTGAGAACCTACAAAAGAGCCGTGATTATGGAGTCGATCCACTAAATATAACTTTGGAAAAAGCAGCCACATACTGCCATGCATCAAACTTTACCGCTGCAGCCAAAGAACTAAAAACCTGCGCGAATTTTGAGAATGTAAGTGCCGAATACCACTATCAGCTTGGCCGTCTTGCTGAAGCACAAGGCCTCTATGAGCAGGCAATAGATAATTACAAAACCGCTTTGGAATTATCACCGAATCATCAAAGGGCCCTTTTCCACTTAGCTTACCGCTGCGATTTATCCGGCGATGAAGAGGCAGCCATCGATTATTACAAGCAAATTGCCTGCGGTTCTCCGGTTTATGTAAATGCCTTACTGAACTTAGCTGTACTTTATGAAGACATGGGCAAGTTCGACAAGGCATCTCAATGTGTTGATAAGGTCTTAGAGTCTCATCCCAATCACCAAAAAGCAATACTCTTCAAAAAAGACATCGAAAGCTCAAAAACGATGCTCTATGACGAGGAAACAGAAAAGAAGAAAACCCACAAAAACCAGATCCTTGAAACACCGATCTCTGATTTTGAACTGTCGGTACGCAGCAGAAACTGCCTCAAGAAAATGAACATCAACACAATCAGTGACCTTTTGAATATTACTGAGGCAGAGCTGTTATCTTATAAGAATTTTGGTGAAACATCGTTGCGAGAGATCAAGAGCGTTCTCGAATCAAAAGGATTGCGGCTGGGTATGGCCCTGGAAGAAAAGCAGTTACCTTCCGAAGAAACCGCACAGCGCGATGCCGCAGCAGACCAAGGGCTCTTGAACAAGTCGACAGACGACCTGCAATTGTCGGTACGCTCCCGAAAGTGCTTGCAAAAGCTCAATGTTCACACTATCGGCGAGTTAATACACAAAACAGACGCTGAACTTCTCGGCGTCAAAAATTTCGGCGTAACCAGCCTAAACGAAATCAAAAGAATACTTGCCAACCTTGGATTATCCTTACGAAGCCTGGACTAACTGTACGAAGGGACCCCGCTCCGCGGGAACCCAATGGTAATTGGTAAATGGTAACTGGTTAAATGGTAACTAATTTCAGATTTTCAATTTACAATTTCCAATTTCCAATCACCAATTACCAATCGCTGGTTAGCAGCAAATTCCTTCGGGTGATAATCTTGCGGGGGATAGCTCTTGTGCCTTTGCTGATAATTCAGCCAGGCTGTAAGCCAAGAGAGTTTGTCAGACCTACGCCGCAGATGGACATCAAACCACGATTTTGGATAAGGGTGCTGCTGCTGGACAATGTCACAGATTGTACGTTGGAAACTGCCTCGCCTTTCAGTGTCACGGGCATCGAGTCCGACCCCCGCCCGGAGCTTCGCGGGGCAGCGGGGACGACAAAAGTAGAAATATCTGGCGGCAGAATTACCATTGCTGGTCGGCCTATAACCTTCGATGAGCTAATTGCGCAGCCCGATGACCCACATATTTTTAGCCTGAACGGCGACGCTTACCGAGGTAAATTAGAGTTCAGAATCAATCCTGACGGCTGCTCCTTTGATGTGATTAATCTCGTTCCACTTGAGCCGTATTTAGCCGGCGTGGTTGGTGCGGAGATGCCCGATTACTGGGAACCGCAGGCTCTGAAGGCTCAGGCAATCGCCGCGAGAACTTACTGCCTATACATCAAAAACCGCTTTGGCAACAAGCGCCATTGGGATGTCACCAAAACTCAAGCGAACCAGGTTTACCTCGGCGTTAAAGCTGAGTCAGCCCAGGTCTGGAATGCCGTAAATGATACTTATGGCCAAGTCTTAGTCTGCAAGCATCCTGACGGCACCGAAGATATCTTCCCTACATATTACAGCTCGATATGTGCTGGCCATACCGAGAACTGCAAGAACGTCTTTGGCGATTCTTTTGACCCGCTGGTTGGTGTTGACTGTCCCTACTGCAAAGATGTGGCAAACTGGAGCCTGTTTTTCTGGCCTATGGCCCAGTTCGATAAGACCAGCGTTCAAACTAACCTATTCCAGAAGTATTCAACACTAAGTCGGCTTGGAGAAATCACTAATATTGTAGAAGCCGAAAAAAGTGACTATGGAAAACTTTCCCGCTTGACCAAAGTCAAACTGGTAGGCTTGGACGGCAAAAGCGATTTTTTGCGAGCTGAGGATTTGCGGCTTACCATCGATCCGACCGGCCAGATATTAAAAAGCACCAACTGCCGGATTGTTGAATGGGACAACAAGTGGGCATTTTTATCAGGCAGAGGCTGGGGCCACGGCGTAGGAATGTGCCAATGCGGCGCTCAAGGCCTGGCAAGAAACGGAAAAACCGCAGAACAGATACTTTCCTATTATTATCCAGGTTCACAGATTGTAAACATTTACTGATCTAATTTTTCTCATCTTTGCGCAAAAGAAATTATTTTTCTACGCTGTAGTAATTTCTGCTATAATTTAACAGGAGAGCAAATATGAACTTAAATGAGATCAAAAAGATTTTGAGAAACCATAAATCCGTACTTAAAAATAAGTATCATATAAACACTCTCGGTATCTTTGGCTCCTATGTAAGGAACGAACAGGCACCCGATAGCGATCTGGATATTCTCGTGGATTTTACAGCTCCCATAAGTCTTTTTGAATTTATAGACATGGAAGAAGAACTTTCGGAATTGTTAGGAATCAAAGTTGAGCTTGTATCGCGAAATGCCCTTAAACCTTATATCGGTAAGCGCATTTTAAAGGAAGTCCAATTATTATGAAGGACAGAGACCTGCGAGATTACATCAATGATTTGATAGAAGCCTGCGAAGATATTTTATCATTTACAGAAGGGATGTCATATTCGGATTTTGTCGGTGATAAGAGAACAGTTAATGCAGTTGTTCGGTCTCTTGAAGTCATTGGTGAAGCAACCAAAAAGTTGCCCACAGCCTTTAGAAATAATTATCCTAACATACCATGGAAACAAATGGCAGGCATGCGTGATAAATTGATTCATGAGTACTTTGGTGTCGATAAAGAAATGCTATGGCAAGTTATACAAAGGCATATCCCCAATATCCTTCCTTTAATAAAAGAGATAACTATTGATTGAGATATACGTTGATGCTCAAATATAGAGAAATGGTATTCAAAGCGATATTACCGTCTACAGAAGCAAATATTTATCGAAATGATTGATTTCCGAATCCTCCATAAAGACTCCAAATCCAACGCGAGGCAAGGTATTTTAACCACAGCCCATGGCAAAGTCGAAACCCCTGCCTTTCTGCCGGTCGGCACCACAGGCGCGGTAAAGGGCGTCACGCCACAACAACTTAAAGAAGCCGGCACCGATATTATCTTGGCCAATACCTACCATTTAATGCTGCGGCCCGGAGTAGAAGTTATCGAAAAACTTGGCGGACTGCACAAATTTATGGCCTGGAACGGGCCGATACTCACCGACAGTGGCGGGTATCAAATCTTTTCCCTAAGTCCGCTAACCAAGGTTGATGATGATGGCGTTGAATTTACCAGCCATATAGATGGGACAAAAATATACTTAGACGCGGAAACCGCCGTAAAAATCCAAAATCGGCTGGCTGCCGACATAATAATGTGTCTCGACCAATGCACACCATTTCCTGCTGACCAAATGCAGCTAAAAGACGCTGTAGAAAGAACCATCCGCTGGGCAAAGCACGCCAAACAGGCACATGCTTGTCCTGAGCGCAGCCGAAGGGCTAATCCTAATCAGTTGCTGTTTGCGGTTGTGCAGGGAGGAATAAACCTACAGCTTCGAACATACTGTAGCTCGGAACTTGTCAAATTAGGTTTTGACGGGTATGCTATCGGGGGATTAAGTGTAGGTGAAGGGCATGATAATATGATAAAAACGGTTGCTCATACAACAGCGCTTTTGCCCGAGAATTTACCCCGCTATCTAATGGGCGTGGGAACTCCAGCCGACATCATTGCCGCGGTCAGGGCCGGCGTGGATATGTTTGATTGCGTCCTGCCAACCCGAAACGGACGCAACGCATCGGCCTTTACCGAAAATGGACCCGTTCGATTGAGAAACAACGTCTATATAGAAGACAGCAATCCAATCGAGGCCGGCTGTGATTGTTATTGCTGCAAAAATTTCAGCAGAGCAACGCTGCGACATTTCTTCAACTGTGGAGAGATGCTCGGCCCAATCTTGGTCTGTCTGCATAACCTGAGGTTTTACCAGAAGCTGATGGCTAAAATAAGGCTAGCCTTGAAAGAAAACGAATTCGCCACGTGGGCAGATGAACAACTCAAAAAATATCGATCCTTCGAGCTGTCAAAAATGAATTGTGATTGGTAATTAGTAATTGATTAGTTACCAGTTTCCAATTACCATTTAACCAATTACCAACCAACAATGAAAGGAAGGCGAAAATGAACAATATCTTAATATTAGCTCAAGTCGAAGGGCAACAAGCCCCTTCCAGCATTACTTCAGAGCCGGTTACTGAGGAAGGCCAAGCAACAACAATCGTACCCGACTCCAATGCTCCGCCGGTAACTGGGCAACCAAGACCTTTCGGAGGGCTCTCATGGCTTTTTATTGCTTTGATGTTCGTATTGATGTATTTTTTGCTTTTCAGAGGGCCTCAAAAGCAAAAACAGCAGCACAAAAAGATGGTGCAATCGCTGGAAAAAAACGACAAAGTGCGAACCATCGGCGGAATTATCGGAACCGTAGTCGATATCAAAGGCGATGAGGTTACATTGAAAGTTGATGAAAATAATAATACCAAAATAAAAGTTGTCGCTTCAGCAATCGGAAAGAATTTGTCGAAAGATAAATTAGAATAAGCGCCTAAAGTTACAAGTGACTAAAGTGCCTAAAATGTTTGCGATTCTCGTTTAAGGTTATGGATGCTCGTATCGACGCTCGTCATAGAAGCTCGAAGCTTGTTTTTTCGAGTATCCAGAGGCCAGTTTCCAGCTTCGATACAAGCTTCAACACCGACAAACGAGTCTCCAGAACAAGAACAAACTTTAGTTCACTTTAGGCACTTTAGCTCACTTTTATTATGAGGAAGACATGGGCAAAAATCTGACACCGAAAGTCATTTTAATCATTGTTTTAGTGCTCATTGCAGCCTGGACTTTATACCCACCAAGCAAAACCCTAAAGCCTGGAATCGACCTGGCAGGTGGAACAAGTCTTATCTATGAAATCGACACCCAGGACCTCCAAGAGGCGGAACAGAAAGATTTAGCCCAAAACATGATAACGGTTTTACGAAGGCGAATAGACCCTGCCAATATCCGAAACCTTATCTGGCGGCCGCAGGGCCATACCCGCTTCGAGATACAAATGCCTCTATCCAGCGCAGAAGCACACGACAAACGGCAGAAATTTAACCAAGCACGGGACCAGTTGCTGGCACAAAATGTCGAGCGTGCAAATATTCTCCGCCTGCTGCAAAATCCGATTGAACAGCGAACCGAATATTTCAATGATTTAGCCCAAGGCGACCCTAATAGACTAACCATTCTCCAGGCCCTGGCCAAAGCTTACGACGAACGCGACCAGCTGCAAAATAAAACGGACCATCTCGATAGCCAGCTCAAAGCCGCAGAAAATAAAATATCAGAAGCTTCCCTGGCCCTCGACCAGATAGTGCTAAATAGAAGCGATTGGACCAGACTAAATGAGCAACAACTGCAAGAATCGCTGAAAAAATTTCTTGGGTCTGGGTCCACACAAAACGAACTGGCCGACCCTAATCTTGGGCTGCTGACCGAGTATGTTAAAACGTTCGCCGAGTGGGCAAAAGTGGTAGATCAGCTCCTCGAGAAAAAAAGTCAATACGATGAAGCTAAAAGACAGCTTGATAAATTAAATCTAACTGAGGAGCAGATAGACTTTGTGCTGGAAATGTCAGCCAAGTCAAAGGAACGCAAGCAGCGGATTGAACAACTAAAAGCCGCCTTTGAAGACCGGGCAGAAAAAATTGACCGGGTAGTAGCAGCGTTCGACGAATATCGGCCCTTCAGAGGCAGACTTGACGATCCCAAAGACCTGCAGCGAATGCTAAAAGGAGCCGGCATACTGGAATTTAGAATACTGCCTACCTTAGACCAGTTAGACCTGGGCGGTTTGACCCCTGACGAAGTAGATGTTTATGTCAAGTCTCTGACCGAAAAAGGACCTAAATACGCATCAGATAACAGGTATGTGTGGTTGGAAATAGAAAACATCGAAGAATGGAAGGTTCCCAATTCAGTTGCCGCCCCATTCGGCGACAAATATTATGTCCTGGCCAGCAATAAGCCAAACGAAACTATGCTACACAGCCCCGGCAAAGGAGACTGGAAACTGGAAAAGGCTGCCCCAGGACACGATGAATATGGCCGAAGAGCTATTGATTTCGCTTTAGATGAAAGAGGCGGCAGACTGTTCGGTAACGTTACCGGAAAAAATATTGGCAGGCCTCTTTGTATACTGCTCGATGCCGTTGCCATATCAGCACCAAGGATTAATGATAGAATAACCACACGTGGTCAAATAACTGGCGACTTCACACAAACAGAAGTTTTTGACATGGTCAATAAACTAAATGCCGGCTCACTACCAGCCAGACTTATCGAACAGCCCATTTCAATTAGAACCATCGGACCTTCCATCGGCGCAGATAACCGGGACCGGGGAATCAAAGCCGGCTTCACCGGCCTGATGTTGGTAATAGCATGTATGGGCGGTTACTATCTGCTCGGCGGCTCCATCGCCGATGCAGCGTTGCTTATGAACCTGCTGTTTACTCTGGCGATAATGGCAGCACTGCGGGCAACTTTCACCCTGCCCGGCATTGCTGGCGTCATACTTACTATAGGCATGAGTGTTGATGCCAACGTCCTTATCTTCGAAAGAATCCGTGAAGAACAGCAACGAGGCGCAGCGATACGGACCGCGATAAAAAATGGCTACGAAAAGGCATTTACTGCTATCTTCGACTCTAACCTGACCACAGTAATTTCAGCCGCGATTCTTTACTGGGTCGGCTCAGAAGACATAAAAGGCTTTGCTATAGTACTGATGCTCGGTCTTGTCTCAAACCTATTTACCGCTGTGTTCGTAACTCGCGTAATTTTTGACTGGTTGGTATCGAAGCGGCTGATTAAAGAACGTCTTATTATGCTGCAGCTTATCCGCAGGCCGAATATTAACTGGATGAGCTTCAGACCGGTCTTCCTGACCATCTCGGCAATTCTGACCGTAGGAGGGCTGGTTATCTTTTTCACCAGAAACGACGTGAAAAACAATAAATACGACATCGAATTTACCGGCGGAACAAATGTCCAGATCAACCTCAAAGAAGGTGTGAATCTATTCCGCCAGGAGGTGGAAGATAGAATACAGAAGGTAGGACGAGAATTAAACAACCCTGCCCTGGCCACAGCAAGTGTCACCAGTGTCGGAAAAACAGGCAGGTCCTACGAAATAACCACAACCGCAACAAATAAAATTACAGCCACCGTCACCTTTACGCAATCCTCCCAAACAAATCAGCAGACAGTCCAAAGCATAACCGCAGCGATTAAAAATGCTGAATCGAAGTTTCCCCGCAGCCTTAACAATCTATCGGTAACAGGAGCCGGTGGAAACAATCCCTCCTTTGTTATATCGACCAGCGAGATAAGTCCGACACTTGTCAAAAACGTCCTGACCACGGCTTTTGTCAATGCCGATATCTCGGAACCAAAAGTTGACGAGGTTGTCAACGAAGCTATAAGAACTGCCTTCGAAGACCAATTAGAGATCCAGCGCAATCTCCGGTCCGAAATAACATCAAAAGAGAAAATAACCAAAGCCCTTGCCGATGCTCAACCTGAACTTGCCGATTTTCTTGGCGGGATCAAGATTGACTGCCGGATAGCAATACCTGCTACAGCGCAAGAGCTCGAGCAAAGAATGAGCGATTTGCGATTTAAGCCTGATATGCAAGGCCTTGATTGGGATGTCCGCTACAAAATTTTTGGCCCAAATATGAAAATGGCGGATCCTAACCAGCCGTTAAACGCCTTCGTTTACATCAGTGCTCAACCCGAGGCTGGTCTTCGGGAACTGACCGAGGATGAATGGTCACGATTTGTTGAGAACGAAACAGCTAAGGTCTTGACGGCAACTACATTAGAAACTTCTCTGCCGCGGGTGACCCAGATAAGTCCATCCGTAGGGGCGGAAGCGAGGACGCGGGCATTGATTGCTATCGTGCTAACACTGGTAGCGATGCTTATCTACATCTGGTTTAGGTTTGCTGACTTTCGATTTGGAGTAGGTGCAATTGTAACACTTTTCCATGATACTTGCGTAAATGTTGGCATGGTCACCGCATGTACATATATTGCAGGAACGTTTATTGGCCAGAAACTTCTGATCGGAGATTTCAAGATTAACCTGGCAATGATAGCCGCCTTTTTAACGCTACTTGGATATTCGATAAATGACACAATCGTCATCTATGACCGTATTCGTGAAAACCGCCGCAAAGGCGTTTTGACGCCACAGATAATCAACGATAGCATCAACGACACTCTATCCCGGACATTATTGACAGGTATCACTACATTGGTTGTTGTGTTCATAATGTACGTCTTTGGTGGCCAAGGACTGCGTGGCTTTAATTTTGCAATGCTCTTTGGTATTATTGAAGGAACATATTCTTCAATAGCAATATCTGCACCCATACTGCTGCTGGGTTCCCGCAGAGCGGGGGCCCTCGGCACAAAAACCAAGAAAACTGGAAACTGGTAATCACCAATCACTAATTACCAATTACCAGATGGCCTTTGCTGCGTCACTGTCGAGCAGCCAGGTGACCTTATCAAGAACAGGCCAAAGGATGTGAATAGGATACCGCACTTCATCCGGCTCGCTGGTCAGAACCTCCTTCAAAATACCAGCCTTTTCTTCGCCGGATACAAGAACAGCAAGGTGAGCTGCGGCACATAGAACCGGATGTGTCAAGGTTATTCTGTTTAGCTTCTCATTCAAGAGGGTTCCCGCGAAGCGGGGTCCCACGTAAACAACACAGGCTAAATTTTCTTTATCAAAAGGAGCATAAGAATTTGGAAACAGTGAACCGGTATGTCCCTCAACACCCATACCGAGCACAACTAAATCAAATTCAGGGACCTGATCTTGTTTTAAGCTGAACACTCTTCGAATCGTATCTTCATAACAACGAGCAGCAACCTTGATATCGCCGTACTCAGTCGGTATCCGATGGATGTTCTCTTGCGGGATGGCCACTTTATTCAAAAAGGCATCGGCAGCCAGCTTGTAATTGCTCCATTGCGAATCCGGCGAGACATACCGCTCGTCAACCCAGAACACCTGTATTTTATCCCAAGGCAAAGATTTGGCCTGCGGCATCTCGCCGAGCAACTGGAAAAAACGAAAAGGTGTATGTCCCCCAGATATTGCGACGTAAAAAACGCCCTTAGCTTTAATTGCCTTTTGGGCGTCAGCAACAAAAATCTCAATACTTCTGTGTGCAAGGCTCTCGGCATCAGAAGCAATCTCAACATTCGGTTTATATTTTGCCGCAGTCTCCATACTCTAAAATTATATATCAAAAATCAAAATGTAAAAATCAAAATTGTGGAACTTCAACAATTTTTAATTTTGAATTTTAATCTTTTGCCGTAAGGCATCCCCTAGCGGAGATTTTCTCAGGTAACCTCCTCGATCTGCCACATAAACGCCTTTACACCTTCTGTGGCCAGTTTCTCCCGCAGTTTTCGGACAGCGTCCATCAGGGCTTTAGCTTTAGCATCATCGGTGACGACAAAGGTGCCGGTATTTACACCTGGCCAGACCTCGGTATTTAAATGCGGCTCGCTCAGCTCGCCACGGCCTAAAGTATCGGTAAATTTAGTATAATAATGTATCCCGGCGGACTCTAAAGCCTCATTTACATCATTATCTATCGAAACATTATGTACAATCAAAACAGCCTTCATAGAAAAATCAAAAATTAAAAATAAAAAATCAAAATTGTGGAGTCTGTCCCGCCCAGCACTGGGCGGGACAGACGACTTCCTTAATTTTGCATTTTGATATTTGATTTTTTAATTTCTACGCCTTCAAATATACTATAAAGCGTTGGCATCATAATAAGCGTGATAAGCGTGCTCAGCGTCATCCCACCTATGCTAGTTGCCGCAAACGGCACCCATATTTCCGAGCCTGCGCCTTTGGTCGCTAAAAGTGGTGATAATCCTAATAGAGTAGTCAAAGTTGTCGAGAGGATCGGTCTCAGCCTGCTCCGCCCTCCTTCAACAATAGCATTATAGGTATCATATCCACGATGGCGAAGAATACCTATATAGCTAATCAAGACAATTCCATTATTGACCACAAGTCCGACCAGCAAGATCAACGCAATAAACGTAACAATGTTCATAGCAAAGCCCGTAATCGCCAGTGCCATAATGACTCCGACAATACCGAATGGAACCGAAAGGAATATGATGAAGGGGTCACGATACGATTCAAATTGTGAGGCCATAACCATATATACCAGCACCATCCCCAGAGCCGTTGCTATAATAAGCATCGCAAATGCTTCTTTCCTTTCTTTCTCAGCTCCGGCAAATTTATAAGTAAAGCCAGGCGGCGCCGCAATTCTATCTATCACCTTCTTGGCATCCGCTACAACAGAACCTAAGTCTCTGCCCGAAATATCAGCCGAAACCGTAATATACCGAGCCTGGTCTTTACGCTCAATTTTCGTCGGGCCTACACCCTCTTCGACCGTCGCGATATTGGCCAGGCTAATTTGTTCACCGCCGGCAGCGCCAACGAATACATCCCGCAAATCCTCCGGCTTAGTTCGGTCATCAGGTCTTAACCTGACCTCGACATCGTATTCATCGCCCATCTCACGGTACCTGGTTGCTGTCGTACCGGCAAAAAATGTCTCTATTGTTTTGCCAACGGTCCGTATGTCAAGACCGAGTTTCGATGCCTTCTCGCGATCGACGATAACTTTAAGCTCCGGGTTTTCTTCTTTTCTGCTTATATCAATATCCGTGACGCCTGGAATGTGTGCTAAGGCCATTTTCACAGCCTCTGCGTATGCCGTTGCATCGGTCATACTGTGCCCATAAAGTTCAACCGATAGTTTACCACTGCTGCCGAACATCATCCCCGCCAGCGGGTCCTCAGCGCTGTATCGGATGGTAGCATCTGGAAATTTATCTGTAATCTTGCGAAGTCTGTTGATTACATCTCTCGGCGATGTCTGACGCTCTGTCTTGGGCACAAGACCCATAAACATAATCCCTTTATAAGTCTCTTCTTCAGTAGCAAACTGCCCGCCCGCCGCAGAACCATAGACGCCCCAGCGAACAAAATTGACATTTTTCTCCGGCACATTATTTTCCAAGATTTTTTCGAACTGCTGCGCTACCGCCCCTGTCCGCTCAAAACGTGTTCCTACGGGCAGCTCAAAATACGCCATCACTCTATTCTGGTCTTCCTCCGGGAAAAACTCCTTGCCAACAAAGCCCGTCAGTCCCAAGCAACCTGCAAATATAAAGGCACACGCGACAAGAACAGTCTTGCGGTTAATCAACGACCAGTTAAGAAACCTCACATAGATGTCTTCGAGCAAGGTCAGCACTTTCTCGCCCGCATTATAAAAGAGCCGAAGCGCAAATTTCCCAGAGCTTTGTTCTTCTATTTTGAGAAACTTAGAGCACAGCATCGGCACAAGCATAATGGCCGTAAACAGAGACGCTCCAAGAGCCATCACCATAATCATCGCAAACTGCCCAAAGATTATCTTCGTGATCCCGCCAACAAACAAAATAGGTGCAAATATAGCTATTGTCGTCAGCGTTGAAGCCATCACAGCTACACCAACTTCATTTGTTCCGAGGATTGCACTTTCTCTAAGCCGCTGTCCTTTTTGGCGATGGCGATGAATGTTATCGACAACAACAATGGCGTTATCCACCACCTCCCCTACTGCAACAGCAAGCGCCGCCAGGGTTGTGGTATTGATTGTGTAATCGGCCAGATACATCAATAGAAAAGTAATTACCAGAGAAGTCGGTATGGAAAAAGCAATAATTAAGCTCGCACGCAAGTTGCGGAGGAAAAACAGGATAACAAAGCCGACAAAGACAACCGCCCACAAAACGTTATCTCGCAGATTATACACTGAAGCAAGGATAAATTCAGAATTATCCATAACAACTCTCGGCTGTACATCCGGCGGCAGATTGTTTTTTATCCGCTCCAGCTCGGCGCTGACCGCTCGTGCCACTGCAACGGTGTTTTCACCGCTCTGCTTCTGAACAAAAACCGCCATACCTCTCTTGCCGTTGATACGTACATCGTATGTCCGCTCCTCGAAAAAGTCCCTCACATCTGCAACATCTTTAAGCTTTATCGCTATGCCGTTTCGCTGTGCAATCACAACTTCTGCTACCTCTTGGGCATTTGAGAACTCCTCAGGTGTCCGCAAAAGATAATCCTTGTAGCCGCTCTTGATATTGCCTCCAGGGATACTCATATTCGCGGCAGCAAGTGCTGAATTTATCTGTGAAACCGATAGGTTCAAAGCAGTCAACTTATCGTGGTCAACATCGATACGAATCTGCCTGACCAGCCCTCCCCGCTCAAACGCCGAGGCAACGCCTTTAACACGCTTAAGCGGGTCCACAATATTGTCTTTAACAATGATCTGTAAATTCGGGAAACTATCCTCAGCAGTAATTGCGATAATCATTATCGGCATCATCGCAATGTCAAACTTGAAGATAGCAGGCTCCTCTGCCTCCTCAGGTATTATCGCCTTGGCCTGGTCTATCTTATCGCGAACATCGTTTATAGTTTCATCTATTTCTTGACCCCACTGGAACCTCAGCGTTATAACCGACATCCCCTCTTTAGAAAGTGAAATTACCTCATCGACGCCGGAAACGGTACTTAGAAAATCCTCAAGCGGCTCGGTTATTAGAGTCTCAATCTCCTGCGGACCTGCTCCATCATAGGCAGTCATCACACTTACTGCCGGCATCTCAAATTCCGGCATCAAGTCAATCCCAAGAAGTGACAGTGACATAAAACCAAGAACTATACCGGCAATGAATATCATCACTGTAGTTACCGGCCTATTTACTGAAAACTGTGCAAGTTTCATTTTATATCCTCTAAACGAACAAGCTCAACAGCACTGCCTTCTGTTAAAGAATGCATCCCGTTAACCACCAGAGTCTCGCCCGCTTTCAATCCATTAGTTATTTCACAATTTGGACCTTCGATAATGCCAACTTCAACTATCCGCTTATGAGCAACGCCATCCTCCAGCACATATACATAAGGCTTATCAATTTTTCCGCCGAGAATAACGTCACGAGGGATAACCACGACATTATCCTTGCGCTGTGTGATTAACGTAACTCTGGCAAACATACCGGGTTTCAGCAGCCAGGGCGACCAGGCCGAAGGCTTGGACGGGACCAGACCCGCCTTGCCGGTTCCCGCGGAGCGGGGGCCCTTCGGCGGGTCCTCATTACTCAGGCGTATCTCAACCTGGATGGTGTGCGTTTGCTGGTCAAGAGCAGGGTAAACAGAGTAAACATTTGCTGTAAATACCTTTTCTGGAAACGCATCCACTCTAATTTCAGCGGGCGTTGCCACTGTAATTTCTGGAGTGTACTTTTCGGCTACCGAAACAATCACCTTAACCGTTTTCATATCGGCCAGTGTAACAATTGGGCTTCCCAGACTAACCAGATTGCCCTGGTCAATATGTTTTTTTGTAACAGTACCATCAATCGGCGAGATAATTGTCGATTCGTTCAAATTTATTTTGGCAAGTTCCAGAGCGGCCTTAGCGGAACTCAATCTCGCTGCTGCTAATTCTGCCGAAGTTACCGCCTTATCCTTGCTCTGCTCAGTCGCCGAGCCGCCTTGGTACAGAGAAAGTATACGTTTCTTTTCACGTTCGGCATCTGCCAGCTCGACTTCTGCCGCTTTGACAGCAGCCTCGGCAGAAGAAACCTGCGCCAAATAAACATCGTGGTCGATAATTGCAAGTTGCTGCCCCTTAGTGACGGTCAAACCCTCCTCAACCGGGACCAAATTGCCGCTTGATGAGACAGCTTGCAGTGATTCGATTCTGCCAGCGACCTTGGATTTTACGTCCACTACCATGTTTGCTTCTATCCAGCCGGTCAACTCAATTGTATTTTCTATTGTATCGGTGCTTACTTTTTGCACCTCAACTGGAACCGCCTTGTGCTCAGCGTTCACCTCGGCTGGCTCACGTGTATATCCAAACCAGAAGGTTAGAAACACAACTGCAAATGCGGTTATCCAGAATACAACCCTTCTACCTACTTTCATCTTTAATCTCCTGGTTTCCTGGACCCCGCAATAAACCCGTCCTGAGCCGGGTCGAAGGATTGCGGGGCTAAATATTATCCCCAACCATCGTCATCGCACCCATCGCCTTTTGAAGGTCCAATTTCGCAATGATGTGCGAATAAATAGCCTGGTAATAGTTCGCTCTGGCTGTGGTCAGAGCAGCCTGAGCGTCGATCATCTCTACCTGCGTATTTGTCCCCTCTCTGTAGCCCACCTCGGCGAGTCGCAGACCTTCTTTTGCCCTGGTAAGATTCAGCCGCTGCGATTCGACAAACTCCGCTGCATTTTCAATGCTCAACTGCGCATTGGTCAACTCAAATAAAGCGGTTTCCTCGGCATCAATTAAGTCTACCTGCGATTGTTTAATCCGTGCCTTCTGCTGAATAATCTCACCCTCACGTGCAAAACCGTCAAATATTGGCAGTGTCGCCGTGACCCCAGTTTGCCAGGCGTGGCCCCATTCAATCTCCATCCTGTTATGGGGATCAGGTCTCGACCAGGTATTGTTGTAATAACCATTAATAACCGGCAAATATCGGCTGCGGGCTATTTTAAGCTGCTCGGTCTGCAATCTTATATCAAATTCCTTGCCAAGCAAATCAGGTCGATTCCGATAGGCCGCTTCAACAGCTTGTTCCTCTGTCACCTCGGAAGGGACGTAAACAAGCTCATCCGAAAGGATAAAATCACTATCCTGGGAAACGCCCATTACTTTAATCAGGCCGGCTTTTGCAATGTTGATAGCATTTCTATTCTGTATCAGTTCAGCCTGAAAATTAGATAGTTCCACCTCCGCTCGCAGAACATCAAAATCAGAAGCGACACCACCGGCCCTTCTTTGCTTAACACTATCAAGATGGGCCTGGGCCGAGCGAACGGCATCGGTGCTTATTTCCACCAGGTGCTGACTCAGCAGAACATCGTAATAGGCATGCTCTGCGGCATAAACTACATCTTGAACTGCTGCCCGAACCGTCTGGTCGGTAAGTAGCGAAAACAACTTAGCAGAATTTAGCCTGGCAGGTATTGCCCCCCCTGCAAAAACTGGCTGCGTGACCATAAGACCTGTTGAATAAGTATGTATATCACCCAACGTAATTCTTCCACCAGGACCAAGACCAGGAATAGCAGGAATATTCATAGATGCAACTTCATCAATCTCTTGCCATTCTCCGGTAAGACCCACGTTAGGCAGAATTGCCGAATAGGATTTCAGCCGCTCCCCTCGCGCAACTTCCTTTTCTTGAACGACACGCTGTAAGACTTTATTGTTGCCCAAAGTTAGCTTCAAACAGTCTTCAACGCTTAGCTTGCCACTTATACGTATCGCAGACTCCTCTTGACGTTCTTTCCGAGTCTTCCACTGCCAATATGCAGCTTCTCTGGACAAACTAACATCCTGGTAAAATTGCTCACTGCTAATGCAACCAGCAAGTATCAACATCATAAATGCAGATAAAAACTGAGTTTTCATTCTGTTTTTCCCTCGGTATAAGCCCGAATCCCGGCAGTGGAGAATTTGACGATGTGATTAACTGCTTCATTCAAGTCAAATCCTGGGAATTGTAAAGTGTAGCTCTGGTCATACAAAGTTTGCACCCGGATTAGATGCACCAACTGGCCGATGATAGAGAACAAAAATAAATGAGTCTTTGATTTATCTAAACTCGGATAGATTTTCATCAAAGCATTTTGCATAGCATTGAAAATAGGCATAATCATTTCTTCAAGAAACATATTTTTCGGAAGGTTTTGTTCTACCATTTCACGGTCCATAAGCTTAATGAGCTGATAGGCTTTCTTTTTATCCTTAATTGGCTCAAGAAAAGCCGTTGCAAAGGAAGTAAGCAAATCTTCTAAATAAATTTCTTTAACATTTTCAGACATCGCTTTTTCGATACCGGTCACGATTCTTTCTCGCATAATTAGCAGATGGTGTCTCCAAACTTCGATGTATAATTTTTCTTTGCCGCCAAAATAATAGTTTACCGACGCAATATTGCAGTTGGCGGCAGCAGCAATTTCGCGGACACTGGTGTGATAAAAACCATGCTCACAAAAAAGTATTTCTGCTGCATCACGCAATCTGTCTTGAACACTCTTGCCGGTATCGCCATTTGTTTTGTTATCCTGCCAATCCACCATACCCTATCCCTTAAACAATCGTTTTATACGTTAGTTTAAAACAATTGTTTGAAAATTCAAGTAATTTTTTGTTTATTTGGCAAAATTCCCCCTACCACTACTGAAAAGGCTGATTTTTTTAGATTTTTTTCAAGTTCTACCATATTTTTTCACCTAATATTTCGAGAATTACACTTTTTTAGTTAGAGAAACAGGATAAAGTTGACTTGAAGAGGTGAAAGGCTATAATAACAAGAAGTTCGCTAGGGGTGGCTTAACAATAGGCCTGAGAAAAAACCCTTCGAACCTGATCAGGACAATCGCCGAAGTGGCGGATATGCCTGCGTAGGAAAGCGATTGAGCATATTAAAACCTGGCAGCCGAGTTCACAATTAAATCGCTTCTGCAGGAAGCGATTTTTTTATTACAAGCAAGGATTCGAAAATGACAACACAATTACAGGCTGCAAGAACTGGAACGCTCACAGAACAGATCGAATCTGTCGCTGAAAGTGAAAACCTCCAAGCCGAACTTGTCAGAGCCGAGCTTGCCGTAGGT
>Ga0315312_1001444_pt1 | contig 18530 bp, 19 predicted proteins | sample TDP7_MG_FD_203629 | JGI IMG/M metagenome (GOLD analysis project Ga0315312, IMG submission 203629) | Freshwater sediment microbial communities from Lake Towuti, South Sulawesi, Indonesia - TDP7 | ecosystem: Environmental > Aquatic > Freshwater > Lake > Sediment | place: Indonesia: South Sulawesi... | reverse complement strand
GTCGACTGGGACCGTGAGAGGTATAAACCTTGAAACGAAATGAGAAAGCAAGCAAAAATCAATGGCGAAAAAGGCAAACTTTCAGCTCAAAAACAGCTCAGAATCAGCTTAGATGGGAAGATCGTAGGCTGTCGGAGAATTCACGTCCCGTGCGTAGGTTACCGGTTGGCCACTTTTTCTGTAGGTGCTAATGTCTCAGGCATCTGGGTTCTAATTGGGTAGGTAGTCCTAGAGCGCTAAATGCTTAAATTGTGTCGATGTGATTACCACGTGGATCTCACATGCTTGAAGATAAGGAGACGGAGAGACGCTGGCCTCACGCTTTCTTTGTGAGACGCCTTACAGTTAGTACCTGTTTCGTCTCGTCGATTTCAAGCGCTACCTTGTCGCCCGGTTTGAATGGATATTGGGAATCTATCGTCATGTTGGCCGGTATGGTGATGTACTGTGTGTTTGCGTCCGGGTTCTTCAGTATCTTGCTCTCGGCTTTGAGAACCATTCTGGTCCCAAGTGGAATTCACGTGAGGGCTATGTAATATGTCTTTCGAGAGAAAGCCTGACAACAATATCAGTGACGAGGCACACCGGATGGCACACCGGATGGGGTACAAGATCTTTCGGGAAGGGGCTGTTAGGCGGTTCAGCCCAAGCCTATTCGCTGTAAGAAGAGAAGATGGCGAAGGCTGGTTTCTGGTTGAGCTCAAAGAGGGAAACTGGGTCTGCGACTGCAATACTACTCTCGTAGGTACCGATGTCCAGCACTGTGCACATGTCTATGCAGCGCTGCTATCGTCTGCGATGCACCGAGTTAGCCTAGAGGAATCCTGTGAGACGACTGAGGAGAAGCCCCTCAAATGCAGATACTGCGGATCATTAGACATCAGTAGAGTTGGCTTCAGGTATAACGCCCGAGGAATATCTAGGAGATACCTTTGCAACGAATGCCGAAGGAAGTTCTCTGTGCCCTACGTTGAACCACCGGCAACTTTCGGGGCACCCTCTGGGACGCTGTGGTTGCTAAGCCAAGTGGCAATGCTCACTTCCAAGCTGAATGACCTGCTTCAGGAGCTGGAGGATAGGATCGCTATGGCCAAGACCAATGAGATGCCCAAGGGCTCTGAACCGATTCAAAGTGAATAGGACTATAAGGAGTCGATGAAGATCACTATGGCGAACCTATTCTTGCTGAAGGGGGCTAAGTAGGGAATGAGGAAGGTTGGAATTGTCGCAAGCGGTTCCACAGTCATTGATGCCGCCGTTGTTCTAAACGAGGGCGAAGAGAGGAATGTCAAGGCAGAGGATCTCGTTGTCATCGAGAATAGGAACGGAAACAGAATCATGGCAGTTTGCAGGACGGGTCGAGGAAGCAACGAGAATCTTAGGGTAGCTGGCTTCTCACCTGGAATCGCATATGCTAGACTTGGTAGACACCCGAGCACCGCCAAAGAATACTACTCATTTGACTTGGATGTGTTGGGTGACATTTCGAGGGGCACTCTAGAACAGAATAAGACACTGATAGCTCCGTCCTCCGATGTGCTTCTCTTTGAGGACCGTGACAATCCCATGACTCATCTAGGCTGTCCGAATGGAAGTGTGGGCTACTATAAGGATCACAAGAACTGGATCATTCCCATGAACGCGAAGTTCATCACATATCATATAGGGGTATTCGCGGTCACAGGAGCGGGCAAATCGCTTCTGGCTAGGTATCAAGTGATACCTTTTCTACGGAGCTCTGGGTTCGATGTGATAATCTTTGACTGGAAGGGCTCCGATTACGCTCCATTCTTCAACTGCAAGATCACAATGGCAGACTTGGCAAAGCGACGACGAAGTAGCCGACTATCTCAGAACAGCCATGGATGACTTTGGATATTACTATGCCGCAGGGATTGAGAGAAACCCTATTCGAACGGCGCTTGAAACGGTCATCCATTCAGGGAATTGGAGAACCTGCAAGACGCCTGCGGATCTCAGATCTCACCTTCAGCAGGAGGTTGTCAACGCGATATGCGCAGAACTTATGAAGGAAGATCCAAGAACTCATGAGATGAGACTGGACAGTTACGGAAAAGAGTGCGTACAGAAATTCAACCGGCGGTTTGCGAAGCTCAGTGACGAAAACCTCCGAAATGTGATGGGAACCACCAAGCCTGAGGATATCGTGAACAAAGTCAGATCTGAACATGTGGCTGTCGTGGATCTGAGCGCTGGTCTCAAAGAAATGAGACTCTCTGTGTTCCTTACCATTGCTGGGTACCTTCGAGATCTAATGCAACACAAACAAACCTTGAATATTGCTTTGGTCGTCGACGAGGCCCCCCAATACTGCCCGTATATGCCAAAGCACATTGAATCGAGGACAACAGAGGCTATCTCAGAACTCTGCGCCTTAGGGAGAAGCTACGGTCTTTCTGTGGTGATACTCTCTCAGGGCATTGCCGGAGAGATAGGAATCAACGCATCCGTCCGTCGAAACCTAAACACCCAATTCATCGGCAAGATACATCCGCTAGACATGGAAGAGGCAAAGCGCCTTCTCGCTCAAGGAAAGATAGATGACAAGTCCTTGACCTTGCTGCCAGAGGGAGACTTCTACTTTCTTGGCAAGATGAACCCCTCCCCTGTTCCCCTACTGATACATTTCGACCTGCCGGAGGGGGTCACATGAGTGCAGAAGAACCTATTCAGAACCAACCTGACTGGCTAAAGCTACCGGTCAAGTTGCAGCATCAGTTCTTTGAACACGCAGCAACAGAAGCGCAAAGAACAAAGAAACTCCTGTTAGAACAGAAGAAGAAGCTTGAAGAAATTGGGAAGCTGCTTTCGTTCAAACCCATACCGAAAGACGATTCGTGGAAGGAGTGGAGAATCGCCGTCGTCGATGGGTCGGAATCCCCTGTCATAAGTGAGCGAGTAGGTGGGAGGTTCGGAACGTATTCTGTTGGCTATCACATCTTTCAAGGGATGGAGCTCACCGAGGAGGAATACCTCAGCGGCTACATGAGCGACGACCAAGTGGGGAGCAACGAGATCAGTCAAAAGGTTCTGGGGCTTCTGACAACTGAACTGGAACGTGAGGCCGCTGTCAAGTGCCTAGAGAAGGGCGTCGATCTCATCATTATCGACGGTCCCTTTTTCGGATTCAGACCTAGGTGCAGAATTGTTGCCAACAAAGAGATATCAGTGCCTGTAGCCCGCAGAGGATCAGACTTAGTGAAACGAGTTGTGGAGATGAGTCAAGAGCTGCTAGATTGTGGAAAGGCCATTGGAATAATCAAGCGCATTCAGACCTCAGCGATTGACGGTTGGACAATACTCAGGTCAGGAACTAGGGATCTCGCACTTTCACGCAACGACAAGGAGATACTTGCATCACTCATGAAGCCGGGCGAGTTTTTCTCCTATGAAGAGCACTTTGGTTCTCATGATTCATTCAACTACCTATCGCGACTTGCATGGACGTTTGGGCGTTTCTACAGCACTGAGAGTCGAAGCATGGAATCAATCTATCAAGCATGCAGGAAGAGCATCCGGCGAAACATAGAGAAAGATCTGAAATGCGTACCCGATCAAATCCTCAGAACCACACGTTACTTCGTCAGGTGCTCATACCCGGCCTTGCCGTTCGCCATCGAAGTCAAACCCGGAACAGAGGTACAGCCTCTACTATCGTTCTGTCAAGCCACATGCAACAAGGCAACAGGCCTTCCGTTGGTTCTCGATCTCATCGACCAAGATGTAGGAATGCCTAGAGGATTCACACGAGAGTTTGTAGAAGAAATCGAAGCCACACTCGCCAGAGACCCTGACTTGGATAAGTTCGAACTTGAAACAAGGTTCTCATCATTGAATCCTCAAAAAAGGGAATGATGAAAGAGACACTTACAGTAGTGAGCATGGGAAGAAGTAAAAGTGACACTTCATTGCGCAGGTTCAAATACAAAGAACACATTCTGTAGCATAGTGCGCGCCCTAGCTGTAAGTCTCCATGCTGGGATAGACCGCGGAAAAGTCGGCTAGAGAGAAGAGAAATTGACAAAGTACGATGAACTCGATCCACGCACCGAATTGGAACAGGTCATTACTGAGGATTCAAAACGGGCACTAGAAAAGAGAGGGTTCGTAATTCAACATAATGGAACACTCGACCGCAACGCGCCAAGTGATGAACCGGACATCATTGCTTACAACAACACTATCCACATCAACATTGAAGTTACGAAAACAACCAAGTCGGGCGCGGACAGAGAATTTCTCTCTATCAAAGACCATCTGGAGAAATCCAAGAGGGAAAATAGTAGGAAAAAATGTTTTGTGTTTTACGTTTCGCCTGAGACGCACTACAGAATGATGAATGCCATTCGGGAATACGACATCATGAATGAGGGGAAACAAGACCTCAAGATGATGCCAATCTGTTTTTCAACCTTCGAATTGGTAATGAAGAAGCTTGTCGAAGCTCACAGGGACATGTACCCTCAAGAGCAACTCTTGGCACTATTCGGTGAGTATAGGCGCTTTGTTGATGATGAGCACGTTCTAGAAGCAATCCATGAGAGACTTTTCTCAGATGATGAAGCTCTGAAGAGAGAGATCAAGATCAAAGAGGATAACAAGCATCAGAAGACAGTCGAAGAACTAATAAGGAATCTTCAGAAGCTCGAAGATGACCTGAGAGACAACAAGGGCATAGTTCACATACCCGCAATCCGAAACATCATCTTCCTTGTTTTCATGAAGCTATACGAAGAAAAAAGGGAAGCGGAGGGCAAAGAAAATCGTTTCACCGAAGAATCCTTCAAACGCTTTCAAGAATATGAAGGCCAAGAACAAGAGAAAAGGGCAGTACACATTCTCTTTGAAAGGATCAAGAACGATCGTGAACTGAAAGCCGCGAAGGTCTTTACTGATGCAGATTTGTTAGCGGAGAAGTTGGATGATGACTTCGTCCTAAACTTCTTCATCAAGCCTTACGAGAAATATCACTTCTACACTACGAAAGTCGATGGAATAGGGGCTGCGTACGAAGTTCTTGGGATGCGCACAGGCAAAGATGTCAAGGCGGGTCAGTTCTTTACACCCGAAAATGTCGTTAAGTTTATGGTGAAGCTGGCAGAGTTAGAGCAAGACGATGTGACACTCGACCCAGCCTGCGGAACAGGTCGTTTCCTCGTCTACAGTATGGATGAAATGATAAGCAAGATCACTGGAAGGAATCGTGATGACAAGATCAAGGAAATAAGAGCCAAGCAACTCTACGGCGCGGACTACGACCCAGATGTCGCCAAACTCGCAAAGATGAACATGTACATTCACGGTGATGGTAAGACAAACATCATGGACAAAGACGGACTGATGTTATACGACTTCGATGAAAAGGTAGATGTAATCCTAACTAATCCGCCGCTAGGCGATCAATCGTATTTGAAATTAGCTAACGATACCCTCGAATTGAACAGAATGAATGTCATTCCAAAGAAGGATGTAACCCGAGAAAAACTAGAATCATGCGAGAGGAAGCTCAAAGAGGCCGAAACGAAGCTTGAGACAGCTAAACATGTACAAAACCCGAAAGCCGCAAAGAGGTTGGATGGATTAATCAAGCGATACAAACGTGTCATTTCTGAACTACAAGTCAAGATACAGGCTAACGATGTGGAGTACGAAGTTCGCGGAAAGCAGATGAAAGGCGGAGCACTATTTCTTGGAGCAGCGATTCACTACTTGAAGAGCGTCAGAGACAAGAGTGCGCCGATTGAATGGCGGGGTGGTAAGCTTTTGATAATTCTGGACGAAGGAGTACTAAACACTGACGAGTATAGTGAAGTCAGGGAGATTATCAAAAAACACTTCTATGTGAAAGCCGTTATCTCGCTTTCACGCGACACATTCGTGCCTGTCTCAAGTACAGCTACAAAGACGAGTATCCTGTATGCCATAAAGAAGGAAGATCCAGATGCTGTTCAACAGGAACCGATCTTCTTTGCGCACGTGGAGAAAGTCGGAATAGACACAAGAAAACGTGTCTGTGCAAACCACCTGTTTAACAACGGCAACGATATACTATCGAAGTATATGGAGTTCAAGAAGAAAGTCAAAGCATCCTATGTCGGTTTGACGTTCAGCCGAGAGAGATTTGAATCGCAAGTTTTCTTGAGCGGGACATTGGTTGACTGAAGAGACCGCTTTCTTCGCTAGATACCCGAATGAAGTACAAGATCGGCTGGACGAAAATTACAACAATCCACGGTATGATGAGATCGAAGTACTCCTGTCACGCGCACAGTTCGACGTGATACAACTGGGGAAAAGTCAGGAAAGACTGGATAAGCGGTTCTTGTTGAACATCGCTAGTGGCAAGACCCCTAAGAATGTTCGTTACGAAGACGAGGGCATCCCCTTTGTCGGGGCAACCAGTGTACGGGATGAGAGAGTGAACCTCGAAATAGCCCCTCGCATTTCACGAGAGATTCATGAAACGACTTTGAGAGGTTCACAGACAAAGAGAGATGATATACTCATCACGATGGCTGGCTTTTACATTGGTCGCTGTGCGGTTTATGAACACGACGACGAATGCAATGCAAACCAAGCAATAGCTATTCTACGAGTGAACAAAGACAATGTGGTCCCCAAATTTCTGGTGAAGTATTTCAATTCACGCTTGGGCCAACTGTTTTTCGGAAAGCTCCAACATATAGCAGGTCAACCTAACATCAATCTTGATGAGATCGTCCAAATCAAAGTCATACTCCCGAGTAGACCAGAACAGGAACGAATTTTGAACTCAGTCTCAAAAATAGAAGCTGAAGCACTACCGATAGAAACTGAGATCGAAAGTCTTCGAAGACAGGCAAATTCCATGCTACTGGAAGAACTCAAGATCCCTTTGACGAAAGATGAAGCCTCTAAGTATTTCTTCAAAGCAGGGAAAGGCGAAACATCGTACTTTGTCGTGCCTTTTGAGCAGTCGATAGATAGAATGAGCTATCACTTTCACGATCCAAAGCAACTTGCAATCAGAGACCTGACAGATCGCTATCCAACGACCTGTCTAGGCAGTATTGCGATAACTCCGATTCGAAGAGGGGAGCAACCAATCTACAGTGAAACTGGAACTATACTCTGTATCAAAACGGTTGATGTCAAGGAAGGTTACATTGACTATGACAACTGCTTGAAGACAACAGAGGAATCCTACAGGAATTTCCCAACTGCGCATGTGCAGAAAGGGGATGTACTCGTAAGTTCAACTGGATATGGATCCATAGGCAAAGTAGCTGTTTATGACCGTGACGAGCCCGCAATGGTCGATAATCATGTATCGATTGTCCGATTGACAGATGGATACGATCCCTACTTTGTCACGTATTTTCTACTTTCTTATTTGGGTAAGCTGCAATTTGAGAAGTGGTGGACAGGTTCTTCTGGGCAAATCGAGTTGCAGCCGACGGATTTGGAGAAATTCATAATCCCAGACAACACAGAAGGCGGGGTTCCGCACAGGGAGCAAGAACGAGTAGTCTCTCGGATTAGTCAGGCTCTATCTGACATTGCAAGACTCGAAGACAAGAGCGATGAAATTCTACAGAAGTCGCGGGCTGAGTTTGCTAGGTTAGTGGGCATCTCAACCCAAGGTTCTGTTACCTCTGCGTCGGATTTGGGAGGCTGTTACTTTTCGTCTGATGCGAACGGAGGAACGTAAGCGCGCGCACTAAATAGGAGGAAATACTGATTGCAACCCAAGCAAGGTGCGGGAGGGTATGTCGGATAAGCAAACCTCAGAAAGGAAATTGGTTAGACAACTCTTCTACATAACCCACATTGACAATCTACCTTCGATACTCAAATATGGCATACTCTCGCACCAGCGGATAGTGTCTGAAGGAATCAAGTACGCCCGAATATATGACGAGGACATAGTGGAGAACCGTCGAGGTATTACGACTCCAGATGGAAGAAACCTCTGGAGTTTCGCAAACCTCTACTTTCAGCCTCGAAATCCGATGCTTTTCCGAGTAAGATTTGAAGTCTCATACGAAGACATTTGCGTGCTTGGTGTTGAACAGTCAATTCTCAACCGCAAAGACATCTATGTAAGTGACGGCAACGCTGCAAGTCTGAACTCCAAGATCTATCCACCATCACCGTCAGCAATCAAAGTAATAGTCAAGCAGGTGGATAAGGTTTGGTGGACAGAAATAGACGGTAAGAGAAAGATAATGGCAGAATGCTTGGTTCCTGAAGAAGTCCCCCCAGAGCATATAAAGAGCGTCTATGTGGCCAACCACCAAGTGGTAGAAAAGGTTAAGCAAACTATTCCCTCGTCGAGCATCCCGGTTATCCCTGAGCCAGACATGTTCTTTCAGCCTACACGGAGAATTGAGCTTACGCCAACTCTCTCAGTACTTGAAGGAGACATGTTCTTCTCGGGCCTACAGACGCTCACGATAAGTGTCAATTCCGTGGGCATAATGGGGAAAGGACTGGCCTCTAGGGCGAAATACCTCTTTCCCGATGTGTATGTATTCTACCAAGATCTTTGTCGGAGAGGTGCCCTTGAGTTGGGGAAGCCATTTCTTTACAGAAGGGAGTCCTCCTTCAACTATCAGCTAGCGGACGAACCTTCGTCTCTGCCAAGCTTCAATACAAATACGTGGTTTCTCCTCTTTCCGACTAAACATCATTGGAGAGAACGTGCAGACCTGCCAGGTATTAGAGAAGGATTGGAATGGATCGAGAAGAACTACAAGAGGATGAAGCTGGAGTCTTTGGCGCTTCCTGCCTTGGGATGTGGACTAGGTCGACTTGAGTGGCGAGAGATTGGGCCAATACTCTGCACCCACATGTCTAGATTGAAGATCCCTGTATGGATATACTTACCAGCGGAGAAGAAGACTCCTGAGGGTTTGCTGTCAAAGGATTTCTTGCTCAAGGGAAGACTAGGGTAACTTCATCCTGAGAACATGGTCATTGAACACCTGCCTCCAGTATAGCTGTCTTGTGAATAACTTTGTGCTGCGGACATTGCAGCTAGAGCAATTGTCGGTCAATCGGACGCGCCAAGATAGGCAGCAGCTAATGCCGCGCGCGCTCTTGCAAATCAGTGGTTCTTGTGGATTTCTCTGTCCAGCTATTGAGTGTTGACAAATCGGCCGTTGTGAGGCTTTCGGACGCAAGCTTCCAGACAACCCGAGATGTGGCGCTATCTCGAACACGATCTAGACGGTTCTCCTCCTCCATTCGTCTCACCCAGATTGGACTCGGAGTTGCCTGTTCCAACCCCGCCTTGACTCGGAGTTCTGACCAATAATGCCCTTGAGGAGCGCTCATCAGAGCCGTCGTTATCGCTGCCTTGAATTGCTCATAATCGAGCTTCCCGCTGATCTGTGGTGGCTCGATTCTGTAAAGCAAGAGGCCGCTCTTGGTTATCTTGCCCGCGATATGGTCCCCTGACTTCCATCCCACCTGCATGACTACATCATTAGGAATGACGACTTGATGCTTGACATACTCCCTGCCTCCTATCCGACGGCTGATTGATCTTTGGAGTTTCATTCTAGCTGTAGTACCTCCAAGGCTCGATGCAGAGGGCGAGTTGGCTGAATCCGGTCGCCGCAGCTGTGAGAGCTATCGCAGTCATGGTGATGAGACATGTTGCGAAGTGTACTTCGACCCTTGTGAGGCGGCGAAGTTTCAAGTGATCTAATCCCAGTTCTACTCTGAGTCTGGCGAATACTCGCTCCGCTGATGTTCGCATGTTGTAGTATCGATTCCATTCCTCAGAGTCTCGCCTTACAGGCAGTAGGTAGTCAGCTCTTCTTTTTCGCTTCTCCTTAGACCGCCTCGGGTTCAGCTTGATAATCGGTATCGCGTGGTGCTTGATTGTCAGTAGAATGTTCCTTTTGGAATCGTAGCCTGCGTCGGCTATCACGACATTAACATGGTTTCCCGCTTCCTTCGTGCTTAGGAGTGTTGGGTAGTATAGGCGTGAGTCGCTCCGGTTCGCAGGAACCACCGTGTAATCAAGTGGAAGTCCGAAGTCAGCATCACATGCGATCTGAAGCTTGTAGCCGAACACGTGTACTGGCTTGTTTAGCTTCTGGCCTGTTACTCCCCACGCCGCATCAGGGTCTGAAACTGTGCCTTTCTGCCTTCTTGGATTGGAGTATCCTCTGACGATGGTTGAGTCCATCGCGATGCGCTGCCCAAGCCCCGGATAGCTTAGTCTCAGTTGCGACTGGAGAATGAGGAACACTCTGCGCAAGCGTTCTGGTCCAACTCTCTTCGTGAACTCCGAGAAGCAATCGTGGTTAGGGGCTCTCTCAAGCCCTAGGACGGGAAGCCAAGCGGTTTCGTGCTTCAATATGCTGGCTAGCTTACGCCACGAGGGGATCTGCCTGACCTTCTGGAATATGAGCGCTCTGAGCATAGCGGCAGGTGGGTGCGGAGGTCTTCTCCTACACTCCGAATATGCTTCCCGAAGTACGGGCTCTGCTAGTCTCAGGTCGAGGCCTTTGAAGAGGGCTACTATGGAGGGCTCCGAAAGGCCTATTTGTCCTTGTCCGTATTTTTCCTGTGAGGGATCGGTCCCTTGCATGGGGGTCGCTCTCCTCAGGGGCGGGAGTTGGCATGGAAGCTTCTCCCGCTCCGACGAATATCACATGGGAATCACATGGATACCACGTGGTATTAAACCTTTTCCTCGAATTCACGCCTTATTGTTGCCCGAAGATCGGGATGCCTGTAAGTTATTCCCGAAGGAGCCTTGCCCAGTTCCTCAAAAAGGGGGACCAACGAGTTGAGTACTCTGGCCGGAAACTTGAATGAGCCGCCCGGTCCCAAGAAGTGAAAGATTCCGTCTGGATCAGTAGCTACCACCAATTCTCCTTCTTCTGCCTGTCTCAGCAAGAAGTTGGTGACAACGTATGTGAAATTGGCTGAAAGATACAATGCGTCGTCAAACGATAGCCGCTTCTGATGGACCGTTTCCAACATCCCTCTAACCTTCACCAAAGCAGAATAGCTTCGGCCGGAAACTCTGATGCTCGTATCACGCTTCAATCTTTACTCTCCTCTTTGGCAGCCTTTGCATACATTGCAGGCTTTGCATATAAAGCTTGCTGCACTCCTGAAAGTTTGACTTAAGGCCGTTGACCTCGCCTCAACGAGAATTCGATGAGGCTACTCAGCTACAGCTATGCGAGTATCGTGATGGAAATGCTTTTGAACCGTGTTTCTGTCTTTGTTATGGGGTTACTTAGCGCTTGGTTGAGGTTTCTCGGCGTGACGAAGCTCTTGTGAATCTCTTGTTGTTGCTTTACACGGTAGAGTGTTCTAGTCGGCGTGGATACCTGTATGGCCGCGTGAAGTTGCAGAAGCTTCTCCATGAGGCAGAGAAACGTATGATGGCTGTGGGACTAAGGGCCTTCTCTTATGTGTTCTATCGTTGGAAGCATGGAGCATATAGCCCCGAAGCAGATTGGGGGCTGGAGTGGCTTGAGAAGGACGGATTGGTAGAGGTGACTGATCGAGAAATCATGACGACAGCAGAGGGACGCAAAGTGTTGGAGGATGTGAAGCAGCTTCTCGATAAAAACAAGAAGACTCTGGAGATTATCGACAAGGTGGCCGAGGTTCACGCATTGGATACCGGTAAGATAATGAAGGCTATTGCATACGGCACGCCTGTGCCAGAGTTAGCCAAGAGGATCAAAGATATCGAGAAGGGTGAAGTTGTGCTCCGCCCAGTCGATAAGTCAAGGGCGTCTAGCTTGTTTCTCATAGATGATCGCGAGATTGAGACACTGGAGATTCTTCTGGACAAACAGGCGCGGGAATCCCTTCAAGAGGCGATGGACGATGCTCGACATGGTAGGGTTACGCCCTTCCAACCTGTCGGGTAATCCGATTGTCCATCCAGTATGTTGCGCACCAGACGGATCGCTTTAAGAAGTCTCTTTCGAAGTTGGATAAGCCTATTCGAAACCGGGTTGAAAGGGCTATCCTTCAAGAAATCACGGTCAATCCCTATGGGTCTGATCTTTTGGTGTCTCCTTTGAAAGGGAAGAGGGATTATCGTCTTGGCGACTATAGAATTGTCTTTGCCATCTGCGCTGAGTGCCGCGAGAAAAGTTATCAGCAATTCAACGGATGCGTCAAATGCTCTCGATACGGAAGGAACGATCTGATACTCTTTGATGTTGGGCATCGAAACCGGATCTATACGGATCTGACCAGACTTCAACGTTTGAAACTAGGATAGCCGAATACTAGCCTAGCTCCTCTGGTACACATCCAGAATCGCGTTGCCTATTTCTTTGGAATGCCTCCTAGTTCAGCATATAGCTTCGCTATGGCCTTGATTACCTTCTCTCTACTGGACGCCCAGTCCTTCTTGCCTGAAATGTCTTGATCGTAGTACAAGTCTCCCTTCTTGTACCAGACGACGAAGAAAGATCTTCTCGTACTTATGTCGGCTAGCCTCCGTCCTCTATACCTTATTCTTATCACCGTCTCGCCCGCTCCCCTCGGTTCATCTATGTCCTCACCTAGATCTAAGATCTCTTGAACGACTTGCTTGCAAAGTTCGCGTAACTTAGGAGAATTTATGTAAGACACGATCTTCTCTACAGGCACAGGCGGGGAGTAGCCTTCTTCAGCTTCAATGGGGACCTCTTTAACATTCAGGCCCTTATCGCCAGACTTCGATTTGAGATACTCATACTCAAGAAGCTTGATTTCGGGTTTGACGTATCGTGCTGCTTTTACGACTTCCTCGGAGAACCTGGGCGCGACTAAGACTATTCGCGGATCTTCCTCTAAGCTGAATTTTGCTCTTGAGGAGTACTGACGAACAAGTCTGTCTCTATCCCTGTAAACTATATCATAGTATCGCAACGCTTGCATCAGTATACCTTCGTCATCGCCCATCTTCAACTCGATGACGACTGGAACCCCTTTGTCGTCGACGCAGAGCACATCCATGAAACCCTTTCCAACCATGATCTGATGATCTAGATATGTCAGGTCATCTTCAAGCTGATCGGGGTGCTTTCTTACAATCTCCTCTAACTCCCTCTCAGTCCTCGGACTAATCTTCTCAAAGAACTTTACCATACAATTTCCCCTAATTAGAAAGTTATGGACAAACCTGATAAGATTTTGCTTAGCTGGTGGGTTCAGGCAACTTGAGTAGGGGCTTCCAAGGCTTGTAGCTGCTCAAGGGTGTTATCGCTTGAGCCATAATACAGATAAAGACAAGAAAAGTGCGAGAAGAGGACAAGAAACAGAGTCGGCGTGACGGTGGTATGAGCCTGCAAGAGTTTTTCTCTTATGTAACGGCAGTGGGATCGATCAGTGGTCTTCTGTCGGGAATCTACCTCGTAATCTCAAAGCTGCGTGAGGGGCCTAGGCCAAACCTTTCGATACAGTCGTGCCGTTACAGAGGAGACGAAACAAGCATTGTGACGACGGAGCTAACCATCCGAAATAGAGGAAATAGACCAACCTCGATAGAATCCTTCAGCTTGAAAGCCTGTTCAAATCATCAGAAGCTTGAGAGTTCTGCCGTGAAACTATACGATTTAGCCGAACTACAACGGTTTTACGGACCATATCGCCCAGACAACCCACCTTCACCTGACAGGTATCTTCCTATACCCCTCGACGGAGACAATACGATCCGTCTGCTTGCGGAATTTGAACTGAACGGAGTTATCACAGCTCCTCAGGTCGACTGCAATCTAGAGATGAAATGCACTCACAAGCAAGTCGTAGAGGCCTGTAGAGGTTTCCCAGCAGAGATTGATAGAACCGCTTCTAATGGTCCTGCGGACAAGTCCACGGGTTCTGTTAACTTGAGTAGGTGGTCAACTCATGGCTTTCTTGATGTTAACTTTTGGGCGGTCTCTCAACACGCTCTTGAGAAATTATGGAGATAACTTTTGAACCAGCGTCAAAAAGATCGGATTTGATTTCGTGAACCAACCCCCACTTCTTTGCGTCATCTGGATTTAAGGCAGTTCTCTCATGCATTGCGTTTACGACATCGCTCATTTGCTTGCCAATTGTTGCCGCGATTACCTTGGCAATGTTCTCTTCGTCTATTCGTATGCCTTTAAGACGTTCTTCGATTTGCTTCTCTTCCAGCCTTTCTTGCTGGCCAAATCCTAAGGAAACGCCATGAAGGAGGAAACGTGCTTGCGGTACGGAAAGTCGTCTGTCTCCCGCGCAATACAGAACCGCTGCCACTGAGTCTACGCTTCCGAAATTATGGGTAACAAATGTCGCTGGTACGCCTTTGAGGTAGTTGTAAGCGCTTAAGCCATGAAAGACAGTTCCACCTAATGAAGAGATTAGTAACACGAAGTTGTTGTTGCCTTTGGCAATGTTTGAGTCAACGACTTCCATCAGTAGATTTGTGGTAGGCTCTGAAATAGGCGCAAAGAACCTGATCACAATGGGTCTTTGCTTCTCATCCATATTCTAGACTCACTCATTCATCAATAGCTAGGTTTTTATATAAAATGGAGGATAGGATGCTTGAAGGCCAAGGAAACAATGGAAAGCGAGAGTAGGCCTTTTCTGACAGAAAGTAGCCCTGCGCTGATTACGACAAGTGTGCCCTCGAACTATTCGTGCTCTACCGACATTTCATTTTGACCGTCAGCACTCTTCTCGATAATCGACTTCCATTTGTTCACTACGGCCGGTGAAGGTTGAGAAGAATCCAAACCAAATATACAACCTCGCTTTGGTTCTAGAAGGGGGATCATTGTGACAAACCGAGAGTTGTCTGAACATCAGAAGGCCACTTTGGTCAGGAAACATGCTCGGTTAGTGCCCGACGCTTGGAACAGGTATCTGGCGAAGCTGAAGAAGGGGGAATACTACTATCCGCTGAATGAAGCCGATATGAGATGCCACATATTCTGTGAATGTCTAGGAGTGATGAGAAGGAAAGGATTCGACAAGCCATATGAGATCTTTGCCGAGGACAAAGAGATCTACGAAGGAAAAAGGGCGGATCTTGTAGTCGGTCTTCGTGAGAAAGAAGGAGCGGCATTTCTTGCAGTGGAGTTGAAACACCATCGCACTGTCGAAGAGATAAAGGAAGACATTCTAAAGCTACGTGAGGCCGTCAAAGAGAAGGCATTCTGGGGCTTTTTCCTCATGCTCGGCCCAGAAACCTACAGGTACAGAAGCAAGTTAGATTTGAATGCTCTAGACATTGAAGAAGATGGTAGGGATTCGGCATTCACGTGGTCAAAGATCAAACCCAAGTCTCGTGAAGCCCAAGTGGAGGCACTGTTTCTGTTCATGCGTCACCCGCAATCGTGACCGATTCTTTTCCTCTATCGTTGCGTTTTGCTCTTTGAATGAAGGATGCGTAGCGGCGCACGTATATCCCTTGACGACTCTGGAATCTTTCGCGCCTCTGCTTGAGCTCTTTGGGTAGGTAGCGCGTTATGGGTCCCAACGCTCTGAGCAATGGGGCCTAAAGATTCCATGTCGAAGGTCGTTCTCAACCAGTTTGACAGCCTGCCTGCAACCCTGCTTGGTGTATGGTGGTTGAAAGTAATGTGCTTCGTGATGTCTATGATGGGTGAACCTCAATTCTTAATAGAAGCAATTCCTGAGAAACAACAATCGGAGGATGCACTTGAGCGAGAGGTCCGTCAAGCTGAAAGATTCACTTAAGCCTCACAAGACCGTTAGAGATGCGGTCCACGGAGACATCATACTGAACCGATTGGAAATAGAGCTCATGGATACTAGAGAGTTCCAGCGCCTAAGGCACATACGACAATTGGGGCCTTCGTATCTCGTGTATCCTTGTGCTCATCACACTCGCTTTGAACATTCACTAGGAACCGTTCAGATGGCAGTCGAGATGATCGATGCGATCAATAGAAACCCACACCCAGGTAGGCTTGTTCCGGCAGACTCATACGAGTGCCTGCTATCAAGGACAGTTGCCCTGCTACACGATCTTACGCATATACCTTTCGGCCACACTCTAGAAGACGAGGGGGGTCTCCTCGAACCGCAGTGGAAGGATGATGGACGCGCCGAGAACTTTCTAGGCCCAAGAAGTACGATTGGCAAAATCCTTGTTGACTATATGGGAGAGGAGTTTCGCCTAGATGCTAGGAACACGCTTCGCGCAGAGACAAACGAACAGATTCGGGCTCTTCCGTACCCTTTCGTGGCTGACATAGTAGGAAATACGATATGCGCGGATCTGCTGGATTATCTGACAAGAGACGCCTTCTTTACTGGATTGAAAGAAACCTACGACAAGAGATTCATCAACTATCTCTATATTCCCGTGACAGGGCCGTGCAAAGATCGACTTGTTTTGAGACTTTGGCGCAAGGACCGGATACGTCACGACATTGCCTCCGAAGTCGTAAATCTTCTACGTCTACGACACTCCCTTGCGGAGAAGATCTACTATCACCACACGAAAATGGCTGTCTCAGCTATGGTGACCGAAGCCGTGGCACCTATCATGGATTCCGACGAATCGCGAAAACTCTGGACTCTTGGCGATGATGAACTCCTTCAATTCCTTGAGAACCACAAGAACCCAGTTGCCAGCTATCTTGCATCCAAGTTGAGAAGCAGGCGAATCTACCTTCCGGTTTTTACACTATACTACTCTCTTGACAGTGCAGATGATGTCCACGCTGTATCAAGAAGACGGCTGAAACAAGGCTGTAGAGCGCGAAAAGGCAAACTACGCTTTGCCTTGGAACGTTGGCTCGAAGATTGGGGGCACCTTCCAGCGGGATCTATAGTTATCTATTGTCCAGACCCTGAAATGGCTGTAAAAGAAGCCAAGGCCCTCATTGAATGGAAAGATAAGATCATCCCCCTAAGCAATCTACCCGATGGTGATGTGGAAGCCATGCTCGTGAAAGAGCGACTTGACCACATAATGCAAAGTCACCGACTGCTCTGGCGCTTCCACATCTACATGGACCGGGAACATCTTCTTGATAGGAGTGGTCACAAGACGAACAAGGCTAGGGAGATAGAAAGAGCTTGTTCGGAGTTGCTCACGTATCTTGAATCTGTCGAACTCGAAAATGTCATACAAAAACCGCCGGAAAATCTTCTGGACAAGATCATCATCCCTGAATTCAACGAGAAGTTTCCTGAACTTAGGATTACCCACTCAGAAGTGACCGAACTGAAGAAAAGAATCACACAAGTTGCCAGAAGAGACGGTAAGCAGGACTGGTGCTCAGCGCCGTCCGACGACCTCATGAAGCAACAGTTGGGAAGTATCCGAGAAGGTAGGAACTAAGACGTAATGCAACCACCACATGCGTCCAAGGAGAGACTCTGCCTTTATCCGGCAGAGATTTGGCTTGCTCAGCGCCTTGGTCTGGGTGCAACTCAAAGCGTCGATCGGCCCTGCCTGAAGCGGCAATTGTTCGGTATGGTGAATCGGATGTTAAGCGATACCGGCCAGAATGCTCCGCCTTTCGATCCAAAGCCGATTGCTAGAAAGTTTGCGAAGGTACAGGACATAAGGGTTGAAGCCTTGAACTGCGATGGAATGCTAATCCCCGTGAATGATGGCTTCATAATAAAGATAAACAGACATCAATCACGACGACGAAGAAGAGCTGTGTGTGCCCATGAGCTTGGCCACACCTTCTTTTACGATTTGGATAGGCGTCCTCCCCAACGAGGGTATCTTGATACCGCGTCGCCTCATTGGGTGGAAGAGGGATATTGCTACGAAATAGCGAGAGAGATGCTTATGCCAGAAAGTCACGTCAGAACAATAATAACGAGTCGTGACAGTAGCAAATCCATTCTCTGGTTCCTGAAACACCTAGTTCAGAAATTCGATTGTTCTCCAGAGCTTGTAGTCAAACGGATTCAGGATTTGGATCTCTGGGATGCCATAATAGTCATTTTTCAGGCCAATGATTCCGACGAAGGCCCCTATTTCGTAGTCAAGAAATATCACTCAAACCCATTCAAATGTGGAGCATTTCATAGCGTCCGGACAATTAAAATGGGGACCGCGATTGACGAAACATCGATTTTGCACAACATTCTTCTAGACACCTATGTTGCAGATAAGGAAACTGTGCATAGGGAAAAAGTGCGACTTGGTCAAATGGAGCAAGTGTTCTTGGTGGAGTCGATGCCGCTAAAACGATCGTCATCAATCCTTTCGGTTTTCTCTGCAAACCAGCAATAAGAATACCTATTCATCTCTTGTTCGACTACTGTCACGAGGAAAACTCCTCTACCTACACGCCCTTCATGAATCTACAGGCACAGTTTCGAGAAATCGGTCCTAAGGGCTTAAGAGTTTAGGTTCTAGAGACTAAAGTCTCGACAGAAACCGCATGGAATTTTCCGACACTCTAAGATCGGAATGGTGGACCGGGCGGGATTTGAACCCGCGACCTTCCGGTTTCGTGGGCTTTTATGCCTTGCAAACCGGACGTTCTTTGGCCCATTCTTGGATATGGCATACCAGGCTGAACTAC
>Ga0315312_1001443_pt1 | contig 18580 bp, 14 predicted proteins | sample TDP7_MG_FD_203629 | JGI IMG/M metagenome (GOLD analysis project Ga0315312, IMG submission 203629) | Freshwater sediment microbial communities from Lake Towuti, South Sulawesi, Indonesia - TDP7 | ecosystem: Environmental > Aquatic > Freshwater > Lake > Sediment | place: Indonesia: South Sulawesi... | reverse complement strand
GATCATGCTGAAGTCGCTATCACTGGACCATTTTCCCGTGAACTGAGTCACGAGTATTATGAACTCAAGGTTGGAGTTCGCGTACTGATTCATAGTCGGATGGATAAGCCGCCGAAGAATCGGTACACACCGCAACAGATTGCTGGACTTTTCCACGAGGCAATGGATGCTGTTATTGCGGTCTACCGGTATGGAAACGGACCTGATGATGACCAAAGCCTACTTGGCTGTTTGTCACCTTTAGCTGGCCGACATGATGCAGTTCGTGTATTCAATTTCGGCCAGATGAATCCAACGGATCGTTTACGACAGTCGATGGTTGACTGTTGGTATGTGATGGAATTAACAAGCAACAACTAGCCGAGAGAGGAGAACTCACATGGCAAGAATTGAACTGCGTGACTGTATTGTTCGATTTAAGGATGGATTGAGCGGGACGGGAAAAGTCAATGAACCTGTCACGCCACCTGTGGCGACTGATACGGATTTTGACATTGATACCGTCATATTGAACACAACGGATACGGACCTGGTTCCTGTTGGGGCTCGGTTTAAGATTGTTGGTGAAACAGTTCAAGTGTTTCACACAGTCACAGCCCGCACTCCGGCCGCAACCAGTCCGACAACGAACATTGTGTTCACTCCAGCACTTGGTGCAGGGACGTATGCGGATAATGCTGTTGTCACTTTTTATCCGCAGCAAATCGAGATCAAGGTTGGTGAAGGGAATATCACCTACACTGAACACCGGAACTACGAGTACATGTTGGACCGGGGTGATCTTGATACTGTGCGTGAAGGCGACGAAGTGCCTTTGGATGTCAAACTGGAATGCACCTATGAGCATATCACAACGGGCACATCGGAAACGATCAGCCCGATGGATGCTTTGAAGGGTGTTGGTGAGGCGAATGAGTGGGTTTCGTCTTCATCTGACTTGTGCGAACCGTATGCGATTGACATTGAAGTCGAGCATACTCCGCCCTGCGGTGGTGCCCAGAAAGAGATTACTTTGTTCCCGGACTTCCGTGCCGAGACAAAGGAAATCAATTTCAAGGAAGCCAACATCTCGCTCACTGGCAAGTGCAATGTTATTGAGCCCGAGGTGAGCCGTGTCGATCAGTAGTCTCTGAGTTTCAGCGTCGGTGCCGGATTGCGCCCGGCACCGGCGCATCTTCACTTGAGAGGGAGAAAGAACCATGAAGATCGGTGGTATTGACCCCAAAACGCTGTGTAATGAGTGCCTTTTGGTACTACCACGCAGCGAACAGAATCTCGTATTTCGTGCCCGTGGTTTGAAAGATATGGATGCTTTCAATGCGCGGTGTCCGCAGCCCAAGCCACCTGGGAAGATGACTCGGGATGGTGTTGTGCCGATGGACAATGACCCGACGTATCAGCAAGTGCTCAATGAGTGGGCAAAGAAGCGTCTTGGTTACATTGTTATTCATTCACTGGAACCCAGTGACATTGAATGGGACACAGTGAATACGGATGATCCCCGAACTTGGACGAATTGGGAGAAGGACCTTCGGGAAGGTGGTCTCAGTGAGGTTGAGTGTTCCCGTGTGCTTTCTCTTGTCATGGAAGCCAATGCGTTGGATGAAATCAAGTTGCAGAAGGCCCGAGAGGTTTTTCTACTTGGTCAGGTTCAGAAATCCGAGGACACATCTGGCCTAGCTTCCGAACAGGTGAGTATGTCATCTGGCGAGCCTGCGAACGGCTAGGGATTCATCCACCAGGTGTGAAAGAGGCTTGGGATGATTGTAGTGTGGAGGTTCAGGCATTGATTGTGGCTTTTCATCAAACTGCTTCTCACGATGAGGAGCAATGGCAAGCCAAGCTTGCTGGGGCCACAACTTCTGAGTCACCTGCTACATCGACTATGAAGCCAGCACGAACCAGTGGAAAACGGAGACGAACCTGACCAGAAAGTAACATGGAGGGAGTGTTGTGAAGTTCACCCACACTTATCGCCAACCTGTTTTGGATTTATCAGGTTACAAAAAGGCACTTGATAAGCACATGAAGGAAATGCTGGCACAGGGGCTAATGGAGTGGCTTCAAGTTGTCATTGTTGAAGTGCCGATTTGGAGTGGGGCGTCTCGTGCAACATTTGTGAAACTTGCTCAACACATCGACTTCTCTGTACCGGTCAGCGGAGGGCCAGCACCCGTTGATCGGTCAGGTGAAGGAATGGCAGCTAGCAAAGGGGAGTTTGAAGCAGACATCAATAGTGGTCAGTACACATTCACTTATGGCACATCCTTGCCGTGGCTTATCTGGAATGAGTATCATAATGCCAACATTGATCCTGACCCGACTCTCTTTGCAAAGCTGAAGAAACCAGGCCCTTATGACTTTCAGACAAAAGGGGCCGCAGCATTCATTCACATGACACGGCTTATTGATTTGCCACGAGTAGCTCCGTATATTCGTAGCATAGCCATTCGGTGATAGCATGGCGGACGAGATTGTCAATAAACTAGGTTTTGATGTTGCACAAGCTCTTGCAGCTTTGCAACAACTTGACGCTCGACTCCAAGCGTCGGGAACCGTTCTTCAGGCCCATGCTGGTCAACTCGCTAATTGGAATACACAGGCCCGAGCCGCCTTGGCAACGATGAAGGAACTTGCGGCTGCGGCAGCCGGTGTTACTCTTCCTACTCTTCCTACTGCGGCTGCTGCGGCTCCTCCTGTTGCGGCACCGGGTCTTTGGCTCCCGCCTGGGTTTCAAACTCAGGTGACTCAAGCTACTCAAGCAATGACCAATTTGGGCTCGGCTGCAACAGCAACCGGTCAGAAGGTTGTAGGGGCTGCTACTCAAGGTGGAGCCGCAATGGCTGGAGCCAAGAAACACGCTCAAGAATTAAGTATCTCGTTGTCAATGATGGGGCGCATCATTGCTACACAGATGCTTGTGCGTGCTCTGTCACAAGTTCGGGATGCGCTTAAAGACGCTGTGAATGCGGCAATGGAGTTTCAAGTACAGATAGCTGAGATTGTAGCTATTGCTCCATTAACAGATACGTTTCAGACACTTCAAAGTGAGGCGGCTGAACTCTCACGAAGATTTAACATTCCTCTGCCACAAGTCGCTGAAGGTCTCTATCAGACAATCTCTGACCAATTCACGACGGTTGCCCAACGAGCCAATATCATGGAATCTGCTATGATGTTGGCAAAAGTTGGTGTTATGGACCTTGGTGATGCTGTAACGTTGCTGACGGGTACTTTGAATGCGTATGGAATGCAATCAAATGAAGCTGCAACGGTGGCGATGAAGTTTTTTGAGACAATCAAGTTGGGGCACGTTCGCGGGAAAGAACTCTCAGATGTTATTGGTCAAGTAATCCCAATTGCGGCTCAATTGGGTGTTTCGCTTGATGAAGTAACTTCATCCTTTGTGTCAATGACAATTGGTGGTCTTGACGCGCATAAGACGGCCACTGGGCTCCGTCAAGCGATGGTAGCTTTCTTGAAACCGTCAGAGGACATGAAGAAGACTCTTCGAGAATTGGGCTATACAACGCCAGAACAGTTGATTCAAGCAAAAGGATGGATGGGAGCGCTACAAGAAATTAGCGAAGCTTCTAATAACATGGCTTCTAATGTTGTAAAGTCTTTCCGTAACGTGCGTGCTTTGACAGCCGAATTGAGTTTGACTCGGGATGGAGCGAAGAAGTATGAAGAAGCAATGACGGCAATGAGCGAAGTTGGGGTAGAATCGCTTGAGAAACTATACAAACAGTTTCGAGCCATTCCAGCCGAGAAACTAACAAGTGAGATCAATAAATTCAAAGTTACGATGACTCGTGACTTTGGAAACATGCTTGTTACAGTGCTCGGTAATCTCCTACAGTTCGTTGGTGGTGCGGATAAGATGGCCGCCGCTCTTCAAGCGCTTGCTGTTGTTGGAGCAATTGCAGGGGCCGCTTTGGTGGCATTGGCAGTTAAAGCTTTGATTGCACAGGCAGCTTTAGGTCCTGTAGGCTTGACGATTCTTGCGATCTCTGCTGCAATCACAGCGCTGATTGGTGCTGGTGTCTATGAGGCAGCAATGGATGTTGCAAATGTTCGGGCGGCTGCGGAAGCCCGTCGTGTAGCGTCACTTGAAAGGATCAAGCAAGCTGAAGAAGCGATGCGAAAAGAGCGGGAAGCACGCAACAAAGCACGAGAGGAAGAAGATAAGGTTTGGGAGGAAGGGGCCACTGTTTTGCGGAAACAATATTTCAAGGCTGTTGATGCTTTGAAGGAACAAAATCGGACACTTGTTGAAGATTCGCGTGCAACGATGTCTTCAATGATTAGTGCTCAGGAACGTGTTGTTGCTGCTTATCGCAATGCGGCAAAGGCATCTGCTGATGCAATTCAAGCTTCTCGTGAACGTCAGATGGCAACTGAAGCAGCTTATTCGGATGCGGTTTTCAAGTATGCCCGCAAGAACGAGGATGTGTTCTCAAAGGCTGAGAGTTACATGCGGCGAGCCCGGCAGTTGGCTCGGGAAGCTGCTGATGCTATGCGTGAAGCAAAGACGCCCGAGGAGATTACGGCGGCACAAGCAATTTTCCAGCGTGCGGATGCTGCTGCGCAAGCCGCTGAGCAAATTGCACAAGGCACCAATAACATTGTATTACAAGAAGATGCCGAACGCATTGTTCTTAGTGTAATGCGTGAAAAGATTGGTGCCGAGCAATCACTTCAGAGTATTCAAGCCGCTCAAGCAGCAAAATTAGCGGCTCAAGCAGCAGCCGAACAAGCCCGTCTTAATGATATGAAGGTTTTGATGAAAGCGATTTTAGAGGACCTTGAAGCCTTTGATAAGACGGGTGCCAAGGAACCGAAAGTATTGCAAGAGCAACAACGGCGGCTTGATGCCAATATGCGTAGAATGCGTGAATTGTGGCTTGCTGGAGCCCCTAGGGCTGATATTTCGGAGTTGCTTGCAATGGATAAGCTTCAACAGCGGGTTCACATGGCGGTTGAAGGCGGCGTGAAGGATATTGAAGTGCAGCAATTATTTGCTACACCTGAGACTTTCGCGCGTTTTCGAGAAGCTATTGAGCGCGGTGTTGGTCCTGTCCGAATCCTTCTTCAAACAGCAGTGCCTAAGCTTTCACCGGAGCTTCAGAAGTTGATTAGTGAGTCAACTGCTGAGGAAGCATTGGCAATTCTTAGCTCTGAAGTCGGAAAAACGACTCGTGTTCTTAAGCAATACGAGGAGATGGGTAGTGCTCTTAAAACCGCTAATCAACATCTTGAGGAGTCAATGGGCAGTGCTCGTAAAGGGATGAACGAGTGGGTCACTACACAGATGACTCAAGATGTTGGTATGGTGAAACTGTATGCAATGGCTCTTGGTGGTGCCAAAGAGACGAAAGCTATCATTCAAAAGTTTGGTGCGGAAGTTAAACGTTTCTCTGAAGTGCCGCCTGCACTTTTGGATACTAAGGATTTTCAAGCGCTGAATGCAGCCTATCAGAAATACCTGGAGACTGTGAAGCCATCTGCGAAAAGCAAGGAAATGTTGGACCAATTCATCAATGACGCAAAGAATGCGGCATCAGCGGCCGAAGAAGCCCGCAAACTTCGGGAAGGACTCAGAGAGATGGAACCAAAGGCTACGGAAGCTGCTAGAGCACGGCCGGCTCTCCAGGAAGCGCTTAGGCAAGCACAAGAAGCCGCAGCAGCGGCTCAGAAAGCGGATGTTGAGGCTATGAAGGCACAGGCATCGGCTGCGGCAGCTAAAGGTGAGGTATCGGCTGTAGCGGCTGTTGACATGTCAAATCTGGTAGCGCAGACGAATGCAGCAGCCATCGCTATGTGGAACTTGGCGTATGCGTCTATGTCGGTGCAGACACCAGTGGCTCCAGAAGTGGCAGCCAGAGGAGGGCGTGTAGGACGGTATCTAGTGGCTGGAGGCCCTGTAGGCACGGACGTGGTGCCCGCGTGGCTTTCACGTGGGGAATTTGTGATGAGTGCGGGTGCCACGCGGCAATTCGCCTCACAACTTGTGGCAATGAATGCCGGTGTTCGACCTACTTTCCGTGGGGGAGGCGGGAGCGTCACGAATATCGGTGACATCAGTGTGACTGTCCAAGGCGGCGAAACCGGCCGCCAGACGGCTAGGTCTATCGCCGCCGAGTTGAGACGCGAACTACGGCGCGGCACCATGAAACCCTTGTAAGAGGAGTTGAACCATGAATGACGGTTTGAGATTCAGGGACCGGGCAACATGTGTTGTTCACCGCACCCCTCGTATCGTGCGGCCGTGCGAATTACTCGATTTGAGAGGACACTTTCTTGTTGAGCATTTTCGCAATGGCATGAAGATTGGTGAACGGAAAGGTTACAATCTCATTGTGAATCAAGGACGGAACCGGTTGTTGGATGTGATGTTTGACGCCGGTACGCAAATCACAACTTGGTACATTGGCTTGATTGACAATCAAGGTGTGCAGGCTCCGGCTCTTGCCAATGTCTATGCGAACATTCGTTGCCAAGAGGTTGGTGGCGGGATTAGTAGTGACAACGGTTGGGAAGAGTTCATTTTGAATGGATATGAGATTGGTGGAAATAACACCAAACGTGGAACATGGGCACCCGATCCAGCCAGTGGTCAGATTATTACCAATCCCTCTGGAAGTGCGACTACTCACAAGATCACAGCAACAGGTAATGGAAGGTCTGTTTACGGTTTGTTTGTGGTTGGTGGTCACACGGATTGTGAACTTCAAGGCAACTATAGTCAGGCCGCTGGCCGATTGTGGGCGGCTACAGCCTTCAGTGCTGTTATTCCAGTGACAACGAATGACGAGTTGAAGGTCACATACGCCGTGGATGCGAACGCTGCATAGTAGGAAACTCTCCCTCGCCAAGGCCGGGCCGGAGCCTTTCGGCACCGGCTCGGCCTCTTTCTTTGACATTCTGAATCAGTGAGGTGCTGTTATGGCTTTGCATTGGATTGAAGGTTTTGAGGGATTTGGTGCGACTCTCGGGAGTGCGCCTTTACCAACTGGCATTATGGGTACTAAATATGGTATGACGAGTGAGAGTATTGTTGACATTGAAGCTGGGCGACTTAGTGGATATTGTGCTGAGTTTGTGCCTGTTTCTGCTGCTCTTTCACCAGCATTACCAATAACTCATAACACAACGATTGTTGGATTTGCTTTTAAGTATCTCGCAGATTATACTGTTACATTTTTGGAGTTGTATACGGGTGTAACTTTAGGAGTGAATTTGCGGTGGGCTGCTAATAATGAATTGGCAGTGTATTGTGGTACAACGCTTTTAGGTACTTCATCGGGTTTGAGTCTTTTACCTAATACATGGTATTACATTGAGTTCAAAGTCGTGTGCGCGGATTCTGGTAGTTTTGAAGTGCGCGTAGCTGGAAAAACTCCGTGGGTTGTTACGGGAGTTGATACTAAGGCACATGCTACTGATGCATTTCATAATAGGTTTAAGCTTATCTCACCTACTATCGGGTGGACGCCATTTTTTGATGATCTTTATTGTCTTGATGGTTCGGGAAGTTATAACAATGACTTTCTCGGCGACATGCGTGTTGTTGTTATTCGGCCGAATGGTGATAATGCTGTAACTTGGGAGCGAGCAAGTGGCACCGCGAATTATGAGTGTGTAGATGAAGAGGTTCGTAATGCCGATGATTCAGGCAATGATTATCTTTACGAAACTGTCGATGCCTCACAGGACTTGTATGAATATGCAGCGCTTACGGGTGTGAAATCGGGAATACGTGGCATTCAAATCAATACGGACTGCCGCAAAACAGACACCCAGAATTTCAACTTGATTATGCTTGCAAAAATTGGTGCTACTGTTTATCCTGGTGTTGCTCAAGGGATTTCAACAACAAGTTATTCTGTACTGTCGCGGATTATTGAGAAGAATCCAGGTGATGCTGATTGGTGGGAAGTCGCAGATATTGATGGGGCTCAATTTGGTATCGAATTGGATGTGCCATAGTTTGATGAGGGGGTGCTATGGGTGAGGCTCGTGTAACACGTCAACAGATTGAAGTGTTGGGCAGCGGTGAAGGAGAGGTTCGTGTTGCGCGCCAACAGATTGAAGTGTTGGGCAGCGGTGAAGGGGAGGCTCGGGTCACACGTCAATATATCGAGGTGCTCGGTTCTCGTTATATTGTATGTAATGTTTCTGACGATTTAGATTTGGTAGAGGGCATCACTTTAACTTTGGTTCTCTTGCGTTCTGTTCAGGATACCGGACTCTCGATACTTGATGATGAAGCGACATGTCAAGTTACTCGTTACCCAAGTCTCTCTGATGATTTTGACTTAGATGATGAGGCAAGTGCCTTCGGGATTCACTGTGTTATAGATGCGGTAACATTGACTGATGAAGCCGAATGTCTCAAGATTACACCGGCATCTGATACTTTGGAACTAAGTGATGCTGCAAGCGCACAACGTATCTGTTACTGTGTTGTTGAAGATAATCTCTCACTTGTGGATGTAGGTATTTCGATTTATGTTGTTATTGACACTTTAGCATTGACTGATGAAGCTGAGTGTCTCCAGATTAGGTTGGTTTCTGATACGTTGGAATTAAGTGATGCGGTAAGCGTACAACATATCTGTTACTGTGTTGTTGAAGATGATTTGGCACTTGATGATGGTGTGAGCCGGCAATGTTTCTTAGAGCGTAGTATTACAGATACTCAAGCTTTGAGGGATAATGTTATTTGGTATGTTGAAGATACTTTAACGTTGGCTGACAATGCGGTTGAGTACATCATTCACTTTCTCACTGTGTCGGATGATTTGGAGTTGGATGATAGTATTGAAGTTAATGCTATAAGATGGCACACTGTAACTGATATTCTTGAATTGGATGAAGACAAAAATGCTCTCCATGTGACTTATCACGAAATCGGTGATTTTCTCCCGTTAAGTGACCGCCTTTCTTGGTTTTCTCTTCTTGCGAGTGCGACGGATGTTCTTCAATATGAACATACGGATATTGGTCCTGCACCAGATTATGAGGTGATTGTTACATATCTCGGGCTTGATGAGTATGCAACAACGCGCATTACGCGACCAAGAACAGGTCAAGATCAACTTTGGCTTCGTGATCGGGCTTATGCTTATATTTCAAATGAACAGTATACAGCGAGTGTGACTGATGATTTGGAGTTGCTTGATACCGCAGGTGGGGCGCGGTATAAAGCTACGAGTGATTTATTTTCACTTTTCGATGCTGCGGAAGCAATTCGTATTCGATGTGGGGCAGATACATTATCACTAAGTGATACTGTAGCACGAACAATTGTCCGTAATCTCATTGCCTCAGATGATCTTGAGTTAGGTGAAAGTGTATTGTATTACAATGCACTTGAAAACTATCTCCATGTGTATTATCCATTTGTTGGAGCCGGACCGCCATCGAATCCGACGCCACCACCAGTTGAACTTGAAGGACCAATTCCGGGAATTACTGATCCGTTCAAGCTTGTGTATCCTGTTGTTGGACCTTTTACGGATACCTTGGTGTTACGATCACCGAATCTTGGCAATCGTGATCGACTTCAAATGAACCGCGTCAGTCGGGAGACACGAGGCGGCACACTTGTCGTTTATGCAGACCCAATTTGGCCGAAGATTCAGACATTAGCGCTGATATTCTCGGGTCTAACATGGACTCAAGCTAATGGTCTTCATACATTCATCAATAATCACCTTGGGCTTGAGATTGGGATGTTGGATCACGAGCACCGTTTCTGGAAAGGAATCGTCACGAAGTTCGATGATCCAATTGTGCAAGATGGCAAGGGCTGCAAGTATACAGTTGGGTTTGAGTTTGAGGGCGAATTAGCAACTTACGATCCGGGTCCATAGTGGGAGAGTAACATGTTTCGGATGGAAGCGCCATATCCGACATTGGAGACATTGACTGTGATGCCGAATCCACAGTTTTCCGATCAAGAGGGAAACTTGAATACGGTGTCGCGGCTCACGGCAATGGATGGTACGCGCTATACGTATGTGAAACGAAGAGCACGCTGCAAGATGCGGTGGAACTTTAAGCTCGCTCGAAATAAAGCACTTGAGGTTCGGGCTTTTTTCATGTCATACTTTGCTTCGCAGATTCGGATTGTCGATCATAGAAATCGAGTGTGGCTTGGATATTTCACAAGCAATCCATTTGAGTTTGAGGCACAGAGTCGGGCGGCTCCAACTATTACTCCAATGCCACGTGGCGAGACTGTGAGCATTGATATTGAGTTTGAGGGGGAGGAACAGTAATGCGTACAATTTCACCGGCAGGTTTGGCGAAACTCGCCCAGAAACTCGGGAATGAACCCATTCTACTTTTGGAAGTGGATTGGGCAACCTCTCTTTTACCAAAGTGGTATGGAGATCGGACTGTCTCTTCAATTCCAGGAAGGATTTTGGAAATTGGTAATCTTGATAATGTGGTGGGCATTTCTGCAAACAATACGTCGCAGGAGATCAATGTCACATTAGATGATACAGATGGGAGCATCAAAGCAATTCTTAATGCACACGATATTCACAAGCGGACGGCCCGTTTGTATCAGTGGTTTGAGGGACTTGATCTTGGTGACAAGTTTCTACTTTTCTCAGGGAAGATTAGTTCACCGTGTGTTTGGAATGAGCGGGAGCGCACAGTAAACTTCTCGATTGTTTCGCAACTTGAGGATAAGGAAGTTGGTTTTAGCCCGGAGGAAGGTCAGTTCACATGGCTACCTGCCGGTATGGTAGGGAAGCCGTGGCCTTTGATTTTTGGCACTGTGTTGGATTGTCCGGCTCTTCAGATGAATGAGGCGGTATCAGGGACTACATTAGCTGGTGTAGGTGTGATTGCTGGTTTATCATATCTATCGAGTATGCCATTATTTAGTGATGGTGGCTCTTCAGATTCCAGCACCTTTGTCTCACTTGCTCAAATCGCAGCGCAAATCAGTACGTTGTGGTGCGCGTATAATGCCTATGGCGGCTGGAGTAGTGAGAAAGCGCATGAGTATCTTGACCAGATCAATGAGTTGGAGCGACAACGATTTGAGATTGTATACAATGCCAGGGCTCAAGCTGCTTGTGCCTCCTGGCAGCGCGAGAAACAGATTCAAGAAGCGACTTCAAGAGGACTCGGTGCAAATCCATTGAGGATTCTTGGTGGAGAGGACTTTCCACAGAATACAACATTGACAATTGAGATCAATGGAGCATACTTTGTTGGTCGTTTTTCAGGGCAGAACTTTTACATTTCGACACGTTCTTGGCCTGAAGGGGAGAGTGAGGCTCTTAATCAGAAAGAAGACCGTGATGAAACCTGTTCCTATTCATTGCCTCCTGGTGGTCATGTGACCAAATATGATTATAGGATTGATGTTCCTTGTGGTTATGGAAATCATTTTCTGGGTGATAATTGTCTCTGTAGATTCCACGGTTACATCATACAAACTGGAAAGGGAAGGTCTTCTCGAATCTCGGATGATCCAATACCTCAACAATTTTGGGCGGAGCCGGGAGCCCAAGTTCGCATTTATAGCAGCGAACCAATTACCTATATTGTAGCCGCCGCTTATGTTTCGCCAGGAACCGTGCTGGCTGTTAAGGCATACAAAGAGTTCACGGGGGAGCGCCGTCTTGTTGATGTACCGTCAAGTTACTATACAATCAAGAATGTTACCTATGGAGCAATTCACACTGTTCAGATTGTCACGAATAAGCCGTTGAGTTCATACAAGGATCAAGGTTACACAGATGATCTCTATGTGACATTTCGATCCAATATCGGGCCAGACATTATCGACATCTTGGAGTACATCATTGAATGGTACACAGACCTCACGTGTGATCCTGTTTCTTTTGCTGCGGTACAGTTGAAGTTGGACCCAAATCAGAATCACACGGGATTTGTCGCTAACTTCCCGATTCTGGATCGGAAGAATGCTGTGGAAGTTCTTCAAGATATTGCGTTTCAGGCTCGCTGTGCCTTGTGGATTAGTAATGGTGTAGTTTATCTCAAGTATCTTCCCGAGGAGCCCGCATCGGTTGATACAATTACAGAGAGTGACATTGATGCTGAAACCGGTGTCAAGGTTGATTTGACATCGACCGAAGACATCGTGACAAAAATGCGGATCAAGTGGCGGATGAGTTGGTCTCCTGGTATTACTGATCGGGAGAAGGATAAGAGTGAGAAGACAATTATTCTCCGTCACAATGTCAGTCGCTATGGAATCCAGGAAGAGGAGTATGACTTTTACATCTACAATCAACCTGACTCGATTTACAAGGCATCGACGTTTTGGTTGATCCGAAAGTCAAATACGTGGAAGCGAATCTCATTCAGCACGTTTCTACATAAATTGGCATTGGAGACGTTTGACTGTGTGACTCTTGACTTCGATCAACCTTATGTGGCAACTGGACCAATCAAAGCAATTGTAGAGGAAGCTACTTACAATTCAGGCACGAATCGTATTGACTTTGTGTGTCTTGTGCCTGTCAAGTCGGGACAGATGACCAAGTATCAATGGTTCTGGCCCGCAGGGCTTCCAATTACATTGACATGGCCGCCTCCAGATGAGATTGCTGCTGGTGATGCAGGTGGTGGTGGCACAGGGATGGGAACAGGTGGTGATCTTCCCATTGGTTATTTCGAGGATTGGGGTGACGATATTGTAATTGTAGGAGGCCCTAATGTCGTCTTCCGGCCACAGAGTGATTGGGGAGATCGTCGTCCAACAGATGTAGGCTACCAGGCACAATCCATCGGCGTGCTTCAGAATTATGCTGAAGTAACCAGTGGACCAAAACCACGCTTGAATCTTCGGACATTCATGGCAGAGCCTACGAATCCAAGTGGCCCGCCCGAATTGCCAAAGGGTTTCTTTATTGACATTGCCAAGACAAAGGTTGTCGATTCAACTGATGGACCGCCGCAACGTTCGGCTGTTTTCAAGAGTGTATTTAGAGGCATCAATCAAAATAGAGAATTGACTATTGATGTCAACGCGAAAGTGGCCGATGATGAACACCTTGATGGCATTGCGTGCTTGGCAGATGTTGTAATGATTGGAGACGCCAGCGGCTATCTCTGTCTTCGTAGTGACGTATACATTTGGGATGCTAATGGTGTTGATCCTGAAGTGTCATACGACTTCAAGTATGCTAGTGACTATGATGTGTGGGCGGCTGGCACAGCATTCTTGAGGGATAATTAGTGGAAACACATGTGTGTGTTGGTTACGTAACCTTTTGCAACAGGAGGAACTCCAATGGCTGCAAAGAAGAAGTGGATCGCTGGTGCGATCAAGCATCCCGGCGCTTTGACTCGTAAAGCAAAGGCTGCTGGGATGACTGTTTCGGCCTACATTGCCAATCCACCCAAGGGAATTTCTCATCAGACTCAACACCAGATTCAACTGGCGAAGACGTTGAGGAAACTTGGTGGGCGGCGTCGGAAGAAGTAGACCATCAAAGAACAAAGCGTCGGGACTTATACATAAGTCCCGACGCTTTGCGACTGCGAGGTGAGGTATGGAAACGGCTTTTGCCTGGCTAGGCCAGATTTTTGAAGCCATCCTGAAATTCGTTCCTCGGGTCTTGATAATCCGAGCGACACATGCTGGCGTGAAGTGGCAACATGGCCGCGAAGTGCGGCCATTGATGCCGGGGCTCCATGTCTATTGGCCGCTTGTCACAGAGATTGAAGTCATTGTCACAGCGAGGCAGACGCTTAATTTGCCTACACAAGTGTTGACAACTAGGGACAACAAGAAGGTGGTTGTTGGTACTGTTGTTGTCTACAGAATCAGAGATGTGGTGCAGGCAATTGGAAAGATCAATTGGGATGTTGATACCACAATCAATGACATTACTCAAGCAGCCGTAGTGAGTGTGATAGCGCAACACACGCTTCAGGAGTTGCTTGATATGATTCCGATGGATCGGTTGAATGACCTGTTGACAATTGCCACACGAAAAGAGTTGCGGCAATACGGAGTCTATGTCACACGATGCAAGTTGACTGACTTTGCAGATTGCAGGGTGTTCAAACTTGTGACGAATGACAGCGGCCAAAGAAGCACATTGTCTTCAATTGCACAGAATACCACTTAGTTGGATTGGTGCTGGCAATTGTTGCAATGCGCGAGAGTGAGAGCCTCATGTGCTTTGAGGCCAGAGGAGGGAGTCAAACAACAAGCGACAATTTTGATAGCTCCCGTGTCTGTACGCCAGACACGAAGAGCCCGCCAATTGCAGTTTGACCAGATAGGGCGGAGCAATTGTGGATTGGAGGCATCACGTTCATAGCCTTCGATCTTCGGTGGCTCTGCCTCATTTTGTTGGTACTCGATTGTTCCGTCAGGATGGATGGTCGGCTTGCTCCATTTTGTCACGATTCCGGGTTGATCGTCTGGAATGGCGACTGCCACGCTTGCAAAAATTGCATGGGGTGGTCCTCCCGTGTAAACGATGAAGGATGTGCCTTGTGGATCATCTGGGGCGGCGTGCTCGGGGCAACCTTCACAGGGCATGTTGAGACCCTTTTACTATTGGGCATTGTTGGCACTGGGCAAAGGTCACACGTTGCGTGAAGCGTGCTCTAGGCTCATTGCAACGCGATATGAGGCCAATGCAACCACAGGCTGGAAAACGAACCGCAGTGTGTAGGCGGGCCTCACAGGGGCTCCAGAGAGGTCGTAGACGCCAAGGATCGTTGTTATCGCTTTCAAATCCGTCGATGGGTCGTGGCGGTTCCCAATCTCCCTCTTCACGGGCATAGATGAGTACCCCATCGGGTTCAAAGTGGAATTGGCGGTCACGTCCCTCTACGAAAGGCGGTAGAGTGTCTAGGATTTGAGCAGTGAGATCACGATTCATAGGTCAGGAGTCGTTTGTAGAGTTCGGCTGTTGCTTGACAATCTGCCAGTGCATCGTGGGCATGTTCGTAGACAATGCCGAGTTGTTGGCAAAGTTGAATTAGACTGAGTTTTGGAAAGGGAAACTTGTGCCCAAGGAAGAAAGCCCGGTCATTGATAGCGGACGCAAGCAGCATGGAATCTCGGGCATGACTATGGAACATCTCATCCATGAGATCAGGGCCTAACCATCCTTTGAGGAAGGCTGACTCAAAAGCCCAATTATGTGCTAAGGGAATGATTGATCTGTTTTGTGGTAGATCAAGGCGATTGAACCACTCACAAAAGAGATCAATAGCTCGGTCCTGTGATGGAGCATGAATGAGTAATAGGTCCAGATCAAGTCCGTTCACGAAGAAAGCTTTTTGTTCGGCACGCTCCGGGTGTTCTGGTCGAACATTCATGTAAAAGACGGGAATCTGTGAATGTGCTTGAAGATTCTCGTCTAATGGCAAGATGGCAATTTGCACAATCTCATGGTAGTTTGGCCGTCGTCCTGTTGTCTCAAGATCAACTGCCGCGAGAATGTTGCCGCCCAGATGCGTCATGCCTGGATAGATTTTGCTCATTGTTTTGCTGCTTTTGCTCTGCGCTGTTCAACGAGTTCTCGGATGGCGGGATTCCGATTCAGGAAGTCTTCTTCATCAAAGCTTTTGATGAAGTCTTCCCATGCTGAATCAAATCCGGTGAGAGAAGTTGGCGGACGATCATCACCGTCTGGATAGGCTCGTACATAATGACGGAGCATAAGAAGATTGCAGATCGCATAATCCAGATGATGCTCACCGGTTTCAGGGTCGTATTCTTTTCCGAGATACCACCACTTGAAAAGATGACGAAGCAAACAGTCAAAGACTGTGGACCATTTCATGCCTTTGGCCCAATTCCATTCAGCATACTTCAATTTGCCTGCCATGAAGACTCGGGCCGCGCCTGCGAAAAGATGCAATGGCACAAGTGATAAGCAAACCTTACCTCGATTGGCTCGGGCTCCTGATCCTTTGGCAGCGCTATCAACGTCGCCTTCGGCATAGTAACTTTTGGCAGTGTTTCTAGGTTTCTTTGACTGCTTCTTTGTCATTTTTGATCTCCGCTGGATTTGCTAAGACCATGTTGTCGAGATACCGTTGGGCATTTGATCGTGAACGTTCCCATTTAAGTTTGCTGGCGACACGTTGTGTGTTCCATTGATCGCGCACATCGGCTGGGAGCCATTTGATGAAGATGTCGTAGAAAACGGCAAAGTTGACTCGCTCCCCTTCAACACGTCTGCAATGAGCCGCAACAAACTCATCAAGATGTGATCTGTTTAATTCGATGGCTTCCAATTTGCTTTCTGTTTCAATGACAGGAACCCGGAGTCGGCCACAAGGCGGTGGCAATGGCGTGTTCCAAAGTGTTGCAAGAAAATGTGGAGCCTCGGCCCGAAGAAAGTCTTTCATGGCTTCCTTTTCAATTTCCTGATCGGGCAATAGATCAGGAACATTGATAGCTGTAATTCGAGTATCGCCACCGAAAATTGGACAGTATTCGCGGTAGTTGGCTACTTGGACCCAGTGAGTTGTGTTTGGCTGTTGATAGGCGTCCATTCGCATACGGCGCAACAGAATGTATTCTGCCATTGTCCAATCTTTGATGCGTGGCAATGCGACTTTATGATGTGACAGGTCGATTTCTTCAACATAGCAGAGTACGGCTCCTGCGAGTTCACCGTTGAAGTCTCCAGTGGTTGTCAAGGCTTTTCCAGCATTAACTACACCTTTGGTCATTAGGAGTGCTACGGATTCATAGAATATCGACTTACCGCAATTTTCGTTGCCATGTAAGAAGAGATAGGGAAGACGTTTGAAAGGCTCACGAAACATGGATGCGATCCAAAGAAGCAAGTAATGAGCCCCTGTTGTTACGTTGTGACGTTGTGCCCACGCATTGTTTCTTAGAGCCGGTGTCAATTCGATTCCAACATGTTCCAGAATCATGTCCCAATGTGGATGTTGAAGAGGTTCATCGCCAACTTGAGATGGAATGTACCGAAGTTGCGGGGCATCAAGATTCCATTGGCGACCACCTGGGTACTCTTCACGGAAAGGCTGACAGATAAGTTTCCAAGGATTCGTGGCGCAACGGCCCATGATTGCTTCAGCATCCGGCTTTGTCTGTCCTTTGCCTTGCATAATCATTTTGACTATGCCAGTATTTGACGCTGACCAATCGCCTTGGGCGGATAGAAACATCCAACCTGCTACTTCACCGACTGGAGAACGTAACGAGCGAAGGAAACCGTCTAGGTCAGTATCACCAAGGTCAGTTGTATCATCTTTTGGTAATCGCTTATCGAGATCACGAACCCAATGTCGTGATTTTTCAACCCAACCTGACATTTTCTTGTCTGCATCATCTTTCTCTTTCTTGACATAGACGGTGAGAAAGCCATTGTTGACACGTAATTCTGTTGTGCGGTTACGAAGTGTTGGGTCGATGTCTAGTTTTTGACCGAGAGCTTCAGCCGCTTTGATAGCATGGTGCCCATCTGGAAAGATGTATTGTGGTTTGCCTTCGATTCGCTGCCCTTTATTAGCTCGACATGCTGTTTCGACATCGGGTAGACGATTGAAATAACAAGTTGTCCATCCGGCTCCGTCTTGAACCCAAGTTTCAGTTTCAGTTACGCCTGGAGAAAAGCGGTAGACACGCCAACCGCCATTGGACAGCGGGAAAGCAAAACAGTTGGGTTGGCCGGGGTCCTTTCCTGGACTGTTGGTTTGGAAATGGCCGGTCAATTCTAGTTTGGAGCGCGCTTGCGGATCATCAATTAGTGCAGCAAGCGCTCTGGTGTGTGTTTGAAGAAGATGATGGTCAGAAACCCAGATTGTTGAGAAACCTGTTTCCATTAGAGCTTCAATGATAGCCTTGTGTTTCTCATCAAGCGGTATGAGGCGGCGCGCTGAGGTGAGTTCATCGAAAGGATCGCGGTTTTCTTCGGTGACACCTTGAAGCTTGACTTTGGTGGCACGGCGTGTGACAACTGCGATATGATCGCGCCAATTGACGGGTAGGTCTGCGATGCTGAGAATCTTGGTAGCTGGTTTCAGTAGCGAAAGACCTTGATTCTCGGCTGTGATTTTCCGGTGCCAGAGCCACATGTTTTGGCCGCAAGCATCAATAGCACTAGCAAAGTCGAATCCAACTTCGGCTGTCATCATGCCGAGAATGCAGCGAGCTAAAGCAGCGTGCTCAGTGTGGTTGGCGGTGGGAATCCCTTCTTCATCGAAGAGAACATAGAAGTGAAGTCCCTTGCCTCCGGTGCTTTTGCGGACTTCAACATAAGGAATGCTTTGAGCGACTTCTGCGATTCGGGCAAGTTCTGTTTCGTTTACACCGACGCCCTTGGCATGGCCGGTGATGTCATCGAAGTCGAAGCCTACCCAACGAGAGCGAAGGGCTACCCAGTCCCATCCCGCGCTGCCGATGGCCTCGGCGTGCTCTTCGGGAGCCCAACGTAGCTCGTAGTCGTCCCACTCGGGTTTGTCGTTGGCGTTCTTGGGCACCCGAATATGGAACCAGGTACACGTTCCATCGGTCCAGGTATTGCGCCGGCCTTCAACTATGTCACCATTGTCGGCCGCAGCATTGACTTGAACT
>Ga0315312_1001442_pt1 | contig 18583 bp, 15 predicted proteins | sample TDP7_MG_FD_203629 | JGI IMG/M metagenome (GOLD analysis project Ga0315312, IMG submission 203629) | Freshwater sediment microbial communities from Lake Towuti, South Sulawesi, Indonesia - TDP7 | ecosystem: Environmental > Aquatic > Freshwater > Lake > Sediment | place: Indonesia: South Sulawesi... | reverse complement strand
CGATGGGCAGCTTCTTTCGCCTTCCATTTCTGGTGAATCAAGATCTGAGAAATTGCCTGAAAACCTTGCGCTCCAAAGGCTATCGGGTCTGGGCCGCTGTAGTTCGCGGTGGGCCATCATTCTGGGAAGTAGACCTTTCTCCGCCCACGGCTGTCCTTTTCGGCCAGGAAGCTGCCGGCTTGCCCAAAGACTTGATGGGAGCGGTGGATGGATTGTTCACCATCCCCATGACCCCAAACATTGACTCTTTAAATGTGGCCATGGCCGCAGGGCTGGTGATCTACGAAGCTTACCGCCAAAAAAAGAGTTCCGAGTTTTAAGTTGAAAGATTCTTAATCCGAAAACTAATCTTTCATGACCGGTCCGGTCACGCGCGAACTATGAAAATCCAACCTATTACCCTCCCCCTTCGATGGGGGAGGGTAACGGTGGGGGTGAGTGAATAGGTTTCTTTCGCCCTCCCCTTTATCCCCTCCCGCAAGGGGAGGGGAGATATTTGGCGTATTTTCCAACGAAAGGTCTTTAGGCAAATCCTTGCAATCCTTGATCCCTTTTGGCTGTGCTCAGCTTTCTCCATCCGAGCCAAGAAGGTAAGAACTTAAGAATGAACGACTATCAATCCGAATTATTCTTGACAAGGAATTAAATTTATGACTCAATTCGGCGTGAAGTGACAAAAACTAACCCCGGCCTTAGGATTGCCGGGAAAATAGGAGGTGTGAGATGAACAAGAGATTGATTATCGCCATTCTTGTCTGTTCTTTAACGCTCTTCATGGCAGCGGCTGCCTTCGCCCAACCACCCGCTGCGGGAAAAGTGATCAAATGGAAGTTCCAGTCTCACTGGCCAGCAGCCAGCGCTTCCTTTAAACCTCTGAAGGATTACTTTGAAACCAAGCTGACCAAACTCACCGATGGACGGCTGCAGATTACTCTTCACCCCGCTGCGGCTCTGGTACCGACAAAAGAAATTTTCGATTCCTGCCGCAAAGGGACGATCGATGGTGCAACGGGGAGCGGGGCTTACTGGATGACCATCGTTCCTCTGGCGGCGGTGGCGGCAAATTGCCCGATGACTTTCCGGGAAGCATGGGAGGGGCTCTACTTTCATTTTGTTCTTGGGTTTGAAGATATGTTGAAGGAGGCTCATGCCAAGTTTAACATGCTTTATTATACAGAGAAGATATACCCCACGGCGATGATCGGGAAGAGGCCCATCCGGAAGATTGAGGACTTTAAAGGGTATAAGATCCGCTCCTCCGGCGCGATCGCGGACGTGTTAAGGGATTTGGGAGCGGCTCCCAGCTTAATTCCCGGTGAGGAATTATACCTGGCCTTGCAAACGGGGGTGGTCGAAGGCGCTCACTGGGGGGCGGCTGGTGGAGCTCTGACGATGAAGCTCTGTGAGCCGGCCAAATATTACATTCAGCCCAACCTGGCCATGGCTGGCACGGATGCGGTTATCATTAATAAAGACGCCTTCAATGCTCTGCCGAAGGACCTGCAGGTAACTCTCGACTTAGCTTTGAAGGAGCGCGTCTGGCACCGGACCCACGAATACATCATGGACGAAGTGAATGCCCTGAACACCATGAAGCGCGATTATAAGGTTCTGGTCACTACCCTTCCCCCCGAAGACCAGAAAAAAATGATGAATGTGGCCATGAAACAGTGGGAGAAACCGGCGGCCAAAGATGCCGCCGCGGCCAAGGCTGTCAGCATGCTGAAGGATTTCCTCAAGAAGTTGGAGTACATCGACTGAGTTGCCAGCGGAAGGGACGCCTCCCTCCCTTCCTCGCCACCATGGAGGTTCAGGCCGAGATGAAAAGGTTTCTCAAGGGGATCGATCGCCTTAATGAAACGACGGGTAAGCTGGTCAGCTTTTTGATTATTTTTTTGGTTGGCGTAATACTTTACGAGATCTGCGCCCGGTATCTTTTCAACAGCCCGACTATCTGGGCCCACGAGACCTCGCAGATGATCTACGGAGTCTATGTTATCCTGCTGGGAGGTTATGTCCTCCAGCGCGGAGGACACGTGAACGTGGAAATTCTTTACTTACGCTTTCCCCCTCGCAAAAGAGCAATCATCGATCTACTCACCTGGTTGCTTTTTTTCTACTTCTGTGGCCTTCTTTTGACCAAAGGATGGGAAATGGCCTGGGATTCTTTCACGGTGCGGGAAACCGAGCCGACCGCTTTTGCGCCTCCAGTCTATCCAATTAAAATGATGATTCCCTTGGGGGCCCTTCTCATTTTACTGCAGGGTTTGGCCAAATTCACGCGGGATCTCACCTTGGCCATCTCCGGCAAGGAGGAAGGTCATGAGCATTGAGTTGATCACGATCCTCCTCTTCGGCGCCCTCATTCTGTTCCTCGCCCTGGGTCTTCCTTTAGCTTTTGTCCTGGGAGGAGTGGGCGTGGTGGGCTGTTATTTTCTTTGGGGAAGCAAGGGTCTTTTTGTGGCCGCGGCTCAAGCCTATGGAGCGATGGGAAAATTCACCCTTCTGGCCATCCCTCTCTTTATCTTCATGGCCATGATTCTCGAACGGGCCGGGGTAGCTGATGATCTCTACACGATGATGCACCGTTGGATGGGGCCTTTGAGGGGTGGACTGGCCATCGGCACGGTTTTGATCTGCACGATCTTTGCAGCGATGTCGGGGATCAGCGGGGCGGCCACTGTATCCATGGGTCTCATCGCCCTTCCGGCGATGCTCAAACGTAATTATGACAAAATTATGGCCATGGGTTGCATTTCCGGGGGAGGAGCGCTGGGTATTCTTATTCCCCCCAGCGTACCCATGATTCTCTATGCTACTTTGACCGGAGAATCTGTGGGAGGGTTGTTCGCTGGAGGGGTTTTCCCAGGCCTTTTACTATCTGCTCTATTCATTCTCTATATTGGCATCCGGTGTTTCTTCCAGCCCAAACTCGGGCCGGCCCTCCCAAAGGAGGAGAGGGCCACCTGGGAAGAAAAATTAGTCTCTCTGAGAGCAGTAGCTTTGCCCATTATGATCATCGTAATGGTCTTGGGATCTATCTACGCTGGTGTCTGCACGGCCACCGAGGCAGCGGCTTTGGGTTGCTTGGGCGCGATCATCTCGGCAGCTGTTTACCGCAAGCTCCGTTGGACATTGATCAAAGAGGCCTGCTACCGGACCGCCAGCCTCACGACCATGATCATCTGGATCCTCATCGGGGCCTATTGCTTCACCTCAGTTTACACGGGAACGGGAGCCCATGAACTGATGGAGCATTTATTATTATCCATCCCTGGCGGGAGGTATGCCATTCTGGCGGCCATGCAGATCACCTTCTTCATTCTGGGGTGCATCCTAGACCCGGCCGGAATCATCATGATCTGCACCCCTGTCTTTGTCCCGGTAATCAAGTCTCTCGGATTTGACCCTCTGTGGTTTGGCGTCCTCTTTATCATGAATATGGAAATGGGATACCTGACCCCTCCTTTCGGTTTCAACCTGTTTTACATGAAGGCCATTGCCCCGCCTGGCATAACCATGGCAGACATATATCGATCGATCGTGCCTTTCGTGATCCTTCAGGGTATTGGCCTGGTAATCGTCATCATTTTCCCCGAGATCGCTCTCTGGTTTCCCAGAGTGGTGCTCGGGTAGGCGGGAATTTCTTCTTGAGGTTCATATTCAACTTAAGAGTATCTCCGTGGCCCTGGCATGGTTTCCCGTCGTTCGCCAAAAAAGGCAGTGGTCCTTCCTTTAGCTACCCCGGGTGAGCGGCAGGCTTTGCGGGCAACGAGATGAATAGGATTTTCCCAATACGCCAGTCCAGCCTTCCCGGCTAAATGGCCCAAGAAAGACAAGTGATCGAGTGAGAGATCGCTGATCCTTGGCCGTTTTTGGCTTCTCGCCGGGCAACCCTGCCAGCGCCAACGGGGAAAGGGCCGTGGGAAAGGGGAGGGAGAAGATCCATTCATGAAAAAAATTCGGATTCTGGAAATCGCTTATGAGAGCCTCTCCGAACACGAGCCTCTGCGGCGGGCGATCATCGAGGTCAGGAATCAAGCCGGGAAAGACGCCATCAACACGGTGATGATTTTCAGCGTAAAGAGGCCCTGCGTTCAATTGGGCGAGTTTCAGGATATCGATGAAGAAGTGAATGTCCAAGAATGCCAGAGATGGGGGGTGGATATTTCCAGAAGGGTAGGTGGGGGAGGATGTATCTTCTACGATGATCAAACCCGCTTCGCCGTAGCCCTCTTGGACCGGGGTTTCTTTGAGAGCATGGAAGAGGCTGCCAGGGTTTGGCAAGGAGAAATCATTACTGGCACGCTTCGCAATCTGGGGGCCAAGGAAGCCTGGTATCGGCACATTGGGGATGTGCAAATCGGACCGACAAAAGTTTCCGGGCTGGGAGCCGCCATCATCCAAAATACTCTTTACTTGGGAAGTTTCATGAACATCGGGACTCCACGCGTGGAGCTGGCCGCAAAAGTCCTGAAAATCCCGCCGGAAAAGTTTGCGGACAAGCCCGTCTCCCAGCTCGAGGATTACGTAACCAGCGTAGAGAAAGCCACGGGTCGCCTGCCTTCAATGGAAGAGTTCCGTCAAGCTGTGCGGCAAAACGCGGAGAGGTTCTTGGGAGTCGAATTAATTCCGGGAGAAACTGCCCCGGAGGAGAAAGAGGTCTTTGAGAAACTTCAGCCCTTCTACACATCGGCTGAATGGATTTACAAGAGATCCAGCGGGCAAAAGTTTTCCGACCTTCCCCTTGGGGGCAAGAAGGGAAAATTCCGGTACAAAGCCCGGAAGTTAATCATTGCCCATGTATCGGTGGATCAGCGGAAAAGAATCGATCAGGCAATGCTCTGCGGAGACTTTTTTATCCAGCCTGGTGAAGCGCTGGAAGAAATTGAGAAGAACCTTCAGGGATTGGAAGCTCGAGATGAGGAAAAGATTTCCCGTGTGGTGAAAGAAATTCTGGAGCGAAAGCAAGTGCAGATCCCTTTACTCACCCCGGAGGACTTTGTCTTTCCCCTCATCCAGGCTGCCAAAGAGGCGGCTCTCTAATACTACTAAACTAAAGGCAATAAAATTTTTGCCATCTTTCTTCAATCCCCCCTCACCCCAGCCGTTCGGCTGAGCTCACGACGAAGCCCTCTCCCCCAGTGGGGGAGAGGGGAGGGTGAGGGGTCGAGACGTTAAAAAATTGCCTGCCTTCGGATTAGTTTCCGGTTGCGTGTTTCGCGTTTCGGGTCTTTAAACTTTCAACTCGAAACTCGAGACCCGAAACTGGCAACTTCTAATTTTAAGAGACTTTCTGCTGCCCGGGCAATCCCCTTAGCATCAATACCATATTTATAACGCAGGAAATCCTGGGGCCCGTGTTCTACGAATGCGTCCGGAATGCCCAGACATTTGACTGTGGTATTGGTGAGGCCTTTCTCTTCGAATAGCTCCAGGATGGCACTGCCGAATCCGCCCTGGAGGGCATTTTCTTCCACGGTAATCAGGGGTCGACCCTCAGCAGCAATGGAACAGAGTAATTCTTCATCCAGCGGCTTGACGAATCGGGCATTAACTACGGTAGCCTCAACACCATGATTTTGCAGCTGCGCGGCCGCCTCCAAAGCAGCTCGAACCGTGGAACCGATGGCCAGGAGGACAATATCTTTCCCCCTCCTTAGAACTTCGGCCTTGCCGATGGGGAGTTCTCTCATCTGCGCATCCAAAGAACCTCTCCAACCATTTCCTCGGGGATAACGTAGAGACGCAGGCTGGCCACAGTTTACAGCAGTTTTCAGCATATGCTGGAGCTCATTTTCATCCCTGGGGGCCATGACGATCATATTAGGAATGTGCCGGAGGTAGGAGAAGTCGAAAAGGCCGTGATGAGTTGGTCCATCAGCGCCGACGATTCCGCCTCGATCCATGGCCAGGACCACGGGAAGCTTTTGCAGGCAGACATCATGAAGGATTTGATCATAGGCCCGCTGCATGAAAGTAGAATAAATGGCCACCACCGGAATGAATCCTTCAGCTGCCAAACCCGCGGCAAAGGTCATCCCGTGCTGTTCGGCAATTCCCACATCGAAAAATCGGTCGGGAAACTCCGCAGAAAAAGCATCCAGGCCAGTTCCCTGAGGCATCGCGGCCGTGATGCCAATTAAGCAAGGATTCTCCCGACCCAGCTTGACCATGGCCTGCCCGAAGACCTGAGTATAGGATAGGCAGCCGCTTTTGGGCTGCAGGATCTCTCCTGACTCGGGAATGAAAGGGCCCACGCCGTGAAAAGTCACAGGATCTTTTTCAGCTGGAGGATACCCCTTGCCCTTGGTAGTGACGACATGGATCAGAAGAGGTCCATGGAGTTGTTTGATGTTGCGAAAGTTCTCGATGAGGGAATCGAGTCTATGGCCCAGCAATGGGCCAATGTACTTGAACCCGAGTTCCTCAAAAAGCAAGCCCGGCAGAAAAAATCCCTTCAGGGACTCTTCCGCGTATCTGGCCCACTTCAGGGCAGAATCTCCGATGCCCGGCAGGTGTTTAAGAAACCCCTTAATCTGATCCCGAAAGCGCATGGCCAAATGTCCGGTCATCAGGCGGTTCAGGTAAGAGGAGAGAGCGCCGACATTGGGAGAAATGGAAAGTTCATTGTCATTCAAGACGACGATCAGGTCCTTATCCATGGCTCCTGCTTGGTTCAGTCCTTCAAAGGCCAGCCCCGCGGTCATGGAGCCATCGCCGATGACGGCGATAACTTTGTGACTTTCTCCCCGGAGACAGCGCGCCTGGGCCATGCCCAGGGCAGCGGAGATAGAGGTGCCGGAGTGGCCTGTGCCGAAAGCGTCGTAAGGGCTTTCCTCCCTTCGCGGGAACCCGCAGATTCCTCCGCATTGGCGCAAGGTATGAAAGTTCTTCCGGCGGCCTGTGATGAGCTTGTGCGCATAGGTTTGGTGGCCAACATCCCAAATCAAGCGGTCGCGCGGGGTGTCGAAAACATAGTGGAGCGCCAGGGTAAGCTCCACCACCCCAAGGCTGGAAGCCAGGTGTCCGCCAATTTTGGAGACTGTGGCGATGATCTCTTCGCGGATCTCCTGCGCGAGTAGAGGAAGATCCTTAAGGTCCATCTTGCGCAGGTCATCCGGGCTATTGATCTGATTGAGCAAGCGTCCCATTTAGTTTGTTCTCTTAAGGATGAATTTGGCGATCTCTCTCAGGGGGTTGGCGCGCTCGTTGAAGGATTTCAAGCAGGCGAGGGCCTGTTCCACTAAAACTTCAGCCTGGCGGCGCGACTCGGCGATCCCGAAGACAGCCGGATAGGTAGCTTTTCCTTTGATACCGTTTTTGTGAACAGCCTTGCCAAGTTTGCTTACCTCTCCTTGAACGTCGAGCAGGTCATCGATAACCTGGAAAGCCAGCCCGAGTTTTTCTCCGTACATCTTCAAGGCCTGGCATTCCCGCGGGGAACCTCCGCCGACAATTGCCCCCGCATAAACTGAAGCGGCGATCAAAGCGCCGGTTTTGTGGCTATGGATGTATTCCAAAAGGGGTGAATCCACCTTTTCCCCCTGCGATACTATATCCATGACCTGCCCGCCAATCATTCCTAAAGAGCCTGCGGCTCGGGCTACATGAGAGATGGCCCGCAAGCGGCGAGAAGGAGATACACCCTTCATCAGGTCAGGCCGGGTCATAATATGGAAAGCTTCAGTCAGGAGAGCGTCTCCGGCCAGAACCGCCAGGCCCTCCCCAAAAATTCTGTGGCAGGTGGGTTTACCCCGGCGCAGGTCATCGTTATCCATGGAGGGCAGGTCATCATGGATCAAAGAATAGGTGTGGATGAGCTCCAGGGAACAGGCCAGGGGGAGGACGTCAGCGGCCCGCCCGCCCACAGTCTCTGCTGCAGCCAACGCCAAGATCGGCCGGAGGCGCTTTCCGCCTGCAAAAAGGCTATAGTGCATGGCTTCGTGCAACTGGGGGGGGAACTCATCCTTGCCGGAAATCCAAAGTTGCAGGGCTCTGTCGATCAAGCGCTGGCGGCGCTTGAGGTACTCCTGTAAATTCAAATCAATCCTCTTCTTTCTCTAAGCTGAAGGGTTTGGCAGCAAGACGTCCCTCGCTATCTTTCAGAAGGATCTCTACTCTCTTCTCGGCCTCATCTAACTTTTTGGAACAAAAGCGAGACAGCCGCATACCTTCCTCAAAGGCTTTGAGCGACTCTTCCAGGCTGAGGTTCCCTTCTTCCAGTTTCTTTACGATAGATTCCAGTTTGCGGAAGGCATCTTCGAATTTTTGTTCAGCCACTTTTCCCCCCAATAGATTGCGAATCGCGGAATTCGGATTGCGGATTATCGATTACCCTCTGTTTGATTCCGCATTCCGCAATCTACGATCCGCAATAAAGTCATTATACACCCATGCACCCAAGCGTCAAGAACAGACCTAGCCATTTTCTTTTATCTCTTCCACTTTAGCGACGAATTCCCCGTGATGCACTTTTACGTTCACCCGATCTTCAGCCTTTAAACTGGAAGCTTGGCGAATGACCTCTCCTGAAGGGAGGACGCGGGCGATGCTGTAACCTCTTTCTAAAACGGCCAATGGGCTCAGGGTCTGGAGTTTGCCCATGTATCCATCCGTCCTCTGGCGGAAAAGGCGCAACTCCGCACGCATGGCCAAAATCAGGCGCCGGGAGAGTTGCTCCAGGCGATGAGTATAATCCACTACTCGGCGCCCAGGATGGAGATGGATCAGACTGTCAGCCTTGAGCTTGATCCGCTCGGCTCTCCACGAAAGACCTTGCTGGATGGAATTGGCCAGCCGAGAGAACAGGTCATCCAAACGCAGACGTTGATCGGAGAGTTTTCTGCGAGGATCGGCCAGCCGAGGGATAAGAGATAAAAGCCGCTCCCGCCTTGCTTCCATAGCTGCCCGGCCGACAGTGGCCAAGCGGCGCTCCAGGCTCTCCAGGGACTGGATCAATTCGAGCTTGTTCCGCACCACAAGCTCCGCGGCAGCGGAAGGGGTGGGAGCCCGTAGGTCAGCGACGAAATCGGCAATGGTAAAGTCAACCTCATGCCCAACAGCTGATATGATGGGCAGCCGGGAATTGTATATCGCTCGGGCAACCACCTCTTCGTTGAAGGCCCAAAGGTCTTCCAGGGAACCACCTCCTCGCCCTACGATTATCACGTCAATCCCTGGCCACCGGTTGAGCTCAGAGATAGCCTGCGCAATCTCCTCGGCCGCTCCCGCGCCCTGCACCCGCACAGGATAGAGAAGAATGTGTACATTGGCAAAGCGGCGGTCGATGATCTGCAGCATATCCCGGATGGCCGCCCCCGTGGGAGAAGTAACGATGCCGATCTTCTGGGGGAGTTGGGGCAAGGGTCTTTTATGGGCAGGATCAAAGAGGCCTTCGCGAGACAATTTTTCTTTGAGCTGCTCGAAGGCCAATTGCAAAGCCCCCAGGCCTTTGGGCTCCATGTAGTCCAGAACGATTTGGTACTCGCCCCGGGGCTCGTAGACCGTGAGGCGTCCATAACAGACCACCTGCAGCCCGTCTTCCGGGTCGAATTTCAAAAGCCGGTTTTGTAGCCGGAACATCACAGTGCGCAACTGAGCGAATTCATCTTTCAAAGTGAAGTAAAGGTGGCCCGAACTAGGCGAGCGAAGATTCGAGATCTCTCCTTCCACCCAGACGAATTCAAAATTTCGCTCCAGCAGCGCTTTGATCTCAGTGGTAAGCTGGGAGACGGTGTAAATGGGACGAGAAGACATATAAAATCATAGAACAGAATACAGAAGTCCGGAGTCTGAACTCAGAATGAAAAATATATTCTTATTTCTCCATTTTGGATTTTGGATTCTTTTCATGGGACCAGGACTCGCAGAGCCTGGGGGAGGACGCGCAAAGTGAAAGGCGTCTGGCAGAGGAATTCTCCGTCTCCATATAAGTCCATAGGGACCGAAGACTCAACCCGAGCGATGGAGGAGCGGTAGTAATGGACTTCGGGTAGCTCCAGGTGTTCCCCGGCAAAGACCGTGGGAAAAAACCGATAGAAGCGAAATGTTTTCACGGGGTCAATCCAGCAGACATCCAGAAGGCCATCGTCTGGTTCGGCCAGGGGAGTGATCTGCATCCCCTTTCCGTAACTCCTGATATTCCCAAAGGCCACCATCAGAATCCGTCCTTCCATGGTCTCGTTATCCATGCCGAGGGTTATCTCTTTTGGCTGGTAGACCAATGTTTTATAGAAAACGGGCAAGACATACCTGGACTTCCCGCTGAGGAAACGGGTTAGCCTGTTGGCGAGCGCATTTACCTCTGAGTCGAAGCCCACACCGCCCACCCCCACCATATACTGGTCGGAATTCACCTGAATCACGTCGATCTTGCGCACCTTCCCCTTCTTGGGAAGATCGCAGGCGGGATCGAGATCCTCGACAATGCCCAGGTTGATAGGAAAGTCGTTTCCATCGCCTAAGGGAATGAGCCCCAACACACAGCGGCTGCCCACCATTGCCTGGAGGGCTCGATGGGCCGTGCCGTCTCCACCGCAGGAGACGATAAGATTGTATCCTTCGCGCTGAGCTTGACGGGCTAAATGCGTCACATGCTCAGCGCTTTCGGAGAATTGCAGGTGAAAGGGGATCTTTCGATCCAATAACTTCTGTCGCAGCAGGGGAAAAAGCTTCCGGCCTTTTCCACCGCCAGCGTTGGGGTTGACGATGATTTTGATCTTCCTGGGAAATCCTTCCAATGAAGCGGCAACCTCGGAAAAGGGATGAAACGATTCTTTGATGAAATCGTAAGAAGTCGGTAAATTCATTTTTCTGTCATTCCCGTGAAACCTGTCCTCGCGAAGCCTGTCCCCGCGAAAGCGGGGAGCGGGGAACGGGAATCCAGTCTTTTCAATGGGTTAATAAATTCTAGATTCCCGCCGGAGTTTATCCCGCACTTGATGCGGGGCGGGAATGACGACTTTTTACCAAGTCATCATTCTTTGACTTTTTGATTCCTATCAAATTTCAGAGCATTTTACAAGGTTTTTTAACTTGAAAAAGGGGGAGGGTTGCGCTACCGTTTGAAAAGCAGATAGGGAGATGGGGAGATGAGGAGATGGGGAGATAAATTGTGGGCCTCTGTTACTATTCTCCTTCTATTCGCTCTTTCCCTCGGCTGCGGAAAAACAAAGGATGAGGGCTCTCTGCCCGCCGGGGCGCAGGGCAATCCCGAGAAAGATCTGCCGGCCTACGGGGATCTTCTCATCCTGGGATCCATCGGCGACGCCAGCAACCTCATCCCCATGCTTGCTTCAGACAGTGCCTCCCACGACATCTCCGGGTTGATTTTCAACGGGCTGGTGAAATACGACAAAAACTTGAACCTGGTTGGTGACCTGGCTGAGTCCTGGGAGGTCTCCAAGGATGGGTTGACCATCACCTTTAAGTTGCGCCAGGGCGTGAAATGGCAGGACGGCAAAGAATTCACAGCTGAAGATGTCATGTTCGGTTTCAAAACCATCATCAACCCGAACACGCGCACAGCCTACGCCGGAGACTATAAAGAAGTGAAGGAGGCAATGGTCGTTGATCCCTATACCTTCCGGGTCACCTACAAACGCCCTTTTGCCCCAGGGTTGTCCAGCTGGGGTTCTCTGGTTGTTCTACCCAAGCATCTGCTGGAGGGAAAGGACATCAACACCACGCCATTCAGCCGGAAACCCATCGGGATGGGGCCTTACCGATTCAAGGAATGGAAGACGGGTGAAAAAATCGTCCTCCAGGCCAATCCCGGGTACTTCGAAGGGGGCCCTTATATTGATGGGTTCATTTACCGGATTATCCCGGACCTTGCTACCATGTTCTTGGAGCTGAAGGCCGGAGGCATTGACTTCATGGGTCTCACACCCTTGCAGTATAAACGCCAGACTGACACCTACAAAATGCGCCGGGATTTCCACAAGTATAAATTCCTGGCTTTTGCCTATACCTATTTGGGCTACAACCTCAAGGACTGGAAGTTTCAGGATCAGCGCGTCCGCCAGGCCATCACGTACGCCATCAACAAAGAAGAGATCATCGAAGGGGTGCTTCTCGGCCTGGGCTTGATCGCCACAGGTCCGTATAAACCGGACACACCCTGGTATAACCCCAATGTGCGTAAGTATCCCTACGATGCGGAAAAAGCGAAGAAATTGCTGGCCGAAGCCGGGTGGAAGGAATCGGGAAGTGAGGGAATCTTGCAGAAGGATGGGAAGCCCTTCGAGTTTACCATCCTGACCAATCAAGGCAATGAGTCCCGAGCCAAATGCGCGGAGATCATTCAGAGACGGTTGAGAATGGTAGGAATTAAAGTAAAGATTCGCACGGTGGAATGGGCGGCGTTTATCAATGACTTTATCGATAAGAAAAATTTTGAGGCTGTAATCCTGGGATGGACTCTGGGACAGGATCCGGACCTTTACGACATCTGGCACTCGAGCAAAGTGGGAGAGAAGGAGCTGAACTTCATTTCCTACAAGAACAAAGAAGTAGATGCGCTGCTGGAGAAAGGGAGGTACACCTTCGACCAGAAGGTGCGCAAAGCCTGTTACGACCGTATTCAGGAGATTTTGGCTGAAGAACAACCTTACACGTTTCTCTACGTACCTTATGCATTGCCCATTATCCATGCTCGCTTCCAGGGCATCGAGCCAGCTCCCGCAGGCATTTCGTACAATATTTATAAATGGTATGTCCCCAAACCTGAACAGAGGTATGTGCTGAAACCTTGAAATAAGGAATTTCACCACAGAGACACAGAGGGCACAGAGTACTATAATTTCGATTTGGAAATTGGAATTGCTTTCAAATTAAGAATTCAATTAACAGGAATTTTGCAGGGGTATAACTCGGTGTTCTCCGTGACTCTGTGGTGAGATGAGATATAAAGGATAAAAAATGTCTTTAACCCAGACCATTAAAGAAAAAGCCCTGGAGCTGGGGTTTGGGGATGCGGGGATTGCTACGGCAGAACCATTTTCCCTTTATGCGGAAGAGCTGGCCAGCCGCCCGGAGATGTATGAATGGAGTAAGACACTAAGCCAGAAAGCGTCGGTCAAGGATCTGGACCTCTCCCGCTTTGTGGATCCGGCACGGTTCATCCCCGAGGTCAAATCTATCATCGTAGTCACCGACAGCTATTTCGAGGAAGATTTTCCTCCCTCGCTGGTCGGAAAGATTGGCCGCTGTTACCTGAAAGGTCTCTTTTGTCCGGAGGAAACCGCCCACAGCCAGCGCAGGAAAGATTTTAAAAATTTTCTCCAGGGACTGGGCATGAAGGTTCGCTATGGCCCGGTGCCAGCAAGGATGGCCGGGGCCAGAGCCGGGGTGACGAATTACGGGAAGAACTGCTTTGCCTTCGCCAACGAAGCAGCGGGGAAAAGTTCCTGGGTACTGAACGAGCCTTACCTGGTGGATAGGGAGCTTGACCCGGATGAGCCGACAATGAGAGTAGGGTGTCCAGAAAATTGCCAGAAGTGCATAGAAGCCTGTCCAACCGGGGCGCTTTATGTCCCGCTGAAGATGGACCCCCGGAAATGCATCGCCTATCAATCCTATTTCAACGACGGACAAATCCCCCGGAACCTGCGGGCCAAAATGGGAACCTGGGTTTATGGTTGTGACTGCTGTCAGGAGGTTTGTCCCCGAAATAAAAAATGGCTGGGGAAGGAAAAACCCATGGACCAGGCCCTTCTGGCGCGGGCAGAGGATTTTTATATCCCCACCCTGCTTACCATGTCTCAGGAACACTACGAGCAGCGAGTCTGGCCACTGCTCTACTACATCCGGAAGGAGAACCGAAAAATCTGGCAAAGGAATGCGGCCATTGCCCTGGCCAACCAAGGAGCCCCTGACTCCGTTCCGCTCCTGACCGCCACTCTGGAAGAACCCGAGCCTTTGGTCCGCGTCCATGTGGCCTGGGCGTTGGGAAAAATTGGAGGGAGGAAAGCCAGGGAGGCCCTGGAAAAAAGAAGAAGTTTGGAAAAAGATGAAGGAGTACTTGAGGAGATCGAAGAAGCCCTGGGAACTTTTTGAAGAAGTCCCCCGCCCTCTCCCTCCCCCTTGAGGGGGAGGGTAGGAAGGGGGTGGGCAGCGTCTGGGTTCAAGCCAGATGGCCAGAGAAAAATTTTCAGGTTGAGCGATGAATCTCACGGACCAAGAGAAAAAGATGCTGGATGGAGTTTTCGGAACTGGGCCGCAGAGCGCCATGAGGCTTTTGGTGACCCTGGGTGAGATTTATGGCGCGCAGAGGATGATCCCGGTTTCTTCCTGCCATGTGGGGGGGCGGAGCTACCTGGTCTCAGGAGAGGAGAATATCGAGTGGATGACCGACCTTCTCGAGGGAGGGGCACGTTTCCAGGTCTTCACCTCCACCAACCCCTGCTCAGTGGACTTCGACCAGTGGAAAGAAATGGGCTTACCGGAAGAGCTGGTCAAGAATCAGCGCCGGACAGATGAGCCTTACTTGAAGATGGGCGCGGTGCCTTTAGGAAGCTGTCTGCCCTACCAGTTGGGAAACTTACCCCTGCCAGGGACCCATTTTGCTTGGGGAGGCTCAGCTGGAGCTACCTTTGCCAATTCTGTCTTTGGCGCTCGGGGGAACAGGGAAGGATCGCCGTCAGTGATTGCTGCGGCCATTGCCGGGGTGACACCGGAGTATGGGCTCCACCTAAGAGAGAACCGCTACGGGAAAGTCCTGGTTGACCTATCGCAGTTGGATCATTCCTCGGTCAGCCTGTCGGACTACTCGGCCATCGGATCTTATGTGGGCAGGACTCTGATCGATAAAACCCCGGTGGTTGTGGGCCTTCCCAAAACCTTCAGTCAGGATCAAATCCGCTTTCTCATTTCGCCCATGCCTACAGCCGGAGCCATCTCCCTCTGCCATCTGGTAGGGATCACGCCGGAAGCTTCCACAGTGGAAGCGGCCTTTGGCGGGAAGGCGCCCGGGGATAAGATCTCGGTGGGCCCAGGGGAAATGAAGAGTTCTTACCAAAAGTTGACTACCACCCAGAAAGAGGATGTAGACCTGGTTTGCTTCGGCTGCCCGCACTGCAGCATCCCCCAGATTCGAGAGATCGCCTCTTTTCTCGAAAGAAAGAAAATTCATCCAAACACCAGGCTATGGGTGGCAACTTCTGGCCATTTGAAAGCCATGGCTCAGCGCATGGGATACGTGGAGATCATCGAAAGAGCCGGAGGACTGGTGACCACGGATCTTTGCGTGGCTCCGGGCGCACCATTCCACCTTGTGCAAGGGGTAAGGACCGTGGCGACCAACAGTGCCCGGGGAGCTTACTTCATCCCCGGAGCTTGCAATGTGGAGGCCATATTTGGAGATACAAAAGATTGCCTGCAAGCAGCCATCGACGGAAAATGGAGGGCAGCGAGATGAAAATCGTTCTCCATGGGCGAAAGATCATTGGAGGTATGGCTGAGGGTGAGGCTGTAGTTACCAAGGAGCCTGTTAGTTTTTTAGGGGGAGTGAATCCGGACAAGGGAATCGTGGTAGAACGGGGGCATGAAGTGGAAGGGCAATCCATCACCGGAAAGATCTTTGTCTTCCCCCATGGCAAAGGCTCGACAGCCGGTCCGTACATCATCTACTCCATGGCTAAGCGGAAAACGGCGCCCAAAGCCATGATCAATGTAGAAGCTGAGCCGATCATCGCCGTGGGGGCGGCCATGGGAAATATACCCCTGATAGATCGCTTAGATAAGAACCCCCTGGAAGTGATTGCCACGGGAGACTTTGTAAAAATTGACGGGGATAAGGGGATTGTGGAGGTTACCAAACTCCGAACATAAGGCTCGAAAGAGATCTCTGAAAAAACCCACTTTTCTGTCACTCCCGCGAAAGCGGGAGTCCAGAAAGGCCTTGAAAATACTGGATTCCCCGCATCAAGTGCGGGGCAGGCTCTGCTGGAGTTTACCCCTGCGAAAGCAGGGGCAGGAATGACAAAATTATATCACGCAGTATTTTTTCAGAGATCTTCGAAACTTTTGTTGACAACCGATGGAAAAAGGGTAAAATATAATTAAGATTTGCTGGGGGAGCTGAACCGGCTGAGAGATCCCGATATGGATAATCGGGATGACCCCTCGAACCTGTTGGATAATGCCAGCGGAGGGAAGCGAATCTGATAAAAGTTTGAAGCCGCCGGTTCTTCTGGAAATCGACGGCTTTTTTGTTAATTATATAGTCGATTAAAACTTCAAAATGATCTTAGAGGAGGTGACAAACATATGGAGAAAATTTTCAGTCCCATTGGAGAGAAGGATGTCACTCGGGCAATCGTTGCCGAATTCTCCCGTCAATTCCAAGAATATGTGGAAAGCGACGTGATCATCATCGGCGCGGGCCCCAGTGGGTTGATGGCTGGTAAAGAACTTTCCCGCCAGGGGTATAAGGTGCTTATCGTGGAACAGAATAATTACTTGGGTGGGGGCTTTTGGATTGGGGGTTACCTCATGAACAAAGTGACGGTCAGAGCCCCGGCCCAAAAATTTCTCGATGAGTTGGCCATTCCCTACACGGAATACATCCCCGGACTGTATGTGGCTGATGGCCCTCATGCTTGTTCCAAGCTAATTGCTGCCGCCTGTGATGCCGGCGTAAAAGTGGTGAACATGACCAAGTTGGACGACCTGGTCTTGCGGGAAGGGAACAGGGTGGCCGGGGTAGTGGTGAACTGGACTCCGATCACCGCCTTACCGCGGGAGATCACCTGCGTGGATCCCATCGCTTTAGTGTCGAAAATGGTCATCGATTCCACGGGCCATGATGCTTGCCTGGTGAAGAAACTGGAGGAAAGGGGGTTAATCCGAACCAAGGGTTTCGGAGCCATGTGGGTAGAGAGCTCGGAAGACTTGGTAGTGGAGCATACCGGGGAAGTCCATCCCGGACTGGTCGTGATTGGCATGGCCGTAACCACCACTTATGGTCTTCCGCGCATGGGGCCAACCTTCGGAGCCATGTTGCTCTCCGGTAAAAAGGGGGCGCAGATCGTCCATGAAAAGCTCGCCTCTTCTGGCCATTAATGGACGATGAGTAAAAACAACTTTTTATACATTTCCACGATCTGTCTTTACCACGAAGACGCTAGAGATGCCCAGGTCTTCGATCTACTTATCCCTTATCTTCAGAACAACTTTCCAGGCATAAGCGTTGAAGAGAGGGGGCATTTTTGGTCTGTTATCCCATTGGGAACGGGACAAAGGGATGCAGAGGTTGAACGTATCGCCCGGAGGATTTCTGGCAGCAAAGTGAGAAATTTGCAAGAACCGGTCACTTCTTTCGAAGCCCTGTCGGGAGAAGTGGCCTATGAAGCGAAAAGGTTGCAGGACCCGCGCATCCATTCCTTCGGGATCCTCTACGATGGGTTTATATTTCAGAGTATTCTGCGGGAATTTTTCCCGGAGGAAGACTTAGAATTGTCGAAAGTCCATATTATTTACACTCATCGGCTGTTAGGGACATGGGATAAAAATGAATGTCGTTATCATGCCAGGGTGAGCATCTACGGCTTTCCTTCGGTGCTGTCTCTATCTGGATTGGTGGAAGCTCCCGCCAAACCGCGAGAGTATTATTTTCTTCGGCAGCGGATAGGGATTCAGGCCGCGGATCATTTGGGGATGATGCGCTTGAGAGAGAATCTGCGGGGAAAATTCCTAGTTCATGGAGATGTCCGCCTTCCTGAGGCAGCCAAAGGGTATGCCCTACAAGCCATTTTCTATCAGCTTACGGGAGATCCATTTTGCTCTGACCCTTATTGCCGACTTTATAACGCCCATTGGCAGGAAGAGCTGATCCGGGCACAACTGGAAAGCCCATACGAACTCTGCCCAAATCATCAAAGGATCCTTGATCTTTTGGGGCGCCGTATGAAAAAAATTTTGCGAGAGGAAGAAAATGAACCAATTGGAGATGGCCCGTAAGGGTGAAATCACAGAAGAGATGAAAAAGTGTGCTGCTGCCGAGGGGGTCTCGGTGGAAACCATTCGCCACGGAATAGCTGAGGGAACCATCGTCATCACCCAAAATTTGAAGCATCAAACGATCGCTCCTTTGGCCATTGGCAGGGGGCTGCGCACCAAGGTCAATGCCAACGTTGGAACTTCTCAAGATCATATGAATATCGAGGAAGAGCTGGAGAAGGTACGCGTGGCCATCGAAGCAGGAGCAGATACGATCATGGACTTGTCCACGGGGCCGGCCATCGACGAAACCCGCAGAGCAGTTATTAAGGCTTCCACCGTTCCGATCGGAACCGTGCCCATCTACCAGGCGGCCATCGAGATGCCCGAGAAGAAGAGGCGACCGATGGTAGAAATGACCGCCGATGATCTCTTTGAGGTGATCGAGCGTCACGGAGAAGATGGGGTCGATTTCGTCACCGTACACTGCGGCGTGACCCGGAACTCGGTTGACAAAATTAAAAAAGAAGGACGCCTGCTGGGGGTGGTCAGCCGGGGAGGAGCGATCTTGGTAGAGTGGATGGATTACAACAGAAAAGAAAACCCCCTCTTTGAGCACTACGACCGTTTGTTGGAAATT
>Ga0315312_1001441_pt1 | contig 18593 bp, 13 predicted proteins | sample TDP7_MG_FD_203629 | JGI IMG/M metagenome (GOLD analysis project Ga0315312, IMG submission 203629) | Freshwater sediment microbial communities from Lake Towuti, South Sulawesi, Indonesia - TDP7 | ecosystem: Environmental > Aquatic > Freshwater > Lake > Sediment | place: Indonesia: South Sulawesi... | reverse complement strand
TCACTACTACGGACTCATCCGCCACCCTCTTGTCTGTCGGCACACTTCGTCCATCGACTTATAGTGCCTACCTCTGCTCCTTATGTTTCCATAAGGGACAAGGAGGGCTTCCCCAGTTGATAGCGCCCCTCTCTATCCGTGTCGCCGCTGATACCCCGCTACCGCCCCCTTACCTCTCAGCCAGTGTCAGTAAAAGGATTCCGCCTTCGCCCACAATTGAAAGGCTCAGCCAGTAGAGCTTGTCTTTTACGAGGCTACTTCTGCGTTCACGTAAGTTACGACCCGGATCGTTGCTCATCCCGCCTTGCGAGACTTTGTCGATGGGCTTCAGAAGGAAACGTTTCTGCTTCCCCCTGCCATCCAAGCTACGTGGCTCTGGCTTTTACCACGACGGGACTTCCACCCGTTAGATTGCGCTACCCTTCGCTGGGCACGCCAAATATCAAGGGCTGACCCCAAATTAAGCATCTTCATGAGGGCCCTTCCCGAGATACTGAAAAAAAGAAGGGATGTGAAGGTGCTCATTGTGGGTGGCGACGGGGTAAGCTATGGAAGACCTCCATCGGATATCCTTATTAGCCACGACAATGAGGGTACCCTTCTCATCCTCATGATCTTTGAGATAGCTGAGCAATTCTTCCTTATCAACACAATGGGAAAAATAGAATGCCACCACCCTTCCTCCTGTCTTTTCAACATATTCAAGCAGTTCATTCATCGAATATTCACGAAAGTAGTAATGACAGTCCCAGTTTTCCTCATCTCCTGGATAGGGATCAATGGGGTTTTCTCTTCTTTCCATCTTTTTCAGATTCTCATATTTGAAGAAATTAGGAGCGCTCATATAGAGGAAGCCTTCTTCTGAAAGTAAAATAAGGAGGCTTCTTATGAGCCTTACCGGATTCGCGACAAGATGCTCAAGTAACTCCGTGAATATGACGAAATCAAACCCTCTTAATCCTATCTTCTCATGGGGAAGTTCTTTTTTCAGATCTATGGAGAAATGTCTTTCACAGGAGCTTACGGACATACAACGCTTTTCTGTAAAGCCAGGAAAGTCATCTTCAACAGGTCTATCTGCTGTATAGAGTCTGCATTGAGGAAGGATCCTCTTATAGAGTCTTGAAAATTCGCTCACACCGAACTCGAGTATCATGGGAGAGGCCTTCTTGTTCAGGATTAAAAGGGCATTGAAGAGTTCGTAAAAACGCTTTTTATGGGTCTTTAAATATTCCTCCTGCCCGATAACCAGTTCTTTCTTTACATTTTCCATGTATGTATTTTCAAATATATCCTCATATCTTTCAAAAGATAGCCCACTTAATTTGGAGAGCCTTTCTGAAAGCATCTTTACTTCTAAATCATACTTTTTTAGAAGTTCAGAATACTTATAAGCTGGCTCCTTCACCCCTCTCATAAAGGCAGGGAGAAATCTCTTAATAAAAGTTCTCACAAATTTTATATAGCATTTTTTGAATCACTATTCAATTTTTTTGAAGCCTGAAATGCCTCAGTTTCGCGTGCAGACTCTTGTGATGGTGGGATAGTGACACCTCCATGGTCTCGGGCGCCAGTTGCGTCTCGCCTTGGTCGAGTGAAATGATAAAGCTCATTATGCGAACCTTCGCTTTTTATTAAGGACCTAAGATATTCAGTAGCACCAAGCTTCCAGTCCACACCTCGAGGCAAGTGCTTATTGATTTCTTCTAAGAATCTCTCTCTTTCACTCCACATTTTAAAAACCTTTCGCTCAAAATTTAAACCGCTTTAATCACAAATCGTGGCGGGTGAGGAGCACGCTCTGAAAGGGCGTTGTCTGCTCAACCCGCTTTGATGGGCAACGCTTTGCGCTGCCTAGGACTAATGTAAAAGGGGACGGCGTAAATGGGGACGGTTCAATTTTCCTCTGGAATAATCAGTAAATAATTAGAGCCGTCCCCAGTTCCTTGTCCCTTATAGGGCTCTACCGGTACCCTCCACAGCGAGGAATTGTTGTCTGTTTTGACGAATTCGGTCCCATTCAAACGATTCCTCGGGGTGGACAGCAGTGAGGCAAACGTCCAGCCCTTGGACCTAACCGGTATCGTCGCAATGGAACATTGCAGTAGTTTGGAGCTTTCTGTCCGACAACAGGGAAATCGGTGGGACGAGGTACACGCCGAAAGGATGGAGAATCTTGTAAGAGGTTTTGGGAAAAAGTTGTGCTTCCCTTTTGGAGCAAGAGATCGATTCACCTGATCATGGATAATCTGAGTGCCCATATGAAAGCCCTAAAAATACTTCCCCCTAAGATGCGAAGACGGGTTCAGGTTTTTTGATTGCCAACGAATAATTCTTGGCTCAAAATCCTATTTTGCCACGCTACAACGAACGGCACCTAATAACACAGATTACAAGACCCCTGAAGAAATTGAGCAAAGTCTTAAAAGAGGAGTCCAGTATCTTAACTTAAACCCGAAACCTTACTTATGGAAGAAAATATATTATTATTTATATGTCATTTCACTAAGCAAAAGAAAGGGACAGACTCTGTTCTTTCGGTATCCCGAAAGCTGCTAACGCCAGCCAGAAGACTGCCTTCATCACACCCAAAGTGCTTAACACTTTAAGGCTATAAAAAGTGTAACCAACAGGGCAATGATACTAAAGAGACCTGCAATAAATAGCTTTTCAGGTCGGTACTTGAACTCCACCGTATGCCTGCCCTCCGGTACCACTACACCCCGCAAAAGCCCATCTACCTTGTAGATAGTGGTTTCTTTGCCATCCACAAAGGCCTTCCAACCTGGGAAGTATTGATCTGTCAGCACAAGGAAGCCCGGACCATCTCGAAACTCTGCATCGATAACGATACGATCGGTGTCGTAATTCTCAATCTTTGCGGTCCCTTTGGTAAAATTTGTTCTTCCTATTCTTGCCATGTCTTCGTGGCTTACCAATGCCGTCTCGGCAGGGTTAAACTCGAAAAGTTCAAATTTCTTCTTTATATCCCTTATGTCGCTTGCAACGCCCAGGTTGCTAACGGTAAAGGCCCGCGGGAGGCAGCTCTCGTTTTTATAAACCACCCAGTCGCTACTTTCAAATACCTTCTGATATATTGGAACCCCTTCTTTCTCACCAGGATACTGACCAGCTATGTAAGGAGGGGCGAAGTTGTCGAGTTCTTTAACCTCGATATTTCTCACAGCGATAGGTTTCCTGGAAAAGGTGAAAACCCGCAGTTCCACTTGCGGCGGGATATTGTTTCCAGTATTGATTATCCTGTAAAAGGTGCGGTATGCCTGTTTGAGCTCGCGGGCTTCTACATCAAGCTCTTGGTCATGAGAGTCATAGTTTGGACTATACAAATCATATGACAGCATAGCCGTGGCTTTTTCCTCTACCGAACGGGCTTCCAGGCTCAAGACATAGACCGTGTTGTGACGCAGAGAGAGTTGCTGGCGGAGCATGCTTACAGTATGCCCATCCGAGGATACGAGGATAAACTCCCCCTTTCCAGCCTCCCTACTATTGATTAAATCCCATCGTCCCAAGGAAATATTCCGGCTTGATAGCATTTGGGTCGTTTTGATTTCATCAAGTTTGTACTTCTGGACGTCTTGTTTGAGGACCATTACATATCGAACATTGAGGGTACTCAATATGAGATTGTTTTGCAAGAGTCCGGTCCAGTTAGTTGAGACGTTATTCGGATACATATCAAGAAGCTCGTGAACGCCCTGCGGAATCAAGGGCTCGTATCCGTTAAGCCTATGTACCTGGGAAGGGACGTTGAAAAGGGGAACAGTATAATTACTTACAAACAAAGTTCTTTCGTAACTGGTCTTAGTTTTGAGAAAATTTATAAGAGGACTATCCAGTTTATTCCTTATCTCTGACAGTTTGATAAAACTATTATACGGTTCGTTAAAGCCTCCAAAGGAAAAGCCTTCGACCAGAATCAGTACAGCTACCGCACCAACCAACATCTTTTTACTCAAACGTAAATGACTTTCAATTCTGATGAGTAAGTAAGTCCAAACGATGTAGAGGCACAGAAAACCCAATGGAATAAATACTGCTGGATTATGGAAACTGAAAGCATGGGCTAATAATCGGTGTGTTTCCTGAGTTAAAAGGGGAGACTCAAAAACAGTTGACACCAAAGACTTTCCTACTACTAGAAAGGCCAGACTGCAGACTCCCAGAATTCCTAACGCCAAAAGCAATTCCGTGGATTTCTTTTTTAAGTCCGAACCATTCAAAAGGTATTGGAGACCAAAGGCACTCAGTACTGCAATGGCGAGGTCGAACTCCAACCAATGCCTGGCCGGTACCCGGAAAAAGTTGTAGATGGGAATATAATACATAATGCGGTAAAAAGGATTGTGTCTTCCAAATACCAAAAGGAAAGCAATTATGGCCAACAAGGCTAAAAACATAATGTGGGTGTTCTTACCCCACAACCTTATGGCTGCCCATATACCCAAAACCAGCGGCAGTATGCCTACAAAGCCTGCCATCTCTGTTAGGTTCCAGGCACCCCAGTAAGGACCAGCATAGCCCCAATTGCCAAAAATGAATGGAAATACCAGAGATGCCAACATAAAGGGGGGAAAGGAGTATTCTGTAAAATATCTATACTCCTGACCTGTGCGCCAGGCGAAATCAGCAAGTTCTTTGGTAGCTATGAGTTGTGGAAGGGCAATTATCGAACCCATAATGACGGGTCCTAGGCAGAGCAAAGCGAATCTTGTCCTTTTCTCCTTATTGATTTTATTTAGAAAGAAAACCGTAAAGAGTCCCAATATAAGGTAAGTATAAACGGAAATTTGGTAGTGACCGGCAAATACCTGAATACCAATAACCACAGCAGCCCATGCACTATATTTCAAGCTAAAAGAACATCGTATCTTTTCGTATAGAAAAAGTAGCAGAGGTAGCCAGACAGCAGCGTTTATTATGGGGATATGTCCTTTGTGGGCCATCAAGAAACCGGAATACCCAAATATTAGCCCGGCTACAAAGGCGGGTAACTTGTTTACTCCGAGAAGTCGAATAAAAAGAAAAGTGAAAAAAGCTGCTAAAGTATAATGAAGGAGTACACTGAGATTAAATACAAATAGTGTAGGCAGGAAAATATATAGTAAGTTATATGGATAGAGAAGCCCCGTTTGCAACATACCGAGAAAAGGTAGACCCAGAAACTGATAGGGAAGCCAGAGATGAAAACCATTAGATAAAAAGTGTTTAGAATAATATAACATAAGTGGGTAGTTTTGAGCCCACGAATCACCAACTACAAAAGAGTACCCATTAAGAAATAGTGGCATAAAGTAAATTATGCTAACTATAGTGTAAATCAGAAAAAAAACAATATTATTTGCCATTACGAATTACCCTTTTGAGCAACTGCCAATAATGATATCCCCAAAGGTAATCTTAAGCGAGGTATAAAAAGGCATTCGCTGCTGAATAGTGCAAGGAGAAATCTGTTTATCAGAGGATGTGGTAGCCGTAAATCCGCCCCGACCTGTTTTATAGGTAAGATTTTCCTCGTTAAGCGAATTAGAGATATAATAGGAAAAAGCCAAAAGTTATAATATGTAAGATACAGAATTTTTAGCCCTGTTTGCTCGGTTATTTTCTTTAGTTCAGAAGCTGTATATCTTCGTTTATGGTGATGTTCTTCATCGTGCCTACTCCAAAGAAATTTAAAGGCAGGAACGGTCAAAATAAGATAACCTCTTGGAACAAGCAAAGATTTTAATGTTATTAAAGATGAAACATGATCGTCTATGTGCTCTAAGACGTCTAAAAGAATAATTAAATCAAATTCCGTTTGTGGTAGACGAATCTCATCAGGCAAGTATCCATTGTATACGGCACCAATATTCCTATTTTGTGCTATGGTTAGAGCGTAGATATCAGGCTCTATTCCAAAAACTTCTCCAAATTCGGATAACATAGAAAGATTTCCCCCTGTCCCGCATCCACAGTCAAGTATCTTGCATGTTTTTTGAAGTTTCAAGATGGAAATTACATTTTGTACAATTCTTCTTCTTCCACAAAACCACCAATGTACATCCTCAATTTCTTTCATTTTTATGTAGATTTCTTTTTCCATTTTTTACAAGCCATGCCAGAAAACCCCAGGCTTTTAAGCCTGGGGATGAATGGCATCCTTTCGAAGCGAAGCGGAGGCCTTTTTCCGGCATGTCTGGCATGGCCGAAGGTCATGACAGGTATGCCAGAGGCCTGAAAACCTGGGCTTTAGCCCAGGGAGTGGTTCATTATCACTCCTTAAAGTTTTCCCAGCCTTGCTCTCACAAACCAAACTTTTTTCGAATTATGTATACGGGCCTTTGCTTTACCTCGTTATAGATGCGCCCCATATATTCACCCATTATTCCAATGCAGATAAGCTGCACCCCGCCCAAGAATAGGATAATTGTGATAAGCGAAGGATAGCCTGGGACAGGATTACCGTAAATAAGCGTGGATATCATGATATAAGCAGCATAAAAAAAGGACATAAGTGCAATCACAAGCCCTATGTAGGTGGCAAGCCGAAGAGGAACATAACTAAAAGAGGTGATACCTTCTATAGCAAAGTTTAAGAGCTTAAAAAAATTCCACTTTGTTTTTCCCTTATGGCGAGGATCTCTCTCATAATATATTGCAAACTGTTTGAAGCCTACCCAGGCAAACAGGCCCTTCATGAAGCGGTTTCTTTCCCTCATGTTTTTTAAGGCATCTACGGCCGACCTGTCCATCAGGCGGAAGTCACCGGTATCACGAGGGATGTTGATATCCATAATCTTTTCTGCGAGTCGGTAAAAGAGATGAGCTGAAAGTTTTTTAAACAAGGATTCTCCGAGACGGCTTTTCCGGACAGCATAAACTACCTCGTAACCCTCTTTCCACTTAGCCACAAGTTGCGGAATCAGTTCAGGTGGATCCTGAAGATCCGCATCAATGGGAATAACGGCCATACCAGAAGAGAAGTCAAGACCTGCCGTCAGAACTATCTCCTTACCGAAGTTCCGTGAGAGGTCAACAACCTTTATATTAGGGTCTTTTTCACGCAATTTTAGGAGGTTTTCTAAAGTGGCGTCAGTCGAGCCATCATTTAAACAGATTATCTCATAGGACTCACCAATATTATCGAGGGCTTTCTTAAGCCGTTCGTAAAATGGTCCGATATTCTCAGCCTCATTGTACATCGGTACAACGATGGATAACAATTGTGAAGCTTTCATTTTATCCATAAACTTATATTGGAATTATACCACAAAAATCATATCTATCAATCTCTTTGTACTCTTCCCCCAGGAGAATAAAAGGTTTTGGGGTCACCTTCAAAAAATTCAATTATGTTTGTGCGTTTTAAGGAAATCGATAAAGGGTATCGCTTATTTTACCCGCTTCTCTTTATTTTTCCCTACATGCACAAAAAAGCCTGACTTCGCCATTTCGAATGCCAGGCTTTTTGAGTCTCTTTCCGCCTTTTCACCCCCAAATAAGGTGGTTAAATTTGGTTCTTCTCCCGATGAGTTGCTAAAAAGGATTCGAGGATTCAACTGATAAGAACTCGCTTTTGGATGAGTTGAATATACTACAGACGGAGTTGTATATCAAGAAAAAAAGGCCACAAGATATGAAGGAAGGTTTTAGGCCAGTGTTAATTCTAGATAACGATTGCCAAATGAAATCTTGCATCAGGGTCGAAATCTGTCAGCCAACGACTTCAAGAAGAAGTCAACACGAAACTTGATAGTGTCTGAAAAGTCAAATCCTAACTTTCCTCCTTTTTTTAACAGGCTGATGAAAAATGCCCATCTACTCCCCACTATCCTGATATTCAATGATCTCACCCAGATAATTACGCAGGAAGAAAGTCTTTCCCTTTCTTTTGACATCTTCCGGAAGAATCGGCACCTTTCCTTTACCTCCTGGCAGATCAATTACAAAATAAGGATTGGCCATGCCTGAAGTATGACCGCGTAGAGCAGCCATAATTTCCAAACCCTTCTCTATAGAGGTTCGAAAGTAGCCGGTTCCCTGTACCAAGTCCGCCTCGTGGAGGTAGTAAGGCCGAACCCTTATTGCTAACAGTTTCTGCATCAGTTTTTTCATTACCTCCGGATCATCATTCACTCCTCTCAATAACACGGTCTGGTTTCCCAATGGGATGCCTGCATCAGCCAGTTTTGCGCAAGCCTCTGTTGATTCCGGCGTAATCTCTAATGGGTGATTGAAGTGGGTATTGACATAAACGGGATGAAACCTCTTAAGCATCCGGCAAAGACGAGATGTGATTCGTTCTGGCAGGGTTACAGGTGTGCGGGTATTGATCCTGATCATTTCTACGTGAGGAATCCTGTGCAGTCGTGCAACTATTTCTTCAAGACTTTCATCAGAGCGCAATAAAGGGTCGCCGCCGGAGAGGATCACATCACGGATTACCAGAGTTCTTTCAACATACTCCAAACCGGCATCCATATCGTTGTCAAGGGTTGATATTCTATGGTGTCCCAACCGGGATTTCCTCATACAGAATCGACAAACAGTTGGACAAGCTGATGAGACAAGCAAGACAACTCTGTCGGGATAACGGTGGATGAGACCTGGAACCGGAGTTAACCCATCCTCATTGAGAGGGTCAGGAGGAAGGTTGTCATCCTCCAATAAAAAATAAATGGGGACACACCATTTTTCATCTTTCCCGTATGAAGACTGCATTCCCAATCGTGAACGGCGTAAGAACGCGTGGTATGTTTCTCTCCAAGAACAATATATTAAATTTTGGGGAGATTGACAAGGGGAATTTCACTTACGTTAAGTTCGTTTGGATCGTTAAGACCGTTTTGACGTTTTCGGTCGAACGGGTGCAAGGACCTACTATTCATAGGCTTTGTTGTATCAAGCACAGCTCCTTCTTCACATACTTTCAGCTCCCCAAGCCACGTACATTTCCCTTTCAGCATTGAGACGCCAGAATGAAATCCCTGCACGCGAAACGCGGACCACATTGCCCATCCGTTTTGCTTCTGTATTAAACTCTGCATGGTGAAGCAAACGGCGTGTAAAAACGGCCGTTTCGTATTTCTCTACTGCCATGTAAACCAAGCAGTAACGCGCATGGCAAAAATGGCGTCTATAAAAACCTTCGTCGCGAGTAAAGAAAGTAACCCGGCGTTGTCTTAATAGGAGGGGGATGATTTGGTCGTCTTGCATCCCGCGTCCGCCTACATTAAACCCAATCTGCCTGACGCGGATGCGCCAACTCTCCAAAAGTTGACGTTGGTTCTTAGGAATGTTCTCGTCCAAAATGTTCACGCGGCAGCTGGCCCCAGGATAAACTCGTCAGTGTGTGCGAGCAGCGCTTGACTTGCCAACTGAACTGCCTCTTTAATGGCGTCTTTAGTGATGCTGTTGTTCCATTCCTCGATGATGGTCTCCCACGCCATGCCGCTGGCAACTTGTTCAAGCACGTCCGAAACCAGAACTCGAGTTCCGCGAAAAGTCGGCTTCCCGTGACAAATTCTAGGATCAGTCACAATGTAACGGCCGATCAGTTGGGTCTTCAGCTCTTTACGCATAGTCATTTCTCCCGTGATATTATTTTAATTATTATAACAAATTTTAATGCCAAAAACGTGATATTTCTATTTTTCTCCCTTGATCTTCCTTTGACCTGCCTTTTGGCTTTGTCGCGTCTATTATTTCCCGCCTTTTCCTGATCTTCCGTGTGGAGACCTTATTGCTATGATCAGGAGGGGCTTAAGATAGTACGGTATGTTTCTTTTTACCGGAAATATATTAAATCTGGGGGAGAATGACAAGAGGGATCTAAGCGTTAAGACCATTGGATTCGTTAGGATCCTTTTGACCGTTAAATTCGTTTGGATTGTCAATATCGTTAGGTTCGTTGAGAATGACGCAGAAAAACAAACGCTTCTCCAATTGTCTCTGTCTACTGAACGATAAGAACGATCCAAACGTTCTCAGCGATCTGAACGGCTTCTAAATACGGACTAAGCTGAAACTGGTCAGGAGAATCATCTACTTCGGGAAAATACCCTTCCCATCTCCTCCTCCGTGCAGTCTTCACACCAGTATTCATCCCCTTTTTGAGAATAACCATCTTCACCCAGGGAGATAACGGTTCCGCATTTCGAGCACTTGGTCGGCAGATAAGGAGGAGGATTTGGTAGTTTTTCAAAATTGTACTCGTTGGTTCCATACCAGACGCACAACTCTGTCTCAAAGCCTTCCCTGCATATTAGGCAATCTTTCCAGTCTCCAGGATGACCCTCAACGTAGTGATAGGCACAAAGGGTATAGCGCCGGTGGTTTCTGTGACAACTGTTCCGTGTGTAACGATCACGGGCTCTCTGTCGACTTCTTTGGCATAATCTGCAAGTGACAAAGTCGCTTTCGAAACTTCAACAGTTTTCATAACGCTATCACCTCTTTTCTTATTCTAACTGTATTCCTTTTCTTAATTCCAATAGCTCGTATATAAACAACTGATTCTGGTTCATCTTCAACATCATAATAAATGCGAAGGTCTCCAATTCGCAATTCCCACGGGGGGAGAGGATTGGGTCGCATAGGCTTCCGATTCCTGGTCTCCACGGTTGGTTAATATCCCAACTGCCTTTCTACTGTATCCAGAACGATCGATTGTTGACGTGCCGTGAGAGCTCGAAAATGTCCTTCGGTGTCAGGAGAATATTCAATCCGATATCTCAATTCTTATCCTTTTCAGCATCCTCTGTCTTACAGGATCAAGAGGAATTTTCAGCACTTTATCTAAACTCCAGCCTCCACCACAAAACCTTCAAGGATAGGAGGCTCAATGCCGAGAACGTCTTCGCCAGAGGTTTCAATTTTAAAATATATTAAATTTTGGGGAGATTGACAAGAAGAATTTGAATTACATTGGAAACGTTTGGCCCGTCAATACCGTTTAGTTCGTTTAGATCGTTAAGTCCGTTTGGATCGTTGAGAACGAAAAGAACGGTCCAAACGGCCTGAACGGTTTCAACGGTCATAAAAACAAAAAAGCCCATCATTTTTGATGGGCTTTGAGATCCCCGCTTTCGCGAGGACAAGTTTAATCTCGGCAACGTCCTACTCTCCCACACAGTCACCCATGCAGTACCATCGGCGCTGAAGGGCTTAACTTCCGTGTTCGGAATGGGAACGGGTGTGTCCCCTTCGCCATGGTCACCAAGAAAGCATAAATTCGAAATCCGAATATCGAAATCCGAAACAAATCCTAAATCCAAATCTCAAAATTCGAAACTTTTTTTGTTTGAAGCATTTGAATTTTGAACATTTGATGTTGTTTCGAATTTCGTATTTCATGCTTCGGATTTGAGTATTTAGAAATATGGATGAAGGGATTTGGCAAATAGTAATTCAATTATGGTCAAGCCGATCGACCGATTAGTATCAGTATGCTCAATACCTTACGGTACTTACACATCTGACCTATCAACCTCGTAGTCTCCGAGGGGTCTTATCCTGATATTGCTACCAGGAGGGATACCTCATCTTGGGGTGGGCTTCCCGCTTAGATGCTTTCAGCGGTTATCCCTTCCGAACATGGCTACCCAGCGCTGCGACTGGCGTCACAACTGGAACACCATCGGTTCGTCCATCCCGGTCCTCTCGTACTAGGGACAGCTCCCCTCAAGTATCCTGCGCCCACGGCAGATAGGGACCAAACTGTCTCACGACGTTTTAAACCCAGCTCGCGTACCGCTTTAATTGGCGAACAGCCAAACCCTTGGGACCTGCTACAGCCCCAGGATGCGATGAGCCGACATCGAGGTGCCAAACTTCCCCGTCGATATGAACTCTTGGGAGAAATTAGCCTGTTATCCCCGGCGTACCTTTTATCCGTTGAGCGACGGCCCTTCCATGCGGAACCGCCGGATCACTAAGGCCTACTTTCGTACCTGCTTGACTTGTAAGTCTTGCAGTCAAGCTCCCTTGTGCCTTTACACTCTACGGCTGGTTTCCAATCAGCCTGAGAGAACCTTTGCGCGCCTCCGTTACCTTTTAGGAGGCGACCGCCCCAGTCAAACTACCCACCAGGCAATGTCCCCGACCCGGATCACGGGCCCAGGTTAGAATTCCAAAACAATCAGGGTGGTATTTCAAGGTTGACTCCATCCCGACTGGCGCCGAGATCTCATCGTCTCCCACCTATCCTACACAGACTATTCCGAAATTCATTGCCAAGTTGTAGTAAAGGTGCACGGGGTCTTTCCGTCTTGCCGCGGGTAGACGGCATCGGCACCGCCAATACAGTTTCGCTGAGTCCCTGGTTGAGACAGCGGGGAAGTCGTTACGCCATTCGTGCAGGTCGGAACTTACCCGACAAGGAATTTCGCTACCTTAGGACCGTTATAGTTACGGCCGCCGTTTACTGGGGCTTCGGTTCAACGCTTCTGCCATCTTGCGACGACATGACGAATCCCCTTAACCTTCCAGCACCGGGCAGGCGTCAGACCCTATACATCGTCTTTCGACTTAGCAGAGTCCTGTGTTTTTAGTAAACAGTCGCCACCCCCGTTTCACTGCGACCATGATCTGCTCAAGGAGCAAGTCCCTTCACAGACCATGGCACACCTTCTTCCGAAGTTACGGTGTCAGTGTGCCGAGTTCCTTAACCAGGGTTCTCTCAAGCGCCTTGGGATCCTCTCCCTGTCTACCTGTGTCGGTTTGCGGTACGATCACCTGATTGGCTTGCTAGAGGCTTTTCTTGGCAGCATGGGCTCAGTCACTTGCTCCCGATTACTCGGGAACGTCATCACCTCTCGGTGTTTATGACTGGGATCCCGGATTTACCTAAGATCCCCACCTACAGGCTTGAACCAGGGCGTCCAACACCTGGATGACCTACCCTTCTGCGTCCCCCCATCGCTCAACGCCAACCCGGTGGTACAGGAATATTAACCTGTTTTCCATCACCTACGCTTCTCAGCCTCGGCTTAGGGATCGACTAACCCTGAGAGGATTAACCTTGCTCAGGAAACCTTAGACTTACGGCGTGCTGGTTTCTCATCAGCATTATCGCTACTCGTGCCTGCATGATCTCTTCCATTTCGTCCAGGTGTCCTCGCGGTCACCCTTCGCCCTACGATGGAATGCTCCCCTACCACCCCGTTAGTTCAGAGTTACAAGTTCGGAGTTCGGAGTAAAACCTCAAATCAAAAACTCCGAACTAAAAACTCATAACTCCGAACTAACAAGGTCCGTAGCTTCGGTAATGTGCTTAAGCCCCGTTACATTTTCGGCGCAGACCCACTTGACCAGTGAGCTATTACGCTTTCTTTAAAGGATGGCTGCTTCTAAGCCAACCTCCTGGCTGTCTGAGCGTTTCCACATCCTTTCCCACTTAGCACATTTTAGGGACCTTAGCTGACGGTCTGGGTTGTTCCCCTCTCGACCGCGGAAGTTATCTCCCGCAGACTGACTCCCAGGATAACGCTTAACGGCATTCGGAGTTTGGTTGGGTTTGGTAATCTGGTAGGACCCCTAGCCCATCCGGTGCTCTACCTCCGTTAGCGAATGGCCTGAGGCTATACCTAAATATATTTCGGGGAGAACCAGCTATCTCCAAGTTTGATTAGCCTTTCACTCCGATCCACAGCTCATCCGAGAAGTTTTCAACCTTCACCGGTTCGGGCCTCCATTCGCTGTTATGCGAACTTCACCCTGGCCATGGATAGATCACTTGGTTTCGGGTCTACTCCATGCGACTCAGTCGCCCTTTTAAGACTCGCTTTCGCTGCGGCTCCTTCCCGTTTAGAGAATTAACCTCGCCACATAGAGTAACTCGCAGGCTCATTATGCAAAAGGCACGCGGTCAGACAGGATTGATAAAGGGCGAACCCTTCAATCAACCCACCGTCCTCCCACTGCTTGTAGGCATACGGTTTCAGGTACTATTTCACTCCCCTCATCGGGGTTCTTTTCACCTTTCCCTCACGGTACTTGTTCACTATCGGTTGCCAAGTAGTATTTAGCCTTGGAAGATGGTCCTCCCGGATTCCCACAGGATTTCCCGTGTCCCGTGGTACTTGGGTATCCTATCCAGGGATTCCAATTCCATTCCGTCTACTGGGCTATCACCTTCTATGGCCCCGCTTTCCAGCGGATTCGACTATGGAAATAGATTCTCCCCGAGGCCCCTGTAATGACCTCCGATAAGACCCCGCAACCTCCCGTATACAACGCTCACAGGCTTTAACATATACGGAATTTAGGCTCCTCCCTTTTCGCTCGCCACTACTGGGGGAATCTCTCCTTCGATAGGCTCAGGATGACCCTGAGCTTGCCGAAGGGCCGATCGATTTCTCTTCCTGAAGGTACTGAGATGTTTCAGTTCCCCTCGTTCGCCTCCCGCCACTATGGATTCATGACGGAATATCCCGATATTAATCGGGATGGGTTCTCCCATTCGGAGATCTCCGGATCTAAGCCTGTTTAGCGGCTCCCCGAAGCTTATCGCAGCTTACCACGTCCTTCATCGCCTCCTGGCACCAAGGCATTCACCGTATGCCCTTAGTAGCTTGACCATAAACTTAAATGGTCGATGCCATCGTCCCTTCATCCATATTCAATTGTCAAAGAGCAAATTTAAAAATTCTATCGTTAAACGGATTCAAGAATTGTCGCGGCCAAATCCCCATCTCTTCTGGTGGAGATGAGCGGATTTGAACCGCCGACCCCCTGCGTGCAAGGCAGGTGCTCTCCCGCTGAGCTACATCCCCACTTTCGAATTCGGAATGAAGAATGCGGAATTCGGAATATTAAAATTCCACATTCAACACTCCGCATTCCGCATTCGATTGGTGGGCCTAGATAGATTTGAACTATCGACCTCACGCTTATCAGGCGTGCGCTCTAACCAACTGAGCTATAGGCCCTCTCATTATTTAATTGCGGCCTATAGCTTCAGCCCTTGGGAGTTTCGTAGAGCTATAGACCCTTAAAGGGGATATTGACATCCGCTTTAACGGGCCTTCTCAAACCCGCCTTCCCTTATCTCTGATCGGAGTTACCGCTTCTGGGTATTGACCTAGGATAGTAGGGGCAATTCATGAATTGCCCCTACCTTTCTCCTTAGAAAGGAGGTGATCCAGCCGCAGGTTCCCCTACGGCTACCTTGTTACGACTTCACCCCAATCACCAACCATACCTTAGGCGCCTGCCTCCCAGAGACGAATCTCAGGGTTAGCTCAGCGACTTCTGGTACAGTCAGCTCTCATGGTGTGACGGGCGGTGTGTACAAGGCCCGGGAACGTATTCACCGCGGCATGCTGATCCGCGATTACTAGCGATTCCGCCTTCATGGAGTCGAGTTGCAGACTCCAATCTGAACTGAGAGCGGCTTTTTGGGATTAGCTCCCCCTCGCGGGATTGCAACCCTTTGTGCCGCCCATTGTAGCACGTGTGTAGCCCTGGACATAAAGGCCATGAGGACTTGACGTCATCCCCACCTTCCTCCCCGTTAACCGAGGCAGTTTCCTTAGAGTGCCCAACTCAATGATGGCAACTAAGGATGAGGGTTGCGCTCGTTGCGGGACTTAACCCAACATCTCACGACACGAGCTGACGACAGCCATGCAGCACCTGTACTGGCTTCCCGGCAAGCCGGGACCCCTTCCCTTTCAGGTCGGTACTACCAGCATGTCAAGCCCAGGTAAGGTTCTTCGCGTTGCGTCGAATTGAACCACATGCTCCACCGCTTGTGCGGGCCCCCGTCAATTCCTTTGAGTTTTAGCCTTGCGGCCGTACTCCCCAGGCGGGGCACTTAATGCGTTAGCTTCGGCACAGAAGGGGTCAATACCTCCTACACCTAGTGCCCATCGTTTACGGCGTGGACTACCAGGGTATCTAATCCTGTTTGCTCCCCACGCTTTCGCGTCTCAGCGTCAGTATCGGACCAGAGAGCCGCCTTCGCCACTGGTGTTCCTCCCGATATCTACGAATTTCACCTCTACACCGGGAATTCCACTCTCCTCTCCCGTACTCTAGCCGGGCAGTTTCAAATGCACTTCTTCTGTTAAGCAGAAGGCTTTCACACCTGACTTACCCAACCGCCTGCACGCGCTTTACGCCCAGTAATTCCGAACAACGCTTGCACCCTCCGTATTACCGCGGCTGCTGGCACGGAGTTAGCCGGTGCTTCCTTCGGTGGTACCGTCAAATGCTGATGATATTTACATCGGCATGTTTCTTCCCACCTGACAGGGCTTTACGACCCGAAGGCCTTCATCACCCACGCGGCGTTGCTGCGTCAAGGTTTCCCCCATTGCGCAAGATTCCCCACTGCTGCCTCCCGTAGGAGTCTGGACCGTGTCTCAGTTCCAGTGTGGCTGGCCATCCTCTCAGACCAGCTAACCATCGTAGCCTTGGTAGGCCATTACCCTGCCAACAAGCTAATGGTACGCGGGCCCATCCTTAAGCGATAGCTTGCATGCAGAGGCCACCTTTAATTCCATCCTCCGAAGACGACAGAACATCATCCGGTATTAGCCCCGCTTTCGCGGAGTTATCCCAAACTCAAGGGTAGGTTACCCACGCGTTACTCACCCGTGCGCCACTTTACTTTCCCAGTTGCCCAGGATTTCTCGTACGACTTGCATGTGTTAGGCACGCCGCCAGCGTTCGTTCTGAGCCAGGATCAAACTCTCCAGTTTACATCTTTAAAGTTGATCCTTTTTAAGGAAATCATAATAAGACCCAGAAGCGGTAACCCCTATTCTTTTTTCAAAGAGCGAAACCACACCATCTTATTATATAGACGAAGTAATTTTTTTTGTCAAGGAGAAAAAATTCTCAAATGGGTAATATTTGAACATCCCCAAACTCAATAAATTTAACTCATTTATTTTTTTTTGTCAATAATTCTTATTCTGTGGAACTTCTTCTTTCCTACCCTCAACAGAATTGTACCTTTTGAGTCAAAATCCTCTAATTTAACGGGTTCATCAAATTTTTCTATCCTTTTATTATTAATATAAGCACCTCCCTGTTCGATCAGGCGTCTTGCCTCCGAACCCGATGCGCAAAGACCTGCTGCCTCAAATAATTTAAATACTGGAATTTCCTCAAAAAATCTTTCTTTACCAATGAATGTGGTTGGGATTGAATCATCCGTAGAGGGTGTTCCAAATTCTTCAGCCGATTCAATACCAGAAGCTCGAATGAAAAGACCCCTCGACGCAGCCCTTGCCTTCTTTGCCTCTTTTTCTCCGTGGACAATTTTAGTCGCCTCAAATGCCAGAACCTCTTTCGCTTTTCTAAGATCAGCTCCCTTCAGATTCCCGTATTCCTCGACCTCTTCCATGGAGAGAAACGTGAAAAGGGCTAAGAATCTCTTCACATCCCGATCATCTGTATTGATCCAAAATTGGTAATACTCATAAGGAGATGTACGCCCAGCATCTAACCAGATTGCTCCCTTCTCCGTCTTTCCCATCTTTTTCCCATCCGCAGTCATGATCAATGGGAAAGTGATCCCGCATGCCTGTTTTCCTTCAAGACGTCGGATCAGATCGATCCCCGCCACAATATTGCCCCATTGATCGCTCCCTCCCATTTGCACCAAACAATCATGATTTTTAAAAAGGTACCAGAAATCATAAGCCTGAAGCACTTGGTAATTAAATTCGAGAAATGAGAGTCCCGTTTCTAAACGAATCTTCACCGATTCGGTTGCCAACATCCGATTCACGCTAAAATGGACACCCACATCACGAAGAAAATCGATGTAGTTGAGCTTTGTCAGCCAATCGGCATTGTTTAATAGAAGAGCACAGTCCCCTGAGAAATCTAAGAACTTGGCGAACTGCCTCTTTTGGGCTTCCGCATTCTGATGAATCTCCTCATAGGTCATAACCTGCCGCATTTGATCTTTACCGCTCGGATCTCCTACCAATCCAGTCCCACCACCTACCAAAGCGATCGGCCGATGGCCATGCCTCTGCATGTGGGCCAGTGACATAATGGGTACCAGATTTCCCACATGAAAGCTGGAGGCCGTAGGATCGAAACCGATATAACAGGTAACTTTTCCTCTTAAAAGCTCCTTGATCCAAACCTCATCGGTCACCTGTTCTATAAAGCCCCTCTCTTCTAACACGTCATAAACCGTCTTTTCGTGTTTCGTCATTTTCATTGGCTCAACTCCGTTCATGTAGTGGAACTCTGATCCTTTCAATACGCTTGGACTTCCCTGTCGCTGCATCGACCTCCACCACCACTCCTTGGAGTTCGATCTCCTCAGTGGCCACATCAAATTTCCAAGGGATCTGGGTTAATAGGCGTTCTAAAGCGACCTGTTTGCGAATTCCAATCACCGAGGCTAAAGGACCCGTCATTCCCACATCGGTGATGTAGGCCGTCCCCTCCTTCAATATCCTCTCGTCACTGGTTTGGACATGGGTATGGGTTCCCAACACAGCACTTACCTTTCCATCGAGAAACCAACCCATTGCCATCTTCTCAGAAGTTGCCTCCGCATGAAAATCAACAATGATGGTCTTCGTCTCCTTCTTCAATGTCTCAACTTCCCTCTCGCC
>Ga0315312_1001440_pt1 | contig 18603 bp, 17 predicted proteins | sample TDP7_MG_FD_203629 | JGI IMG/M metagenome (GOLD analysis project Ga0315312, IMG submission 203629) | Freshwater sediment microbial communities from Lake Towuti, South Sulawesi, Indonesia - TDP7 | ecosystem: Environmental > Aquatic > Freshwater > Lake > Sediment | place: Indonesia: South Sulawesi... | reverse complement strand
AAAACGTCGATGAACTCCTCGGCCCTCCTAACGTGCCGCTCTTCGTCCCTCTCATCCAGCCCCAGCAACGGCATCCTCCGCTTGATCTCGCCTCGTGCGCGCGCAACCGCTACCCCTTTGATATCCTCTAAATCCATTTTATTCCAAGATCTCTTTCCTGCAATCTCCTCGGCTTGGCGGGTGTACGTGCCGATTTCCCTATGTTCCTCCCCGTAGAGCGCGTAGTGTGCCGCCGAGTTTCCAAGCAGGTTGCCTATGGCCCTCATGTCTTTACGTTTGCTCACGCTGTCCCCTCACAAATTTTTTTATGTAAAGGTCCCCGATGCCTTCCCCCAGGCCCCTGTGCTTTTGCTCCAGTTCCAAGCAAAGTTCATCGACCAATTTCTTCCATCCCTTCAGCTGCTCTCCGCTGACCCCGGCGCTTCCCTTCGACCTGAGGACCTCCAGCGCGCCCCTTCCCGCCGCCCTCACGAACTCGTCCTTGACATTTTTGTAGTCGAAGTCCAGGTCCAAGGCGTGTTTTAAGGTCAGGAGTTCCCTCAGGGCGACAAGCAGGTAATAACCCTTCTCCGGGATATCCGCCTCCTGGGAAAGCTCGATTTGCGCGCGCGCGTTTCGGAGGGCCTCGTAGATGCCGATTCGCCCCAGGGGATAAACATCCTTCACGATCCCCGCCTCGTCGAACACTATCCCCTCCTTCAACCAGAAATGCACTTTCGGCTCGACCACCATCAGCCTCTTGAAATATGGCTCGGCGATGACCTTGAGATCGACCTTTACGCCGAGTTTTTTGCTCAACCTGTCCGCCAAGCCGCGCCCATCGCCCTCGGCAACGACAAGGACATCCACATCGCTTTTGGGGTCAAAGTCCCCCCTCGCGTAGGAGCCGTAGATGAGGACGAGCTTTAAATCCCGGTGAAATTCCTCGTACACCGATTTCACGACCTGGTAAATGACCCTCCTGTCCGCGAGGGAGAGCAGTTTGGAGACGTTCTCCGGCGATGGCATGAAGTACACCCCCCTGCTGACTTTGATTGCGCCGCCCTTCTTGACGGATCTTCCGAGGGCTACCTTGAGGTAATGATATTCCTTTCCTCGATACCTTTTTAGCTCGACGATCCCCCGTTTCACGGCGCTAAATTTAGGCCTCTGCATAAGTATCATTTTTGTTTCTTTTGGTAACAATTTTGATACTTGATACTAATAAGCTTTTCTGGGCCGCACGATGACGGGCCCACAGCCACATTTATTTTTTTGCCCGCCTGCAGTGCCCCTTCACCGGACACTCCGTGCATCGCTTTCGCTTGCAGTACTCGAGCCTGAGCCTCACGAGTGCCGACTCGTAGGGCTCGATCTTGCGAAGCTTGAGCCGCCTGCCGACCTCAAGCGCCAGCCTCGAGGGCTTCGGCCTAGCCTTCGGCCATATCCCCCGGAGCTCCCGGAGGAATATGTTCGTGGCGGTCGGCCCTATACCCCTGAGCTCTTGGAGGAGTTGCTCGAGCTCCCGGGGCCCCGCAGCTTCCTCATGCAGGCGCTCGAGGTCCCCGTACCGCTGCTTGAGTCCCTTCGCCATCTCCAGGAGGTTGGTCGCGGTCGAGAAGTCGTAGCGCACGTAGCCGCCCGCGTCCAGCACCTCGACGAGCTTGTCCCACCCGGCCCGGAGCAGGGCGTCGGGCGTCGTCAGCCCCTCTGCCTTGAACAATCGGTAGGTCTTCTTCGCTATGTCGGCCGAGATGCGCTTGGCGAAGAGCATCGACGTCAGGAACCACTTGAACCGGTCCCTGGGCTTCCGCAGGTCCAGGCCCAGCTCGCGCGAGTAGCTGGGGATGCGGGAGAGCTTGCGCTCGACCTTCATGGGCACCAATGTTTGATTGACATCGCGGTGATTAAGGGCAACGTTGGTGGAGGGGCGCGGCCAGTGGGACTGGCGATTTAAAAACAAAAAGCCCGACCGACCAGGAGATTAGTCGGGCGAGGCGTTAGTTTTCCGCGACATGGCAGCATTATAAAATTGTCTCCAAATCAGATAAATATTTCTTGGCGGCAGGTGTGGGATGGTGACCAGAGAGTATGTGTTAAATAGGGGGATAAGGTCAAAATTGTGCTTTACCTGGAAATTCTTTTCTCATGTTGTTTTAAAAGCAGATATTCTAGTTTTTCAGGCACCTTTTTCCAAACGGATGCCGGGATACGCATCTTTTCCCATATATCTCTAACCAGAGGCTCCTGTCCCAGCGGATAGATCTGTGTCTTGAATTTCAAAATAAAGCCGTTATAAGGCTTCATCCGCTCAAATTGGGTAGCTGGTGCGTTTCTTAAAATCCACAAAGGGGTCAGACCGAGGAACTTGCACATCTCTACCTTGGCTTCGAACTCGTCTTCTTCCATGTAGGATAACGTGTTTTTCACCTCAACGCCATACGCAATGAAGTCCTTTTCAACGACAAAATCCAAATCGTGTTTAGTCTTCTCCCACCTGAGCCCACGATATTCGTTCGTGTTTTCTCCGATAATTTTGAACCCGTTGAGCTGAAACATGAATGAAAATAGTAACTCTGCGTACTCTCCGATTGCCCTCGTTATCACCGGGTCAGAATACCTTTCAATTATCTTACACCTCCTGTTGATTTCCCTCTTGATATATCGAATATCGGATCTGTACACGAAATGCGCAACGTCCTTTTTCTTTAACTTTAGAAATCTTTCACTCACCAATTCGTCGATCGCCCGGTTTGTGACCCAGTGGAAGTACTTGTCTTCGAAAAGCATCTCTATCTGTATCTTGTGGTATGGTGAACGGAGGCTGCATCCAGGAGTCGGGCTTCCATATTGATAGGCCCAATGGTTGGGATTTTTGAAAAATGATCTTATATCTTTCTTTACCTCTTCATTTGTTAACACTTCCCCGTCAAGCATTTGAGCGAAGGTTCTTTTTAAGCGGGCAAAATACCCAAGATAAAAATCGTCAGCTTAGAACTCACCCAGTCCCTTCTGCCCTAGCGCCCGAGCCACAACTCGCTCAAAGGTGTAGGTGGGCGGCCTCCCGATCTGCACGTACTCCAGCTGTGTTTCCCTCAGGAGCTTGAGGGCGCTTGAGGTTATCGAGGGCGCCACCAAGATGCCCCTGACGCGCTTTCCGAGCCTCTCGCTCAGCTCCTCCACGTAGCGCTTGAGTTGACTAACCCCCGCAAGCTCGGCCCGCCCTCGCTTAAATTCTATCGCCATGCCATTTCCATCCCGGTCGACGCCGTAGAGGTCAATCATGCCGTACTTCGTCTGTTTTTCCCGCTCGAGTGGCTTGAAGCCGGGCTCGATCAAGCTCGGCTCGTTGAACACCAGGTTAATCAAGTCCCGCTCGGACCCCACGAGGTAGAGCTCCTCCCGGTCGACGAGCTCGAAGGATGCGGCCAGCTTCAGGCTCCTGAACAGGACTAAAAGCTTCTCCTTCGGTCGCTGCCGCTTGGAGATGAGTTGCAGGCCTTCCTCTCCCAGGCGCGCGCTCGCGTCGCAGCCGGGCGGGTTCCAGTTCACGGGCTCCCGCTTCTTCCTCTGGTGGACAAGGAGGGTCCCATCCGGCTTGAGTATCACCACGCGCTCGCCTTCAGGGAGTACCGAGCCGGCCCTTCCCACATAGTTGACCACACAGGAGCCGACGAGCAGGGTGAGCTGCCTGTCCCTTATCGCTGCGCTCACGAGTTCCTTCGCATCCTCGAAGCTGGGTTTCGTCATCACCCTCAATTTCAAGACCTCGCGCCGCCATGGGCACTCATTTTTTGTTGTCCAGAGAAATAAACCAAATGGAAAACAATTGGAGATATTGAAAAATCCTATTTTCCACCTTTGAATTTTACCCACTTACCCTTGCTCAGTTCGCCCTCATCGAAAATCATCCAGGTCAGCCGCGGTGTCGCCTCGGACATCTCCTCTATTGCTTGAATCACCAATTTTCTATCCCGGTCATTTTCGTTAACTTTTGTAAATCCCCAGAGCCTGCCTCCTGCTTCCTTCCATAACTTGATGTTTTCGTAGGCCCATCTGTGCCCCGCGTTGTATTTTTTCACGATCCCTTGGATTTGCTCGGACTCCTCGGCGGTTACGGCCTCCTTCGTCCGATAGTGAAGCGTCCTTCCCATTCATCCCGTCAAGGCTTTGGGTGTGGGTTGTTTATAAAAGGGAAAAGTGATGCATGGTAAAATTGTCCGCAAGCAGCTAGCACACTTTTATGTTTCCAAGCGCAATGGGGTTGGTGTCGGAGTGGAATTCTGGGAGCTCGTGGCCCACTGGGTCGTCAAGGTAATCTTCTTCGTGTTGGTGTGCTTTTTCCTGGGGTGGCTGGGACTTCGGGTGCTCGATGCTTTGACCCCCAAAATCCATGAGCGGGAGCTGATAGGGAAGGACCCGCGCGCGGTGGGGCTATTCATCTCCGGTTTCCTCATCTACATCGGGCTGGTGATCCACGGCGCTGTGACCACGCTCCCCGGACCCCTAGACTGGGACTTGATCGCACGGAGGCTCGGGCTGATCGCCGTCGCCTTCGCGGTCAGCTTGTTCCTCGCCGTCGGGATGTTCAACCTCCTAGACCGGCTGACCCCGCAGATACCCTTCAGCAGCCTCCGCGAAAGCTCCCTGGGGACCGGGATCCACGTCTTCGGCTACTTCGCCTTCCTCGGGCTCATCACCCACGCCGCCTTCGCAGCCGCCGTCTAGGTGTTCGGATGAAAAAGCTCGCGCTCGCTTGGCTCCTGCTGCTCACTTCGCTCGCCTCAGCGGGTTCCTGCCTCGCGACCCCATCGAGCGGCTTCTACAGGAGCGGCGGGGAGGAATACGACGATTGGGATCTCTGCCGGACCCGGTGCTGGGGGGATGACGGATTCTTTCGTGTCAGCGAGAAGGATTTCCGACCGGCGATCGCGTTCGAGAGCTTAGGGGAGTTAAAGGACAAGGCGTGGGAGGTTGGGGAGAGGCTTGCAGGGCAATACTCGGGAAACGAGCTCGCGGATCGAATCTTTGCCTACGCCCGAGATCACGTGACCTATACCTCCGATGCGGTCCAGTTCGGCCACGACGAGTTTGCCCGCAACGCCGATGAGGTGGTCGAGGAGATCGAATCCAGAGGCTCCTCCCGCGGCGACTGCGAGGACTACGCTGTCCTGCTTGCGGTGATGTTCCGCGCGGCAGGCTTCCGGTCGGCCGTGGTGCTTGCCCCAGAGCATGCCGCAACGCTCGTCCTTCTGCCTGACTACCCCGGGGCGAACACCTACTGGGACTTCAAGGGCGAGGGCGGCTGGGTGTGGGCCGAGGCCACGGGGCGCACGAACCCCCTCGGGTGGACCCCCTCCAAGCTCATGCGCTCCGACCTCTTCGCTTACGAGGTCGTGGAGGAAAACGTCTTCGCAGCCGGAGCGTCTGAGGCGCTGGGCCCAACCGATGGGGGCGGGATGATCTTCGGGTGGTCGTCCTTCTTCTCGTTGATTTTCTTCCTCTTGCTGATCTTGGCTTTCCGAAGGCGGTGAAGCCGATTTTGGTGGTGCGGCCGGCGGGATTCGAACCCGCGCAGCAGGCTTTTCCCGAGCCGCATGGGAAGCCTGAGTCCTTTGGCAGCGCTTAGCTTTAACCAGGCTGGACCACGGCCGCACGATAACAACTTGTTATGAAATCTTAAAATGTTGGTGTTAAAGTCGGTCCCGCGCTACCTCGGTGAGCTGGGTCTTCGTCAGCAGTCCCACCAGCTCCCCTTCTAGGTTCAGGACGGGAAGGCTGGAGAATCGCCGCTCGAGCATCAGGCGCGAGACCTCGGAGAGTTTGGCGTCGGTTCGCGTCGTCGTGGCCGGCTGAGTCATGATGTCCTCGACGAGCAAGTTTCGTATTCGCTCGCTCTTGTAACGATCCGGGACGACCTCCTGAAATGCGGCCAACTTCATCGCCACGTCTCGCATGGTCACGATGCCGACGAGCTCTCCCCCCTCAACCACGGGTAGCCCGATCAAGTCCTCATCGAGCAACAGTCGGCGGGCGTGAATGACCCGATCGCTGGGCGAGATGGTCCTCGGGCTAGCCTGCATCACCTGACCCACGTAGATCTCCTCGTACCACGAGCACACCTTCGCGAAGTCGAGCTTCGTCACAATCCCCGTGAGGTTTTCGCCATCGACCACTGGTAGCCCGCTCACGTCGTGGTCGAGCATGATCTCCGCCGCACGCTTCGCCTTGACGTCGGGGGCAACGGTAATCGGGTTAGGGGTCATCGCGTTCGAAACGTGCATCCGACCCGGGGGCAAGCGGTAGGCGGCACTCGACCCAAGTTCGCGCGCTATATCCTTCTCGGTGATCATGCCCACGATTTTGCCCGCCTGAAGCACCACGAGGCGTGAGATCTCATTCCGTTGCATGAGGTCGATTGCGTTCGCTAGGGGCTGGTCTTTGTCCAGCGTCACGACTGGCGAGCTCATAATCTGGGTTACGCGCATTCAGACACCTAGCTTGGCGACGCCCTTCGCGAGGTCGGTCTTCGTCAGGATGCCGATTAATTTTTCATCCTCAACCACAGGGAGCCCACCTATTCCATGTGCGAGCATCAGGCTCGCCGCGCGGGCAACATCTTCCTCGCCACCAATGGTCATCAGCCCGGGCCTCATCATGTCCTCGGCGGTCAGCAGGGCGATGTACTTCACGTAGCGATAACGGGGTCGGTCGGCTCGTTCTGCTTTTCTAGTATAGCGAACCCTTCGCTGCATAATCCCCTCCGCCGGCTTCTCTAGTTGCGCCAGGGCGATATCGCTTTCGGTTATGACGCCGATGGGTTTCTTGCCTTCTGCGACAATCACACGGCTTATCCTGTGTTTCCCCATGAGCTCGACCACATGCGCCAACGAGTGCATTCGGTCGACCGTCACGATATCGGTACTCATGAGCTCCCTGACTTTAACACGACCCCCGAGTTGTTCGGCGAAGTATCTCGTCAGGTCGGTCTTGGTGACGATGCCCGCGAGCTCCTTCCCATCGAACACGACGAGGCTGCCTATCCCGTGGCGGAGCATGAGTTCGGCGGCCTTTCCCAAGTCGGTCCCGGGTGCCACGCTCACGAAACCCTCCTTCATCACCCGCGCCACCGGGATGTGGTCGATCGGGCGGTGGCGCCAAGTCGATGCTCCCCTGCCCAAGCGCTCGGCAAGGTCGCGCATCGAAACGACGCCGATCGGCTTTCCCCGGTCGATTACCACGAGGCGCTTGACCCCATAGCGGAGCATCAAATTCTTCGCTCGCGCAACCGGGTCGGTGGGTGTGATCGCTATCACGGGCGAACTCATTACATCGGCTACCTTCAAATTAACAACTCCAGCATGTCTCGCTCGGTTATTATCCCCCTGAGTTCACCTCGTTCGACCACGGGCAAGCAACCGCAGCCCCGCTCGCGCATTAGCCCCGCGGCCTCGCCGAGGTCGGTCTCGGGTGTAACGGTCACCACGTCGCGGGTCATTATCTCTTCAATACCCACAGACATCGCCTCGTCCAAGCGCTGCGAGACCATGTGCTCGAACACCTTGCTCGTCCCGAAGTATCGGAGGATGTCGACGCTCGTGACGATGCCGACCAGCTCTCGTTCGCGCACCACGGGCAGGCGTCGGACCCCTCGGGAGATCATCCTTCGAGCGGCTTCGCGAATTTGAAGCCCGGGTTCCGCGGTGATTACGTGGCGGGTCATGTGGTAGCTCACGGGCGTTCCGGTCGTGGCCGGCACATAGGAGATGAAATCACGCTCGGTAACGATACCGGCAATCTGCTCGCGCCCGTCGAGGATGGGCACACCGCCGACGCCGGTTTGAAGGAGGAGCCTTGCCGCATCGACTATCGACATATCTGTGGTACCGTGAATCACCTCTTCGGACATGATTGTTCGCACGGGCTCGTTGGCCGCGGCGAAGAAGTTACCCTTCAACTTCTCCTGCACAATCCTGAACTTTTCACCCCCGCCCAAGAAGTCGATGATGTCGCGCGTGCGGACGATGCCCATTAGTTTTTTGGTTCCAGGGCTCGCCACCGGTAACCTTCGCACACCCCGCCCGACCATAAGCTCGGCCGCATCTTTTATCCGCATCGTCGGGGGGACCGTTATCACTGTTTTTCGCGCGATGGTCATAATGTCCCCTTCCTCCCGGTGGAGTTTCGACCTGAAAGCCAGCGGCCCACGCTTGATGGACTTGTAGTGGGGAAATCTCCGCACTCCATCACCCACATGCCGCTCTTACGATATTGGAGCGACTTACGATCCCCACGAGATTGCCCTCGTCGACGACCGGGAGCCTGCCCACGTCGCGTCGGAGCATAAGTTCGATCGCCTCGGCGACGGGCATGCTTGGGGTGGCAGTTATCGCGGGGGTGCGCATGACGCTTCGCACTTTGGTGGGTGGGCGGCCTCCCTTCACCGATTCTCCCGCCAATCGGATTCCCCCCGAGCGAATGATGTCAGATCGGGTTACCATGCCGATGACCTCGAGCTTGTGTTTTGGCTTGTCGTAGCGCGTGACGGGCAGGCCCGAGTAGCGATTTTGTTCCATGGTGCTCCAGGCCTGAGATATTTCGTCGTCCTGCTCGCAGGTTACGACATTTCGGGTCATGATATCACCAACCGTGGGCTTCGCCTTCATCCCACCCGCGATTTTTTTGAGGATACCACCCAAGCTTAGTAGTCCGATCACGGTCTTGTCGCTGTAGCTCTGGACCACGGGCACGTTTGAGATCTCGAGCTTGACCATATCCCTACCGAGCTCGACCAAGTTGCTGGTGGGAGTTGCTATGAGCCGGGGTGGAAACATGATGCCTGCGACGGGGATGTTGGAACGAGTCGAGGTGATGCGAATAATCTGGCGGGCGGTGATGATGCCTTCGAGCCGCCCTCCATCGATGACGGGAAGAGTTCGAAGGCCGCTTGAGCGCATGACCGCCCGAGCTCGGGTGACGAGATCGTGTGAGCTGACGAAAACAGAGCAGGGTTCCATCATGTCGCTAACGCTGGCTCGCATGAGCAGGTTCCGGCATGCCATTTCACCATCTACCCGCCCATGGTGTCGCGGCAGTGCTCACAGACCCACATACCGTTAACTTCGTGGAGGGCAGTTGTAACCTCACCGCAGACCTCACAGACGCTCTGCTCGATTTCCTCACGTGTAGGCTCTTCGGGACCTGTCACGACGCCAATGAGCTCGGGGGAGATCGCGGTGATGTCGCTCGCGGTTAGGATGCCTATGAGAATCCCGCGCTCGACCACGGGCAAACGTCGGATTTTGAGGCGGGCCATCATCCGCGCGGCCTCCGTGATATCTGCGTCGGGGCCGATCGTCTGTATGGGGGTCGACATGATCTTGCCGACCCTGACCTTACTGGGCATCAGGTTCAGGCTCACGACTTTCATAAGTAGGTCGCGCTCGGTCAGGATTCCAACGGGTTTTTTGCTCTTCACGATGATGATGCTTCCGACCCCCCGCTCGGCCATGTTCTTTGCCGCTTTGGCAACCGTGGTGTTCGGTGTCGCCGTGAGAACTTTCTCGGTCATTGCGTCCCGCACCGAAACGATGCGCTTCAAGAGCTCACCATTTCAATATAGGTTGGGTTATTTAAAACTTGTAGCGTATGTTAGCAATTTATCGAGCACGTTAAATTTCGGCAGGATTGTCCTGAGTTATTAGTTGAACCCAATCTCATGTCGAACGTTCGCCACCCGCGCGACGTTAAGTTAAAATCGAGGCGTTCAGATTTCTAACTGCCGGGGTAGCTCAGTGGTCAGAGCACCAGACTCATAGCCTTGTTGGCGGTTATGAGTGCTGATCCACGAGATGATGTGAGACATCTGGGGGTCGCGGGTTCGATACCCGCCCCACTGCTGGAGACCCCTCCTGCAGGGCGAACGGCACCACCGAACTCCGCGACAACTTCAGTCGCTATCCCGCGCCACCAATTAGCCTCAAAACTGGTAAAAAACAAGCAGATGTTCAAATGATTAAATAAATTGATTACTTGTGGAGGTTTTAGCTCTGAATGTAAGGTGGGCTAAAAGTTTTGGCGAAGGTACTTATTTGAACAGCATCACCGAGAGTAATGCAAGTTTTTATAAGGTTCGATCCTGCGCTACTTCTTCCTTCTTCGGGAGCAGCTTCCAGAGCGACACAGATGCGGCGAGGGCAACCACCGCGCACATCAGGTAGGGCGAGGTCGGACCGTAGGCATCAGCGAGCGCCCCACCCACCCCCGGGAACAAACCCCACCCCACCGTGGCCACGGCGTTGAAGATCCCAACCACATAGCCAAGATTTTCCCCCTCGCCAGCCTTCGAGACCATGCTCATCACCGCTGGGTAAATCGCTCCCTCGGCAGCGGCCAAAATTGAAATGATGGCCGCGAGCGCCAGGTAACTAGAGATCAGGGCGACGCTGGCCAAGGCGAACGCGGACCCAAACATCCCGGCCAAGATGCTCGAGCGGTGGCCGATGCGGTCAGAGAGGCTACCCATGGGAACGAAGAGCACCGCCCGAATTCCCGCGAATAGCGTGATGAGGAAGCCTACCTCGACCTTCGGTATGTCCAGCCCCTCGGCGGAAGTTGCGTAGGCCGGGAAGAGCGTGAAAATTACTGAGACGACGCCCACGTAGATGAGCCCCACGAAGCAAGCCGGCCAGATGCTACCGAGCTGTAACTTTCTTTCGACGGGCTTGGGCTTGGGTAGGGGCATCCCAGCGATGATGACGGTGGCGATGAGCGCAACTAGACCGCTAAGCAGGAAGGTTTGCGCAGGTCCGATTGCCACGTAGATGGCCCCGCCCATGATCGGCCCTATCGCGAATCCCACCGCCCACGAGGTCCCGTAGGCGCCCATCGCTCGTCCCCGCTCGTTCCGTTCTGAGAGATCAGCGACCGCGCTCTGTGCACTAATCCATATCGGCGCCTCGGCTGCCCCTTGGAAGAATCGGAGGGCGATGAGCCAGATTACCACGTCCACGAGGGAGTAAAGCGCTAGCACGCACGCCGTCAGGGAGAACCCGAGCATGAGGAGGGGCTTCCTGCCCCGACGATCGCCCGCGCTCCCAACCGGCACCGAGAGGAGAATCATAAGGATCACGTAGGCAACGCCGAGCATTCCGATCTCGGTATAGCTCGCCCCCAATTCCTTCGCGTAGAGGGGCAGCGCTAGTCCGGCCATTCCCATCGAAAGTGCCATGAGGGCCATGCCCGCGAGTAATTGGCGCATGGTCGAGAGTCGACGGGCAGCACTAAATAATTTATAGGATTGGCTCCAAGTTCGAGCGGTGGCGGTTTGCTAAAAACTCCAATCGTGATCGTGAACTTCAAGACCTACACCCAATCGGTGGGCAAGCAAGCGGTGGAGCTCGCCAAGACGATCGCTTCGGTGGCCAAGGAAAAGGGGATAAGCGTCGCGGTTGTCCCTCAGAACCTAGATCTTTTCCGGGTCGCGAGCCAAATTAACATCCCGGTGCTCGCGCAGCACATCGATCCCATCACCCCCGGCGCCCACACGGGATGGCTGTTGGCGGAAGCGGCGAAGGCGTCGGGAGTGGTTGGTTCGTTAATCAATCACTCGGAGCGCCAGCTTCAGCTTGAGGAAATCGAGCAAGTGGTGGGGCGGCTGCGAGAGTTGGGGCTAACGAGCGTCGTCTGCGCAAGGGATCCGGAGGTTTGCAAGCGGGTCGCAGCATTCAAGCCCGATATGGTTGCGGTCGAGCCCCCCGAGCTGATAGGGTCAGGGCGAGCTGTTTCTAAAGTCAAACCAGAGGTCGTGAGCGACGCGGTCAAGCTCGTGCACGGGGTCAATCCAAGGGTCCGAGTGCTTTGCGGCGCGGGGATAACAAGCGGCGAGGACGTGCGGATCGCGCTTGAGCTGGGCGCCGAGGGTGTGCTCCTTGCATCAGGTGTGGTAAAGGCCCCCGACCCCAGAGCAGCGATGTTGGACATCGCCAATGGGATAACCTCGAAGTGAAATGGGGAAAATTAGGAACTTCCCTTTCTCGCCAGCATCTTCAGGGCTTCGACCGGTCTAGGCTCGAGTCGTTTCTCCAGTTCTAGGATGAATCGGTCAGCCGTGGCGCCCCCGATCTGCCAGAGGTCGATGTAGAGTTGGGCGAGCGTCGCAACTCCATCCTTGCTCACGTGCCCAAGGTGGGGGTCCTGCCTTAGCACAAACAGGTTGCGCCGCTCCACATTCGATTCCGAGAACTTCCGTCGCACTTCATCCGGGTCTGCGTAGACGAAAATTTCCTCGTAGTGGGTTGGTGTTTCGTTGAACTTGAGTCGGTAACCCGAGTATGCGGTGAAGATGGACCCTGTAGGGAGCTCGCTCTCGATCTTCGACACCGAGTCGGGTGAGTACGTGCTGTAAACGACATCGCCGGCTAGGTTTCGGGTGCTCGCCCAGTAGGAGAGGATCTTCTTTGGGTCCATCACCCTGAACCCGAGCGGCTTCTTCTCGATCGCGCGGAACTGGTTGAGCTTCGCCACGAGGCGGTTGACGGTATCCATCGACAGCCCGCATGCCTGAGCCAGCGATTTTTGGCTCATGAACGACTCGTTCCGTTCATAGACCCGGTAAAGAATCTCGCGGAGAACGCGATCAACCTTTTTCACCCTCATACACAACCAATTTCTGAACTTTTCCTATTAAAGGTTTCGGAAAAACCCGATAAATATATACAAAACAAGCTCATAATCATAGTAGCAAGCAAAATTAGCAAAGCATTTAAACGGGTTATTCATAGTATCAACCATGAAGTGCCCCCGATGTGGATACGAGTGGAAGCCAAAGATCCCACAACCAAAGGAATGCCCGCGTTGCAAGGGGAGAATGGATTACATCGGAGCTATGGGGGTACCTAAGATAAAAAAAGGAGGTGAAAAAGAAATGACTAGCAAACTTCCTTGGGCAACCGTAGCAGTCATCATAGTAGTAGCAGCAATTGGAGTATGGGCTCTCTACGGGACCCCTGCAGGAGAAGTGACTCCGCCCGGACAGCCCGCCACCATAAATGTACCAACAGCCCCAGGGATCGCCTTCGCTAAGGGGATACCAACTTACTCAGGGATAGAGAACATCTACATCATGCAGCGTAAAACTAACAGCTACGTAAACACCACGAACTTGAGCAATCACGAGAACCTCCAGGTCTATCAGGGAAACAAAGCCGTCATTGAAGATACTGGGCTACCCGCTGAGAATGTCCCCTACGAAAATCTCTTCGATATCGTCGTCGCCGTCAAGGGGCACAAAGAGAATATGGCCTACGTCGTCAAGGAGAACATGTACGTGAGGTTGGTCATCAGCGGAGCGTTCAGCGACGACGTGAGCACCCTCACCACATTAGCTAGATATGTATTCGACAATGATGTCGGGCCGACCAACTGGATTCGCGTGAACCACGTATTCGACAACAGTGGCAACGGTTACAAACTCAAAGCGGGCGAAAACATCTCGCTGACCGTGTACTACTACTGCTACAAGTAAGGACTTTATCTTCCATACTCTTTTTTCCTTTTTTTAATGGATTAGCGTTAGCTAACGACTTATATCTCTTCTGGACGATCACTATGTTGGAAGGTGTGAAATGTGGATAGAAAAGGGGTAGCGATCCTCGCGTTGACCGTCGCCCTTGTAGCTATGGGAATTGGATGGTTAAGCTCTGGGTCGAGACCTCATGAGAACCTACCTTACGACAACACCTATGAGTGGACGGAGATCTTCCGCGGATATGAGGCATACCTCGACCGAAGGATATCCTACTCCCTCGTTAGCGGAACCAGCATGGAGCCGACGTTCGGGGAGGGCGATGTGATTCTTTGGGTCGAAGTCGAGGGGGAGGATCTCAAGGTGGGCGACATCATCATTTACAAACATCCGACTAGGCCTGGGATTGACAACATAGTCCACAGGATAATCGAAGTGGGGATGACGTACGGAGAATATCGGTTCATAGCCAAAGGGGATAATCTCCCGGAGCCCGATCGTAATTGGATCCCTGAGGGAAACGTACATGGTCTCGTGATCGGTGTGATTTACGCGGCTGAGGTCAGCGGCTAATTCCAGTTGCGAAGGTTTTTCCTCCAACAAAAGAAAAAATAATGTTCAATCTTACTTCTTGTCTATAAAATTGCTGATGATCGTACTTGACCATTTTTAGTCATCGTTGGATAATTGACTTTTGTTAAAAAGGTTTCGGAAAAATCCGACATGGGTTAGTCTGGGCGAGCGGGCCAATTCACTTTTCAAGGTTTCGGAGTGGTCCGTGATGGCTGGATTTGCTTTCCCGCCTTAAACGCGCCAAAACCCGAGATTGAAGTGCTGAAAAATGGCGAAAAATTGGTGGCCACCAATGGAATCGCCTATTTACACACTAGGAAGGGAGCTTCTCTCAAACGGTAGGGTTAGTCAGATTGAAATATGTCTAGCCACGGGGCTCCCTTCCTGGAAAATTTCGCGATTTTTCAAACGTTTTGAGCTTCTGGGATTCATTGAGGTCGAGCTGGAGCCCCGTTTCATCCGAGGGCGGCCCCGAAAGCTCTGCAAGCTCACCGCAAGCGGGATCAGGTACTTCACGGGCCTGCTGAGGGAGGCACGCAATGAGGTCGATGGTGAGGGCCGCGCCTCCCGGCGACCCGTTACAACTAGGGAGGGTGAGCTCGGTGGGTAGTGAGCTTAGGAGCTGGACGGAGCCGAGCTTGAGGCAGAGGACAAGTGCGGTAGCAGTGCTATTCATGTTCGTGGTTTTCCACATCAACCCACCTGTAGCGGCCATGGCTACCGGCACGCAAGACGCGGGGGCCGAACTTGAGAATCAGGTAGTGGAGAACCAGCTAACGGATAACCAAATATCAGGGAATCAGCCCCCTGATAACCAGATAATCGATAACTACGTTGTGATCGAAAATCAGCCCCCCGATAACCAAATGACCGATAACCAAGTTACTCATGAAAATCTACCTCCTGAAAACCAAGTTGTGCCTGAGAATCATCCTCCTGATAACCAAATTGTACCTGAGAATCAGCCCCCCGAGAACCAGATAATCGACAACCAAATATCGGAAAACCATGTTCTCATTGAGACTTGGACTGGGGTAGCCGGGGCCCCAGCTGCTTGGCATCCACTCGAGATTTGGACGGGAGTTTCATCCGAGAATCAACTCCCCGATAATCAAATAACTGAGAACAAAATATCCGAGAACCAAATATTTGAGAATCAAGTTTTCACCGAAACTTGGACTGGGGTCGTTGGAGCTCAAGTTGCTTGGCAACCTGTCGAGACTTGGATAGGATTTATCGAGAGTCAGGCCATTGAGAACCAAGTTGTGGTGACGTTTGATAGGCGATTATCCGGAGACAGGGTAGGTCAACACAAAGCGCCACCTCTCTCCTCCGTGAACATGACAATCACCGCGTCCGTTTCAAGCCAAGTGGACAACACTACCTTAGCCGATTACTTCCCGAGGGATTGGACCGTGACCGACGCGAATGGAGGGATTGTCGGCATCCACGATGAAAATTACAACAGGATAGAGTGGGACGTTGGCGCAGTCAGCGATTCCGTTTCAAGGTCCTATGTGGTCAGATCTCCACAACTAACGTCACCCCCCACAAAATACTACTTCCACTCCGAGCTGACTTACAGCGGAGGGGACGCGGTCAGCGATGACTGGATGGTGATCGTCGCGGACCCGCCAGATAGTTTAATTCTAAGACCTAATAATGCAGGAACCTATACTCAGTGGTCAACACAATATCCATCTTCCGGAGCCCATTGGGACAAGGTCGATGAGGTGACGCTGGATGACGATTCTACTTATATCGAGACCTCGGCAACTGGAAATATAGATTCATTTGCGTTGGAAAATAGTGGACTTTCTGGAGGTACCATCATTTCCGTCACAGTTTGGTTTAGAGGAAAATATTTATCAGGGAGCCCGACTTGTAAAGCTTTCATTCGCACTAATGACAGCAATTACGTAGGTGCCCCAGAATCAATGGGGTCTGCTTATAGTGATTTTTCTTATACGTGGGAAAATAATCCTCAAACCAACAAACCTTGGACACTAGCAGAAGTTGACAACCTTGAAGCGGGGGTTACATGGGATTCAGCATCACCAGGGAGAGTGACCCAAGTTTGGGTGGTGGTCGATTATTCCACGGTAGAAGGCTTTAACCCAACAGGCTACAACCTCCTTGAAAACACAAGGCTCCTCAGTGGGACGCTCGATAATTTGGTGAGCGACGACGACAAGTATATGACTTTCAGAAGCTACGCTTCCACTTATGCCACGAGCAACAAAGGGCTGGCGGTTTATGGAGAAGGGACAGTCACGACACCTCGCTATCGTATATGGAATGGCAGTCCTCCTTGGGGCGGCGAGTTAAGTGCAAACGCTGTAACAGCGAGCATTCAGTGGGTGGTATTGGTCTCTGCTTTTACAGAGAACGAGAAGATACTGGGGACATTAAGCTCCTCTGGCGACCTGTATGTTCAAGTTTGGACAGGAACCTCTTGGACTACTCCCTTGCTTCTTAGCAACGTGGGGACAACCATAGATGCTTATCGAATTTTTGACATAGCATACGAGAGGGTTTCTGGAAGAGCTTTGGTGGTCTATAATAAAGACAATTTGGACGACTTGAGGTTTCGAATTTGGGACGGTTCTTCTTGGTCAGCCGAAAATACGATAGATACCCCTCTCGCAAGAATTCACTTTGTCGATATGGCGTCAAGTCCAAAAAGCGACAACATTTCCCTTATCATATTGGACAACAATACCGATGTCTATGGAATGATGTGGAATGGAAGTTCTTGGGGCAATATGGGTGACACGGCAGTTTGGGACGATACTGCTGCCCTTGGCGCTCAGGGACCCACCTTTTGTATAGCCACAGAGTTCGAGCAACAGTCTGGAGAAGCGATGTTTATATGGGGTGACGCTACGACCGACATCAATAACTATCGCACTTACGATGGTGTAACGCTCAGTAGTGTTACTACGCTCACCATCACTGACCAATTTGCCGTTACCGAATATGTTAGATTAAAAGCAGACCCTTCAAGCGACCGTTTGATGTTTGGTGTCAAAGATGATGGAGAAGACCTAAACACTCGTCAGTGGAGTGGGACAGGATGGGACACAGCGACGGAACACCCCGAGCACGATGGTTCTACCGAAGATGACTATGACTTCAACTTTGATATCGAATATGAAAACTCAGGCGGCAACGCATGGCTCTGGTGGGGAGATGGGGCTACTGTTTCAAGAAAACGTTGGACACCAACAACGGGTGCATCTGGGTGGGGAACTGCAACTACAACTGGCGATGACACAGCAAATGTCATTCTGAGGAGAAGTATGGACAATCGAATGCACGCTTGGGTTTATTATGACTCCACTGCTGCCCCAGCGGTCGAGTTATTGGAGAATAGCTTACCAAGCGGGGGTTCGTGGGGAACTCTTAGCGTTATAGAGGCTACACCAAGCACAACTGCCGACCCCGTATTGGAACCATTTGGGGTTGCCCTTGACACTTACCTGGGTAGCGTCTATACGGAGAACGTCGAGTTCACTGGCACCTCGAACACCCAAAGCTGGGACAACCTCGTTTGGACGGTCGACAGCTCTTGGACGACCGACAGCGTCAGCGTGACCCTTCAGCTCTACAACTACAACCTCGGACGGTACGCCTTGCCCGGCGAGGACGGCTACATAAGCTACACCTCCGGCGCAGCGAACACCGACCAGACCCAGAGCCAGACGATAACGACCAACCCAACTCACTTCCGCGACTCCTCGGGCAATTGGAAGCTCAAGATATCTGGGGTTAAGACCACGACCACGCGGTTCAACCTCAGGGTCGACTGGGTCGAGTTCAAGCCGAGTTGGGGTCAGTGGAGACTAATCGAGACTTGGGCTGGCACCATTAGCGCTCCAGTTCAGTGGAACCTCATTGAAACTTGGACCGGCACGGTTGAGGCACCTGCAGTATGGCAGCTCATCGAAACTTGGACAGGGATGGTGGAAGCCCCGGCCGCCTGGCAGCTCTTCGAGACTTGGACTGGAACGGTTGTGGCCCCAACCGCATGGCAGCTGATTGAGATCTGGACAGGGACTGTACGAGCCCCCGCTGATTGGCAACTCATCGAGACCTGGACTGGGACGGTTGAGTCTCCAGTCGCATGGCAGCTCATCGAGACTTGGACTGGGAGTGTTCGAGCCCCGGCCGCCTGGCAGCTCATCGAGACATGGACTGGAACGGTTGATGCACCCGCCGTATGGCAGCTCGTCGAAACCTGGACCGGAACAATCTCAACACCTGCTGCATGGCAGCTGATCGAGACTTGGACAGGTACGGTTGTGGCTCCAGCCGCATGGCAGCTAATCGAGACTTGGACTGGGACGGTTGAGTCTCCAGTCGCATGGCAGCTCATCGAGACTTGGACCGGCACGATCTCAGCACCTGCCGCATGGCAGCTAATCGAAACTTGGACTGGGACGGTTGTGGCCCCGGCCGCATGGCAGCTGATCGAGACTTGGGCTGGAATCATCGAAGCTCCAGTCGCATGGCAGCTGATCGAG
>Ga0315312_1001439_pt1 | contig 18615 bp, 27 predicted proteins | sample TDP7_MG_FD_203629 | JGI IMG/M metagenome (GOLD analysis project Ga0315312, IMG submission 203629) | Freshwater sediment microbial communities from Lake Towuti, South Sulawesi, Indonesia - TDP7 | ecosystem: Environmental > Aquatic > Freshwater > Lake > Sediment | place: Indonesia: South Sulawesi... | reverse complement strand
GACAATGAGGTACGCGTTGACGGCGTTGTCTACGGCGAAGCAAGCGTCGAGGACGGCGCTTGGATATATGGCGATCTCGTACTCCTTCCTCGCCGCTTCCAGCTTATTCTCCGCTGCCTTGACATAGTCTCGGACCCCTATCTTCTCAGCCATAACATCGTCCCCCTATTGAGGATGTATGCTCCTCTCACTTCTTCCTCCTTCTCTAGGAGGAGCCCAGTCACCACACCATCCTTATCGACTAGGACGAGGTATCCAGATAAGATGCCGAAGATCAACCCCAATTCAATGTATAACCCTCGTTTGAAGCCGTCCAAAGAAACCGTTACGGCCTCGATCGGTACGTCGTACTTTACCTCCAGGTCCATAATCCTGTATTCTATCTCATTCTCCACGCCCGAGACCACGATCAACAGATCCAGATCGCTCTCTGGATCAGCCTCCAATCTTGCAACCGTCCCGAACAGGATGACGGCAAGCACCCTTGGGTCATCCGCTAGCTCTTTGGCCACCCGAACAGCTTTTTCTATCAAAAAATGTGAATAGACTGCGGGCTTCTGGACGACATCGAGTAAATGATTGCCCCTTCGGCTGGCCACATACTCCTTTCCGTTGGAGAGGACTAAGTTGTTTTTCAGCATTTCTCCCAGCGTTTTCGCGAGCCAGGGATCGCTTAAGCCCGTCTCAGCCCTAAGCTCCGAGAATCGTTTCGGACGTTCCAGTAATACCGCTAACACCTTCACTTCGGGTTTAAGGACGACGTAGGGGAGATTTGAACCTTCTTCAATACGGCGCATAAATTCACTTAATTGAATTAAGTATTTAAACCTTCCCACGCCATTTACAGAAAATGCGCAAGCTGCCGACTTCAGTCGCGGAGAGTGTCAATTGGTAGAAAGCCTGTAATATATATCAGCCTATGAAAAGGCAATGGCAAACTCTTAACTTAGGTTGTGAATACAGAACTAAATAGTTCGCGATTAAGGAGCTGAAACCCTTGTCTGGAGAGAAAGTGCTAGTAACAGGCGGCGCCGGCTTCATCGGAAGCCACATCGTCGACAGCTTGCTCGCCAAAGACTTTGAAGTCACGGTTCTAGACAACCTCTCCTCAGGAAAGATGAAAAACATAGAACAACATCTCAACAAAGAGAATTTGCACTTCATAAAAGGCGACATTAGAGACGATGATGCAGTCAAGCAAGCAGTAAAAGACATCGACGCCGTCTTTCACGAAGCCGCGCTCGTAAGCGTAACCAGATCGGTCGAAAACCCCTTTCCTACGAACGAGGTGAACGTGACAGGTACGCTGAACTTGCTCAAGGCAAGTTTAGAAGTCAGCGTCAAACGCTTCATCTACGCGTCATCCGCATCCGTTTACGGGGAAACCGAAACCCTACCCAAGAAAGAGACGCTACCAACCCGACCGATATCGCCCTACGCGACTTCTAAACTGGCAGCTGAAAACTACTGCAAAGCCTTCCATAAGGTATATGGCCTCGAAACAGTCTCTCTACGCTACTTCAACGTCTACGGCCCAAGACAAACCCACGGTCCATACAGCGGAGTGATCACCATCTTCACAAACCGCCTCTTAAACGACGAACCACCAATAATCTATGGCGATGGAACGCAGACGCGCGACTTCACAGATGTGCAAGATGCAGTCCAAGCCTCAATGCTTTCACTAAAATGTAAAAACGCGGTTGGCGAAGAATTCAACGTAGCCACCGGCAAGCAGACCACGATAAACCAGCTAGCACAAACGCTTCTGCGCCTCACGGGCAAAACAAGCCTACAACCGAAACATACAGACCCAAGAGAAGGTGACATCAAACACAGCTACGCCGACATAAGCAAAGCAAGAAGAGTCCTAGGATACGAGCCGAAAATCACCCTCAAAGACGGGTTGAACACCCTCGTAGAATGGTATAAAAAATCCAAAGGCGCGCAATGCAAACCATTATGAGCGACACCGAATAAATTAAAGAGGAACAAGATGCCGTCGCCAAAAAGCGAGTTGTACAAAAAGGTTAGGGTCATCTACGTCAAAACAGACTTCTTTGAATCCCTGATGCAGAAGGCCCTGGGCAAATACGGATTCAGGATGACCCTGGCCAAAACCCTAGGATACTCATCACCGAACGCACTAAAGCAAAACACAGAGGAGAAGGGAATACTCGCAAGGAGATTCCTGAAACTCTGTGAGATAGCTGGTGTCGAAATCAAGGAGGTAGAACCCCACATAGTGGCGGTCGTCTTCTACGGAAATCGTAAAAAGAGAAAATTCAGCCAAAAAGACTACGCGCGAAAAAAACGTAAGAGGCAAATCGTAAGCATAGTCCCTAACCTGCCTACCCACAAAGACAGCGGTGTAAGCATTAACGGTTAAAAAGCGCATATATCGTATGTTCTAGGGATAAGAGCATGGAGAGAAGAGTTATCGCAACGGTCCTCCTAATGTTCGGCCTAACGTCCTTGGCCCTAGCCATCTACCTCAACCAACTTGGCTTGCTGGAGGAAATCACCACACTATTGTTCAACGTGGGCAAAACAAGCCTTCCGTGAGGGGGAACGCAAGCCATGGCCAAGAAGCGTGTAAAGAAGGAAGGCAAAGAAAAGAAGGAGACTCCGAAGAAACGCCTCAAGCTTAGATGGCTCAGGCTCCTATCCCAACTCTCCTTCCTCACTCTGTTCCTACTGGCCCTAGTGAATTTGGCTCCACTACAGCCTTGGATCATCGTCCCCGTCTCACCTCCTTACGGCGCTTTCAGCACGCTCCAAGCCACGCTCTCAACACCGATCCTACCACTGCTGCCAATAGCATCAATACTCCTATTCACCATACTCCTCGGCAGGTTCCTATGCGGCTGGGTCTGCCCATCGGGCTTCATTCAAGACATCCTCAGCGAAGTGAAACGCAAGCACACTACGATCACGCCGGAAACACACAGCTGGATGAAGAACATAAAATACCTCATTCTAGGTGCAATCCTCTTAGTCAGTTGCAGCCTAGCCCTATCCTTGACCCTTGGGATGGGAGATCCCTACAAGAGAGCCCTAGGTGTCTTCTCAACAGCACCCTACACAACACTGAGCCCAGAGGCAACAGTATTCATCCTCATCCCAGAATCGGTAAAACAGCTCCAACAATGGATGGCCACATCACCCCTCATACCGCTGGAACAACTATGGACCATAATCTTGCAGATACCACCCCTCTTCTATATCCGAATGCTAATCGCAGCAGCCTTCATAATCACCTCAATCTACGTCCCGAGATTCTGGTGCCTATACGTCTGCCCGGTCGGAGCACTGATGGCGATTCTAAGCCAGTTCAGCCTCCTAGGAATGAAGAGGGACATAACGAAGTGCACTAGGATCCGTGCTTGCGTTGAGAAATGCCCGATGAGGGTCAGGATCCTCGACCTGCCATGGGAAAAGTTCAACGACCCAGAATGCACACTATGTCTAGACTGCGTAGACGCCTGCCCAAGAAAGGCACTAAAGCCAAAGTTCCCCTAGCTCAAAACATCAAACATTTTTTTCCGAAATGCTTATTTATCAGATAGTCTACATAAATCAGATAGAGAAAAATGTCGGAAAACACAGAGCTCAAGGTCGGGAAAAGAGGGGAAATCTACACAACTCGTGAATTGAGAAAGAAGGTGGGTTTCACCCTAGGTGGAAAGGCTTTGGCTAGAATAGAGGGAGGCAGACTGATAGTCCAGCCAAAGCCGACAGCACTGACACTACTCAAAAAGCCTAGGGTAGAAGCAAAGCCGATAAGTCAAGAGGAACTGTCAAGGCTCAGACGGGAGCTTGCTGAAGAGCTTGAAACCAAATAAACCTGTCTTCATGGACACAACCTTCCTACTACCATTCTTCAGGGTGAACATCGAGGTCGAGGGCTTCAGCCTAGACAAATTTGAAAGCTTCCTAACAAAAATTTCTAAACTCCACTTCAGCGAGCTCTCCATATTCGAGGCAAAAGCAAAGATCTTTAGGCTCTCAAGGGAGAACAAAGCCTACACACCAGCCCTAGAGGACTTTGGAAAAAACTTGACCGTACTCAGAGGAGACGAGAGGTTCATCTTCCACCCCTACACAGGGCAAGATGACAGGTTCTTCAACTCAATTTCAGCCAAAGACTTGGCACTCGACAGCTTCGATATGATCATACTTGCTCAAGCCCTAAACATAGGGCTACTGGTCACTGAAGACGAAGAAATCCTGAGAATAAGAGATCGAGAAGAATTCGTAAAGGATCCCACGCTCAGAACTCTAAAGATTAAACGATGGAAGGAGCTAGAAATATGATCGCGCCCATCCTCTAGACCACAAACAATAGAGTTGGACTCAAAGACTTTACTCAAATGAGTTTGAAACCAGAGGGATGGTCCACCGGCCTAGTGAAGTTCCACCACCTAGTCTTGTACTTCTTGTCACGTATATCCGAAGCCAGCTTCAACTCCTCATCATCGAATTTGGACTCGAGGAACTCAACACCCAGAGCTTTTCCGAACCCATACTTCAAAGCTTCAAACACCTCGTCAAAGCCTACGTCCCTCCCAAGTTCCCCACGAAGACTTGTGACCCTCTCTTCAACAGACTTTATCATCTTGTCACTTATCTTCTCCCCACTGACCTTCAGGGCGCTGAACATGGTTCTGACATCTACCATCAGCAGGACCGTGCCGTGTTGGAGGACTACTCCCCGTCTTCTCGTCTGAGCGCTACCAGAGATCTTCCTCCCGTTGACGATGATGTCGTTTATCGGCTTAAACTCAGCCTCAACGCCGAGCCTACGTAAACCCGCAACTATGCCTCCGCATATGACCTCGTACGACTCCGAGATGTCGTTTGGAACCCTTCCCTCGTCTCGGCTCACTATTAGGCTATAAGTTAACTCGCCATCAAAGGCGTGGAAGACAGCTCCTCCGCCAGTAATCCTCCTCACTACATCTATCCCAAATTTCCTGCAATGTTCAAGGTTGACCTCCTGCTCCACTGTTTGAAAGTACCCTATCGAGACAGCCGAAGGCTTCCAACGATAGAAGCGCAGCGTGTTTGGAGCCAAACCAGCAGACATCCTCCTCAGGATCGCCTCGTCGATGGCCATGTTCATGTAACAATCATAAACGTCGAGTCCGACGAGTCTCCATACATCACTCATCTAAGGCACCCCCCGAGTTCAGCCTCACTCATCACCGTCAACACATCATCTCTTAGTAGCCTCCTAGGATAATTGTATATCGGTCCGCCGGGGCGCTCGTTGTAGAAAGGTCTGTTGCAACTTGGGCAGCCCGAAGTCATGAACGGCTCCCCCGTCTCGACGATCCGTTTCAACTCTCCGCTCGAAACACCAAAGCCTATTATCTTCCCGCCATCTGCAAAAATCATATTCTCAACTCTCGCCTTCCCCTGAGTTATGAGATAGTGGGCTATCTGGATTCTCCTGTAACGACGCAACGACGGCTGAGGTCTATCATAAAGCATTGTTCCGGGGACAGGGGTAAAAGCGAACAAACCAGGGTAAACGCCCATATCAACAAGCTCTTGAATAAGATGAACAATCTCCTCGTCCGTTTCGCCGAGACTAACGATGATGTGAGTGGACACCCTTCCTCTTCCGAGAGTCTTCACAGCGGTCTTCAAAGCTTCAAAGTGCTCATCCCAAACGTAAGGTCCACCAACATCTCGACCCTTGACCTTGTCAAACAACTCCCTCGTCGCGGTGTCCACGGCAAAACATATCCTATCGACACCAGCTTGAGCCAACTCGCCTATTTGAGTCGCATCCAGTGGCTGGCAACAAACCGAGATCGGCGCGTTAGTGCTCTCTCTAAACTCGGTCACTAGGACTACTAAGTCCTGAAAAACCCCGTCGTAGTTCAGGGCTTGAATGCAGAGACGCTCTACGGGTCCACCGTGAGAGATCATCATAACCCCAGAAACGACATCTCTCATTGGAAAAGAAGGCCAAGTGATCCTCGAGAGCATGCCTGCCTTCCCCCTACTGCTTCTAGCCTGCGGACAGAAGGCACAGTTTGCATCGCACTTCCCAGGATGATAAGTCATCAGGTAGATGGTTGTAGGCATAACATCAGCATTGCCTTGAATTAGACCAAGAACCACAGCAGAACCCAGCGATACACGAATCCTATCCGGCAAGGTCGAAAACCTCGAAAAGAATAGTTGTTTAAAAATGAGTTGATTTGAAAAATCTTAAAATTTACGGAAAATCTGTCCATCTGTGAGTTCTAACGTCCTCTCTTCATTGTTTAAAGCACGCATTCAGCAACTCCTCGCGAAATCTAGCTCAATTTCTCAATGACGATTTTGTTCTTTCCCTCAGGATAGATTTCTATCTCTTCCCCGTTACGGAGAGAGAGGACTTGTTCAATGTCTTTGGGGATTCTAACGACGAGACTTCGGCCAGAGTATCCTACTTTTCTTCTTAGTCGAAATCGATATTTTCTCATCTCATCAATTTGGGTACGATACGGTTCAGAATTAATCATTCTATCGATCTTTTTTGATTCTTCTTCATCAATAAAGATTTCGATACAGTTTTTGCATTCATAACCTACAATCGGGTTTATTTTGATTTTGCCGTTAAAGAGTGACAGCTCCGTCTCGATTTTCTGAACATCCCCCCCACAAATAGGACACTCCTTCAACGTTTCAACCTCCTATACAAATCAATATCTGTTTTCCCACTTTCAAAAGCGGTTTGAATAACATAACATTTTCTTTGTTCTACGTACAAGACAGTAATGAATTTTTCTTTCTCTGTTTTGTATATCGCCCTAGTTCTTTCAAGCTCGTTTATTTTCACTCCCTGTTCAATGGTCTTTACCACTTCATCATTTGTAATTCTTCGCTCGATCATTCTTTCTCTAGCATGCTTCTTGAATACTATGCGTTTTCTAGCGGGCAATATGTGACACTTCTCTTATATACTTTTTTGAAGTGAAAAGTGATATATGGCACTTCCTGAGAACTTAAATGGTTTTAACGCTTAGTTTTCCCCATTAACGCTTACTTTCGCTTCCTGAAAAGCATTACGCCGTCGTGGTGGAGGACGTGATCGTTGAGATTTGAGATTGAAGGGGAGAAGTACGAGCTTGAGTACGATCCTCAAGATCCCTTTGTCGCTCCACATCTTGCAGTCGCGTACTGTTCTAGACTCGCGGAGGATTTCATGCCTGTCCTCTTGGATCCAAGAGAACATGGTAGCAAACCCTATCCGCCGGAGCTTATGGCATATAGGCTGATCGTCGACTCGAAGGCGCAAAAGTTATGCATCCTATACGAGGTGTACTGGAGGAGGCAGGACTGCACTTGGAAAGAACTCAACAAGGACCATGACCATGATTATGAACAGATTCAGGTTCACTTCAACATGAAAACCGGTGAGAAGGAGAAGGTCGTTGTATCTTCTGTGGGGCCAATAGAATATGCCGGGCATGGCATAGAGGGCTACTCTCACATCCGCAAGGCGAGAGTCAGGGATGTCGAATACACTACGTCACCGAAAGATCAGTTCCCATGGGGTGAAGACCACGGGCAAGAGAACGCTACCCAGATTAGGGAGATACCGATTGGGCGGTTAGCATTTGAAAAAGGAAGACCTGTCGTACTAGTCCTCAACTGCTACCACGCCTTTGCGGGTCTAAAAAGTAAGTCCCGGGTAAAGGAGAGAAATGAGTTGAACCCGAGGTTAGAAAGGCTCGATCGTGGGCTTCTCGAGAAATGGTATTACCGCCATGTCAAGAACAGATTCGGACACGACATCTCAAAGCCCTTCGATGAGCCATATGTAATGTATTATCCGCCGCCGGAAGACTTCAAATCAAGGCTAGTCTATGGACTCCTTTGGCTATTCTCCTGCCTCAAGAGAACCCTTTCTCAATAGTGCGCGCGTTGATGAATCGAACAGACATGAATTGGTAACTCATACGACAACCTTATATGCGAGACTCAAGTCCTCATTTCAAAAAACGGTAAGGAATCAGTAATGATCAAAGCTGTCTTCTTCGACCTCGGAGATACATTGGTAAAGGATCCAGAGTTCCTGCGAGAAAAGAGAAATAACGTGATCTCGCAATTCTTGAAGGACTTTGGTCACGAGAAGACTGTGGAAGAGCTAAAGGAGACGCTGGAAGAGGCCATCAAATACGTGGAGATGCAGTACAAGGGAAGTCCCAAGAAGCATAAGAGAGGACTCTTGCTGTCAGTCTTATTCAAAAAGCTGGGCGTCAAAGTAGATGGCGCCGTGCTTAACCAACTGGACGAGGAGTTCCGAAACATCTACCTGGAAGAGATGAAGCTGATGCCGAATGCTGAAGACGTTATTCTCTCGCTGAAGAGGAAGGGATACAAGCTGGCCATCGTTTCAAACGCGTCGACCGCAGAGGCAAATTTCATAATAGACAAACTCGGCCTAAGAAAACACTTCGACCTAGTAGTAATCTCGGAGGATGTTGGCCAAGAGAAATCGACTACAATCCCCTTCAAGATAGCGCTCGAAAAACTTCATCTTAAACCAGAAGAAGTCATGGTGGTGGGCGACAGGGAGGACGAGGACATTCTTGGAGCAAAACTTCTTGGAATGAAGGCGGTTAGAATACGTGGGCCCCATGGCCCCTACGGTGAGACACGAAAAGCAGATTATGAAATAGACGACTTAAGAGAGTTGAAGAGAATCCTGCCGCTCGATTGAGATCAGAAGCTAACTCTCATGTTGGAAGCAATCAGTATGATGATCGATCTGTCTATTGTTCATAATCATATCCTAACTCTAAGGTATAAAGGGTTCTAACCACTCTAAAAAAATGGTCCTCTAGATCCAACTTTTAGGAATTAGGTTGCAGTGTATGAGATGAGGTTCCAGGCGGTTCGGCCACCTCTTTCGGTTGGACAGTATCTGAGGTAGGCTCCCTCGCCTGGGTCTGGTCCAATGGTTTTCATAGTATCCTCAACCGCCTGCGCAACAGTCTTATTCTCCATCAAGAGCTTGTTGAGTAGGAATATGGTTGCCTTGTCCATGTATGGGGCTAGGACACCTTTGTCCCAGCTCATGATCACAGAGGCGCCTATATCGATTAGTGCCTCTGCCATGGTTGTGCTGTATAGGCCATGGCATCCAGCGATAATAATGACTGTGTCCTCGAAGTGTCCGTTCATGCTCTCTCTGACGAATTTGGGTGATATCGCAAAGTAGAACTTCTCGATATCCCAGGGGTTGGCTGGCGCAACCTGATCCGTCAGAAGCAACCATGTATGCCTGCCTGGGTCGTACTCCTCAGCTGTAAAAAGAAACACCGGATTCCCCGGTATTGGCTGGCCGGACGCGTTCATGAGGATGCCTGAATGGGTCCTGAACATGATCAGTTTATAACCCCTTGATGGGAGGTCTCGGTAGAAGTCGACGGTTATGCTAGTCCAGTCGTATACGTCCACACTGAAGCCGGCTTTCTCAAGAAGCTCTGTCGCCCTCACTATGAATGTCTGGTTCGGCTGCGTGACGCTAAGCTGGTCAACTATAGCAGCCTTGAGCTGGTTTTCCTCTGAAACATCTGTCCGTGGGGGGTTGATGACATAGCTTAGGGTCGCGAGCAGAAAGGCTACGCAGGATCCGATGAGGACAGAGTATCCGATCAGGTCCCTAAGCTTCCTCTTCCGATTGGTTCTGCGCTTAGCCATCTTGCTGCCCCAATTTGTGAGAAGTTACCCTAAAGGGCAAGTGGGACCTCGGACCAGTAAAAGTTTAGGGAAAAAGAAAAAGGAGATTGTGGTTTAGGTTCTGCGTCTTTTGATGACTAAGGCTCCTGTCGTGATTACGAGCATCGCTGCAAAATATGGTGCCAGTAGCGCTAGCTTGTCTACTGGGTAGGCTTCTCCTCCGACTGACGGTGCTGGCGGATTTCCAGGGGCCGCTTGGTCTACGATTGTTCCGTCTGCGACCCCATCGTCGTCCCCTAGGCCTCCATCGGTGAGTTGAATGGTTAGGGTGTCATCGCCGTCGTTGTCGCCCAGCGTCGTTATTTGAATCCATCCTTCAGGCACATGATACTTCCAGTATTGTGTGGTTGTTGGCATAGGCGCGGGAAACGTGATCGTGACGGTTACCGTGTCTCCCGGTGTCAAACCGGTCACGAGGAACGAGAAGAAGCCGTATGGAAAATTGAGATTGGGCTTACCCTCCGAGGGCAGATCAGCCTCGTCCACGACAGTCAAGTCCTGTAGGGTTCCTTTATCCGAGGTAAATGTAACGATGCCTCTACCCGTGACCGAGGGCACGCCTGGATAGGTCACATATCCTGTATCGGGAGCATAGTCTGTGTCAGGCAGGTTGGTAGCAAAGACTATGTCAATGGGCTGCCCCGCAGAGATCCCTATATCTTCGAACGCCAAACCCCACTCCATGAGGTGCAGATCAAAGTGTTGCACCCAATCAATCGCCTTAACCCATCCCCAACTACCTGCTTCTTCCCATCTGTACAGGGCATCGTTACAGATCATGTAGTCTGCTCCGATGTTTGCGATTGTGTCCTCCCCTACTGCGCCTCCAGTCTCCAGGTTTCGGTCCGTGTCCATGAACACATAATAACCCGCCTCGGTAGGACCATCTACCAAGTCCATTCTGAAGTATAGTGAAAAGGGGCCTTCGTCATGGGTAACGTAGCAGTCGGTGATGTCAACCCAACCATCTTCGTCACCAGTCGTGTCTCTAACTATTGGTGGTACCCCATCCCAAACCCACAGGATCAATCCTGCGTGGGTTGTTCGAACGACTTGAGCCAGCAAACAGAGGATAAAGACCAATGTGAACAGAGAAACTATCTTATGTTTCCTTGAAGGCTTCAATTCCAAACCCCAAAACAATACTCATACTATAAACTCAAGCCATCGACTAAAAAGCTTTTCGCTTGAAGACTACAACAAGCTTGATAGTAAAATCAAGTTTTCAATACCAGCACACAAAAAGTTGGGGGGCTTCGAGAGACATCACCGTCACTAATCTTAAATGGTTCTAACGCTTAGTTTTCCCCGCAGCTTATCTTCTAGAAACCCAATCCTAAATACCGGAGGTATCCTCCGTTGCATTGGCCACCACTTTTGATAGGAGTCGTTCTGGTCGTCGGAGTTTCGTTCCTATGGACGCAGGCCATAGGTGCTGCATGGGCTCCCACGCCGATGCGTAAGGTTCGGAGGATGTTGTCCATGGCCAAAGTCAACTCGAAGGACATAGTTTACGATCTCGGCTCGGGCGACGGGAGGATACTGATCACAGCCGTCAGAGAGTTCGGTGCCAGATCAGTTGGGATAGAGGCTGACCCACTCCGTCTCATATTCTCGCGGATTCTCATAAAGCTCTTGAGGCTAGGCGGCCAAGCAAGGGTGATTTGGGGAAACTTCTACAATAAGAAGTTGAGTGAGGCAACGGTGATAACGGTATTCCTCTTCGGTTCTACAAATGCAAGGCTGAAGGAGAAGTTTGAGAGGGAATTGAAGCCCAGGACAAGAATAGTCTCCTATCATTGGCCCTTTGAGGGATGGAGCCCTGTAGAAGCCGACGAGGAAGAAGAGGTATACCTGTACCAAATCGGGAAAGGCCCGGATGAATAGCAACCATCGCAGGATCACATCTCGAAATAGGAGTGAGGCATCGGGGTTTGAGAAGGATAATCGAAGAGAGGTACGCGGATGTTCTGGAGGCGGCTAGAGAGGGCGAGCAGAGGTGTTTTAGGGGGGAGAGGTGGGGTGGAAACGCGGTCTTGATTGTGGTGGACGCCGCGCTTGACTCCATCGGCCTAAATTACTTTCAGATCGTGGTTCCTAGAGTCAGGTCTTTTTGGAGCAAGTACGTGAAGACAGGTGTGATATCTTCCTTCAGGGACCTCTCGACGCTCTCTCATCGGGACCCCAGATTGAGAGAAATAATGAACAACGAGCGGTGTTGGAGGGCCGCCATAGACATCTGCAAGGTTCTAAATCAGATCAAACAGAAGAACGGACTCAAAAGCGACTTCGCAGCTTTGAGGTCCTGGGCCGAAAGGGCCGGCTATGAAAATTGGAAGGAAGATCCCGTGGGTGAGATTCCAGGAGTGGGTTTGATCACGTTCCAGTACCTGCGAATGCAGGCAGGAGTGGACACCACGATGCCCGACAAGATAGTCAAGAGGATATTGGAACGCGACTTCGGCATCAAAACCAAGGATGATATAGAGTTCATTAGAAGAATGGAGGCTCTTTCAAGAGAGACCGGGTATTCCCAAACCTTGATATGCTGGGCTCTATGGCTTAAAGAATCGGACATAAACACTTCAGGCTGGGAAAAAATCGACTAACCATCACATGTATGGAAAAGCCGACTTCAGACTTGGATGATTGCGCGCGCAATAGAGACTTCCCTAGATCTGGAATGTGTAAGATTGAGAAGGGGTCCCCCAATAATTTGCTCCTACCCCCTCCTATCTACTCACTCGTTTAGACATTTCTTGCAAAAACAGAAAGGGGGGTTGCAGGGGCATCTCCACTGTGGGTGGGGTTTAAACCCTACTCCCTGCACCATCTCAATCCTCCGATCGCGTACGCGAAAGTTGGATAGAGCTTATATGTTAGAAATGTTCCAAGAGGATTCTAATTGAATATGAGGACTGTCATTTTAGCCTTTGTTTTAGTGCTCTTATCAACTGCAGTAGTAACAGGGTCCGTAAGACTGGTTGTAGCACAGGGGAAGATCTACTTAAGGTCGGATGGATCGGTCGATCCTCCAACAGCACCGATTCAACGAGATGGAAACATCTACACTTTTACCGGTAACGTTTATGACGAGATTGTTGTAGAGAGGGATAACATTGTGGTTGATGGAGCTGGCTACACTCTTCAAGGAAAACGAGCTTATTATTCCAGAGGGATTTACTTGACAGGAAGAAGCAACGTGACGATCAGAAACTTAGAAATCAAAACATTCTTCTTTGGCATCTGGCTCGAAAAGTCCTCAAACAACAGCATTTTCGGAAACAAAATAACAAACAACAAGGGTGGCATCTGGCTCTCAGATTCTTCAAACTACAACAGCATATCTGAAAACAACGTAACGGCAAACTTAAACTACGGCATCTACCTCGGATATTCTTCAAGCAACAGCATTTCTGGAAACAGCATAGCAGCAAACACCTACTATGGTATCTCCCTCGAATACTCTTTGAGCAACTGTATTTCTGGGAACAATATAACAAACAACGATTATGGTATCAAGCTCTCCTTGTTCTCAAACAAAAACAGCGTGTATGGAAACAGTATAAAAAACAACTTGTATGGCATTTTGCTCTGGAAGTCTTCAAGCAACGCTATCTATGGAAACGACATAGCAAACAACAACCGTGGCATCGCGCTCACTAAGTCTTCCGACAACATCATCTATCACAATAACTTCGTGGAAAACACTGAACAAGTGTATAGTTACAACTCAACAAACATCTGGGACAATGGTTATCCCTCTGGGGGTAACTATTGGAGTAGCTATACAGGTGAGGACCGAAATGGTGACAGCGTTGGTGACACACCTTGCGTGATCGACGCAAATAATCAAGACAACTATCCGCTCATGAGCCCGTGGAGCCCCACATGGAGCCCTAAACCCCCAGGAGAGGCTCCTTTTTGGGCACAGTGGTGGTTCTGGGCAATAGTAGTAATAGGAATTGTAGTATTAGCCGGAGCCTGTCTACTTAAGGTGTGTGCTAAAAAATAAAGGAATGTGGAGATTTGCGGGTGACATCTCCACTTAGGGTAGGGTTCAAGTCTCCCGCGGCACCACAGCGCCCCCCGAAACACTTTTTAGTCGATCGAACCTTGAACGTCGGAGACTACGTCTTTATCAGCTTCGTAGACGGAGACTCAGAAAAAGCCTGCGCGATCCTGAAAGCCCACAAAACAAGGTAACGCAGCGCTTAACCATGGTGTACGCAATCTTTAAATACATAGAGAATCAAAATTGATTAAGCAATGTTATTGAGGTTATTTGGTTGAGGAAGCCTGTTTTAGCATCGTTCTTGTTGGTGACGGCTGTTCTCCTGTCATATTATTGCCTACCAGTCAGCGGGCATATATTACCAGCCGTCGTCCTGTCGGCTTGGGCGCCGACCCCTCCAACCATCAATGGAGTTCTGGCTCCAGGCGAGTGGGCTGCAGCAGACACAGAAACCTTCACGGTGATCGGTTCGAATGGTCGCCCGTTCAACTGCAAAATCTATGTCATGAACGACGCAACCAACCTCTACCTGGCCTTGGAAATACCCGACACAGATGATGAGGACGATGACAGTTTAGGATTCATCTTCGACAACAACCACAACGGAATTGGCCCAGAAGTAGGAGACGACGGGTTGTCTAATATCGGTTTTTCACCAGGCTCTTTTCAGGACAGTTATATCGACGGAGGTGGTTTGGGGCCAGACCCGATCGGTCTCTTCGATGGGTCTAGTGTTCACACCTTCGACGGGGCCTTCCATTACTACGAGTTCTCTCACCCCCTAGATTCGGCGGACGACCCGCACGACTTTAGCCTCTCTCTCGGACAAACCGTCGGATTCGCGATGTTATACTGGGAAGACCTTGATGGTGCAGCAGAGACCTTCCAGTGGCCCGGGAATTTCTGGGAACCTATGAGTTACGGGGACATCATAATCGCCTCGCCACCGGCGCCTCCGGCGCCAAAGCCACCAGTCGGGGGAGAAGTTCTCTCCGTGGACAAGCTAACGCTTCTAGCACCATACATCGCAGCAACCCTCCTAATAGCCACAACAGCAACAATAATCAAAAAACGCAGACACTAAACACCACCATCCCTTTTTTGACTGAATAATGAGAAACCACCTTTTACAAGCGTCAATAGCACGCGTGCCAAAATCTCGAAGTTCGAGAAAGAGCAACATCTCTATAAACCTCGCACAAGACATGGTGAAAAAGAGGGGATTTGCGGGAAACATCTCCACAATACTCCATAAATGCGGCTTTACAGGACCTATTGTCAGGCGCGATAGGCTTTATGGTACCTGAAAGCTGTCAATGATGCCTTTGAAGGCGGGAAGGCCCTCAAGACCATGGGCCCGAGGACCAATTACATCCGCATCCTGGTACTCAATTTGCCCGGTTGATTCGTTCACCCATTTCCGAATCACGGAACCATCCCCCCAAAGGCCACCCATCGCATCTATTTGAGGCATTTGACTTTCATTCCAAACCATGACAATCTTCGGCATGCTGAGTCCACGAGATAAACCTTCCTGGGGAACGAAGTCGACGTGATAAACTTCCATAGAGAACGGAGCCTTTCCCTTGTTCTTCTTCAACTGTTCAAAGGTCTCTCTTTGCAAGCGCCTCTCTTCAGAGAGGATTTCCCAAGGCCATCCCAAGACGAAAAAATATCTCACAAAACAACCTTCCTACCAATTTTTTCAATGAACGACACATCGATCATGGAATGATTGGTGCACGCTTAGAGACTTCCCTAGATCTGGAAGATAACATTTCCTCTGATTTCCTCTAGGTTCCTGTAGATTCCTTCCTTATCCAGCGTTATCTTTGGTTTCTATTCCTCTTTCATGAAAAGAAGCATTCTTTGAAGATTTTAGGAAATGATTGGCGGCTCCATAGCCCCTTTTCTTTACTTAGTAAAGTTTTTATTCAGGTGCCACATCATCCTCTTAAGGGCTGAAGAGAATGGAACTTGTCTCCCTAACCCCTGAGGCGAAGGTTCTCCTGACGCTGGTGCATGGGAAACACACCTATGGTGAGCTGAAGCTCGAAACCGGACTGAGCGATAGGTGGTTGACGTTGAAGCTCAAGGAGTCAGAAGCGCAGGGGATCGTTAAGAGGGCTGGGAGATGGTACGGTTTAACTAAAGAGCCCACTCCTCACCCATATGAGTTCAGCCTGTATCTGGACTCACAGGCTGAAAGGATGGCGCAAGAGCTCGCCAAGCTGAATTTTATCCAGATGATGATCCTCTTCGGTGGGGTCGCAAAGAGGACCGCGGATCAACACAGCGACATAGACATGATGATAGTCGTGAATGAACCCTTAGACGTGACAAGGAGGATCGTCGACGCGAAAATCTCGGATTTGGAATCAAAGTTCCACCAACCGATCGAACCAATCATTCTGACCAAGGATGATTTCATAGCCAACGTCAACTCCTCTGAGGGTGGAATCGTCTACGGACTGGCCGAGGGCTGCGAGGTCTTGGTCGACAAGACGCATGGAGAGCTGACCGAGGCCCTAAGCAGCAGAATCAGGAAGATCAGGGACACCCATGAATACCTAAAGGATGAAGGAATATGGGTAGAGACAGAGTAGAGGTATTATTGAAGACCGCTGAAGTAAACCTTGAAAGAGCGGAAAAGCGTTTCAAAGATGGAGAATACGACACCGCTGTTTTTCACGCATCCATGGCTGTTGAAAGCAGCTCAAATGCGCTAATAGTCAGACTCGGAGGAAGCGAGGCGAAAAACCACAGGGCGGTCAGCGGGTTAGCAACGGTCATAAGAAGAACGAAGCCGGAGTGGAAGGACGAGGAAGACTGGAGGAAACTGATCAGCATGGGGAGGAGTATTGAAAGAGAAGTCGTGTATGCGCGATATCCGCTCAAGATCGCCGAGACTTGGATGACACCGATGGAGTACTACACAAGAGAGAAAGCTGAACGGGTAATCAAAGACGCAAAATTCGTCGTCAGCAAAATAAGAGAGCGCTTCAAGAGACTCAACTAAACGTTTATAGATATTTTCACGCAATCCTCATTATAGGCTGATGTGTCGTGGCATAACTAGCGGTCGACCTCTCCGGCCCTGCCCAAAAAATGATCGCTGAACTTGGTTCGTTCGAACTAGGTCAGCACCCTAGTGCTTGAATAAACAGCAGTTTATCCAAGTCTGTGATCAAGTGAATGGGTATCGCGCGTGCCGTTTAGGCTTTGGGAGGCTCCAGCTTCATCAGTCTGACTTTGACTATGTCCCCAGATTTCACAGGGTCTCGGGCAAGCTCCAAGCGAGGAATGGTGAAGCGAAACCTCTTTCTGATCGCTGTCTTAAAATCTACAATCTGATGACCTGTCCAAACCCGGACTCTAACACGCGTGCCGACCCAAAGCCATAGATCCTCCACAATCCTCTTAGGAATCTGAATCTGGTTGTTCCGGAGAAGCCTAGCATTAAACTCGACCTCCTCACTCATAACATTCCCCTCTTATATTTTCTCATACTTTTTTACGCTTTTCCTACACATTCCTACACCAAATTATTCCTTTTATAGCTCTCTTTCATAAAAAGAAGCGTCTAAAACAAATTTTCAAACTAAAAAAAAATATTTTGGGAGGGATATAGGAGCGGGCTTCAACTTCTTCTGCCACTTCCTCGGCCCTACCGCCCGAGCGCATGTCACCACCACCCATTCATACCGTATCAACAAACATCGCGCTCGGTTCTCAAACTCTCAGCCCTTATAGTATCTCTGCACCAAGTCCGCAAAACCAGGTCTGAGTTCACCTTTACTACATTTAGGGCAGGGGTCAGGGCTTGGTCTTTGGCAATCAAGGCAAAAAGCGCTACCACAAGCCGGGCAGATCGTACACTTATACATCTCCTCCTCTAAACCCGATCCCCCAATCGCGATCCCCCCTCCACGCCTGATATCGTCGGCGATTGAAGTCGCTGTCTTGGCTATAACCTTGCCGCACTTAGCGCATTTTATTTCCATACTATTCACCTCCTCCTCACAATACTCAACGGTCCACCGTCCGAGGCTGTGCACCCATCGTCAACTAATATTTTTGCTCCATCAACAATCTTGTCCCATTTTTTCCAAATCTAATCTCGATTTTTTCCAGTATATCCAATCTTCCCAGCACATATGGGATTTCTTCAAGCTCAGAGAACGCGACCCTAGCATCGAAAATGAATTCTCCGATTCTCATACTCACTTTATGAATTCTGACGCGAATCTCTTCGCCTGTTGCAGATCTAACGCTTGCTTCTCTACCTTCATCAAAAACCAGTCCAAGGATATTGCAGAGGCTTTTTGGAAAAATTGATATCACGGCTCCGCTGTCAACTATAACGTCTACACCTATCTCCTCCTTCCCGATCAGAAAGACCTTGACAACTGGTATTGAGACTTCACCAAATAAGTCAGACCTTACTCGTCTATAAGGAAAAAACAGTTCCTTCAAAGGATGAGTTCTTCCTCTCTTGGAATAAAGGCCAGCGTCGGCTTCGATTTTGGATGACTCTTCTTCGCCATCTCATAAGCCTCCTTCGCCGAGCGCCCGTGTCCAACAACTCTTTTGTTCCAAATGGCTACATGCCTCCCCCTGTAATCCTCAAAGTCCTCGGGATGCTCCACAAACCATATAAAGTCCTCGTCAACCTCTGTCTTCATTTTTGCCACAGTAATGAAGTATGAAAGATTGGACTATAAAAGATTTCTATGAAGAGCAGCCTCCCCTCAGACTCTAAAGGCCAACACATTAGCCTAATCCAGAAAATCAAAACAAGAACAAGCTAAAAAGACTGTTCCGTGCGCTCGGAGCCACGATTTTCCAAAAAT
>Ga0315312_1001438_pt1 | contig 18616 bp, 21 predicted proteins | sample TDP7_MG_FD_203629 | JGI IMG/M metagenome (GOLD analysis project Ga0315312, IMG submission 203629) | Freshwater sediment microbial communities from Lake Towuti, South Sulawesi, Indonesia - TDP7 | ecosystem: Environmental > Aquatic > Freshwater > Lake > Sediment | place: Indonesia: South Sulawesi... | reverse complement strand
TAAGGAACAAAACCGGGGTTAATTATTCAAAGGAATAGACAATAGACGAATTCCGACACTATTTTAACACTGGTTCCGATGCAAAAGATGAGGGTAGCATCGGCCAGCTTACTTGAAGGGGCAAGAAACAAGCAATGGAGACTTATCTTAAACCAGAGGATGTAGAGCTAATGGAAAAGCAAGCTACTTGCCTTAGAGACAGGCTGCTTATTAGACTCCTCTTTCGCCTCGGCTGCCGCATCAGCGAGGCTCTAAATCTAAAGGTTGGAGATGTAGACTTAAGTAAAGGCTTAGTAACCATTGCCCATCTCAAGAGTCGCGTCAGGCTCTTCTGTCCTGACTGTAAAGCCAGGCTGGGCAGAGCTCACTACTTTTGCCATAAGTGTGGCAAGAAAGTGGATGAAGCAATAAGAGCTGAAATGGAGCACCGCCGGCTGAGAACTTTACCCATTGACGCTGATACACTGAAGATTCTCGGAGACTACGTACAGCGCGGTGGCTCCGTCTTTCGAAAAGGGAACAGGCTCATCTTCGGTATCAACCGACATCGTGCCTGGCAGATAGTGAGACAGTGTGCTGAAAAAGCTGGACTATCGTCTCTTGTAAACCCCGAGACGGGTAAACTTCGGGGCATAAGTCCTCATCGCCTTAGAGATGCCTTTGCTGTCCATGCTGTTAAGGTTAACGACTCCGGCGACGGGCTGAGGCTACTTCAAGAGCATCTCGGGCACGTAAGTTTCAATACTACAGCCAGGTACAGGAAAGTTGCTGGCGAGGAGCACCGTGATTGGTATCAAAAGCTGTGGGAGAAACAGCCTTTTGACACCTGATAAAGGAGAGCCAAAGTGGCTCTGCCATTAAGACCCTCCAGAGGCGGCTTTCTGCGTCCCTTTGGCTGTGGCTGGTTTATACGGGAATTTCTTTCAGGACACGGTCCTAATGGCTCACCAGCTATTGACTCCAGTATCGGCGCTCCGCAGGCAGATATCTTCTATCAATACAAGAATGCCCTTAGGAGGGCGATTGCCGAAGACAGAGCTACCAGGGAAGAAGAGAAACAAGCCAGAGTGAAGAAAAGAGCCATCAGCCCTGACAGGATTGAAAGACTTACTGAAATATATCTGCATCGTATTCCTTACAAGACCACCAGCTGCCGCTATCATTCCTTTGTTGCCTATTTCTCTAACCTTCAGAAGCTGGGCTGGGTTGAAGAGAGTGGTATAGAAGAGCATTCAGCCTTTCAAGACAACTACTCAAAGGCTCAGCCTCGGAAATACTTCCGCCTTACCGCTGTTGGCAGGGCTGCTTCTGAGGCAGCTTGGGCGAACCCCTTCGCTGCCCTCTACGGCTGGAGGTAAGGCGTTGGGGCTAAGCTGAGGAGGGCTTAGCTCTGCCTCACCTTGCCTTTCTATATCCCAAAAACTGCTGATTGTCATCTTTGATGAAAATATAGGTTCATTTTTTTAATGAACATTAGCTCCTTTTGTTCAACAATGTAGCTAATAAATACAAAAACCTTTCCAATTAAATAGCCACAGGTTACCTCTTAACCGCAACCTTAACAATTGAATAGGAATACAAAGCCTAACCGCTCCGCTTTCTAATAGAAAGGAAGGTAAAACAATGAGTTATAGGAAGCGGACACTGCGGAAGCTCACTCCAGAGGCAAGGAAATTGGCAAAGGCTATAAGCGGTCTGGAAAGCGTTAGCCGAAAGCTCAAAAACCTTGTGCCAATAGTGGAAAGGTTAGAGGTAGACTTAAGAGCTGAACTCAAAAGGCAAGCTCACTTTAAGCAAAGCCCCCAGTCCAAGCCAGACGCTGCTCACAACTTGAAACTGGGGGACACGCCTAACAAAGGAATACTCCAATGTTAGACTGGGAAAAGTATATAGAGATTGCCGATAAGTTTCAACACAAGGCAAGGCGAGAGGATAGAGAGGACTTAAGGCAGAGCATAATCTTAAACCTTGCTACTGCCGATAGGAATAACTCACACAAGCCCGATAATCTATCTTGGGCTTACCGTATAGCCAGCTTTACCGTAGCCCAGTATTGGCGAGATTACTACTACCGCAATAACGGGGTAGATTGCGGGCATTGTAGCAATCCACAACGGAAAAGGTGTCAACAACAAGACCTCTATCCTCAATGCCCAAAGGCTATTGAGATTGAAAGCCTAAACAAGCCGATAGTAGACCACGACGGACATATTACCGAGTTAGGCAACTTGATAGCTGATGACAAAGCCATAGATTTAGAGGAATGGCAAGACGCTAAAACTTGGCTACTCGGCTGCCCAAAGAGGCTAATAGACATTGCCTATAAGATAGTGAAGGGAATACCACTTAACCACAAAGACCAAGTTTATCTTCAATATTATAGGCAAAAAGAGCTAAGAAGGTATCAAGAAGTTCTGACTTTTTAGCCCCCCTTGCCCAAATATATAGGTAGAGGCAAAAGTTATAGCCTGCGCTTAGCGGTATAACAAGTAGTCTTAAATAAGAGGCTGTCTACAGACCAGCGGTAGACAACAAGCCAATAAAAGAGGTGATGAAAGCTGGAGCAACTAAATATTATAGGCAAGCGGAGCGGTGAAGGCTTTGTTGCTCATAAGGCAACGCTAATTGAGGCTCTTAGCAAAGCCCAAGCGGGAATGGTAGACATCGTCAATAACACTATCGGACGCAAAGGCTTTGTGAACTACCTAAAAGCCCTTGATGGTAGCAATATCGTCAAGGTAGTGCCGAATGAAGGCAATCAAGGCTTGAAGGTAGTTTGCGGAGCTAACATAAGCTATCTTCCCGATAAGGCATGGGTAACCGAAAAGCTAAAGCCCTTTACCACTTGCGAAGTCCGTGTCAGTCCGCATAACGCCATAAGCCCTAACCTCGGCGGTTTGGAGCTTGCCGAGACTTTAGCCAAAGTCTTACCTTTTATTGAAAGAGGCAAAGAGGCAAGACAGACTTTTAAGTGTGTCAAGTTTGCCTCTAAAGATGGTAAGCTAACCTTGACCGCAACCGATGGCTTCAGGCTCTGTGAAGTTAGCCTTAATTTTGATGGCGAGATAGAGGCGATAATAGAGGCTTCCGAATTAAGAGGCTTAATCAGTGCCTTAAGGAAAGCCAGAAGAGTTAAGGTTAGCACAGAGGCTAAAGCCGATGTTGAAGGCGGACTTGTAAGCAAGGCTTTGGTGATAGACACAGAGGCAATTAGCTATAAGCTCCAAACAGAGGACTTTAATTATCCTGATTATGAGAAAGTCTTTCCTAATGAGTTTGTGGCGACTGCTTATGTTGACACTAAGGCAATGCTCAAAGCCTGTCAGAGCCTGTCGGCTCTTTGGCTTGATAGCCAGAGCCCTATCAAGCTAACTATTGTTAGCGGTATGGTAAGGTTAGAGGCTAAAGAAGACAGAGGCAAAGCGGATATTGAAGCGGACACAGAAGGGGAAGGCTCAATCGGTGTCAGTGCTCAATACCTTGCCCAAACCTTAAAGGCTTGCGGTAATGGCATAGTGGAGATGCGCATAGCAAGCCTACAAAGCCCTGTAACCTTTAGCCTTGACGGCATTAGGGCATTGGTAATGCCGATGGCAATCCCAGAGGCTAAACCAAAAGCCGTAGCTGAAGCCGAAGCGGTAGTCAAGGCAACGCCAAAGCCCAAAGGCAAAAAAGCCAAAGCTAAAAAGCCTAAAGAGCCAGTAGCAGTGTAGCTGAAAGGCTATTTGATATAGCTGACTCATAGGTTAAACAGAGCCTATGAGCCAGCACAAAGCCGAGTTAAAACCGTTTGCTGAAACCAAACAAGGAACGGGGAGTTCTAATTATGAACCCCCGTTTTTTGTTTTTTCAGAGGACTGTTGTTGTCAAGGGAAAATGTCAGGGTTTAATGTTCAGCGATTTTGTCAGCAGAGGTCGTGGTTTGAACTACGACCTCTTTTTTTGTGCCCGCCTCTTACAATTCTCCCCATAAGAGCCTCACCAAGAGCCCCAAGAAAGCCCCCCAAAGTCGCCGGGTAATTCAAGCGCCCATCGCCCCAACGAGAAAACCTCACTTTGTAGCCTTAAATCGCAATCACCTTGCGCACTTTGCCACCCCCTAAACACTTCAGGCTAATGTTTAACATCAATCCTTAATGTTCATTACAGGATTATAATTCGAAGCTTATTGGTTTGAATCCCTTGGTATCAGTTTTTAGACTAAGTTGGTCAGTTCGGTAGCTAACAATGAGGAAAGGCATATCTACTAGGCATAATCATTAGGTCTCGCACCAGGCTAGAGCTAAAGTATTCGGGCCGGTCGGGGCGCCAACCACATTGTTAATGATATTTACGAAAATTACCTTACTATTTACCAACCCCTTCTCAATCATACCTTTTAATCTCTCAGCACCGCCGGGGTTGTCACCATGAGTAATTGCGACTCTTATTTGGTTGCCACTTTTTCCTAAGTGCTGAGTATCACTCTGGAGTTGTCTGAAAAGGGGATCGGCTGTATCTTTTGCCCTAATTTTTAAGCCAGCTGGGACTAACGCTCCGTTCTTGAAAGTAAGTACCGGGCGGATTCCCAATTTCGTCATGCCTCTCATCAAGTTAGCAATTGTGTGGGATATTCGCCCACTTGCCTCCAGCCATTTGGGGTCCTCGAACATGGCAAAGACGTGAACATGGGGGACGAATTCTTGTAGTTCCTTCGCAATTCCTTCCAACTCTTTACCACTTTCGATTAAGTCGATCGCCTTGAGTACAACCAGCACCTGTCCGCAACTTGCGTTTAGGGAATCTACAATATGGATTTTTCCTTGATATTCTGATTCCATAATACTTTTTGCCAGTACTGCCGAGTCGTAACTGCCGGAAAGCTTTGAAGTAAGGGTAATGCAGAGTACTTTGTCAAATTGTTTAAATGAACTTCTGTACCTCTCCAGAAAGTCCTGTGGTGATGGTTGTGCAGTTTTACCAAAGCTTGTGTCTCCCCGTTTTTCCAGCTCCCTCATCTTCTGAAAAGTGTTGTCTCCCGGTAACCCTTCCAGTTCTGGCCAGTTTAGAATTACCGGGACTATTTCTATCTGATTCCTTTCAATTATTTCCTGAGGTAAATCAGCAGTTTCCTCAGTAACGATGCCAATTGTTCCCACGAAGCCACCTCCTATATGAAGAAATTAGTCTGACAACTGGTTTCGATTTCTCGTATTGTAGCTATTCTAGGTCTACTATCTCTTCTTTTGTTCTGCCTTCTGTGCCTTCTTTTCTAATACTTGCTTCTTGGGCTTTTTAATATTTTTTCTGCCTTTAGTACCCACGTCTATACCTCCGTCTTTAATCTTTTTTAGAGGCTACTTGCGCGTTTTTTTCCGACCTTCGCATCAAGTCGCATTATAGTATTTTCCCTATCGGTGTCAATCGTGTCGAGTGTTTCAGAATTTCTCCGCTCTCTCAAATGCGGCGGACCACGCATAACGCCGTCTTGTTGACGTTTTGCAAGGAAGATTGCCATAATGTATAATTAAACAAACGGTTTTAGTTTAGGTTATCATATACTTTTTAAATTTCCTCACATCTACTAAGTACTGGGTGACCCGAACTCTAACTGAAATCTTGAAGAGAGGAGGTCATCCAAATGAGCTTTCAGGACAAGTCAATCCAGTGTTCCGATTGCGGGGCTACCTTTACCTTCAGCGCTGAAGACCAGGAGTTTTTCCAATCTAAAGGCTACACCAATGAGCCCAAGCGCTGCCCCTCCTGTCGCCAGGCAAGAAAAGCAGAGCGTTACGAAGGTGGCTCTGGTTACAGAACCCAGCGGCAGATGTTCCCCGTAAAATGTGCCCAGTGCGGCAAGGATACCGAAGTACCCTTTGAACCCCGAGGTGATAAACCGGTGTACTGTAGCGATTGCTACCGTAAAGTCAGAGGCAGTAGATAGCATTGGTTTAACTTTGAGCGCATATGTAGGCTGGGAACTCCCAGCCTACATATGCTTCTTTAAGAATGTTTGAGGTGTTATGCGTTAGAAGTTTACCTAATGAAAGGAGCATTAGTTAAATATGAAGATATATGTAGGCAACTTATCTTACGATGTCACCGGGGAGGAATTACGTCAAGAATTCCAGGCTTTCGGAAAAGTTGAGTCTGTGAGTATCATAACTGATAAGTATAGTGGACAGTCAAAAGGGTTTGCGTTTGTTGAAATGCCATCGGTATCAGAGGGTCAAGCCGCAATCGCTGCTCTCAACGGAAAGACTATAAGGGACCGGGCGCTCACTGTAAATCCAGCACGGCCTCGCACTAATGACAGGGGCGGTGGGTCTTATGGGGGTAGAAGAGGCGGTGGATTTGGAGGAAGGCAGCGAAGGTACTGAATCGCTGGTCATTATATACACCCGTAACACTGTATGGTGCATCGGTGATAGCTAGTAGCTAATAATAGGCAGCCACGTTTCCTAAGAAGAGGGAAGAAATGAATATCTATGTGGGCAACTTGTCTCTGGAAGTGACCGAGGAAGAACTACGACAGGAATTTGTAGTTTTTGGACAAGTGGTATCGGTAAGCATTATGAACGATAGGTACATCGGCAGCGGGCAGCCCAGAGGGTATGGTTTTGTGGAAATGCAATCAAAGTTTCAAGGCAGCGCTGCTATTGCAGGGCTTAATGGGAAAACACTCAAGGACCGAGTGATTGATGTAGTTGAGGCACTCCCTCTTTCCTACAGGACAAGTAACAATCCCCTCGACAAAAGAAGGGGCAGGCGATTTAGTAGCCGGGTAAGGCAGAGAAGGGGCTACTAATCTGTCGCTATTTGAAAAAATCGCTAAAAACGGGTAAAAAGAAGGCTACTGAACAATCTCAGTAGCCTCAGATTTTCTTGGTAGCCCGTATTAGAAGTATCCCGAACTCTTATTCGAAAGGAAGCGGCTTATTCCAGCCTTGCACCAGTTGTTGCTCTCCCATACCCAGGACACGAGATAACATTCCGCCCTATTGTTATCCAAATAAGTTCGATGATTTACATTGAAATAGTACGCAAATCCACATGCCAAGAGAGAAAATTAGGATTTAATTCTGTGACGATTGAATACCAAATTTCTATGCTAAAGCTTCGTAACAATTGGCTAAGCAACAAATGACGCCTGCAGAATGCCGGTTCTGCTGTAACTGTTCTGGAGGTGACTTTCAACTTAGTTTGCAAGAAAAATACCAAAAAAATCCCAAAATTACACCTACGCCAATTACGAGGAGCCAATTCAGCCAATCCTTTACCATATTCTTCGCCATATTCTTCGAGATTTCCTTCTGTTTCTCTTGGTTTTCGTTCTTTTGCGACTTTCCAAAGCTTTTCCAACCTGGTGGCTCCCCATTTCCTTCCCCACGGAGCCAGTCCCAAACTAGTGTAAGATAGAGGTGAGCTCTCTCCGTCTCCCAGGAAAACCTCAAGGACGCCACTAAAGCCCCAACCATTACGACATGTCCAGCGACTATCAAGAACGACGGTTTTGTCATAGTTTGGAAATACAACGAAAAGTACCCTGAAAAAGCAGCAAGCCCCACTGCAAACAAAAAAGAGACAAGAGCATATCTGACCGAACTGAAATGTCTGATAAAATCTGCCACCTCTCGATACTCCATCAGGAATTGCTCTTCAGGTTTGATCTTTCTTTTGCAACCGTTAGTCATGATGTCACACTTCAGGGAGCATTATTGCATCTGCTTCAGCAAGTGTCAAAAACAGACTTCCACCCACTTTCCCAAATCTACCAAACGCTTGGATTGAACGAAATGAGTATTTGTGCAGCAACTTGTGGGTTCGGTTACAGGACTTACCCCGTTTGTGCAAAGGGTAGGGTTTGCCCAACGGTTTCTGTACCGAGCTGAGAATTAAGGCTCTAAGAGAATTACATCCCACCACGTTGCTTGGAGATTACTTTTGATGGGGACGCCACATGAACCAGCAGTGCACGCCGAGTACGGTCGCTTCTTCTTTGACCTGCCAGCCGAAACGCTCGTATAATCTTACATTTTCGGGTCTGTCCGTTTCCAGATAGGCTGCCCGCCCTGTCTTATCTACGTGATTGCAGAAGTATTTCAGAAGTTGGCTCCCGATACCCTGTCCCTGTCTTTCAGGTACCACAGTCAGGGGGTCTAGGTGCCAGTGAGGTTCCTTTGGGTCGTGCTTCGACCAAGTACTCCTGCCTTTCAATCCCCGTAGTGACGTCGCTAGTCCCATGGTAATCATAGTCGGCATAAGCCACATCCCCTGTAAAGGTGTCATTTGACAACGAGGCCATTCGACCATTCGTATCACGCCGATGACACTGTTGTCCTCCTTGGCAACAAAGACCTTTCCCGACCACCGCCGAAACATGATTTTGAAGGTAGCCTTCATGCCTCGCTCGGCCTTCTTACCCTCTCCGAATATTGCCATTGGGAAAGGAGTAGGAGCCATGGCACGCCCAGCTACTTCGGCGGCTTCGTGAATTTCTGCTCCTTGTAGTGGCTCAATGCTAATCTGTTTCATATGCCCTCCTCACCAGGTGATTTACAAAATAGAATATCACTCAGTTACTTTAGATACAATTCGACAAGAAGTTATTTTGCTCAGACTGGGGTAGGAGTCATCAACTCCTATACGCCGGAATCAACCGCTCTTTATCAAACTATGTTCGGGAACTGTCCCCCAAGGCTGACCATTGAGCTAATGAGGTAACAAAAGTCAGAATTGTGCAACGGTAGTTCAGCCCGTCAGCCAGAGTGCTACATTGTTTCTCCCATTCTCGCTGACGATGTAGAGAGACTTTTATCGTTTCACTTTCTAGTGTATACTACTGATAATAAAAGATTCCTGCTTATGAGTCCGTTATGTATATGGAGCGGGATAGAGTCTATTTGGGCGACTGCAGATCGGTTCTCGAGAAATTTCCGGCGGCTTCAATCGACTTGATATTTACCTCCCCACCCTACGCCGATAACAGGCGCAAATCTCCCTATACGGGAGTTGCCATCGACGCATATGTTGAGTGGTTTCTACCTATATCAAACGAGCTTAGAAGAGTGTTGAAGTCAGACGGCTCGTTTGTCCTGAACATCAAGGAACGGGCAATACATGGCGAAAGGCAAACGTATGTCCTAGAATTGATTTTAAAAATGAAGCAACAAGGCTGGCGATGGACAGAAGAATATATTTGGCATAAGAAGAACTGCTATCCTGGCAAGTGGCCAAATCGGTTTAGAGATGCATGGGAGAGGTGTCTACATTTTACCAAGGAAAAGAGATTCAAAATGTTTCAGGAAGCAGTAATGGTGCCAATGGGCAATTGGACGGAAAAGAGGCTGTCCAAATTAAGTGACGAAGATTTGGCTCGTCATGAATCCAATGTGTCGAGTGGCCTAGGCAGAAGGGTCTCTAACTGGGTAGGGAGAAAACTAGCGTATCCGACTAATGTGCTTTATCTATCTACGGAATGTTCCAACAGGAATCATGGTGCAGCATTCCCCGAAGCCTTGCCTACCTGGTTTATCCGCTTGTTCACGGGAGAGCATGACTTGGTGTTGGACCCTTTTCTGGGATCAGGTACAACGGCTATAGCCTGTATCAAGACTAATCGGCATTTTATAGGTATCGAGGTCAGTCCACAGTACTATGAAATTGCCTGTAAAGCTATTGAGAGTGAGAAAGCGAAGGCACTCACTGAAATCTTCACTCATGAGGTTACTGCACTAAGTAGCCAACGAGTAAATGCGGTATACCGCGGTGAAGGGACAGTGACTGGTCACTAAGGAGGATAGATATGACGGGCCGTACCGTCGAGGCTGGTCGCCTGTTCGAAAATGAAGTAAGGCAGGGTCTCAAGAGGATCGGGTTCAAAGATGTGGCTGGGGGGCCGGATTTTAAGGTAGGTGGTCACCAAGTTGATGCCTGTGGTGGATGGGATGACATACTGCTGGTTGCTGAATGCACGCAGTCCAGTGGCGACGTTGCCTCAATTCATGACCTAATTTCGGAAGTTAGAGGAAAACAGTCGGCCATAAAGCAAGGTTTTCGGAAACTAGAAAGGTACGAAACATACAGACGTTTCCAATTCGCGATAATAACACAGAGCATTAGATATACCGAAGGCGATCGTACACTTGCCTCACAAAAACCCCCGGTTCACCTTATTGATTCTCAAGTCGTAAACTATTATCAGCGACTAGCCTCTACCATCGGGCCACGAGGAGCGCTTTTCAACTTTTTAGGCGAGCTTCAAATTGAACCTCGAGACTTCGACTTGCCAAGGGTTCCGGCTCTGAGAGTCCAGTTAGGGAGGGATTTATCTGGCTACCTATTCTGGTGCGACCCACAAGAACTATTGAAGGTTGCCTACGTGGCCCGGCGTGAGTCTGGGCGAGAAAAGTACTACCAACGTATGCTTACTCCGCAGCGGCTCTCCAAAATAAGAGACTTCATTCAAAAAGGTGGCATATTTCCGAATAATGTCATCATAGCCTTTGACCATAGACCACGGTTTCGTTCAAAACCAACTTATGAGGATACTTGGCCGTCATGGCTTGAGTTCGGGGAGCTGGTATTTCCCGCCAGCTATCGCTCTTGCTGGATAGTCGACGGGCAGCACAGGTTATACGCCTTCGGAGATTCTGGTCCAAGCCTCAAGTATCAGAAACTGGCGGTCTTTGCTTTTGACCCTATAAGGGAGCATAGACAAGCAAAGTTTTTCATTGAGATCAATAGGGAACAGAAATCTGTCTCGCCTGATCTAATCTGGGACCTTGAGGGAGAGATGAGTGCGGACACTCCCAGAGGTCGAATTGCCAATTGTGTCAAGAAGCTAAACTCGATTTCGCCACTGAAAGGCATGATATATCAACCCTTATCTGGTGAAAGGAAACGCGGCCAATTGAAAATGTCTGGCATCTGTCAGGACTTGGAAGAAATTGGTTTTCTGAAAGATCGAACGCGATTCATGACACAAGCGCAAAAGAACCCACTTGCCTATCGAGTGCGTCTGGATGACATTCCGGATAAAGCCGCGGCAGCAATAGCAGATTTCCTAGAAGAATTATATAGGCATTCCACACCAGCTATGTGGGCTGGCATCATACTAAGGCCTGGCGGGATTACTCTGGCACTGAATGTTTATGAGCAAATTCTTATCAGAGGTGGGCAAACACCCACACGCCAACAGCTGGAGAAGTATTCTGCTGCATTCCTCGAAATTATAAACGATTTGGCCCCTAATCAATCTGAGATGCGCAAATTCGTGAGAACGCAGCTTACGAGCTATGCCCAGCGTCGCCAAGTATCAGCGGAAGTCCTTGGTAGAATGCAGGAAAGACTAGGAGATCCGGAATTCGCAAAGATTCGAGCCGCAGCTACTGAACCATTCGCGCAAAGACTAACCAAATTTGAACGCAGACTAGCGGAGGCCGTAACTCAGCATCTCGGCATCGTGAGGATTGAAGACCTGAAACACAAGGCCACGGAAGAGATATATAAAAGAGTGACAGATAGGATAGAGCAGGAAAAGATAAGCCGCCCCGACTTTGCGTTACATGAAACTTTAACCTTGGGCGAAGTAAAAGAAATTACTGAGCGCCGTGACAATGCAGCTAGGTTGATGCCTTTATTCACGGATCCGGTCAATGGTTTCGGTGATGAGCAAGCTGTACTGGCAGCTTTGAGTGGAATCACGCGAGCTCGGAACGCAGTAGCTCACGGGCGCAGGATAGGAAATCGGCGACTAGTGACAGCTTACCTCGAGACTTTTGAAAGCTTGCTCGGGCCGTAATAGCCTTAAATATGAAGCGTATATGTTGTTCGGCTTGTTCCTCTGACTTCCTGCCACATTATCCATATCTCTTAATCTCTGATTCCAGTTTTTGCTGCAATTGGGGCATAGTCAGGACGGTGGGCACACAATTCGTCATTTAGTTATCTTGACTCTCGTTAGTTTGACAACTTAATGTGGTTGTGCTAAAAGATTGGTGTGTACCACGCAATGGATGTGAGGGACTGACGGAATCACAAATACAGAAGAAAATGAGAGGTATCGTGGACTATGGGAATAGATAGAGGGAAACTCGTGGCTGTAAAAGACAAGGAAAACGAAGCGATACAGGAACAACTTCAAGAAAGAGAGGCCGGAGTAGCGGAGCTTTTCGAGTTATACTCCCAGGTGGAAGCAATTTACGTTTCTGCCTCGAAAGCACTAGAGGAAGGTTATACTGTTAAGGCTTCCAACTCCACGAACTTTCGGTAATCTAGCCTATGCCAACTTGGGGTGAAATCCTAAAAGAAATCAATCAGTCCAAATCTCCTCAAGGCACAGGGCCAGACTTTGACGGGGTGCGAAGGCGATACTTGCGAGCACTCCATGACCTCACCGGGCGAGCTGTCATACTCTACTCAACGGCGTTTCTAGAGTCACGCCCAATAGCCCCTACTGAACTTCAAATCGGATTAGCAGATATCCAAGGCATTATGGAGACTGTGGCTAATGTCACTGAGCGCAATTTGGACTTGATTCTTCATAGCCCAGGCGGTTCTGCGGAGGCGGCAGAGTCAATAGTCGAATACCTACGTCAGCGCTTCAATCACATCAGGGTTTTCATCCCACTAGCCGCGATGTCGGCGGCAACCATGGTTGCCTTATCAGGAGATGAAATCGTGATGGGCCAACATTCTCAGCTTGGACCCATCGACCCGCAGTTTATCATCTCAACACCTGAAGGCCCACGGTCTGCCCCAGCAAAAGCTATCCTTAATCAGTTTGAGCTGGCAAAACAACAATGCAAGGACACATCCAATTTAGCTGCATGGATGCCTATCTTACGAAGTTACGCGCCCGGCCTTCTGACTCAGTGCGAGGACTCACGGGAACTGGCCGTTACGATGGTTTCAACTTGGTTAAGGAAATACATGTTTGTAAACGACAGTGAAGGTCTGAAGAAGTCTGAGGTGATTGCCAATTGGTTCGCGGACTACGAGAATTTTCGCTCGCATTTGCGACGAGTAGGTCGTGACAAGGTGGCAGAGATTGGGGTCAATGTAGTTCCCCTCGAAAAGGAAGATGACTTGCAGGACGCAGTGCTGTCAGTTCACCATGCTACCATGCACACGTTTTCTGGAACTCCAGCAGTGAAGATTATCGAGAACCATCATGGCAGAGCATGGGTTCTGATGACTCATCAAATAATGTTGCAACCTGTTCCAGCGCCTCCTCCAGGCACTCCTGCCGCACCCAGCAGAGCTGAGAGACGACGCCTTGCACGAGGACGTTGAGGTGGATTCTACCTGTGTGTCTGATACTTGGCAGCCTTTGATATTTTCAATCAGTGTTTCGTAATTCCCTTTAGTAGAACCGTCTCCCCCACGTTGACCCAACAAATAGCCATAATGTGCTTTTGATAATGTCTGCGTAGTCAACAAGACTAAACCTCCGGCGTTCTCGTCATGTTAGCTTCGATTGGGCACTGGTTGCCTCCTGACACCCTTCTCTCACAGGGCAACTACAACATCTTTCATGCTTGCAAAATTCCAAGTTTACTCTCACCAAGGCGGATTCCACATTGGGGAGTTCCAGTTCCTCCCTCGCAAGTCCGAGCTTGGAAGCCACCTCCTTAGCCAGAGGAGAAAGCTGTGGTTGTGCCTTTTTCCACACGGCTTTTAGCTCCCTTAGAAAAATGTTCACCGTAGTTGGACCTACACCCTTAAATTCGAGCAGCCTCCTCTCTAGGCCCCTGCTATCCTTTGACTCAGCATATAGAGATTCCAACGAGCCGTATTTCGTCCTTAAGCTGGCAGCCAGTTCAAGCAGGTTTGATGCCGTAGAGAAGTCATAACGGACATAGCCTCCGCGATCTAGGACCTCTACGAGCTTATCCCAGCCACTCTCCAAGATACTGTCCACGGTTCCAATATTCTCCCGCTCAAATTCCTTATAGGTTCTTTTGGCTATTTCTCTATGTAGCTGTTGATGAAATATACGAGTTCGCTCCTAACGAGGAAATTCCATTATACAAGGCTTAAGCAAAATGAGATTACCAAAGAGGATACAACTTAAATACAATGAACCCGGCATTTTGAAAGGCCATACGCCTAACGGGCAGTTCGTCACTGTTCAACACACTCAATCTGGTCCTAGTGGCTATAGGGTTTTATGGGACGACAAATGGTATCAATGGCTATATTCCGATTTGGTAGAAAATGAATTGGGAATTAAGGTACGTCGTAAAAAGAGTGGAGACCAAGTAGGATATCCTTCAGAAGCAGTCATTAGAGCTCTGTGGAGATATTTCGTCGATCTCTACAATCGTGGAGATCCCAACGTGGATTATTCCACTTAACCAACGGTGGTATATTATCAGTTATCGGAGAAGAATAAATTCACTATATAGAGAACTTGCATCCCTTCTAAGCAGTTTTGGAGTTTTAATGTGTCCATCTTTCGTAGCTGGGAAGCTAATCCGCCAGACGATTTTCCAAGGGAATTTTAGATAGCATCTATAAATATTGCACACAACATCGTTCTGTTACCTGTTGGCTGGAGAGAGCAAACAATCGTGACAACGTACCTATGCCCTACCACGTGTACCGGGTACCTTCACGCCTGTGGCAGCCATACCAAGGTCACACCATCTTAAGTAACACATTTGCCGTGTCTCCAACCATGCTCCCTCATATATTGAGCAATCGCCTCTTTTTCCTTTGTGGTAGTGACTGTCAGGTTGCCTCCACAAACAGAGCATTTATAGAAGACAGCAAACTCACTTTTGGCAGCATCGTACCCTCTCTGGTAAGCTTTTTTGACTGAAGGTGCCTGTAGTTGGAGCGCTTCCCTCAAAATATCACCCAGACTTTTACCGCTCTGCTCTCGAACCTCTTTGAGTTGATCATAGAGTTCCCTGGTAACCCGCACACTGACAGTTGGGTGGGACTCGTCATACCTTATCTTGCTTGGTGGCTTATGAGTTTTCCTTTTCATTTTGGTATCACCTTTTACCTTAGGATTTACGCCCTTTTTCCGCATAGATTTCCAACGGTAAATTACATATGTAACATGATACCACAATTCGGCAAATTTACGATAAGGCAAACGATAAGGCAAACTACACGATAAACGATAAGGCAAACACAGGGCTAAAAGATTTACAGCATATGCGGCATAAAAAGCATACCAAAGCTTGCATAATTTGTCTACTCCTTGTAGAATGGAATTGAGGTTAAAGGCTAATGACCATTAAGATATCGCCGTATAAAGCATCTAGGATCCTTCAGCTTTTCTTCGTCGGAATGCCTCAACCGGAGATTGCCCAGAGATGTCGCGTTAACCAATCTACTGTCTCACGTTATGCCTACAGTTTCAAAAAGGAAGCCGATAAGTTGGGTACTACTGAGGCAGCAAAGGAGTATGGAGTCATGCATGAAGTTGATTCATTAAGAAGTCTAGGTGTCGAGCTTTCTAGGAACAAGCTCACTGTTGAAGAAACTAAGGAGGGAGTGACCATCTTAAAGCTCTTTGATAGTCTTGGAGTACCACCCGCAGAGCATAAGACCATGGTCAGAGTAATATCAAGGCTGAAAAACCATGACTTCGTTCCTGCAGCAATGAAGCTTGCCGAACTTGAGGCCATTACGGGCAAAAGCTACTCAGAGATAGTCTCTGAATTCGAGCAAATATCCTCGGAAAATAAAAGTCTTGAGCAAAGTAATATCACTCTGAAACAGGAGAATGGGGCAATCAGCCAAAGCATAAAGGAATTGACTCTAGCGAAGAAAAGGGCGGAGCAGGAACTTCGGGAACTCCGGAATAAGGTAAAGCAAGAGGAAATGGCCGTCAGAGCAGAGATAGCCAAGAAGTCAAAAGAGACAAACCTGACCCTTGAGAGAATGGAAAGACTGGAGCCGCTGGCACTGAAACTGAAAAAACTGGGGATCTCTGACGACAAACTTGAAGGCTATCTCAAGGAACACCAGGAACTTGAGGAAATAGGTATTACCTGGGAGAATTTCAGAACTATTGTGAGGGCTATGAAAAAATGAAACTTAAGAAGCTTGATGCGGAAAAACTGGGTAAGTGTCTGGCTAAATATGGCTCGCTTGATAAAACCATCGAGAGTATGAAGGCTGAGATAGCATCCCTGCAACCCAATGTCGAGGAACTTCGCAAGACCCAGGCGGGGCTAAAAACGGAAGTGCAGGCACTATCGGAAAAGAAGACCACGCTTAGCAACGAGCTTAAGGGACTGGAAAATCTTAAGCAGACTTTATCTCAAACCGTTGAAGTCATGCAAAGTCAAAGGAAGCACCTGGAAAAATATCTACCCAAGCTTGAGAATGACGTTAAGGTTCTGGAGACGAGAAGAGACAGTCTAGAGAAGGAAAATAGCGAACTTGAGAAAAAGACAAAGGAGATGGAAGAGAAGCTTAAAGCAACCTCTGAAGTAGACAGACAGTTAGAAGAGAAGACAAAAGCACTTCAGGAAATAGAGGCAAAAGTGTCGGCAGCCGGACTCAAATTCAGGCTCTTTGAGGGATTGTTAGGTTTTATGGGAGCTAACCAAGCGCCCGGTACAGAGAGCTTCCTGAGGACACTCCCCTCCCTCATTGAAGAGGCACGAACAGGAAAGCATGATGCTGACTTCTTGAAGAAATACGTCTTGGGGAAACTAACCTGGCATAGCCTCGACGTTATGGTTTGTAATGAATGCCAAGTTGAGTTTGTAGTTGTCAGAAGATTTAAGCAGCGTAGGCTGGAGCCTTACGCTGTATATAGAACTGAGCCAGAATATTGCCCTATTTGCGGGGCATCATACACGGTTTTGCGTAAAAAAGAACTTGCTGATATGCTGGAGAAGGAACTTAGAAGCGAGGCAAAGGTAATTGAATTTGTACCTGTCAGAGGAAAGATATCAGAAAAGGCAACACCGCAAAAGAACGAAACAGAAGAAAAGCTCGATAAGGAGGATCAAAAATGAGAAGTGCAGTTTATGCTAGGGTGTCAACTGAGGACCAAGCCAAAAACTACAGCATTCCCACTCAGCTTGAGGCCATGCGCAATTTTGCTGCTGAGCATGGGCTTCAAGTGGTACGGGAGTTTATAGATGAAGGTATAAGCGGGGTAATCTTAGACCGTCCCGCACTTAATGAATTAAGGGAATATGCCCGTGAGAAGACGATAGACGCTATTATAGCTTATGACCCGGATAGGTTATCAAGAAAGTTAGTTCATCTTATGGTACTTGCCGATGAGTTTGAAAGGGAAAATATACAGCTTTACTTTGTTACCCAGACAATGGGTCAAAGTCCAGAAGATAAGATGCTTTTTGGTATGAAAGGGCTTTTCGCCGAATATGAAAGGACAAAGTTATTGGAGCGTACCATGAGGGGTAAGCTCAGGAAGGCAAGCGAGGGAAAACAGCCCGGAGGGAGACCAGCCTATGGATACAGGCTGGTTGATGGAAGGCATGAGATAGAGCCGAAAGAGGTGGAGGTTGTTCGCCTGATATTTGATTGGCTTGCTAAGGACGGCATGAAATTAACAGCGATCCAGAAGAGGTTAATAAAACTCGGTATTCCTACCCGACAAGGTAAATCCTGGTGGCAGCGAGCCACGCTGTATCGTATCGTCACTGATACGACATATACAGGTCAATGGTATTACAACAAGCACACGAACGTTCCTGGCGGGTCTAGAAATAATAGAGCTGTCCAAACCTCGAGACCTAAAGAGCAATGGATTCCAGTCAGAGTGCCAGCCATTATCTCTGTGGAAACCTTCGAAGCTGCCCAAAGACAGTTGGCAAAGAATAGAGAACTTTGCTCCCGAAATATGAGAAGGGAATATCTTCTCAGTGGTCTCCTGGTGTGTGGCAATTGCAGCTATAAACTGGGAGCCAGAACATCGGGAAGCAGAGTGTACTACGGTTGCTATTCGAAGAAAGGCAACAACAGACCCAACATTTGTTCCTCCGGAAATGTTCGGGGCGATAAGTTAGAGAGGGTGGTGTGGGAAACAGTCTCCCAGCTATTGTCTCAACCCGAGCTTGTAATCGAGCAGGTAACAAATCGTGACCAAACCGGCACCGTTGTACGCTTGGAGACTGAACTGACAAAGGTTTGCCAGGCAATAGAGAAGAAAGTAATCGAAGCGGATAGGATGCTCGATGCCTACAAAGTAGGAGCCATTAGTCTCCCTACTTTGAAACAAAAGATGGACGAGATAGAAAGAGAAGAGACAGAACTCCAGGAAGAAAAATCAAGACTCGAAAGAGAGCTGAACAAAGCCGAAGCTCAGGAGCTGAATGAAGAAAAGCTTTACCAGTTCTGCCAAAGCCTGCCGACTACCTTATCTACTCTTAACTTTGAAGATAAGCGCCAGATCCTTCGAGAGGTGGTGGATAGGATAGTAGTGGAGACAGACGAGGTTACTATCTACGGCATAATCCCCATGCCAGAAGATACGGTTAATAATATGTCGATTGGGTTGCCGTCATCTTAGTGACACATAACCTCCTCTCCTTGTTTTTGTTTCCATTGTTCTAGAAATTTAAGTGGTGTAAGGTAACCCAGAGCTTGGTGTGGTCTCACTGTATTATATATCTTCTGCCACCGGGATAACTCG
>Ga0315312_1001437_pt1 | contig 18633 bp, 20 predicted proteins | sample TDP7_MG_FD_203629 | JGI IMG/M metagenome (GOLD analysis project Ga0315312, IMG submission 203629) | Freshwater sediment microbial communities from Lake Towuti, South Sulawesi, Indonesia - TDP7 | ecosystem: Environmental > Aquatic > Freshwater > Lake > Sediment | place: Indonesia: South Sulawesi... | reverse complement strand
AGATTATCGATGGTGAGAAGAAGGGGTTTGCCGCATCGATCATAAACTGTTTTATGGACCCAGGTCTAGACGCGGCGAGAGAGGTTGTCGGCATACCCGTGGTTGGGGCTGGTGAATCAGCCATCTGCCTTGCGCTGTTGGTCGGGGACAAATTCTCCATAATCGACCCTGGCCCAGCGAGGTACGTCTCTCGAAACCCTACAAAGCAGGTTAGGGGCATCGGCGTCGAAACCAGATTCGTTTCTTCAAGGGGGGTAGGGATCCCCGTCTTGGAGATCGATAGAGACCTAGACGCTACCATTAGAAGGATCAGCGATGAGGCTTTGGAAGCCGTGAAGGAAGATGGAGCGGACACTATTGTGCTTGGCTGTACAGGGTTTGCGGGTTTAGCGCCAAAAGTCCAAGCTATAATCGAAACACCGGTAATCGATCCAGCTCTAGCCGCTTTGAAGACTGCTGAAACCTTGTGCCAATTGAATCTACGTCAGAGCAAGATAGCATTCCCTAAGCCTCCTGAGAAGCTGAGAAAGATACAATTCTTGCAATAGGGCATGTCCGGTGACTCCAGCTTAGAGAGCACCTGAAACAATGATTCTGGCAGAACTCATTCCGAATAAGGTGGCATACCATCGGACTCCGAGAAATTCATTTAAGTTTCCGTTTTAAGCACCTATGCTACTCTATTTTTCCCTCTTTCTTCAGTCTTTCAATTGAAGCTTTCAGCTCCTCCATAGAAATTTCAAGTTCTTCGGAAGCTTGACTTAAGGAGATAACGCCTTCGTGCTCAGCGATATAGTCAAAGACTTTATCATCCATTGAAGGGGAAGCCTCTAGCGGAATTATTCTAACCGTAGGTTCGGGCCTAGGCTCCATGCGAGTTGGCATCTCTCGTATCTTTTTTCTTGTCAACGCTGAAGGTTTTCCACCAATTCTCCAGCCGATTCCGATCCTACTTCTCAATATGGCAACACCCCCTAGCACGAATAGGCTCAATCCTGGAAGAAACGCGGTGTAGCCGTAGTAGACCCGTCCATAGTCATAGATCGTCTTAACCTCAGTTCTGTACTCGGTTCTATATCGCGTTTCAACGGTGGTAAGAGTCCAAAATTCCCTACCAGTGTCTGAAACCAATTTGCTTATCTTCGGATCGGCGGAAGATGAGTTGTCGTATATCAAATAGTATATGCCCGACGATTTTGGGGGAAACTCTAGGACTCCCTCCGCAGCATCGTCCAACCTCGTCTCGGCAACGTATGGGAGCCCTTTTGTCCAAAGTGAGTAGTTTCCGCTATCAAGAACGTACACATCGACACTTCCCTCCTTCACCTTGAAAGAGTACACTATACGGTCGCTCTCCGGGTCCTTATTCGTTAAGTCGACGACGAGCCTTCGCGTATTGTAGCTATCTGTTCCGACAACGAACTCGCCAGATTCAAGTTCTTTTGTTCTGTTCTCGACGCTAAAAACTGAATACGGTGTTTGAGTTGGGATCTCTCGGGAGAGAGTTGAAGATGTAGGACCCTTTGAGATTTCTATTGCACCCATCGTGGAGAAAGCGATTCCGATGAGAACGATGAGAAAGGCGTATCGTCGGAACCTCTCCACTGTAGCTCACTTTATGCTTTTCGCAATCTATGAAGCGGACAGCTCTTTTCTCAGCGTGATCCAGATGGTTCCTATCAGTATGAGGCTTATCGTTACAGCTAGTTGCAGTCCGGCCCCTGTAACGTTCGCCACGTAGGTCGTTCCCACGAATACTGGATTCCAGTTTAACCAAGGGAGAAGGCTTGGAACAGCGTCCCTAAAGAGTATAAAGTAGACGTAGTCCTCAAGCCCCAAGTTGATCGCTATAATTCCCTCTAGAAAGATGCCTAGGGATATCTTCCAGTTTCCTCGAGCAAGAAAGTAGATCGCTCCGAGAGAAGCGAAGATTACAGTTGACATCACATTGAAGACTGCAAAGTGAAATATCTTGATTTGAGATAGAGCGCTTGCAGGTTTCAAGACCATCTCCACTACCACACGGTCCGCGAAGACTATCGATAAGAATACTGATGCGATTATGCATTGTAAAGTTATGAAACGCCATGTTGAGACTCGCTCAGAAACACGACTCTTTAAGTACGATTTCACTTGGCTGAGTTCAACCTTCATTGCTGAAATCCCTCTTCGAGAAAGACTCACCCTAGTTTGGTTTTTGTCTTGATTGAGAATAACTCAGAAGTGTTGAAAGCTCTAGCATAGGACTAGAATAGTGTCTTCGCATCCGACTCCTAACTCGCTCCTACAGATTTCTCATAGATCCTTCTTAATGTCCAGCGTATAGCGTTCTTCAACTCCAGCAGCCTTCTTTCGTCCCCGTAGTTGGTGATCACAATCGTCTTCAAGAGATTTCCATCTTGCTCTATCCTGTAGGACAAGATCCTTTCCGCAGATAACTCCCCCGTCCTCGCAGACTCTCTATCTTTAGCCTGCATAGGTTCTAGAACACGCCCTATCAAGAATGCCCTCAGAGGCGGAGAGTTAACATCATACTTCATGTTTGGCGCTGAAACCACCTTCAATTCCCTATCGGATACATACACATCCGCTAAGTAGACGCCGGTCACCGTCTTCAATGGATAGGCTTGCTGATAAGGCGAGGGAGCAGGTCCAGTCGGAGGCGGCGGCGTAGGAACAGTCGGAGGCATCGCGAAAGGAGGAGGAAGCGTCTTCGGAACTTCCGCTCTCTTGAAACTCTTCTCGGTCAACGTAACATCCACAGCGTCGAGAAACGATCTTAGCCTAGATATCTCCCCTTCCAGTTCGCTTATACGCTTCTCCAAGTATGCTTTCGCTTCCGCAAGTTTCTTCACTGTTTCTTCTTCACTCATCAAAATCCACCTATTAGGAGTTACAATTCGCAGCTTCCTTCAACATAACGTATGGACGGTCAACTCTATGAGTCTTTTGTCGGCGAGGCTTGGAAGTTCCCATTTGAACGAACGGTACGCTGGGATTGCACAATAAAGAGAGTACCATATAGCGGGTCGAATCGTAGCTAACCGTTAAGAATGCTATAAGGCTCGTTCATGCCTTACGCGAGGAGGGTTTGCCTCTTTCGACGACAGCGATAGCGAAGTCTGGGCAGTACAGCTCACAGAGGTGGCAAACAGTGCATTTTTCTTCTTCTTTCGCAACTGCGAGATGAACGCCGCTCTCACTCAGATCCTCTTTGAGTTTGAAGACTCCCCTCGGACAGAATTCAACGCATATTCCGCAACCTTTACACAAATCACTGTCGATGCAGACCTTTACCACTATCTCTCTCCACTCACTCTCGTTCCTTTGCCCTGTTTATCCAAGAACTCCCTAAGGATGTTACTTCGAACGTCAGTTGGATCCTTAGGGTTTGATTCGAAGATACCGTGAACTACGAGCTGGTCTTCTTTCTGGTATAGGCCGACCTCTATAACTTTGTGGCCTTGACTCGCGATGGCATCCTTCATATGGCTGATCACAGAAGTCAAATCTGAATATGGACGGCTCGTGTAGGCGATCACCTCGTCGATTATCGTGTCTCCGTATATCAGGACAGGGTTATTTAGCAACATGAAATTCGGAACCTTGACTATTCTCCCTGTCTGAACGCTGGGCAATCGTTCACCGTCTCCAACTTCCATCAAAGATGTACGGATGAGACCGACATTTAGAACATCACCTTTGATGGTCGGCACCGTGAGTATCTTAACCCTCCGACCCCGCTTTATATGTCCAACAAAGCGAAAGACTATGCCTGCTATTAATGAAGCGATATAATCCTTCAGAACCAGCGCAAATCCAAGTGCAAGCGCGCTTACGATTGCTACTATTAGAGGCGTGTCAACCAATTGAGCCACTTCGCGATAATTAGGCCGAAAGAAATTTAAAGTATTCGCAAGTGCGAGGGTTCTTTGATCTCTTAAATACTTGTGAGAGTTCATGTAGTTTCAGAGACGCCGGCTGGAGGAACGCGTTATGGATTTCGCAGATGTGTCACGTATACTTCGTGGAGAATTTGACGGAAAGACTGTTCGAATGCATGGCTGGGTTCACCATAAGAGGTCTAGCGGTGGAATCCAGTTTCTCCTACTGAGAGATGGAACAGGCATTATTCAATGTACTCTGAAGAGGGAGAAGGTCGATAGGAGGATCTTCCAACAAGTGGAGAAGCTGCCGGAGGAGTCTGCCGTCGAAGTTTCGGGTGAGGTGAGAAAGGATCCTCGCGCTCCTCGCGGCCATGAGGTAACGATAAGCGAGATCAAGATATTGCATAAGGCGGAGGAAGACTACCCGATCGCTAGGAAGTATCATGGCCCAGAGTTCCTACTTGACAATCGACACCTATGGCTGAGGAATGAGAAGATGCAAACGATAATGAGGATAAGAGCGAAGCTGATGGAAGCAGCGAGAGAATGGTTCAAGGAAAGTGGATACACAGAGGTTCAGATGCCAACCTTGATCACGGCTGCTTGTGAAGGAGGATCGACTCTCTTCGAAGTGAAGTATTTCGATATGAAAGCCTACTTGACCCAGAGCTGGCAGCTATATGCAGAAGCTGTCATCGCGAGTTTAGGAAAGATCTACACTATCGCTCCATCCTTCAGAGCTGAGAGATCGAGGACAAGACGCCACCTCACAGAATATTGGCATTTAGAAGCGGAAGCACCGTGGTGCGATTTGGACTGCATCATGAAAGTGCAGGAAGGACTCGTATCGCATATCTGCCAGAAGACCGCGATGGAAGTGCCAGAGGAACTGGAAAGCCTCGGAAGAGATCCCAAGACACTGCTCAAAGTAGAGCCGCCTTTCGAGAAGATCACATACGATAGCGCTATTGAGATGCTGAAGAGGGATAAGGTTGAGATAAATTGGGGAGAAGATCTCGGCTGGGAGCAGGAAAAACATCTAGCGCTGAAGTTTGAGAAGCCCTTCTTCGTGACCCATTATCCGAAAGGGGCCAAAGCCTTCTACCACAAACCCGACCCCAAGAAGCCTGAAGTCACGTTGTCCGCCGATCTGTTGGCGCCTGAAGGATATGGAGAGATAATTGGCGGAGGACAAAGGATACATGATCTACAGGAACTTCAGGGAAGGATCAAGGAAGAGAAACTAGATACCAAGGACTATCAATGGTACGTGGACTTGAGGAAGTACGGTTCAGTTCCTCACGCGGGTTTCGGACTGGGAGTAGAGAGAACACTCGCGTGGATCTGTAAACTGAAGCACATTAGGGATGCAATACCCTTCCCGAGATTGATCAATAGAGTCTACCCATAGAACCTGAACGGTTTCTTGAAGTCACGAAACAATGGTTTAGGAATAGGGTGCGGATTCTTAACGTTCGCTATGATCACACAAACGTCGACATACATCTGAATCGCATTACCGAGCTTCCGTCGTTGGGATGAAAACCTTGAGACGCTTGATTCCGTCTACGTCCATTGTATTCCTATTGTTTCTTCGAAGCTGCTCCAGCCCAGTATCCGCTGCGTCGCCATGATGGGTATATCACTTGTGATTAGAACTGGTCCGTTCATTACGCCGGGATAGGTGACGCAGGAGGCTTCTCCAGGATTCAACGTCACTGTCTCCATCACGGTTCCTCCGATCGTCACAGTTATATGAGCTGTCTCCGTTGTGCTTGGATTGATGAAGTGGATAAGATCTCTTGCAGGCGTGAACGGGTTGGCTGAAAGTTCGAGAAAAGAAGAGTTTCGGGTATCAGGAGGAGAGCTCGTCGAGAAGGTCAAGGAGATCGTGCATGAAGGGAATATTCGAAGAATAATAGTGAAACATGACGACAAGACAGTGGTCGAAATCCCCCTAACCGTTGGAGTTATAGGTGCACTCATAGCGCCTCAAATAGCCGCGCTAGGAGTCATCGGAGCTCTCTTGACAAAATGTACGATAATAGTGGAGAAAGAGGAGGAAGAATAATCACTACGCCTTGAAATCAACCTGCGAACCCCACTGTTTTGATATAGATTAACGCATGGCTTCCGCCAGAAAGACCCCCTATCCCCCTTGTTTTATGTAAATTCTTAATACGGGTGTAATACCTTGAGGGTTCTTTGCTTCCTCTCAGAGAAAGATAATCTACGCGGGATCGGAGCACACCAATTGATTGAATGCCTCAGATACCCCAGGTTTCACTCACATAAGTAATCGTTATTAGTGACTATCGTCATCGGCATGAAAGCATTGTATTTATTGGATGGAAAAAAGATTCCGGTGGGGAGCCGGTTAAGTTGGTGCCTTCCAAGCTAGATGCTGTTTGTTAGATCAACCATTACTGCTTTGATGGGTTAGTCACCGCCGATCGGCGCTGGAAACTATCGGAGACTCAAGATCCTTTACCTTTGCATGAGGCTAGGAAAAGAGGTGACCACCGGACGCAGGTTTGCTGTGGGGTTCAATGTTTCATGGCATGATGGTCTCTCGTGGAAACACGTTCCAGCCTTATTAGCATATCTGCGAGTTCTGGAAAGCCAACCTATACGCATATCCTAAAGCTTGATCAAAAACCAAGTCTCAGGTTATGAGATAGCATCCAAGACCAGTTTCAATCCAGTCTTAGTCTTGGCCAATTCGCTTCTAATATCCCCTTTGACCACAAATTCAGACTTCAAGTCATTGCTGAGTTTCGGATCGTCCAATTTAATTAAAATAGAATCTATTTGCTTCTTAACTGCCTCTAAGCGGTCGCGTTTAGTATGTCTTGCTACTTTGTTCCAATCTACCTTGCTGTCTGTTGCGAGCATTACGATATCTCGAATGTCTTGAGGTCTCGCTGAATGAATCTTGGTCGCAATCAATATTTCCTTCTCCAAAACCATGACGTTCCGGACTTCTCTCTGGGCTCCGGTCACATCTGCAAGCGAAGAATATCTTCTCAAGTATTCGAAGCTCCAACTTGCACTCGTCTGCCGAACAACTACGCTCTTGACAAAAATATCCACCCAGACTTCATTACCTTCGATATCCTTGATGAACCTACAAGATTCTGCCCCGTAAATATCATGAAACAAATTCGAATTCTTTTCCATTCGATAGCCTTGTCTTTCAAGTAATTCCTGGAATTCGCGTAGTTCAGCTACTACTATGTCGCAATCAACAGAGTATCGATGCCTTCCTCTTGCGGCAACAGCATATCCTCCAATTAGAGTAAACTCAAGACCGGCGTTGACCATCTCTTCTAGAATCGCTAATGCTTCATTCTCTCGAGAAAGAGACTTTGCTACAATACTCATTTCGGTATGCTCGCAAGCATCTCTAAGGCAGGATTGTAGGTATAGATGTTCTCTCGACAAAACTTCATAGTGTCTTCTAAGGGCAAAACTGAAAAACCACCCACCTCAGTAGATATTACACGAATATTCGGATGTAAGCAATAGAAAATTCCAAACCATGTTTCTTTTGCAGGCCTATCTTCAATAGTATATCTCAATTTGTTTCCTTCAAAGAATCTTATCCAAGACTTGACGTCTCTTTTTTCAACGTCAATGTGGATTGGATACCGTCCAAAGAATCGGCCAACGTTATATCCACCTCTCGTCCAGAGGAAGACTGCATCTTCATCTGTTAGAGCGTATTTTAAATTAGCCTTCTTAAGCACTTCATACGACTCTTCGATACTTTTGGTCCCGGCCAGCTCGTCTGGAGACACAACATTGTATCTACCACGCCCATCTTTCCTCAGCAAACCATGTTTCACCATGTCGTGTAACATCTTATATGGAGCGGGAGGTCTAAACGTTGATATGAACTCGTAGGCAGTGAACCCTCTACGCCACTTCCAGAGAACTCTCCACAACTCCAACTCCATATCTGTCGCCGAGCTTCCTTACCAAGTAAGTAAGAAAAGAACTATATAAATGCATGACCATCTCAGGCTTCATATCCAGCTAGGTAGGCAGTGTTCTGCAACTTCCAACCGGACTACATCCGCCTTGCTGAAAGGGAAGTATTCTCATACGACTAGACCTTGTATAATGATGCACTCCGCCCCTTTAGGCTACGTCCTCGTATAGTATGCAGTTCAGCAAGAGGGATAGTGATGATGACAACAACAAAAGTCGCGCCAGTCAAACCAACAATCTCCTTTGATGTACTTGACAAAATCGATGTTCGCGTTGGGACAATCGAGCTTGTGGAAGACATGAAGGAGTCGGAAAAGTTGGTAAGGCTCACCGTTGATTTTGGTGATCACAAAAGAAGCATACTGGTTGGAATGAAGCAAGAACGTGAAAACCCGAAAGAAGTCGAGGGAAAGCAGGCGTTATTTGTTGTTAATCTCGAACCCATGAAGATGATGGGCGAAGTTTCCGAAGGCATGCTGTTTGACATCGGATATGCTGATGGGATCACGCCTGTACTTGCAGTGCCTGAAAAACCTGTACCTAATGGTACACGAGCTGGATGACCGGAGACGTTAGTACTCCCACTATAGACGCGGAAATTTTCTATTCCTTCCTTCTCTTCGATTATTCGGTCCTTGAGGAGTCTATCTCTGATTTTCGCTTGAAATTTCGAAAAACGATAGGAGAATAACATAGCAAGACTTTAAGGCTGAATCTTGTGAGAATAAGCGTCCGAGAAAAAGCAAGCTAGAAGGGCGAGGCTGTGCCTGCCGCACTACTGATGAAAAAGGATCTGAGATCATGGGTCGGTAGCCTCACGGATGCGTACACGGTTTATGGTCCGAAACCCAAAGGAAACAGTTTCGCCTTCGAGAGAATTCATTTCCCGGAAGAATTAGTTCTAGACTATTCCGCAACGATACTCCCGCTCAAGAAGTTCCTCGTTCCGCCTTCTGAAGTAATACTCAGATTCGGAGAGGGTGGTGTCCAGCGCCCGCCTGAAGCAGGAGGATCCTCGAAGACTCTACTGTTCGGAGTTCACCCTTGCGACGCCAGCTCTTTTGCGGTTTTGGACAAAGTCTTCGTCAGTGAGTATAGGGACGATAGATACGCGAAGCGAAGAGAAAACATCGTGACCGTCGTTATTGCGTGTAGTGAACCTGGAGAGACTTGTTTCTGCTCCTCGATGGGTACGGGCCCAACGTTGGAACAGGGCTACGACGTACTCTTAACCGATCTCGAGGACCGCTACTTGGTGGAGTCCGGGAGCCCTGAAGGGGATGCGCTCATAAGAATGATTCCTAGCGCAGCACTGCCAAAGCCGATTGATTTTGAGAGAAAAAAGAGATCGATAGAAGACACGCTTAAGAAATTCAAGAGAAAGGTCGTCACAGATAGACTGCCGGAGCTCTTTCGAAAGAATCTGGACGACCCGATGTGGAATCATATAAGAGACATCGATCTGGCATGTGGACAATGTGTGCTCGTCTGTCCGACGTGCTACTGTTTCGATATCCGCGATAGAAGCGAGGTGACCTCTGCTAATGGAGAGAGAGTTAGAGAGTGGGATTGCTGTGTCCTCCTAGAGTTCGCTGAGGTCGCCATGGGAGGTAACTTTCGGAAAGATCGGGGAGCCAGGGTTAGGCAGTTTATGGGCCACAATCTGAGCTACGGCGTTGAACAGTTCGGGCGCCTCAAATGCGTAGGATGTGGAAGATGCATACAAGCTTGCCCTGTTCATATCGACATTACGGAGGTCGCTAGCAAGGTGAGAGGCGGCTGAGATGAATGACCCATACCTTCCTGGGAAAGCGGCTATAGAGAAGATTAGGAGAGAGACTGTCGATACGAAGACGTACACGGTTCACTTGCTGGATGAGCGTAAGAGAGCTGAGTTTTCAGTAGAGCCCGGACAGTTCGTAATGGTCTCATTGTTCGGGATAGGTGAGGCCCCGTTCTCGCTAAGTTCAAGCCCTAACTCTGATGGAGCTTTCAACACGACAGTTAGAGCGGTTGGAAACATTACAAGTGCTTTAGATAGATTCGAGGAAGGAGCCATCATAGGAGTCAGAGGCCCCTACGGCCACGGCTGGCCCATTGAATCAGCTAGAGGAAAAGACATCCTCATCATCGCGGGAGGCATCGGACTCCCTCCCCTACGCCCTGTAATAACCAAGATCGCTGAAGAGAGAATACACTACGGCAGACTTGAGATACTCTATGGCGCTCGAACGCCCGACCAGATGATATTCCCGTATGAGTACGAGGATTGGAGGAAGATCAAGGATACAAGGTTAGAGCTTACGGTGGACTCAGTGCCAGTAGGCACTGCTTGGGAACACAATGTCGGAGTCGTAACGACGCTATTCAATGAGATGAAAACCTACCCCGAGAACTCGCTCGTCATGACGTGCGGCCCGGAGATAATGATGAGATTCGTTGTGAGAGGGCTCGTAGCGAAAGGGTTCAATCCGGACCAAATCTACGTTTCACTTGAGAGGAGGATGAAATGCGGCATCGCTCAATGTGGCCACTGCCAAATAGGCCCGAAGTACGTCTGTAAGGACGGGCCTGTATTCAGGTTGTCTGACATACAAGGTCTTCCGGACCTAGCGTTATGAGGAGGATTTCGTCTTTGAGCAAGAAACCGACCCTTGCTGTTTGGAAATTCACCGGATGCGCAGGATGCCAAATGGAAATCCTACGTCTTGAGGATGAACTACCAAGCATTCTCCAAGTCGTTGATATAACCTACTTTATGATGGCGAAACGCCACTATTCAAGCGGTCCGTACGATGTGAGCTTCATTGAGGGTTCAGTCTCAACTCCGAGAGAGATCGAAGAGATCAAGAATGTTAGGTTGAACTCGAAAAACCTCGTAGCCCTAGGTGACTGCGCAGTCTACGGCTGCGTCCCCTCCATTAAGAACTGGTTCCCAGAGAGATCAGTCGAAGAAAGAGTATACGAGAATCCGTCGGTAATCCATTCCACAAAGATCCATGGGATCGATGAATACGTTCATGTGGATCTTTACTTGGGCGGCTGCCCGCCACATAGAATAATGTTCCTAGAAACGGTTAGAGCGCTCTTAATGAATACTCGGCCTAACTTGAGGAGACACACCGTATGCATGGAGTGCAAGTTTAGGGAGAACGAGTGCCTCTTGACTAGCGGAAAGCGACCTTGCATGGGACCCGTCACTCTCGCTGGGTGTGGAGCTATCTGTCCGTCTTTCAACAGAGATTGCGAAGGCTGTTACGGACCCATGAGCGACGCTAACGCAACGAGCCTCGCCGAAGAGTTCAAGGCTATCGGACTCTCAAGTGATGAGATCCTCAGAAAATTCAGAAAATATGCGGGGACCTCTCCGAAATTTGCTGAAGAGGCGGGAACACAATGAGGCGGGATACTTCCATATCCGTAGACTACGTCGCAAGAGTGGAAGGGCAAGGTGGACTCGACATCAAAGTATCAGGCGGCAAAGTTGAGTACGCCAAATTCAGCATCTACGAGCCTCCAAGATTCTTCGAAGCATTTCTGGTCGGCAGAAGGTGCGACGAAGTTCATGAGTTGACGTCCAGAATCTGCGGCATCTGTCCTGTTGCGCATCAAATAACGGCTCTTAGGGCTGTAGAAAATGCTCTTGGCATAGAAGTCAGCCAACAGACAAGAGATTTGAGACGGCTTTTCGCTCTTAGCGCATACATATCCAGTCATGTCCTTAACCTATACTTCCTAGCTGCTCCAGACTACTTCGGGTACGAAAGCATCATACCGATGGCTCGCCATAACTCAGACATCTTCAAGAGAGCTTTGGCCCTGAAAAAGGTCGGAAACGATCTCACGGAACTGATCGGCGGGAGATCTGTACATCCAGTATCGGCAGTTGTAGGAGGGTTCACAGCACTCCCCGATAGACAGAGCCTTGAAACCTTTGGAGCTCGTCTCATTGAAGCAAAAGAGTATGCATTGAAAGATGTTGAACTCTTCAACAACCTGAAGATCCCTTCATTCGAGAGAAGATGCGAACATGTAGCTCTCCATAGCGATAGCGAATACGCAGTCAACGAAGGAAGAATTGCCTCAACCGATGGCCTCAACATAGCAGAAACCGAGTATAGAAAATACTTTGTGGAGAAGCAGGTTCCACACTCAACCGCTAAACATTCCTATGTGAAGAACAGAAGTTCGATAATGGTCGGTCCTTTGCCGCGAGTTAACCTAAATTTCGATAAGCTATCTCCAGACGCTCGAGAAGCAGCAGAGCAGATAGGCTTTCGTCCACCTGTCTTTAAACCGTATATGAGCATAGTCGCTCGAGCCTTGGAAGTCGTCAACGCAATAGATGAGAGCATCAGGATAATCGACCGTCTTAATCTAGAGCAGGAGAAGTTATCATTTGAGATAAAGGCCGGAGAAGGAGCTGCAATAACCGAAGCCCCTAGAGGCATACTATACCATTACTACAAGTTTGATAGGGAGGGAAAGGTTGAGAAAGCAGACATAGTCACTCCAACAGCCCATTATGCCTACAATATCGAGAGAGACATGTACGAACTCGTTCCGAACCTGCTGGATCAACCCCTCGAAGAGGCCACACTGAAATGTGAAATGCTGGTGAGAGCCTACGATCCATGCATCTCCTGCTCAGCCCACTTCGTCAAGCTGAACGTGGAGAACAGACAGCTACATGACCACGGAGCGAAAAAAGAGTGATACAGCTACTGCTCCGCATTCTTAACCGATACTAAAATGAACTGCGCAGGATATGGCTCTACTCTTTAAGAACCTTCCCAAGCATCGACGCTTACGATTCGGCCGTCTTTCTCCTGGAGCAAGCACAATCTTCCTCGAAGCTTCTTCGCTTCATTAACTAGTCTTTGTTCCTCTTCCGAGATCTCACAGCCTGGAATTGTGAGATTGCAGAGCACTCTACCCCACTCTTCAGTCTTCACCTCGACGACCCAGAGTCCTCCCGAATTTCGAAAAACTTCCCTTATCCGACCTATGAAACTTCGTGCGTCTACAGCCAAGCTAAGCACCCATAAATTGTATTTTAGAACAGATCCCGTATAAAGTATGGCTTTACGCTTATCGGTAGGCAACCTTTATTCGCTCACGAAACAACCAAATGGTAGTTAAAGAAAACTTGATCAACAGGTGGGCAATGATGTCGCGCCATTCCATAATTTCGAAGATCAAGAAGAGAGACGGATCAATCGTCGAATTCGACCAAACCAAGATCACGATCGCAATTGGTAAGGCGATAGCGGCCGTCAACGCCAAGAACGGTCGAGTAGCGGAGAAACTTTCAGGTGAAGTTGTGGACATTCTTGAGAAGAGATTCACAGGGAAGATTCCGGGAGTGGAGGATGTTCAAAACATCGTTGAAGAGGTTTTGATCAGACACGGATACGCGGATGTCGCTAAGGCGTACATACTGTATCGTCAGAAACGTGCGGAGATAAGGGAAGCGAAGAGGTTCTTGGGCGTAACTGATGACCTCAAGCTTGGAGTAAATGCAGTGCAAGTCTTGAAGAGAAGATACTTGCTGAAAGATGAAGAAGGCAGAGTGGTCGAAACACCCAGTCAGATGTTCCGAAGGGTCGCAAAGGCGATAGCCGAAGTTGATTTGCGATACGACAGAAAAGCAGACGTTAAGAAAACTGAGAATGAGTTCTATCGACTTACGACCAATCTAGAGTTTCTTCCGAACTCTCCAACGCTCATGAACGCGGGGACCGACATCGGTCAACTTTCTGCGTGCTTCGTACTGCCGGTTCAGGACTCTATTGAAGGAATCTTCGACGCTGTGAAGTACATGGCCATCATTCACAAGTCTGGCGGAGGAACAGGGTTCTCTTTCTCCAATCTGAGGCCTGAAGGAGACCTCGTTAGAAAGACTAAAGGCACCGCTTCAGGCCCAGTCTCCTTCATGCGAGTCTTCGATACAGCCACAGATGTTATCAAGCAGGGGGGAAGAAGACGAGGGGCAAACATCGGGATATTAAGGGTTGACCATCCAGATATTCTGAAGTTCATTACAGCGAAGAGCAAGGAAGGTTTTCTCAGCAACTTCAACATATCAGTAGCTGTGACTGACAGCTTTATGAAAGCTCTTGAACGTGACGCGGAGTATGAACTTAAGAATCCAGCCACTCGGAAGATTGTAAAGAGACTGAAGGCCAAGGATGTCTTCGATCTAATTGTAACCATGGCATGGAAGACTGGTGATCCTGGAATAGTATTCATCGATGAAATAAACAGGCAGAACCCTACTCCTGACGTCAGAGATATAGAGAGCACGAACCCTTGCGGTGAACAACCGCTCCTTCCTTTCGAATCTTGCAACCTCGGCTCGATAAATCTGGCGAAAATGGTCAAAGGTCGAGAGATCGACTGGGCGAAATTGAGAAGAACGATTGGAGTAGCCGTTCGCTTTCTAGACAACGTGATCGACGCGAACCAGTATCCTCTTCCTCAGATAGAGAAAATGACGAAGAGCAACAGAAAGATCGGTTTGGGCGTTATGGGGTTTGCGGAAGCACTGATCAAATTGGGGATACCATACGATTCCAACAGGGCTCTCGAAATCGCAGAGAGGGTAATGAAGTTCATAAGAGTCGAAGCTGAGAAGAAATCTATTGAGATCGCAAAAAAGAGAGGGTCATTCCCCAACTTCAAGGGAAGCGTTTGGGAAAAGAAAGGGTATAAGCAGATCAGAAATGCAGCCTTAACGACTATAGCGCCGACAGGAACTATAAGTGTTATCGCAGGGACGACGAGCGGGATCGAACCACTGTTCGCAGTCTCCTTCGTTCGGAACGTCATGGAAGGCACTAGACTACTTGAGGTCAACACAGATTTCGAAGAGATCGCCAAGCGAAGAGGATTCTACAGTCGAGAACTCATGATGATGGTCGCGAAGAAGGGTTCCGTTCGGAGTTTTACGGAAATCCCAGAAGACGTCCGGAGACTTTTCGGAACCGCCCTTGATATAGATCCTGAATGGCACGTGAGAATTCAAGCAGCATTCCAAAAGTATGTTGACAATGCAGTCGCAAAGACGATCAATCTTCCTCAAGATGCTACACCGGAAGACGTGAGGAAAGCCTTCCTGCTGGCTTACAAGTTGAAATGTAAAGGCATAACTGTATACAGATACGGGAGCAAGAAGGAACAGGTCCTCTACGTTGGTCCAGCTTTAGGAGAGAGGCCTGAGGAAGAACATGTAAGTGTTGATTCAGAGTACTCTGGCGGTTGCCCAGCGATGACTTGCCCGTTCTAGTTTAGGGCCCCCCAATCTTGATTATTTTCGTTTCTCTCTCTTCGTTATAAATTTGAATCTACTTGTTATCGAATAGTGGAAAAGAGTGCACTCGAAAGATTGTGATTACTGCAACCGAATTCTAAATATTCTATCTAGAAACTCTCTTTTATGGTGCAGTGCTATCGCAAAACACGTTGAGTCAAACCCCTCCACAGTGCAACGGCACCTTTCAGCCCTCATCGAGAAGGGTCTCGTTAGGGAGAATGTATACGCAGGAATAAAATTCTACGGACGAACAAGGCGCCATCCGGCACGAAACAAAGGCAAACAGCACCGAAACTAGCTACTCAACAGATACCTGAGCAAGACTCTTAATCACGCTCTAACTGTTTCAAAAGCCATAGAGAAGCAAAGCCCTATCTCCAGTCGAAGCGAAAATTGTAGATAGAACCTGTGCTTACACTAACTACTATGATGCTACCGGAACAGAAGTTTATGTTGCCACTTCGAGGCGCGACAAGCCTTGGCTTCTGAAATTGGAGTGGCGACGCTTACAGGGGCATTCATTCTAGGGCTCGCCCACACACTAGAGCCTTGCGAAGATAAAGCGGTCGTCTCGCTGTACGCACTTTGGGCAAGCGAGAAGTGGAGGGAGGGGATTCTTATGGTCGTGCTCTACGGGCTTGGCATGGCGTTGATCGACACAACCTTCGGATTCCTATTTGCATTCGTCGGAGTGAACCTTCTGGAAGCATTCAAAGCGATTCTCGAGTTGATCGCTGGGCTGATAACTATCGTCTTCGGCTTCTTCATGCTTACCGGCTGGTCAATAGTTCACATAGCTCATCATCACGACGGAGTCTCTTCTAGCGGAACCAAAATAAGCGAACGCTTCAGGATGTCGACAGCTCTGCTTTTCGGTCTTATTAGAGGTCTCCCACCTTGCCCTTTCGAACTAGCTGTCTTCATTTGGGCTGCTTCGATGGGCAGTGTGTTGATCGGCACGCTAACCGTATTCATATTCGGTCTAGGAACTACCGCGGGCCTGATACCTCTGGGCTTCTTGATGGGAGGCATCTCCGGCGTCGCTAAGAAGACAAAGTACGCAGGTTGGATTCCCAAGATTTCGGGCTCCACAATAGTAGCGATAGGAATCGCCCTTATTGTATTCTCGCTGGCAGGCGGCTAGCAAGCCGTATGATTCGTCCGAGTTCCCGTTTTGCGTGCCAGTATAACCCTGACAACTGGAGTTGAAGAGGTTGGCTAGACCCAGAGCCGCGGCAACTCGAGGCTAAGAGCAGAATAGCAGAAGAAGTGTGTTTGTTACGGTATCTTTTCACGCTCTCTGAAATTCCTAGACAAAAAATCTTAAGAATCTGTAAGCTACAAACGGTATCGGTGATCGATTTTGTCGAAGGAAGAAAAGCGTGGACTGGAGAGCGTTCTGCCTGAGGAGATTAGAAAGGAGATTCGGGCGCGTGTTGATGAAGTTGCAGGTGAGTTGAAGAAGAAAGTAGAAGAGTTCAGGGAAAAGAGGGTGAAAGAACTCCTCGAAGATAAGACTCTCATGGCAATGGGCATAGCATTCGCGATAGGTCTTGCTTTGGGTGTTGCTCTGGCGAAATCTAAGGAGTAAACCTTAGCATTGTCAAAGGACTTCCTCAATGCAATTCTGAAGAAGATATATTCCACTATTCTTGCAGAAGCTCAAGAGGCTGTAGGCGGCTACGTGAAAGGTAAGATCAAGCAAGTCCTGAGAACGATCGCAGTTGCTTTGACAGCTGTCGTCTTTCTTGCGGCTGGCGCTATTTTCGTCTGTGTCGGTTTGATTCGATACCTCAGCTTGATCGTGCCTTTATGGTTGGCTTGGATATTTGTGGGAATAGTTATAGCGATGATCGGTCTCCTACTCCTACTGGTTTCTCTACTGTCTCTCAAAACCTGATCATCGAAGCTAAAGAATGCTATCCACAACATCCCTAATGGAGAACTTCCTCATGGAGAGAATTAACCCTTGAAATCTCCCACATGTAGCCTCTTATCAACTCCGACACGTCAGTGCAGCTCAATTCTGTGGGCTATGTTTTCCCCACTGGGTGACAGGAGCTTTTACGTCGCTTTTCAAAGCTCAAGAAGAAACGCGTTATCCGCTCAAAAATGTCTTTTCGAAATCTTTCAATCTCGCTGGGATAAGCTTGGGCATCTTTAATGTTTCCGATGCTTCTCAGTAGCCATATAGCACCTGCAACTGTCCAAGGCATTTTCGACATTTGAGAAGCTTGTCGCCTGCGCCATAATCCTGCCCGCACTCAAGACGCTTTAGGCTCAACATCAGACTCATTCCGGACTCACCGCATCCGCAATTAATTTCGCGACTTTGCGTGCTTCAAGACCTTCTGTGTCCTTAAGCGGATTGAAAACCATTACGGCAAGTCCTCCAAGCTTCCCTGTCGCTCTCGCTATACGGACAGCGCTAGAAAATTCGGAAATCGACAGCCCATCTGGAACTGGGAGGATCTGGGCCTTCATCGCGCCTTCATCCAAGACATCTAGATCTACGTGAATGTAAAACTGATCGCATGCGGCCTCAAGCCTCTCGAGACCATCCTTCATAACGTCTTCAGCACCTAGCTCGCGTATTTTCGCTCGAGAATAAACATGAACATGCGAGTTCTCGAGAGCGATCTTCTCAGGCGGGTCGAGATCTCTCACACCGAAGAGAACTATATTCTCTTCGGGCAGTTGTGGAGCATAACCGAACATCCTTGTAAGCATCTCTGGGCCGCGACCGGCGACAACTGCGACATTCATTCCGCCAATTAGCCCTGAAGGGGTCGTCTCAGGAGTATTGAAATCTCCATGAGCATCAAAATAGACTAGACCTATTCGTTTCTTTAGACCCCTTTTGAGACCCTCGACTATTCCCATCAGAACGCTGTCCTCTCCTCCTAGGATCAATGGAAAATAACCATCTCGACACATCCTCTCAATTCTTAAAGCTAAGACTCCACATAACGCCGTAACTTGCTGAGGATTGAGAAGCTTCGGATTCGAATCGTCATAAGGCGGCAGATCTACTTGGGCGTCACCAAAATCTTTGACAACGCGAACGACTTTTCTCAATCGTTCGGTCAGTCCAGCGTTCCTTAGAGCTTGAGGCCCTTTGTCTATGCCTTCTCCTCTCCAGCCGACGTTGTATGGAACTCCAAGAATACCAACCTTCGAGATTATATCCACTTGAACTCACGCTAGATTGTAAGGCTTCATAGAAGTACATGTCTCCTTAAGACTTTCTTTTCGCAAGCCGAGTTGTTCCGTCTCAACGAATAGGCATGTTGTCGTTAGAAAAATCTCTCTTTGCGGTTGCTATCAGAAAAAGCCTAACGTCTTGACTAGGTGCTTGACGGTAGCTGTCAGAACTGAAGGGATCACGTTTCTTTCGATATCTTCTTCAGCTGGCCTTGATACATCTCCATTACCTCT
>Ga0315312_1001436_pt1 | contig 18648 bp, 18 predicted proteins | sample TDP7_MG_FD_203629 | JGI IMG/M metagenome (GOLD analysis project Ga0315312, IMG submission 203629) | Freshwater sediment microbial communities from Lake Towuti, South Sulawesi, Indonesia - TDP7 | ecosystem: Environmental > Aquatic > Freshwater > Lake > Sediment | place: Indonesia: South Sulawesi... | reverse complement strand
TTGGAATGGCCGAAGCCGCGCTTGAGGAGTCCATCGAATACGTGAAACAGAGGAAAGCTTTTGGGAACCCCATCGGGAAGTTCGAGTCAGTTCAGTTCCGAATCGCCGAAGACTATACGACACTCCAAGCTGCCAAGCTTCTTTGCTACAGAACGTTCTGGCTGAAGGATAAGAACAAACCCTTCACGAAGGAGTCGGCGATGATCAAGTTCTGGGTGCCGCAAGTCGCGTTCAACGTTGTCAACGACTGTATCCAGAACCGAGGCGCAGTGGGCTTCACTACAGAGACTCTTGATGAGTTTCGGTTGAGAGAGATCAGAGGCTCCATGATCGGGGACGGCACATCAGACATAATGAAAATAATCATCGCGAGAGAACTCCTGGGTAGAGAATTCGTCCCCTATCGCTGAAGAATGGAGGAAGAAACTGCCTTCGACAAACAAGTCGTAGATGAACAGTTGAAAAGGGCGAAACAGGGTCAGCAGACGAGATGATGAGTGCGTCCTCGCTCAGTGAGCCGCGTACGAAATTCGAACCAGTTACGGTGCGAAGATGTGTCAGAGCAGGTTACCGGCTGGTCGGAACTCACTCGGGTGTTCAGGTTTGCAGATGGACGCGAGCCGCACTTACCGGACGCAGGCTCTGCTACAAGAGATGGTATGGTATCCAAAGTCACAGATGCGTACAACTCACGCCTGCTCTTCAATTCTGCAACCTCCGCTGCGTCTTCTGCTGGCGGTTCCATACCTCTGGCCGGTTCAAAGCTGAGCACGAGTGGGATTCCCCCGGCTTGATCCTGGACGAGGCTATCGCTGCGCAGCGGAACCTCTTGAGCGGTTTCAAAGCGAATCCGCATGTCTCAAAGAAGCGGTTCGAGGAGTCGATGAATCCGATACACGTGGCCATCTCTCTCGACGGGGAACCGACGCTATACCCCATGATCGCAGACCTGATTCGAGAGATCAGTCAAAGGCGCATGACATCGTTCCTCGTTACCAACGGCACCATGCCGAACAGGCTTGAAGACATATTGGACCTTGGCGCGGAGCCCACCAATCTGTATGTGAGCATATACGGGCCTGACAGGGCGACTTACGCCAAAGTGACACGCCCCTTGGTTCCGGACGTTTGGGAAAGGGTTCGAGCCAGCATCGGGCTGTTGAAGGATTTCAAACGTTCCCGAACCGTGATGAGGCTAACACTGGTGAAAGGAACGAACATGCATCAACCAGAAACCTACTCGAAACTTGTGGAGGACGGAGCTCCATCCATCCTCGAACTTAAGGGGTACAGCTGGCTGGGGGAATCGAGGCATCGGCTTCCGATGAATGCGATGCCCTACCAATTCGAGATCAAACAATTCGCGAAGAAAATGCAGCAGACTACCGGGTACGAGATTGCTGCAGAAGACTCAGTGAGCAGAGTCGTCCTTCTGACTCGAGACGGACCCACATCGGAGCTGTCCCTTGACACCCAATGACCTTTGCAGTTCAACACGCAGTCCACGACGTCAAAGACTGAGACTACTCGTGAAGTCGGCCAAAGGCCTTCTCGACGATCAGCAAATCCGTCGTCTCTGGAAAGGTGTCGACATCGTAGGCGACATCGCGATTCTCAGGCTTCCTCAAGAGCTTAGGGGCGGTAAATCACTTATCGCGCAGAACCTTCTCAACCTCGCTCCCTACGTTAAGGTTGTACTAGCACAGGTCGGACCGGTGGAATCGCAGTTTCGAACCCGTAGACTCGAATGGCTGGCAGGAGAGAAACGATCTGAGACTGTCCACAGAGAATTTGGGTGCAGATACAGAGTCGATCTAAATACGGTCTACTTCTCCCCTAGGCTCGGCTACGAGCGGAAGCGAATCGCTGATCTTGTTTCTCCAGGAGAATGTATCGTGAATTTCTTCGCTGGAGTCGGGTCTTTCTCTATCATGATCGCAAGGCACGCGCGCCCTTCCAGGGTCTACTCCTTGGATCTCAACCCCGTCGCCGTTCGATACCATTTGATGAACAACGCGCTCAACGGAGTGCGCGAGACTATTGACTTGATCTGTGGAGACGCGAACAGAATAGTTGCGGCGTCCCTTGCAGGACGCGCAGATCGCGTCCTGTTACCGTTGCCTGAGCTCGCCCTAGATTCTCTTCCAACAGCCAAGACGGCGCTCAAGAACGGACGTGGCGTCGTCCACTGCTACATCTTTGTTGACGCAAGTCGCAGAGAGGAAGCGCGCAACAAGAGTTTGGCGAAACTCGACCTATTTGTTGACAAAGTGGGAACGGTTCGGGAGAATACACAAGTACATGTGGTAAGGAGTGTAGGTCCCTGCCGTTACCAAGTCTGTCTTGATCTAGCTATCTGAGCCGAGACGGCTATTGCTTGCCTCCAGCTTCAGACACTATCTCTCTGACAATGCCTCTTCGTTTGCCAAAGTACCAGACCTCGGCCGTGCCGGCATACGCTTGTGCCCAGCGCTTGAGAGTCTCCCTGTCGCCCGGCCTCAGTCTGGCACGTCCGCTCTTTACTTGGATCATCCTGATCTTTCCATCCTTCGCGGCGAAAACATCCACAGGTCCATGGGATGCTGCGCTTCGGCTGCAGTACCACCCCTCATCCCTCAGCTTCTTCAGTACTTGGTACTCTCGGCTTCTGCCTCTTGCGTAGGCGGTGGAGACCATGTCCAAGCTGGTGGTGGTCACTGGTTATGACCGTTACGCCGTCACACTTGAGAATCTTCTCTCCAGTTTGACCTCGCAATAACAAGTTCAAGAGTGTAACACATTTTAGGAATCGACCGATGCTTCACTATCGGCATCGAGGGCGCGCTTCCATGGCACCTAAGGCCGGATTCTTTGTGGTAGCAGTCGCCATGCTAGCACTTAGTGCACTCACAATTGCTCCCATGATCGTGCAAGCGCAAGGCTACGCGGTCTCGTTCACGATCGTCGGGCTTCCTGCCGGAGCGAGCACCCGCTACTATGTGGACAACGTTTTGAACGGAACGATGGGGGCTGGTGAAACAAGGCTACTCAACTTCACGTTGGGAGGCGCGCATACGTTGAGCGTTGACCTGAATGTGAGCGTGGGAAACGGAACAAGGTACCAGTGCAGAGACAACGTTTGGGCTTTCACCGAAGCTGGAATTCACGTCTTCACCTACAAGGCACAGTATCGGCTTGAAGTTGTGTCACCGTATGGTTCTCCATCCGGGACCGATTGGCATGATGAAGGTGCAACCCTGTACGCGCGCCTGGCAACAAACGTGACTGAGGGACCCGAAGGCGTGAGATACATTTTCGTGAAATGGGAAGGTGACGCGTCAGGACAGGGAATGATTTCCGATCCGATAGTTATGGATCGTGCAAAGAAAGCTGTCGCAGCATGGAAAACACAATACCGCCTTCTGACGTCATCCGATCCGGTGGGGATATTCTCGCCCTCAACTGTCTGGTTCGATGAAGGATCTGTCGCAGATTTCTCTGCTATCGAGAGAACGAACGGGACTGATGCTCGGTATCTCTTCTCCGAGTGGACTGGAGACTACGCAGGGACGAGCGTCCAAGGATCGCTGAAGATGGACGGTCCAAAATCGATAACCGCCAAGTACAAGGCTCAGTTCCTGCTGAGCCTCGTCTTCAGCTCTCCGGAGGTCGCGCAGGCATCAGGAATGCCGAACAGTACTTGGTACGATGCAGGACAAACGGTCAGGCTTGGACCTGCGCCTCAATACATCAACACGAGTCCAGTCGAGCGGTTGGCCCTGGATTCATGGAACGTCGACGGAGCGATTCAACCGGGAACCTCAATCGATGTCCCAATGGATGGGCCGCATCGTGTACAATTGATCTATCGAACGCAATACTATCTTGAAGTGATCTCTGACTACGGTGAGACGACGGGAGTCGGCTGGTACTTCAGCGGAGCAAAGGCAAGCTATGGGGTGACCTACACTCGGTCTGATTTCCCGGCAAAGTACAACCTCACCGGGTGGCACCTGAATTCCTCGAATGTGACTAGGACCGTCGGCCCGAATGAGACAGAGGTCATCATGGATCGTCCCTACGTGATCGAAGCAGAATGGAATGTCGACTACACGCCGACGTGGATTCTCACCATCGCAATAGTATCTGTCGTGATCATGATCGCAGCACTCACTGTTGTTGCTGTCAAGAGACCTGCTGCTTTCAGAAATCTCGCTTCATCATTCCGATCTGGGTTCAGGAGACGCAAAGTCAGAGCTCCAGGTGCTGGTCCGCCAATTCCAGCATCTTGGGTCACGTGTCATAAGTGTCGGGCTAGGGTTTCGAGTTCAGCCGAGTACTGTCAATCCTGCGGAACCGCACAGGTCCGAGGACGCGCTGTGGCGGAATCTGGCTTGGAGACCGTGGATGAGCGAGTCTACAACTACATTGTCGAGCGCGGGGGAGAAATATCACTCAGTCGAGCTTCGAAGGATCTCGGACTGTCCATAGACGATCTGAGGCACTCGACGGAACGGTTGAAGAAGAAGGGCCGGCTCGCCTAGGATTACGGTCTCTACTATGCCTGTGGCCTCATGCCCGTACGGGGCACGATGGCCCAGTAACATTGCGGGCATATTGCCAGTTGTCCGTACGGTTTCGTGCACGAATAGCACATCGCTCTCCCACATCGCACACATATGTACGAAGCTGGAAGGTCAGGATGATAGAAGCACGATCCAACCGCCATGGGAGGTCTAACCATCGGAGCACCGAACTGCTGAGGCGCTTGCGCAAGGGGAGTGATCGTTTTCACCATTGGAACAGGTTTTGCAGTGGGCGCGACAGGCTGCATAACCTGCGCCGGTCGAGGCTGAGTGAGCATGGCCCCGCAAGTGCTGCAGAAGACTGCCTCATCCGCGTTCCTGCTTCCACAGGCTGAACACAGTCGCATGGTTGAACCTCGATGTGATACTCGGTGAAAGATGTAATAACGGTTGCTCCATCCATCTTGACTCCTCGCACGCGGTCCGCTTCTTGACCGCGTGTGACGGATGGAGCTAAGCTTTCGAGAGCTTGACGATCGCCTCGCTATAGTCCGGGCCTTCCTGGGCGACCGCAGTTAACACACTTCGCGCTCCGAGCCCAAGCTTTCGCAGAGAGCGTCCTTTCTCGATTTTGACCGTCTTGTTGGCTTTCTGGGCGAATAGCATGACTTGTTGATCAGTCATCTTCATCTTCTCGGATATCTCCTCATACAAGCGGGATGTTGAGTCACGTAGCCGGGCTATTGGGACCGTCAGGATTGGTACCGCCTTTCCTGCGACTCCGCTATCTCCGCACACGACGCAGTTCTTGTTTCGCTTCACTTCCATGACGCTGTAGCGGTTGTACCGTAGGTCGATCATCAGTACTCCTTTGAGCGGTTCCCCAGTCTCTTTCGGCCATGCGCCGTCCCTCAAGTACGCCTGGTAACCCATGATGAGCTTGGCCGCTTCTTGGCATTGGATAGATGAGACGAGAGAGATCGTTGTGGGTAGGGATGGGACCTTAGCTTCTTCAGCTGGTCCGTCGCAAGGGTTTCTCAGGTTCGCGATGCGACCGTAGTCTGATGAGGGAAAGGCGCAGAGAGCGCAAGGCATGTCTGGCGGTGCATACACCTGGACACGTCCTTGATATCCTACGATGCCACCATCCACCATCGGCACAGAGTACCGCCTTGAGATCTGCGTCAGGTAGATCCTAGAAAGGACGTTATCGAGCCCGCAGACGATCACGTCCACGCCCAGAAGATGCTCAAGTGGAAGGCTTTCAAGGGAACCGGTCCAAGCGAAAGCTTCCACATGCGGGAACTTGCTTGTGATGTTCCGCGCCAAGACCTCCGCCTTGTTCTTGCCTTGGTTCTTGCGATCGAAGAAGATCATTCGGCTCGTGTTTGAAAGCTCGACAACGTCGTTGTCGACGATCAGGAGGCGCTTGACGCCGAGCATTGCGAGGTTCTTGGCGACTTCATTGCCGATCGCTCCAGCTCCGGCAATGAGCACGCTAGCCTCTCTCAGCGTTCTCTGTCTGTCTTGCCCCCAGAGTATCAAGTGCCGTGCCCAAAGATAGTCAACTATCAACGGGCTGCGTCCAAGTCGAAGCTCACCTACCTTGCGGTTGTCCTCGATCCGCTTCCTGTTGTGAAGGATGGTTGTGAGCTCAGGCTCGATTCCGAGTTGCCGGCATGCCCTATTTTTGACGACGCTGATGGTTGCTCTGGCCGGAATATCAAGTTCTAATTCTCGGACGGACGGCATCGAGAGCTTTACTTTCAACTAACGTTCCTTTCGCTCCCTCTCAGGAATTCGGAAACGTATCACATCCTCCGGAGGAGTCGTCTCCCTTGACGGTGCCTGAGGGACCGGAACGATAGTGAATCGAAGAACGTCACGCTGTTGCGTTTTGGTGTTCCGTTTCGACATCTTCGGGAATCCATAGGATCTGCAGACGCTTGCAGCCTTGAGACAGTTGGGATGATCAAATACGTTATCCGGATTCGGGTCAGACAGAAGATAGTAAAGCGCGTTTACGACGGAGACAAGTTTCAGGTCGGGGCGCCAGTTCTCGCCGAGGATCGAAACGCAGACGGCGTTCATAACCTTCGGGACTATGTTCGGGTGGGCTATGTCCGAGAGCCACATCGCCATCGGAGGCTTCAGCGGGTACTCGTCAGGAAGCTCCAGCCGGAACCTATTCCAGTCAGCATACTGGGTGAAGGGCCAGATCTTCTTCTCGGCCAGCGACTTGACCTCTCCCTTCTCACACCTGAGCATCCCCTCATATGTTGTGGGAGGGTCGTTCAACGCTGTGACGGTGGGAAACTGATGGTTTGTAAAGTTCTTCTCCTTGTACAGGAGCGGAATGTTCACCTTGCGCTGCCACCGATGATGTTGTACGGCATGAGTGCGAGTTGGCCGTTCTCAGGGATTCCGGCCTTGCTGACTGTGCCAGACTCGTCTAGTATGATGCCTCCGTACATCAACGCGACCGTTGCCGGGTCGACCCCAAAGGAGGTGCAAACCTGCTGCTTGATCTCTCCGATCGTGTGATCAGGAATGACATCGATCTCCGCTAGACCCGTTTGTGGCCCGATGGGTGCTTGAACGAAGAGTTTCAAGTTCTTCTCTCACCTCCGAGAAATGGTTCCAAGTCTTCGCCAGCCATCAGATGATCTTAAGTTGTATGCTACTGATGTCATGCGAGATGGTGCCACCGGTGGTGGCGGCGCTGATCTTGACCGTGAACAGGTATAGGTCCTTCTTGGCTGCTGATTCAACCTTGAACACAAGGTTGTAGTTGAATTTGGCCGTCCCTTGGTCGTCAATCTTGTATTCGACCAGTACGAGTCTCCAGCTTATCTTGTCCTCCAACTTCTCCAGTCCTGTGATGGAGACCTTGAAGGCATTCGGGGCCCTGAAACCGTCGTGGACAGTTACCGTCAACGAGTAAGGGGGAGCTTCATGGTCAGGCTTGACCTCATTGTACCTCGGCTGTATATCGAAACCGAAATCCGTCACGGTCAGTACGAGCGTTATTGGACGTATGAATTGCACCGCACCACCCGGTGAGTATACCGCTTCGATTGTTACGTCGTACCTTCGAGCGATCTCTGCATCGCCGGTCGCCGTGATGCGAAGCACAACTTGCTCTTGACCCGGAACGACCGGGGATGGGGTTCTTATGCTTACTCCGGCGGGCGGTCCCGGACTTCCGACCCTGATTGTGACAGGCAAGTTGAAACCGTTGATGGGCAGAAGGTCAAGTCTAACTTCGCCTGCAATTGTTCGAGTGACGATCTGTTCGTCGGTCCGGTCAAGCGCCCAATCGAAATCTCCCACCTCAAGGTTGTAGACATCGCTGCGAACTGCGTTGTTCGAGCCGTCGAAGGCCGAGATGTAGTAGTTGACATATAGTCCCGAGATTTCCGATGACGGTATCGTGTAGGAGTATGTGTCTTTTTCTGCAGCCTTCAGAAGCATAGGGACCTTAATCAGATCCCCGACAATGAGTCCCCCGGTGGGCTCTCGTCCGATGATCCTGTACGCGAGTGTTACATTCTTGAGGTCAACGCCGGTCACGTTCGCATCAAAGGTTATCGTGTTTCCAATCCTGAAGGGTCCCTTGGGCGGAGTGTGTGTTATCGCAAGAGTCGTGGCGGTACCCGGCCCTCGGTAGTAAGCCAGCGCGATAATGCCCCCGGTCACAGCCAGAGTAATCAGCAGCACCGCCACCAATATTGTACGAGTCGATACAGGCATCGGAGGCGTTGGCGGGGGCGCCTGTGGGTACATTGCCTGACCAAATGAAGGAGTCACAGGGGTAGGCGCTGCTACCTCGCTTCTGACGTTCTGTGGCGGAATCGGTATTGCCCCCTTGGTCTTCGAGTCAGCTCTGAAGAAGCCTGATTTTCCCGTCTGTGAGTCAACCACCATTGCTGTCACCAGTGGAGAGAACTGTTGAAGTTTGAGTTGGGTCTCCACATCCGTCTCGGACATGAAGACGCCTCCACGGACATGAGAATGATACCAACCTACAATACTACCTCTTATTCTCTTGTTAATTATATCATCTGCGATCTTCGCGATCGAGTCTCCGGTCAGAGTCGCATGAGTGGAGTTTGACTCAGCGGCGCCCGTCGCGGCGTCTTCAATGACAATTGTGCCGCCTGACTGTCCGCCGAGCAGCACTCCAACGACCTGCTCGTCTGGGCGCTCTCTCGCTTCCTTGACCACCTTCTCCATAACTTGCCCGGAGATCGCGATGTATGACACGGAAGACACACCAAACATATGGGTAGGTTAAAGAAAAACTTGGGGTAATCTTAGGACTATCGCCCTATCATGCCCATGATGCCGCCGACGATCCCTAGCACGAAGCCCGCGATGAAGCCGCCGCCGATGACGAGGCTGAAGATAGCCATCGGGAAGATGACAATGCTGCCGATAGTGCCGTATCCGAGAATCATCAGTATCGACCCGATGATGATGATGAGGCCTATGACCGCTCCAAGGACGAACGAGATTGAACCAGTCGCCGTAGAGCCTGAGAGCAACGGGCACACAGGCTGGCCGTCGATCCTGCATATCCAGAAGAATATGTTCGCCCATAGGAAGTTTCCACCATAGAACTGCCATGCTAAGAGCAGGCCCGCGTTGAGCAGCACAAGGATTCCCGAACAGAGGGTGATGATGAATCCCCAGAGCGACCTTACAGGGGCGGCCGGCATCATCGGGCCCGCCATCGGACCGAACATCGGCCCAGGAAACGGGGCGAACGCAGGCGCCGGAGCCGGCGCAGGAGCGTATGCTGGTGCAGCCGGGGCTGGCGGTACCATGGCCATCGGTGGAACAATTCCCGCGTAGCATTGTGGGCAGAGCACTAGATCCATGTAGGCTTTCGAGTCGTCACGGCAGATCGCTCGACCGCACCGGTTGCATATGTAAACGGCCGGCAGGCTCGGGTGATAGAAGCACATACCAGGCGGTGGAACTCTTATTGGGACGCCTGGTGTCACTGGAGTCACAACACGAACGGACGGCACTGGTTTCATCACTGGCGCTCCCGGGGCAGCCAACGAACCGCCGCAGCTTGAGCAGAAAACGGCGTCATCTCTATTGTTGTATCCGCATGATGGGCATCGCTTGACCAATATTCTTTCTTCCTCCTTTAGGATTCGTTGAATTGGTTGTGATGTCGAAACGGTCTTAAATGTTTCGTAAAAATGATGAACGATCGGCGAATGCACAAAGCTACACTTGAGTAATCGGACAGCCAGCCCTCTCGACACCCTCACGTTCTTGTCATTCTTGGATTGTTAAGTCCCCGAGAAATGTCGCTGAAATGCGCTGTTTGTCATGATCGAAACATTATTAGAAGACAGCTTTGGACCTGAACCAGCGCAGCCCCGGTGGCTCAGCCTGGTAGATGCTTACGCAACCAAGAGCATTGCCTTGGTAACAACGCCTGAACAGGCAAGGGTCCCGAGTTCAAACCTCGGCCGGGGCTCCACGCTCTACAGAACCTGATCGGCATTCATGTACATGAGGAATCGACCCTTTGAGTTAGCGCTAAAAGACTACTGACTTTCGCGGTTTCCAGCCGGTCCCATCCACTTCTCAAGCTCGTTTCTAGTCGGGCTACCTCTGGTTTCAGGCTTGGTTGCTTTCAACGCACCGGCCCAGTTAGCCCAGAGTAATGCTTCCTCGTCAACGAGGCTGAGTGCTTTTGCGGCCGAGAATGCTCCAAGGAAGGCGTCGCCGCAACCCACAGTGTTGACGACTCTTAGGCCGTGCTTCGCCAGATCTATCCCGGGAATTCGACTCTCTCTTTGTTCCCTGAACATTGCGCAACCCTCTTTGCCTAACTTCATAATCACTTTCAGTTCCGGATTCATCGCCGACAAGCGCTTCACAGCTTCTGCGGGATCTTTGACTCCTGTCATATACTCGACCTCAACCTCGTTTAGAAACAGATAGCTCACGCGCAGAAGCATGCTTCGAAGTTGTCCCATACCGGCTTTCGCTCTGATCCCTGGATCCCACGCGATTGGCCTGTCAGCCTCATGCGCAATCCTAGTGATTGTTTCGACCGTCTCCTCTGGCGGGTCTGTGATCGCTGTGATTCTCGAAAATCGTATCATCTCTGCGCAAGTTTTGCCCAAGATATCCGTGGGCGCCAACATAGCGTTGGCTCCGAAGTAGGTGTGAATCACATTTTCTCCGGACTCCTCTGTGACAATGTAGGCTTGGCCAGATTCTGTTTCGTCTTTGAGACTGACCGCGGAAGTGTCGACTCCTTCGTTGTTGAGCAGCCGTATCTGCGTGTCGGCTATGTCGTCTCGCCCGAGCGCGCCGAGGATACCGACCCTGTTAGGTCCTAGAAGCCTAGCCGCAGCTACTGTGACGTTGCCAGCCTTTCCGCCCGGCACTCTCGTGATCCTGTGAACCGGCGTCTCCTCGCCCGGTCGAGGAAACTTGCCCACAAAAAGGTTGATGTCCCAGTTTATCGCGCCGGCCACAACAACATCCACCAACCTTGTCACCTCATATTCTGAAAGTGAGATGTCGAACAAAGCCTAGAGACGAGGTATTGTGATGACGCCGCAGGAATATAGATCAACTGCATAGTCGTATACGGAAGAATGACAGGATCTCTGTGCATGAGTGACCTTCAGGCAGAATGTCCAGTATCGCAGGTTCGAGAGTTGTGATAGTTGAGTTCTAGGGCTTTGGTACTAGAAGCAATGCAGGGAAAGGCGAGTAGGATACCTCTGTACTTCTGGTTAGCCGACCCTCAGATTGAGGCTAGCGCGGGTGACATTGTCGGTGTCCGGTGTTGGTTTGAGCAACTCAATTTCCTAGATAAAGGCGGGCCCTTCAAGAGAGGCGCGGAGACTCGTCGGGAATGGTGCGACAGGCTCCAACCTGACGCGTACGACTGGCCTAACGTCGCTGATCTTGTCACAGAGATGGAGAGGATCTTGGCCGATACCATAAAGGTGAATGGAAGCAAGTCGTTTCAGCTTGAGATCTTGGGACCGACCGAGTACTCCGAGTACTCATGCAGCCCGGGCATGAGTTCCAAGGAGAGGAGGATGGATCAAGTCTCACACCAGTTCGACTTCTCTATTTTGAGTGTGCTCGATTCTCAGAAAGCAGACATGATCCACAAGAGATTCTTTGATCTTCTTCTCGATGTGGCTACACGAGCGACTGAATACGAGTCAGTAGATTCTATCCGGGTTGCCGACGACTTCTGCAGCTATACAGGGTCAACATACCGGCCGGACTTTACTGAGACAATCGTACGCCGACAGGTCGAACTCGGCCGTGCAATAGCAGATGGTGGGAAGTACTCTGTTCTTCATGCTGACGGAGACATCAGGAGATACCTCAGGGCGCTCGCACAAGGATACTCTGGTTTTCATCCGCTGGACGTCAGGCCGAAGTCGACTGTTGCAAACGCGCATGAGTGGGCGGTGGCGTTGGGACCAGTAAGAGGGTCTCTGCCGGCGGTCGTCTTCTTCACGGGAATTCCGGTTGACCTGTTGTGTAGCTCAGAGGTGTCAGCTGAAGAGTTGGTCGACGTTGTCAGACACGTCATTGACAGTGTCGGTCAGGAGCGTTTGGTTCTGACCACAACGCACAGGCCGTATCCGGGTTGGTCTTTTCGAGACTTCGAAGAAAAGGCGTATGCGATCAAGCGGTTCCTGCAGTCCGTCTCTAGCTCCTAGGCGTGAATCTGTCACCAGACTGCTCACGCTTGGGTGCGTGACACGTAGCTCAGAGAGGGATACCAGTTCTTCTTTCCCTTGACCTGCTTATCCCGGTCCCATCTGCCCAAGATCTTCACGGCTTCCACGGCACACCGGCATGATCTCAGGATGTACTCTGGCTTGGGTTGAAAGGCTTCTTCTACTGACAGTTCCTTTCCCGGCGTTTGGGTTGAATCTGCAATCACAAGGTCGATGATTGAGCAGACTGACCCTGCTCGTAGCCGAAAGAGGTTTGCCAGTGTGAATATGGTCGAGGCTTCCATCTCCGCGCTGACCACGTTTGCTCTTATGAAGTCGGCTTCGACATTTCTCATCCAGCTCTGCTGGTATCCTCCGAATGACATGCCCGCATAGAGGCTGTCGCCGGATTTGGTTATGCCCACGTGATAGTCCACACCTATTCGCTCGGCAGCCTCAACCAATGCCATCACGACCTCTGGCGTGCTGACGGCTGGGTATTCTATCGGGACGTACTGACGAGTGGTTCCTTCCCATCTGACCGCGCCGGTGGCTATTGCAATGTCGCCGATCTTCTGGTCCTTCTGGTACCCACCGCATGTTCCTACCCGTATGAACGTGTCAGCCCCACATCTGGCGAGCTCCTCCACCGCAATCGCGGCGGATGGGCTGCCGATTCCTGTTGAGGTAGTCGAGATGTCCACTCCCGAGACTTTGCCCGTGTACGTAATGTACTGCCGGTGCTCGGCGACCTTGTGCGACTCATCCCAGAGGGAAGCTATCACTTTCACGCGGGCAGGATCTCCGGGCAGAAGGACATATCGTGCAACGTCTCCTTTCCGGCACTTGATGTGATACTGCAGAGTGTCAGTCATTCCCAGACCATCCCTTAACCGCCCGGTCTAACGTACTCGATGCCTGTCATGAAAGGAACGAGACCTCGCGTCCATATGATGTAGATGAAAACGCAAGTCATCGCGGCCATGATCATCATGAATGCGTAGTCTGAGGCTTTCAGCCTAGGGTCACGTAGCATCACTTTCTTCACCGGAGCGCTGAAGCCGCGGGACTCCAGTGCTATCGCTCTAATCTGAGTCTGGTTAATTGCGCCAAGAGTTAGCGGAATCATGAGGACGATGATGCTCTTGAATCGGTCAATGAGCTTCGCTTGAACATTGAGTCCCCTAGACACTTGAGCTTGATATATCGTCGTTATCTCGTTCGTCAGGATCGGAATAAGCTGAATCGTCGCCAAGAATGCGTACGCAAACTTGTACGGCAATCGGCTCTTGAGCATGATTGCCGCGAGGTCGGACGGGTGCGTCGTCACATAGGCCAGGAGGGCAGCAGTAATCGTGACAGCCAAGCGTGACGTCCAGACAGAGACATAGACCGTCCCCTCCAGATACAGCCCGATCGTGTATCCGAAAACTTGTACTGCAGCGATGGCGGTCTTATTGTGCGCGAAGCCGAACGGGCCGCCGATTATTCCGATTCCGAGCAAGACTATGGGGAGTACGATTATGAGAAGAACGGTCACGACAAATCTCTGAATACGGGCCACAAAAGCGAGAAACATCACGACTAGGAACGATACGACAGTCACGTAAAGGTCGTAGAAGATGTAGTTGAAGATCGATATCCAAAGAAAAAAGAGGAACTTGGTCCGTCCGTCGAGATGGTGCACGAACGTATCGCGCGCCACGTAGCCGGACCGAAGTATTCCGAACGCGGTGCTTGACATATCGCGCTATGCCTTCGGCGGGCGAAGTGTAAACCTGGCTGGCATACGTGAGGCGACGACGGCTGCGAGGATGAGGCTGATGAGCTTGTCTGGGATCTCCGAGGCAATGCTGCTGACTACGGACGCTGTCAGCGTATCATTCGTGCTAGCGAGCACGGCGGCGTAGATCCACGCGGTCCCGGCGTAGGTGGGCATCAGACCGAAGACGCCCCAGCTGATCAGTGTGACAGGGACAACGTTCGTCACGCCGACAATAATGCCCGCGGCGACGAGTTTCGCCGGCTTACTGACCGACACCCATCCAATTCTCCAGAGGGCCCACGTTATGATGGCGATGTAGACGTTGATGAATCCCCAGACCCAGGCTGGGAGTCCCCAAAGCGTGAACGCCATTATAATGTTGTAGAGGAACCCTCCTGCGGCGCCTACCCAGACGCCTGCCACCATGGCTCCGAACGACGTTGCCCATGTGTCCATGAATAGCGGAAGCTTGAGGATGTTGATGATCACACCGGTCACGTAATTGAGTGCCGCGATGACCGGAATTAGGACGATCTGCAGGATCGCGAAGCCTGCAGGCCTTTCGACAGTGGTTGGTCCAGTACTTTTCGTTCCAGTTGTCATGGTCTGGAATCGGACCCTAGAAATATTTAAGCCGTTTCGCATTTCTACGCGGGCACACAGGACCAAGAGACAATGGCAAGCGATGAGGTCACTGTCGAAGTTGACGGCCTGACCTACTCATATCTAGGTCATGCCCCGGTTCTCCACGACATCAAGTTCAAAGTCCTGAAAGGTGAGATGTTCGGCGTCATAGGGCCTAACGGTGCAGGAAAGTCCACCCTCTGCAAAGCTCTCAACGGTCTGGTTCCACATTTCTACGGCGGAACCTATGGAGGGACAGTGACCGCTGCCGGAATGAACACGATGAAGCACACCGTGGCTGACCTTTCCCTCAAGGTTGGTCTCGTTTTCCAGGAGCCAACGAACCAATTCTCAGGTGTGTCGACGCGCGTCGACGAGGAGGTAGCGTTCGGCATGTCCATGATGGGATTCCAGCGAGAAGAGATGCTCAGACGCATCAGCGATGCCCTGAGACAGGTGGGTTTGGAAGGCCTAGAAGAGCGGTCACCTTTTGAGCTGTCTGGAGGACAACAGCAGCGCCTCGCAATAGCAACTGTCCTAGCTGTAAGGCCCGAGGTTATCGTCATGGATGAGCCAACCGCGCAGCTGGACCCTGTTGGAAAGACCGAGGTTCTAGAGACGATGCGGGCCCTAAACAAAGAGGGATACACGATCATCGTCACAGAACATGAGATAGAGGAACTAGCGACGTTTGCAGACAGGATCATTGCTCTCAACGACGGGCGAATCGTTTCCGAGGGATCAACACGTGGTGTCTTGACTCAGATTGAGGAGCTGAAGAAGATTGGCGTGGATCCGCCAAGTGTGACTGAGCTCTCATACTTACTGGCCCAAAGAGCGGATTTGAAACCGGAAGCATACCCAATCACGCTTGATGAAGCCATCACACTCTATCGAGAACTGATAGGAGGCGGCGTCGAGTGAGTCTGATCGACGTCCAAGATGTCTGGTACAGCTATGGCGGTGCAGTCATGGCTCTAAACGGTGTGAGCCTTGAGATCGGACCAAGGGAGACGATAGCTCTCATCGGCCAAAATGGTGGAGGAAAGACCACGCTCGCCAAACAGTTCAACGGACTCCTCAAACCTACTAAGGGTCAGGTCCTCGTCAAAGGCGTCGACACTCGCACCGTTCCTTCGAACAAGCTCGCGCTGACCGTTGGATACGTGTTCCAGAACCCGTCTCACCAGATATTCTCGAGCAAGGTTTGGGACGAAGTGGCTTTCGGACCCAAGAACGCTGGACTGAAACCTGATCAGATCGAGGAACGCACCCGGCGGGCCATCGATGCCGTTGGTCTGTCAGGGTTCGAGATCACGCATCCATACGACCTTGACTACGGGAAGATGAAGCTCCTCACGATCGCGTCCATCATGTCCATGAGGCCCGAAGTGTATTGTCTGGACGAGCCGACAACCGGTCAAGATCATCAGGGAAGGCGACGTGTGGCCGAGCTGATTCGAAGCCTGAACGAGAACGGCGCCACGGTCATCGCAATCACTCATGACATGAGGTTCGTGGCCGAGGTCGCAAAGAGAATAGTCCTTGTCGCAGGCGGGAAGATAATTGCAGACGGCCAAACAAGGGAGATCTTCGAGAAAACGGACATTCTCGCGGGAGCCCAGATCAGGCCACCGCAGATAACTCAGCTTGCGCGCGCCTTGGCAGATTACGGCGTTGCTCCGAACCTTATGACGGTCAAGGAACTGGCGGATTCAATCGCACGCATGCTCTGAAGCGGAAAGGAAGGGAGCGGAACCACGAGCTTGCCTAAGGACGTACTCATCGATTGCGACGTGGGGATAGATGACGCTCTCGCGATCATGTTTGCATTAGGCTCCAGTGAGTTAAGGATAAGGGCCATCACGAGCGTGTGCGGAAACGCAGAGGTCGAGAAGACCAGTAAGAACGCGCTCAAAGTGCTTGAGGCGTTCGACGTAAGACACATCCCAGTTGCACGTGGACACAGTCAACCCCTCAGGCGGGAGCTCTACACCGCAGGGTACGTCCACGGATCAGATGGTCTGGGAGACTCGAACCTTCCTGAACCGACTTTGAAGCTCGATCCTCGACACGCGGTCGACCTGATTCTTCACGAGGCTCGACAAGGGGGTCTACATCTGATATGCCTTGGGCCGTTGACGAACTTGGCGTCTGCTCTAGTCAGGTCTCCGCAGCTTGCGAAGGAGCTGGAAGACGTAACGATCATGGCGGGAGCGTTCGGCCTGACTCCATACGGGTTCGGAAACGTAACTCCTGTCTCCGAATTCAACGTGTACGTCGATCCTGAAGCCGCAAAGATAGTGTTCAACTCCGGTCTGAAACTTACGGTGGTCGCCTTGGACGTGACTACTGATCCATCGGCTACCTTGACCAGGGATCGGTATCAGAAGATAGCGGCATATCCAAGCCGAGGAGCAAGGTTCCTAGAGAGGATCAGTCAGAATGTGATAGAATCGTGGGGAAGCTTCTCTCTACATGATCCGATGGCGGTCGCGTATCTTGTTGACCCCACTTTGCTGACCGTTGAGGAATTTCCGGTCGACGTGGAAACTGAGGGAGTCATCAGCCGCGGCCAGACCATCGCGGACAGAAGACCTTGGCGGGAAGTCGTGGAGTTCAAGGGGAGAGCCAACATCGCCATCGCTGTTGACGGCCCAAGGTTCCTGACGACTTTCGAAGAACGCGCGATCAGAAACCTTTGATCAGCTGTCACCTGGCGCAGGGCTGGCTGACATAGCCTCGGCTTTAGTCGAGCTTTAGCACGGTTCCGAGAACTCTTTTAATGCTCGGCGCACTCAGACTATTCGGGGCATGGCTATTGCCTAACAAAATAGACGATACAGACTTTCACATTCTTTCGGCGCTCGCGGAGGACGGTAGGCGCTCGCTTAGGGACATCGCCCGCACGGCAGGGGTCAGCACGCCGACGGTGGAAAGCCGTTTACGAAAGATGTTCGATATGGGCCTGATCAAGAAGATCTCGCCCATAATTGACGCCTCCAAGATAACGAACGGTCTCTTTGCTGTCGCATCGGCCAAGGTCGAGCCCGCGAAGATTGACGAGGTTCTAAGCGCGCTGGCGAAGGTCCCAGAGATCCGAAATGTCTACGGAACGTCCGGCGAGCATAATGTCCTTTTCACAGTGTTCACGGGTGGCCTAGATGAACTTGAGACTCTCATGTCCTCGACGATATCGTCCATACCGAACATGTCGTCTCTTACCTACAACGTGGTTTCCCGAGTCGTCAAGGATGAGCCGAACGTCGCAATTCGCCCAGGCCAATTCGTCAGGTTGACCTGCGACACGTGTGGGCAGGAGATCAAGGGCGAGCTGACCACGCTTCTCGTCGGGGATCGTAACCGCTACTTCTGCTGCAAGCCATGTCTCACAGAATACAAGGAGAGATATGGCGGCAAACTGACGAAGCTCATGCTAGAGCACAAGGAATAGCCCGACAGAGAGATCTCCTTAGAGCGGCTCCGATGGGATCCTATTTCGTCATCGCGGGATTGAACCTCGAAAGGAGAAGGGAGTTGCCTACCACAGTAACCGAACTGAACGCCATGGCTCCAGCTGCAAGGAACGGCAAGTAGTCGTAGACTCCAGGTCCCAGAACTGGGACAAGCGCTCCTGCTGCGATAGGTATCAGAAGAGTGTTGTATGCGAAAGCCCAGAAAAGATTCTGCTTGATCTTTCGCAACGTCCGCTTGCTCAAGCGAATCGCAGCTGGGACGTCTCTGGGGTCATCCCGGATCAGAACTATGCCACCGGTTTCAACTGCAACGTCGGTTCCACTTCCGATGGCGATCCCTACATCCGCAGCGGCCAATGCAGGGGCATCGTTTACTCCGTCGCCCACCATTGCAACGTGTCTGCCCTCGCGCTGGATCTCTCTCACGATACGCTCCTTCTGGTGGGGGAGCACCTTCGACACTACACGCTCGATTCCGACTCTATCAGCGATCGATCGTGCAGTTCTCTCATTGTCGCCGGTTAGCATGATCACTTGGATCTTCATCCCTT